>Ga0187893_10009648_pt1 | contig 14747 bp, 8 predicted proteins | sample MA1701074metaG_FD_139574 | JGI IMG/M metagenome (GOLD analysis project Ga0187893, IMG submission 139574) | White microbial mat communities from a basaltic lava cave in the Kipuka Kanohina Cave System on the Island of Hawaii, USA - MA170107-4 metaG ...
CAAGCTGCGCATGATGCGTGCCGCACGCTTCTCGGCTCGCTTTGGTTTCGAGCTGGAAGCTGCGACGCGTGACACCATCCAATCCCTCGCTCAGCAGATTCTCCGTGTCAGCAAGGAGCGGCTTAGGGATGAGCTAGTGAAGATGCTCACCGAAGGATATTCCAGCCGTGCAATTCAGCTATTGGAGGACCTGGGGCTACTGCGCCCGATTCTACCCGAGATCTCCGACCTGAGAGGTGTTGAGCAGCCCGTCGAGTTTCATCCCGAGGGTGACGTTTGGGTCCACACTGTTCTGATGCTTCAGTTGATGGACGAAACGAAGCGTGATTTGGCCCGGGGTTCGAATGACACGGCGACAGATTGGGTTGCCGCCACTACAGAAGGTTCTGTGGACACCGGGATGTATCCATCCGTTTCGCTGGCCTTGGGCGTGTTACTGCATGACGTGGGCAAGCCTCAGACATTTGAGGTCAGAGACCGCATCCGTTTCAACAATCACTGCGAAGTGGGTGCGAGAATGGCGGTTCAAGTCTGCGACCGTCTGCGGTTCACGAATCGACAAATTGAAAGGGTAGCTCAGCTGGTGCGTGACCATCTGAAATTCAAGGACCTGCCGCAGATGCGTCCCGCCACGCTGAAACGTTTCCTACGCCAGGAAGGATTTCAGGAGCACCTGGAGCTTCACCGTTTGGATTGCCTGGGCAGCCACCGTAATCTGGACCTTTGGAACGCGGCTAAGGATCATCTGGAGCAACTGGCTCCAGATGAGATTCGCCCTGCGCCCCTGATTACTGGAAACGACTTGATAGCACTCGGCTACCCACCCGGGCCGATCTTCAAGGAGATGCTTAAATCCGTTGAGGACGCCCAACTGGATGGTTTGATCCATAATCATGACGAAGCCTTGCGGTGGCTTGAAAGCCGATTCGAAGAAAAACGAGCTTCGCCCAGGCATATTCACTAGTCAAGGTTGTGAGCCATCTGCCCCAAGGTTGGATCTCCAGGCACCGACATCTTCAAGAAACACCGGTTCCATCGCATAGCGATTCACATCTGCGCTCCGCTGAATCGTTTGTCATGTCTTGTTTGCTGGCCGTAGCGGGGTTAGTAAACACATAGTCGGATGTAAGTGTTTCTTGCAGCACGCAGGTTGCCTCTGGAGGTCGCGCGGCATAGAACACCAGACAAGGGAAGCTACGTTCGCCATTCGTTGTCATCGTCCACCTCGGGTGGGATGAATTAGCGTCTGACTGATCTCGATTCGAGAGAAAGCAGCTCGGTGTCCAAACGAACCGTGTTGATAATAAGCACTTTGAGCAAGTTTGTTCCCGGCAGTGTCATCATAAGGAGGCAACGATCGCAATCTAAACTTGCATTGCGACGCAGGGCTTGAGCGTTGATAGACGGTCCATATCCTTTTGACTCTGGTCTCCGGCGAATGTTAAGTTCACCCGGTCGCCATGTCTGCTTCGGAAGCTCGCAGCCAGGTTACGTGTGTAATGAAAGGGCAAAATCAAATGAAAATAAGGAAAGCTGTATTTCCTGCTGCAGGGCTGGGGACGCGATTCCTGCCTGCAACCAAATCCCAACCTAAGGAAATGCTGCCGCTGGTTGATAAGCCTGTGATTCAGTATGTGATCGAAGAAGCCATGTCGTCTGGAATCGACAACATCATCATCGTCACTGGACGGGGCAAGAACGCCATTGAGGATCATTTTGACGTCAGTTACGAGCTGGAGAAGATTCTGGAGAGCCGCGGGAAAACAGAACTCCTTGATCAAGTTCGAGCGATTTCGAAAATGGTGTCCATTTCGTATGTACGCCAGAAAGAAGCACTTGGACTGGGTCATGCCATCCTGGTGGCTAGACCTCTGGTTGGGGATGAGCCTTTCGCGGTGCTTCTTGGCGACGACATTATTGACGCCGAGGTTCCGTGTACCCAACAGATGATCTCAGTTTTTGAGAAATACGGATCGTCAGTCTTGGCGACGCAGGTTGTCGATGGGCCGGATATCTCTCGTTACGGAGTCATCAAGGGAAAGCCAGTAGAAAATGGTCCCAACTCAGATCGTATCTATCAGGTTGAGGACCTGGTTGAGAAACCTCCGTCTGCCGAAGCACCTTCGAACCTTGCCATCATTGGGCGATACATTCTTACGCCGGAAATTTTTGAGGTGCTGGAGCAAACCAGAGCAGACACAGGCGGCGAAATTCAGCTGACCAACGGTCTGCGGCTGCTACGGGAAAAGCAATTGATTCATGCCTATCGGTTCGAAGGAAAGCGCTACGACGCCGGAGACAAACTCGGGTTTCTTAAAGCTACTGTGGAGTTTGCACTAAAGCGCGAAGACCTGGGCAGCGATTTCGGAGCCTATCTGCGCGACTTGAAGTTCTGAGAAATTGAGCGGAATAGACCCAGTGAATTGTGCTAGTAGCGATAGCGGTTGAGCAAAGGTAGGATTCGCCCCTCTCAGTTGCCTGAGAGGGGGAATTTTCAGGGTGTGACTTTTTTAAGAAGAGTACTCAATAAATTTTGGCTGGCTACGTACTACGTAGCAGATCTAGTGGAATGAACTACCCTTTAATTGATGGGAGCTCACACTAAGAGTCGCGTTTTAAAGATCGCGCTCATTTAACAGCGAACAACTCATCGCACATGACGGCCGATTTGTTACGTCTTTCCGCTGCTAAGTTACCGAGCCAGTTGAAATCATTCTAGTCCAGTTTTTCGAAGAGTCAAGTAAAAAAAATCACTTTTGTTAAATGGGCACTCAGTCCCGTGAACCAGAGTCCGTGCCTTCAACTAACCATATTACAATTATTAACTTAAATTCGATGACCCAGTATCTTGACGTACTGAACTACGCTCATTTCGTGCGCGGCTTGAATGCTGGAGTTGTTCTAAAATTACACTTTATGGTAGTGATTCTTGTTGAAATACAGAAAGCTGAAGATATTTGGCGTAGCTATACTCAAATCTGTAGCACGCACCACGTTCCTCATACGGGATATTAATGGCTAAGAATCTGGTCGTTGGAACGGCGGGGCACATCGATCATGGAAAGAGCTCTTTAGTTGAGGCTCTGACCGGATTGCATCCAGACCGTCTGAAAGAAGAGAAACTTCGTGGGATCACGATTGATCTTGGGTTCGCCAATCTAAGCTTCCCTGATGGAAGTCAGGTTGGATTCGTCGATGTGCCGGGTCACGAGCGCTTCATCAAGAATATGCTGGCGGGAGTCGGCGGCATCGACGCAGTCTTGCTGGTTGTGGCCGCCGACGAGTCCATCAAGCCGCAGACGCGGGAACATTTTGATATCTGCAGGCTGCTAAAAATCCCAGCAGGACTGGTCGCGATTACCAAGGTCGATCTTGTCGACCCGGAACTGGTCGAACTGGTGAAGCTTGAAATCCAAGAGCTTATAACAGGTTCATTCCTAGAAGGAGCTCCCATTGTGCCAGTGAGTGTCAAGTCGGGCCTGGGATTGGCCAACATCGCAGACACTCTGAAAAGGTTGAGTGATTCAGCAGCACTCCGAAATGCAGATGCTGCAGTTCGCCTGCCCATCGACCGCTGCTTCACCCTTCACGGTTTTGGAACCGTCGTCACTGGGACGCTGCTCAGCGGGAAGCTCAGCCGGGATGACGAAGTGGTCATTTATCCGGCGGGGCTCCGAACGCGAGTCCGGGGCTTGCAGGTTCATTCCGCTTCAACCGACATGGCAGTAGCCGGCCAGCGGACCGCTGTTAATTTGCCCAACTTGGAAGTGAGCCAAATTCATCGAGGGATGGAGCTCTCGGTTCCCGCGCGATTTTCTCCGGTTTCTGTCTGGGACGCCAGAGTGGACTTGTTGGACTCTGCACAGTTCTCTATCAGGCGCAAGACGGCGGTGCGCATCCATCATGGAACGTCGGAGGTGGTCGCTGTTATCAGGCCTATCGGGTCTCGACACCTTCACCCGGGGGAGAACGGATTCGTCCGAGTTGTTCTCGATCATCCGGTGCTCGCGCTGCCTGGTGACAGGTTCATCTTCAGGCAACTGTCTCCGGCTGTCACTTTGGGAGGAGGGACAGTTTTGGATATCGAACCGGCGAAGATCCGAAAGTCCACTCCCTCGCATCGAATTGAATGGTTGGAGTCACTGCAGCCGCTCGCTCTGCGAGAATTACTTTACTGTTATGTCCGGCGAAACTCCTGCTACGGGATGACTGAGTCTCAAATCCTTTCGCAAACAGTTCTGAGCAGGACGGCGACTCGCGAGCTCGTCAGTTCCCTTATCAGTGAAGGTCGACTCAAACAGATCTCCGAAGAACCGTTCTTGGTGATGGCCCCAGCCAGCTTCGCTCAATTGACGGATCAAGTGCGTGATTATCTGGATGCTTTTCATAGCAAGAATCCGCTGGCGACAGGGATCTCAAGGGAGCAATTGAATTCGGGGTTGGGAAACAACTGTCATCCCCTGGCGCTGAAGGCTGCTTTGAGCCATTTGACTGCAGAGAAGAAGATTCTGATTCAGAATGATCTGGTAAGCCTTTCGGGCAGAAGTGTGGTGCTGAAAGGGGCAGAATCAGCCGCCAAGGCTCAGATTGAAGAAGTGTTCCTGCGAGCTGGCTGGAAGGTCCCGGCTCTCGATCAAGTGCTGGCACTGGTAACAATACCACCGGATCAAGCTCGAAAGCTTGTCAGCCTGCTGGCCAGGGAAAAACGGCTTGTGAAAATCTCAGAGAACCTCTTGTTCCATGCTGAATCAATCGCGCGACTCAAGCAGCTGCTGACCGAGTATAAGAAGCAGAGTGCTCAGATCGATGTGGGAAAGTTCAAGGATTTAACGGACATATCAAGAAAGTATGCAATACCGTTGCTGGAGTTCCTGGACCGTGAAAAAGTGACGCGTAGAGTCGGTGACCATCGCGTGATTCTAAGCTAGCACGAAGTTCGCTTGTCCAGCCGCCGCATTTAAGCCTTAAAAGGAAGGCTACCGTTACCCGTTGATCTGTAAGGAATGGTAAACTATAGATGGAGTTCGCTTAGTCCTGGGTTGAGCGCCCCACCATTTTTCGTACGACGGGACACGACACATGCAATATTCTCTGTTCTCACACTCAACTCGATCGGTAGCTCTGACTGCCTCGATGTTGTCGCTTGCCTCCGTCCTTATCTCTGCTCCAGCGACTATCGAGTTTAACCGCGACATACGTCCCATTCTGTCAGACAGGTGTTTTACCTGTCATGGCCCCGACAAGGCTAACCGGGTCACCGAGTTGCGGTTTGACACCGAGGCGGGAGCAAAAATCGGGTTGAGCGAAGGGCGTCAATCCATCGTGCCTGGGCATCCGGCGAAGAGCGAACTATATCGCCGCATCGCATCGAACGACGAATCCGTGCGCATGCCGCCAGCGGCCATGGGACATGCCAAGCTGTCGAACGAGGAGATCGAATCTGTACGACGCTGGATTGAACAGGGAGCGAAGTGGCAGGGACACTGGTCATTTATTCCGCCGAAACCTCCCGAGCTCCCTCCGGTGAAAAACAAGAAGTGGCCTCGCAATCCGATTGACACGCTGGTTCTTCACCGCCTCGAGCGCGAAAGCCTGACACCGGCTGCCGAAGCGGACAAGACGACCCTCATTCGCAGGGTTTCGCTGGACCTTACGGGCTTGCCGCCCACTCCTATCGAGGTGGATGCTTTTCTCAATGACAGTTCCCCCAGGGCTTATGAGAAAGTCGTGGACCGGCTTCTTCAGTCAAGCCGGTATGGGGAACGTTTCGCGGCTCGATGGCTGGATGCAGCGCGCTATGCGGACACAAACGGATACCAAAGCGATGGCGTCCGAAGCATGTGGCGTTGGCGGGATTGGGTTATCGACGCCTTCAACCGCAATTTGCCATTCGATCAATTCACGATCGAACAGCTTGCCGGAGACATGTTGCCCAACGCCAGGCGAGACCAGCAAATTGCGTCTGGGTTTAATCGGAACCATCGAACGAATGCCGAAGGGGGCATTGTGCCTGAAGAGTTTCGGGTAGAGTACGTGGCGGATCGTGTCGAAACCACCTCAACCGTATGGCTGGGGCTGACTGTGGGTTGTGCGCGCTGTCACGACCACAAGTACGATCCGATCAAACAGAAAGAGTTTTATCAGCTGTTTGCCTACTTCAACAATGTTCCGGAAAAAGGCCTCGTCTATAACTTCGGAAACGAAGAGCCTTACATCAAGGCACCCACGCCCAAACAGGAATCCCGCCTGAAAACACTGGAGGCACGCGCAGAGGCTGCTGAAAAGAAATTTCTCAGCCTGCAACCCGAGATCGCCAAGGCTCAGCACGAGTGGGAGCAATCGCTGCCCAACGCCGAACCCTTCGATTGGGCAATTCGCGACGGCCTCGTGGCGTACTATCCTCTTGAGGGAATGCTCGCGGCAGGATGTCATGAAGGACGGCCAGTGGTCAGAGGCAGCCCGGACTGCACCATTCCTTTAGTACCGGGCAAAGCAGGCAACGGTGCTGCGTTCGACGGCAAGCGATTCATCGATGCCGGGGATGTAGCGAAGTTCAACTATCAGGATCCGTTTAGCCTGGCGGCTTGGATTTTTCCTACCGGCCCTAATGGCGCCATCATGTCGCGCATCGAAGACAACGATCAAGGACATGGATATGGTCTTTATTTGAAAGATGGCAAGGTACGATTGCACATCACCATGCGTTGGACCGATATCGGTATGCGGCTGGAAACAGCCCAACCCCTCGAACTTAACCGCTGGCACCACGTGGTGATGAGCTATGACGGCAAGCGCTATGCCCGAGGCGTTCAAATTTACCTGAACGGCACAGCACAGCCGATCAACGTCCTGTTTGATGAGCTCAACTGGCCTATCGACCCTAAAGACCCGTTCCGAATCGGCGCGGGCGAAGGGCCAGACAAGCGGTTTCGAGGAATCATCGACGAAGTTCGTGTTTATCGAAAGGCACTCTCTCCTGAGGAAGCTGCGACGTTACCTCTTTTAGAAACTATCAGCGAGATCGCAGCACTGCCGCCCGGACGGCGAAGTGAGGCTCAGCGTAACAAGCTGGCCTTCTGCTTTATCGACCAGTTTGCGGCGAAAGACATCAAGGAATCCCGCTGCGCATGGCTTGACGCGAAGCGAGAGCGTGATGACTATTTCGCAAAGATCCCGACGGTGATGGTGATGCAGGAAAGCGCACGTCCCCGGGACACCTTTCTGTTGAAACGAGGCGCCTACGACGCTCCTGGCGAGCAGGTGACTCCTGGTGTGCCGGCGGCGCTTCCACCCCTACCCAAGCAGTTCCCAAACAATCGCCTTGGGTTGGCTCGCTGGCTGGTGCATCCATCCAACCCCTTGACGTCGCGTGTCACAGTGAATCGCTTCTGGCAGATGCTCTTCGGCGCCGGACTTGTCAAGACCGCGGAAGACTTTGGATCCCAGGGAGACCGCCCACTGCATCCCGAGCTGTTAGACTGGCTGGCAACAAGATTCGTCGACAGCGGATGGGATGTGAAGGGTTTGCTGAAGACAATCGTAATGAGTGCTACCTACCGCCAGTCATCCAAGGTAAGTCCAGCGCTTACCGAAAGAGACCCCGAAAACCGCTTCCTGGCGCGTGGCCCGAGACTGCGCTTACCGGCCGAGGTGATTCGAGACCAAGCCTTGTTGGCTTCAGGACTCCTGGTTGAGGAGATTGGTGGTCCTTCCGTGAAACCCTACCAACCACCAGGGCTCTGGGAAGAGCTGTCGTTCGGCGACTCCTATCGTGCAGACAGCGGCAATAAGCTCTATCGACGCAGCATCTACACGTACTGGAAGCGGACTGTTGCGCCCCCTGCAATGATCAGCTTCGACGCCAGCAGTCGCGAGAGTTGCACTGTGCGCCAGACGCGAACCAACACTCCGTTGCAGGCCCTGAATCTCATGAACGATGTGACTTATCTGGAGGCGTCTCGCAAACTGGCGGAACGGATGCTCAATGAAGGTGGAGCGGGAGAGGATGATCGGATTGCGCATGCCTTTAAACTGGTTGTGTCCCGTGATCCGAGATCTGAAGAGGTCAGAATTCTTCGGGATTCGCTGCATGGGTTTATGGGCCGTTTCCAGAAGGATTCTAAAGCGGCGCTGAAGTACCTCAACTATGGGGCCTCGGCTCGCGATCAAAACTTGAGTCCGGGCGAGTTGGCCTCCTACACAGCGGTGGCGAGCTTGATCCTGAATTTGGACGAGACGATTACCAAAGAATGACGAGACAAGAATAGAGAAGCTTGGCGCCTCGACTTCGTTGGGTCTTCTTCGGTTAGGTCATTCTTTAGTCAATCGTCATTGTTGAAAGGGACGTAATGGACAGACAGTCGATTCTTCAACGCGAACATCTAGCCCTCATGACGCGCCGGCACTTCTTCGGCCTCAACGCGGCAGGTCTCGGCACAGCCGCTTTGGCATCATTGCTAGGCAAGGATCTGATGGCCGATACGAGCGCGACCGCCCCGGGGACCCAGTCCACATCAGGCGGGCTTGCCGGCTTGCCTCACTTTGCTGCCAAGGCCAAACGTGTTATCTGGCTGTTTCAATCCGGTGGTCCCTCGCAGATGGAGTTGTTCGATTACAAACCAAAACTCGAACAACTGCGCGGCAACGACCTGCCCGATTCAATTCGCCAGGGGCAGCGGCTCACCGGCATGACAGCTACGCAAGACCGTTTCCCCGTCGTGCCTTCGCTGTTTAAGTTCGCTCAGTATGGACGATCGGGTGCCTGGGTCAGCGAGCTGATGCCGCACACGGCAAAGATCGCAGACGAATTGTGCTTCATCCGCTCGATGCACACAGAAGCCATCAATCATGACCCTGCTATCACTTTTTTCCAGACAGGTGCCCAAATTGCCGGAAGGCCCAGCATTGGGGCTTGGCTTGCCTATGGCCTTGGAAGCGAGAACCAGGACCTTCCAGCCTTTGTTGTCTTGATCACACAGGGAGGAGGCGACCAACCGCTCTACGATCGGTTGTGGGGAAGCGGATTCCTGCCAACACAGTATCAGGGAGTAAAGTTTCGCTCGGTCGGAGATCCTGTGCTTTATTTGTCTGATCCTGAAGGATTCGACAAGGGGATGAGGCGCGAGTATTTGGACTCGCTGGGTGAACTGAATCGGATCAAGCTGCAGGACTACGGCGATCCGGAAATTGCGACCCGGATCGCGCAGTACGAGATGGCTTTCAGGATGCAATCCTCCGTGCCCGAACTGGCGGACCTCTCGAAAGAGCCGGAGAACGTCTTCAAGCTCTATGGAGAAGATGCTCGCAAACCTGGAACGTTCGCTGCCAACTGCCTTCTGGCCCGCCGCCTGGCCGAGCGGGGAGTCCGCTTCATTCAACTCTTCCACCGAGGTTGGGACCAGCATGGCAAACTGCCCCGCGACCTGGCGCGCCAGTGCCGGGCGACCGACCAGGCATCGGCAGCCTTGGTAATGGACCTCAAACAGCGAGGACTCTTGGACGACACGCTGGTGATTTGGGGAGGAGAGTTCGGGCGGACCGTCTATTGCCAGGGTCGCTTAACCGAAGATGACTACGGACGCGACCATCATCCGCGCTGCTTTACCATGTGGATGACTGGCGGCGGGTTTAAGCCTGGGATCACTTACGGTGAGACCGACGACTTTTCATACAACGTAACCAAGGACCCGGTGCATGTTCACGACCTTCATGCCACCCTTCTGCATTGCCTCGGAATCGATCACACCAAATTGACGTTCAAGTATCAGGGTCGCCATTTCCGTTTAACCGACGTCCATGGAAATGTGCTGGCGCGGCTGTTGAGGTCCTGACACAGGATCGTTCTCCAGGTTTGAAAATGCCTGCCGTCGAACGCATCGGGAACGGCAATCAAGTGGATCAGAAAGATTGAAAGCGGCGGTGCGAGCCCTTCACACTTGGTTTCGTAACTCCACACCGTAGTGCTCCGCAGAAAAAGTGAAAGTCTTCTTTAGCACCCATTCCACTCATGGACCATTTTCGGAGAGCGCCAAGACCTCGTCTCAAGGCGCTCCTCCGGCGGAAGCTCATTTCGGTAGTAGGCTAACGGGCGCTGCCAATGAAAGCCCCGTCCCCTGAGCGTTCGCCTGCCGCCGCCCCGTCATTAACAACGCCATAGGTGATAAACGGATTCGCTCCCGCAGTACGCCGCACTCGCGCATAACCCTGCGTTACGCCGCTGAACTGGGACAGGATGGCATTGACTTGCCTCCAGCCCTTGGCTCCAACAGTAATTCCCTGAATCGTTCCCGCCAACTGGCCGCTGTCCCCATTGAAGACGTCAACCGCAAATTGGGAATCCGAGTTATCCACCTCACCCGTATTGACGAAGGCAAGGTTCGAGCGGTTCTGTGCGTTCTGTTGCAAGCCATACAACCAGGTGTCGCCGGTGGAACTCCCTCCCCTCGGGACCGCTGTGTAGAAAAGCCCGTAGCGCCCGCCGCCACCCGGTGCGTAGGTATTGGCCCCAAGGAATATCCCGCGCAGGTCGCCATCGCTGGAGGAAGCAAACAGGGCGCCAGCAAAAGCGGGTCCTTTCGGACCTACTCCCGGAACGGCTCGAGCCCGCAGATACTCCATGATGTCAGGGAGAATGATCTGTTGCCTCGAAGCGATTGGAATCTGAAACACTGCTGTCTTGTTGGGTGTGGTCAAGGCGTCGGCCACATAGTTGAAAGTGAGCGTCTTGGAAACAGAAGACCAGTTCGTGACAACGAGTTCGCTCTTGAACACTCCGGCTTCAACCAAGGCTTGCAATGTAAGGCCTGAAATAAGCGTTGGGCTTTCGGTCTGAGGAGGGATGAAAGATCCATCGGAATTCGCCTGGTCATTAATGACTCCGTAGGCATAGTAAGGCGCAGTGCCTGCAACCCGCTGCACCTTGACATATCCGTTGCTGAGGTTCAGACCGTTGGAAACGAGGACCTGGGTAGTTTGCGAAAAGGCTCCAGGGCTGAGCACGATGTCCGGCAAATCCTGCGAGACGCTCGAATCCCCCGAAAAGACAGTCACACGTAAGGTGATATTCCCTGCATCGGCTGCCCCCAGGTTCTGGAAAGCGACGTTCGATCGGCTGACGGAGTCCTGGCGCAGTCCGCCCAAGTAGGCTGTGCCAGTGAGGGCGTCGCTCAGGCGAATAGCTGGATAAGCCAGTCCGGCTCTGCCATCGGCAACCGCCGTTGCCGTTCGGACCGTAATCCCCAGGTCGCTTGTATTCTCCACTCCAGAAAAAACTGCCCGCAATGTTCCTCCGCGATTGCCCGATTCTGGAAGGGGAATTCCTTGACTTCTGAGGTAGGTGATCGCATCTGGCAAAACGGTTTGAATTCCAGCCGGCACAACAACAGTCGTTGGCCCTGATCCATCCGCGAAACTGGCGGTGTAGTCAAACCGTACATTCACATCCCTCCTGCCCCGATTCGTGATGGTTATTTCCGAAGTGTAGAAGGAATTGTTGAGGCCAGCCGCGGAAAGAACGATGGGCACAAACAGGCTGACATCCTCACCCGTTGCAAAGCTTCCACCCTTCAGATAGACAGCCGAATCGAGAATCTCATCTCGTGTGTCAGCAATCACGAGCTTGATACGCTGTAAGACCCCTGGGGTCACGTCGGCAGTGGCGACAAAAACCCTCGTCATCCCATCGAACTGCGTCTTGAAAGGCGTTCCTGCCGGAAAGTCCGAGAACGCATTGTTCCTGAAGTAAGTTGCGTTGAGAGTTTTATTGACGTTGTTGATTGCCACGGGAGTCGTAGTTGCAGGCACCACAGCGATGTTTTTTCCATTCAAGAAAAAAGCAAACACGTCATTGAATTCGCCCACCCATTCGTTGTACTCCTCTGACGCAAACACGTACTGAAACGTAATTCTTGATTGATTCGGGACAAAATCGAATTCAAGAACGGCAGCATCATAGGTCTCTTCAGGCGCAACAATCAGGTTAAGCTGAGAGTCGCCGGGTTGAAGGGCGATGTCGCCAGTCGCTTCCTCGCTGTTATTCGGTCCTGATGCCTGGGCAATATTCCCGGATGAAAGAATGATTCCGGTGTCGAATCCGATCCCGTCAGCCAACCCTCCGGTAAAAGAACCTGCAGCCTGTGGAGCTCCCGTAAACCTCACATTACTGATAGCGACACCCTGTCCGACCAACAGCTGAGCCAACTGCATGGGAGTCAGCTTGGTAAGATCCTGACTACCGATCGCCTGGAGGGAACCGGGAATGAGCGCTCCAACTAGCAAACTGACCACTACCCGCAAGAGCAAGTGAGACATTGGCTTGGATTCCTTTCTCAAGTCACGTGGTTGATGAGCAAATGGTGGTACAAGCTTCTCTGGATTGTATTTCGAATAGACTGAAAGGAGCCGAAAGATACCGAATTTCCGGAGATTGTGCAACTCGCGCCAACTACTCCGTTCAATGAACACGGGTCGAACCTGCGGCGGGTCCGGTGAAGGGGACGCTCGAACTGGCGCGGGGGCTCGCGCTCCAGCAGCTCGTAAAGGCGATCGCCTGAATCCTAGCCAGCCCCTTCATGCCTGGGGCAAGGGTCTTCAGAGTCTGCGTCTTCTCGAATCCCCTGCAGGACTTCTGATAGAAGGGTTGAGCACCTGATTGCCCCTTTCGTTTCACAGAGTTTTTTGCTCCAAAGCGGCTTTTTCCCGGGTCTTCCCTGAAGCTGTTTCCTCGAGACTAAGAAGACGTCCTCTCATGATGTTCTGGTCCAAACGGCTCTGACAGGCCGGCATGCGCTGATTGTCGCTGACCTCAAAGCGGGCACCGGCAGGGACGTGCTTGAATGGTTTCTAGATGTTCCCTTTAAGGACTCAGAGAATGCCAAGTCACCGTCGTTTGTCTGGGCTCAATCACCAGTTCATCCGACAGCGTGCAGTCCTTCTTAAACTGGGTGGGCAAGCTCAAGGAGCAGGTGTCTTATCTGGTCTTCAAGAATCTGAAGGACGGCGAGATTCTGCCCGACAACGGGGACACCCAGGAAGCGATAGCGTTCCGTTCGAAAGCTCACCAATACAGCTGCGCGTCCAAGTCGATCGGGTACATCTTCCGCCCGAGCCGCGTGTAGGGAAGCTGGCGAAAGTCGTGCGTCAGCGTGCTAGCTGTGTCGACATTAAAGATCGACCCGGCAATAGGACCAAACCCGGAGCGAAAGTGTCCCGTCGACTTAACCGCCACATACCGCATCTGCCGCGGATCCAGCCCAAGATGCCGGCAAAAAGCCAGGTCGATCGGCTGACGCCGGTGGCTGATCACGACGATATTCACGCCATCTTGTTCAAGCCACGCCGACGCACCAAGCTCCTCGGTGACCCCGGCCCACATCGGACCGTCGTAGATGAACCGCCCGTTCGAAACGGCGCGGACGCGGGCACGCATCGGGACGGGCGGCCCGACCAACGACTGGGATTTGCCACCGACTTGGACTTCGATCTCGGCACCGACGCCAGCCGACACGGCTTGAGCGGCAACCTCCGGATCAACCATGTAGAGCACTGCCGACGGAACCCGTCGCCGCTCGAGAAATAGCCGCAATATCTCGGTGGCATCCCCCGCTGCTCCGCCGCCGGTGTTGTCGCCCTGCTCCGCCAGGATGATCGGGTACTTGCCCAGTTGCTCACCCTGCGCTAGAGCCGACTCGGGCGACAGAGGCTCGCATTGCCATAAGGCTCGACGATCCCATATCCAGTGTCCCAGCTCGTCAACGTGTCGCTGAGCGAGGTCTGTATCTCCATCCGTGACAACGATCGCCGAAACGCCGACCGCGGGGCTGTCGATCCACTGGTAGCCCACACCGATGCTGGCCGACAAGACGCCCAGCCTCTCGTCAAACTCACGGAGCTTCTGAATCATGTCAATCATTGGGGGCTCGGCATCGATCATCCGAGAGGCGGACCACAGGAGAGGCAAGTAACGCACGGCCATCGTCGGCCGCACCTCGCCGGTCACCGTCCGACCCATTATGCGTGCCGTATGGACCGCTCGCTCGGCCATGTCGATATGCGGATAGGTGCGTTCGACGACCAGCACATCCGCGGCTGAAGCCATTTCGCTGGTGAGGTTGCAATGCAAGTCATGCACGGCCATCACTGGGCAGGATGGCCCCACCAGCTTGCGCACTTCAGCCAGGACCCTGCCATCGGCATCATCAACTCCTTCGGCTGCGAAAGCACCGTGCAGACTGAGCAAAACGCCATCGACCGGAAGAGCCTGCTGCAAACTCTTAAGCAGCTCCCCGATCACGCTTTCCAAACCATCTCGCGAAACCGGGGGACCGGTGTTGGCATCGATCCACAACAAAGGAGCCACTTCCAGCCCGCATTCCCGCACCCCGCGGATCAAACCGTCCACAACCGTGTTAGCCTCGCCCAGTAGTTTCAGTTCGGCCCCGCGCCTCAGCGTGCGCGCGAACTCGACCAGCGACGTCTGACTCGAGGCATCGTCACTCGCCGCGAAGCCACAGGTCTCGTGTTCAATACCTCCAACGGCGATTCGCATCTGCTTTATCCTGGCTGGAATGATCCGGGTCTGGGCTTGAGCAGTTGATCTTCTTTCAGAGGAGTTTTTCATGCCGCGTTGCGGCGCCACGTTCAATGAAAATGGTAGTCTAGGCTCGACCCGCGCTAGCGAACACAGATCGGCGATCGCTTGGTGCTGCGAGCCTGCAGAGGAGTTTGATCTGGGTGTCCTCAGGCACCAC
>Ga0187893_10009649_pt1 | contig 14746 bp, 16 predicted proteins | sample MA1701074metaG_FD_139574 | JGI IMG/M metagenome (GOLD analysis project Ga0187893, IMG submission 139574) | White microbial mat communities from a basaltic lava cave in the Kipuka Kanohina Cave System on the Island of Hawaii, USA - MA170107-4 metaG ...
GAGCGCCTGCGCGGCCGCGCCGGTCCCGCGCCCGCCCGCGCCGACCAGCGCGACCTTCAGCGTGTCGTCGCCGGCCAGGAAGGCGCCGGGCGCGATGCGCCGCTGCGCCGCGGCCGCGACGCGGTCGAGCGCCGACGTGCCGAGCAGCGCGGCTCCGGAGAGCTTGATGAAGTCGCGACGAGACCGGGTTCCGGGCGGCTGGGGCGCGCTCATGGCGGGGGTCCTCGAGTGCAGCGCGGGGCGCTGCGGTCCGGCGGCGACGGCGCCGCACGGCGGGAGACGTTCGCAGATCGGCCCCGGGCGTGCCAGCCCCCGGTCAGCGGCCGCCCGTCCGCTGCCTCTCGAGGATCTCGGCGATCGAGGCGACGTCGGGCTCCCACCAGCGCGCCAGCTCCTCGGGCGTCGGCTCGCGCAGCGGCCGCACCACCCGGAAGCCGACGAACTTCGCGTCGGTGAAGTACCAGATGCTCTTGGGGAGCTGCGGATCCTGCACCTTCCACCCCTTGGCGGAGCCGCGGCGGGCGGCGCTTCGCAGCCGCTCGGGGTCGTCGTCCCACGACCCGCCGCGCACCCCGTGCGGGTACTCCCGGGTCGGCCAGTTCACCGGATCGCGGGCGGCGACCGCCGCTCCCGCGGCGTAGAACTTCGAGTCGTGCTGGTCGAGCACCCACTCGGCGACGTTGCCGTGCATGTCGAAGAGGCCCCACGGGTTGGGCTTCTTGCGGCCGACCGGCTGGGGCCGGCCATCGCTGTTCCCGAAATGCCAGGCGTGCTCGCCGAGCGCCTCGGGATCCTCGCCGAACGAGTACGCCGTCGAGGTTCCGGCGCGGCAGGCGTACTCCCACTCCGCCTCGGTGGGCAGCCGGTAGCGACGCCCGGTCTTCATCGACAGCCATTTCGTGTAGTGGCGCGCGGCGAACTGCGTCATGCAGAGCGCGGGATGGCCGTGGATCCCGTATCCGAAGTCCATCGGCACGTAGGGCGGAGTCGGCCGCGACACCGCGTCGGCCCAGGCGTCCTGCGCAGCGGCCGCCGCCCCCCGCGCGCGGACCGCCAGGTCGAGCTTCTGCATGAACGGGTGGTACTCGTCCCAGGTGACCTCGTGCCTGCCGATCCAGAACGGCGAGACCTCCACGGCGTGCGCGGGCCCCTCGTCGTCGCCGCGGCCGGCCTCCGTCTCGGGGCTCCCCATCACGAAGCTCCCGCCGGCGATCGGCACCAGGTCGAAGCCGACGTCGCAGCCGGGGATGAGCTCCCGGTAGGGCTTCATCTCCTCGGCGGAGGCGGCCGCGGCGTCGGCGATCTCGACCGGAGGCGGGCGGCCCGGCGGCGACGGCGGGTAGATCGACGGCGGCGGCGCGCCCGATCCGGGCGGCTCCTGCGCGGCGCCGGCCGCCGCCGCGAACGCCCACGCCCCGAGCCGCGCCGTCCTCCGCGCCATCCGCCGCACCGCCTCCTCGTCCGCCGCTCCCGCCGCGCGTGCGACCGGGATCGGGCGCTCCCGTATACGCTCGCGCCGATTCGCGCGGAAGCCGCGGGTCCGGCCCGCCGCATGGAGCAGCGCCTCGCGTCGCCATGAGAGCCGTGCCGCTCGCCGTCCTCCTCGCGCTCCCCTCCTGCTCCGCGACGCTCGAGCGCTTCGAGCTCTCGCGGCCGGCGATGGGGACGGAGCTGCGCATCGTCGGCTATGCGACGGAGCGGGCGCGCGGCGAGACGGCGGCGCGCGCCGCCTTCGAGCGCGTGGCGCAGCTCGACGCGCTCCTCTCCGACTGGCGCGACGACAGCGAGGTGGCGCGGCTCGCGCGCCGATCGGCCGAGTCGGCGCCCTCCGGCCCGCTGCCGGTGAGCGAGGATCTGTGGCGGCTGCTCGTCGCCGCCGAGGAGCTGTCGGAGCGCTCGGACGGCGCCTTCGACGTCACGATCGGGCCGCTGGTGCAGCTCTGGCGGCGGGCGGGGCGCCAGGGCGCGCTCCCCGACGAGAGCGCGCTCGCGGCGGCGCGCGCGGCCGCCGGCTTCCGCCGCATGCAACTCGATCGCCCCGCGCGGACGGTCGAGTTCCGCGAGCGCGGCATGCGCCTCGACCTCGGCGGCATCGCCAAGGGCTACGCCGCCGACGCGGCGCTCGCGGTGATGCGCGCGCACGGCGTCGAGCGCGCGCTGGTCGCCCTCGGCGGCGACGTCGTGGCCGGCGCGCCGCCGCCAGGACGATCGGGCTGGATCGTGGCGCTCGCCGGGCCCGACGGCGAAGCGCCGCGCGCCGCGCTCCTCGTGAAGGAGGGCGCCGTCTCGACTTCGGGCGACACCTACCGCTTCGTCGAGATCGCGGGGCGCCGCTTCTCCCACGTCGTCGATCCGCGAACCGGGCTGGGGCTCGAGCGGCGGCTCCTCGTCTCGGTGCTCGCGCGCGACGGCGCGACGGCGGACGCGCTCGCGACCGCGGTGAGCGTGCTCGGTCCCGGGCCGGGCCTGACGCTCGTCGCCGCGACGCAGGGCGCCGCCGCGCGCGTCGTCGAGTTCGGGAGCGGCGCTCCCCGGACTTGCGCATCGTCGGGATGGCCCCCGATGATGGAGCCCCCGTCGCGCGACGAGTGACCGGCGCGACGCGACTGCAACGAGGAGGGACCGATGGCGTCGCACGATCCGATCCGCCGCTCGCGGCGCGACTTCCTCCGCAGCTCGGGCGCCGCGCTGGTCGGCTCTGCGCTCGCGGCGCCCGCGGGCGCGGCGGCCTCCGCCCTCCCGCGACTCGCCGTGCACGCCCGCGGCACGGACACGATCCGGGTCGGGCTGCTCGGCTGCGGCGGGCGCGGGACCGGCGCCGCGGCGAACGCGCTCGCGGCCGATCCGGGGGTCGAGCTGGTCGCGATCGGCGACCTCTTCGACGACATGGCGCAGAACTGCCTCCGGACGCTGCAGGCCTCCGAGGACGGCGCGCGGGTGAAGGTGACCCCCGACCGGGTCTTCACCGGACTCGACGCCTGGCGCGGCGTGATCGCGGCCAGCGACGTCGTGCTCCTCTGCACGACGCCCGCCTTCCGGCCGCTGCACCTGCGCGCCTGCGTCGAGGCGGGCCGCCACGCCTTCGTCGAGAAGCCGGTGGCCGTCGACGGACCGGGCGTGCGCTCGGTGCTCGAGTCGTGCCGGATGGCGCGGGAGAAGCGGCTCAACGTCGTCTCCGGCCTCTGCTACCGCTACGAGCGCAAGAAGCGCGCGACTCTCGAGCGGCTGCACGAGGGCGCGGTGGGCGAGATCGTCGCGCTGCAGTGCACCTACAACGCCGGCTTCCTCTGGCACCGCGGCCGACAGCCCGGCTGGACCGAGATGGAGTACCAGCTGCGCAACTGGCTCTACCACACCTGGCTCTCGGGCGACCACATCGCCGAGCAGCACATCCACAGCCTCGACAAGATCGCCTGGGCCATGAAGGACGAGTACCCGGTGAAGTGCACCGCGAGCGGCGGCCGCGCCTGCCGCACCGATGCGAAGTTCGGCGACGTCTACGACCACTTCAACTGCGTCTTCGAGTGGCCGAGCGGCGTGCGGCTGTTCTCCTCCTGCCGGCAGTGGGGCGGCTCGGCGACCGACGTCTCCGACTGGGTCTTCGGCACCCGGGGGCGCGCGAACATCCAGGAGCACGCGATCTGGGGCGAGAACGCCTGGCGCTGGCGCGACCGCGGCGAGCCCGACGACATGTACCAGAACGAGCACGACGCGCTCTTCGCCGCGCTGCGCGGCGGCGACGCGATCGACGACGGCGAGTTCATGTGCCGCTCGACGCTGATGGCCATCATGGGCCGCGTGGCCGCCTGCACCGGCCAGGAGGTGACCGCCGAGCAGGTGCTGAACGGCAAGGAGCCGCTCGGCCCCGACGCCGCCTCGCTCACCTTCCAGACCGCGCCGCCCGCGCCGGTGGTGGCGGTTCCCGGCGTCACGCGCTTCTCGTGAGCGCTCCGACGCGGCGCCCGCGCCGGCTCACCCCTCGCGCGGTCCGTCGGGCAGGCCCGGCCGCCACGCCAGGCGCCGCAGCCCCTCGCCGAACGTGAAGACGCAGAGCGCGCCGAACGCCAGCAGGTTCCAGATCGTCCCGATCCAGCCCGCGATCCACTCTCCGGCGAGGAACGTGCGACCGGGAGCGTCTCCCGCGTAGCCGGACGGCCCCCCCAGCGCGAGCGGCCAGCGCTCGCGCAGCCACGGATCGTGCGCCGCGCAGTTGAGCAGCAGACCGGCGCTCACGGCCGCGACGAGCCACGCGAGGAGGCGGCGCGCGCCGTTCCCGCGCGGCGCCGCCGCGATCGCCGCGAGCAGCAGCGGGACGGCGGCGAATGCGTGGTTCTCGTGCATGTGGGTCGAGAGCATGAAGAACCCGAAACCGAGCGCTCCGGCGAGCGCGAGCGACTGCGAGCGGTGCAGCCCCGCGCGCCGCGCGCGGTGGACGATCCACGCGCGCGCGCAGAGCGCGGCCAGGAAGGCGAGGAAGAGCGCGATCCCCGCCTGGCGGGCGTTCCACCCGCCGATCCACGCCGCCTCGGCGTCGCGCCACGGCCCGACGATCCACCAGAGGTTGTGGGCCTGGACCGACGTCCAGGCCATCAGGCCGAGATCGCGCAGGAGGCGGCCGGTGATCGGAGCGAGCCCGCTCTGCACGACGAAGGGGAGCGCCACGACGGCGGCGACCGCCGCCGCGGCGCACGCTCCGAGCAGCGTCGCGCGCGCGCCGGCCGCCAGGAGCCCGATCAGCGCCAGGAGCGGGAAGTAGGGCGCGCCGAGCGGCTTCATCAGCGCCGCGAGCGCGAGCAGCGACCAGGCGAGGGCGGCGCCGGCGGCCGGGCGCCGGGCGCCGCGGCACTCCGGCAGCGCCGCGAACGCCGCGGCGGCGAAGAACGAATGGACCGCGTCGGGCTGCCCCCAGCAGGCGCCCACGAAGAGGACGCCGGGATTGAGCAGGTAGGCGGCCGCCGGCCCCGCGCCCGGCTCCCCGTGCGCGCGGCCGCCCGGCCCGATCGGCCGGGGTGCCGCCGCCCGTCCTGCCGCGAGCAGGAGCCCGGCGATCAGCAGATCGAAGAGCAGCGCGGGGAGCTTCACGAGCGCGGTGAAGGCCGCCGAATCGGCGCGCCGCGCCAGCGCGTCGGGCTCGATCAGGTCGTAGGTCCGCCCGATCGCGCCGAGGACGTAGGCGTAGAGCGGCGGGTAGTCGAAGTCGGAGCTCTCGTAGAGCCGCGCGACGCCGTGCTCCGCCGCCAGCAGCGACCAGAGCTTGAACTGGCCGATGTCGGCGCCGTATCCGGGCGTGAAGAGGAGCGCGCACCGCAGCGCCAGGTACGCGAGCCACGCCCACCGTGCCGCCCCGCCCAGCATGCGCGCCTCCGATCGCCGGAGGGGGAGCGTAGCACCGGCGGCCGGCCCGTTCCCCACGCGCTATCGTCGCCCGGCCCGATCCGCGAGGACGCTGTGATGCGCCGCCTGCTCCTGCTCTCGAACTCCACGCAGCCCGACCGCGGCTACCTCGACCACGCCGCCGAGGAGATCGTGCGCCACCTGCGCGGCGCGCGGTCGATCGCCTTCGTCCCCTACGCGCTGCGCGACCACGGCGGCTACGCCGCCAAGGCGCGCGAGCGGTTCGCCGCGCTCGGCGTCGCGCTCGAGGGCGTCCACGAGGCGCCCGACGCGGCCGTCGCGATCGAGCGCGCCGAGGCGCTCTTCGTCGGCGGCGGGAACACCTTCCGGCTCCTCGCCGCGCTCGAGGAGCGGCGGCTGCTCGCGCCGATCCGTGCGCGCGTCGCGGAGGGCATGCCCTACCTCGGCGCCTCCGCCGGGTCCAACGTCGCCTGCGTGACCATCAAGACGACGAACGACATGCCGATCGTGCAGCCGCGCTCGTTCGACGCGCTCGCGCTGGTCCCGTTCAACCTCAACCCGCACTACGTCGACCCCGATCCGGCCAGCCGCCACATGGGCGAGACGCGCGAGCAGCGGCTGCGCGAGTTCCACGAGGAGAACGAACCGCCCGTGGTGGGGCTGCGCGAGGGGGGATGGCTTCGGGTCGACGGGGAGAACTGCCGGCTCGGCGGACTGGCCGGCGCGCGGCTCTTCCGCCGGGGCGAGCCGCCCGTCGAGCACCTCCCCGGCGATGACCTGAGCGCGCTCCTGCGCTGAGCCGGCCCGTCCAGCGCGGCGCCGAGGGCGGCGCGTCACCGTCCGGCGAAGACGTCGACCGGGCGGAAGCCCCGGATCGGCCGCAGGTTGTCCTCCTGCATCAGCCAGATCACGACCTTCTTCCCGCGCAGCTTGTCGCCGCGCTGCGCCAGCGCCTGGCGGCACTGCAGCTCCCCGCCGCCCATCGGAGTGATGGCGTCGATCGGCCAGCCGGTGAAGCGGCGCAGGTGGTCGACGAAGCTCGAGCTCTGCCCCTCCTCGGAATAGAACTTCGCGAAGCTGTCGCTCAGCACCACGATCGGGCTGCGCCGCTCGTCGAACCGATTGACGTCGGGGCCGGTCTGCCGGATCTGCCGGAACTCCACCTTCTCCGGCGTGCGGTCGGGGGCCTGGCCCCCCGCGGTGCTGGTGAACGGGAGCGTCTTGGGCACCAGCTCGAAGTCGACACCCTCCTGCGCAACGCCCGGCACGAACCACGGCATCTCGCGCACGCGCTCCGCCACGGCGCGGGCGGCGAGCTCGGCGGCGCGCGGCGTCCAGTGCTTGTTGCGGGCGAGGTAGAGGTCGCCGTTCACGCCGTCGTCGCGCTTCACCTTGCGCGCCTCGACGAAGGGGGGCGCGAGGTTCACGGTCTCCACGCCGCGCCCGTTGAGCGCGAGGAGGAAGCGCGTGGTCGCCCCCACCATCCCGCGGAACCGGTCGGGCGCGAGCTCGCCGAGCTGCGGCAGGACCAGCTCGGGCTCGAGCTGCACGCGGCTCGGGAAGACGACCATCAGCAGCTCGACGTCGTGGGCGTGGAGCTGGACGGAGAGGTCGACGATCGCCGCGAAGGGGTGGTGGGGCTGCTCGAAGTCGACGGCCACCGGCAGCTCGCGCCCCTCCGCCGGCAGGTGCCACAGGAGCCAGTGGTCGACCGCCATCATCGGCAGCCAGCCGCCGGCCACCTCCACCCAGCGCTCGGTGCCGGGCGGGAACTCGTCGCAGCGCTTCCCGAGCTCGCGCAGCGCGTCGCGGAACTCCTCGACGCGGCCGAACGACTCGATGCGCGCGAGCTCGGACTCGAGCGCCGCCCGCTCCCGCGCGAGCCGCGCCTCGCGGCTGCGCGCGAGCTCCTCCGGCGTCACCTCGCGCAGGGGGGGCGCCGCCGGCGCCTTGGGCTTCTCCGGCACCGGCGGTGGCGCCTCCTGGGGCGGCGAGATCGCGGCGAGCCCGGCCGACGCGACGGCGAGCACCATGAGCACCGCCACGAGGCGGAGCGCCGGCCTCATCGTGGCGGCCCGTCGAAGATCGGGATCGGGCGCCACCTGGTGCCGGCGCGGAAGGCCGGCTCGGCGAGCATCCGGTTGACGATCGTCTTCCTGAGCATCGGCTCGAGGGGACGCCCGGCGATCGCATCGCGGCAGGCGTCCTCCAAGGTCATCGCGGCGGGTTCTGCTTCGGCTCGTCGAAGATCGGGATCGGGCGCCACATGGTGCCGGCGCGGAAGGCCGACTCGGGGAGCATCCAAATCACGATCTTCTTCTTGAGCATCTGCTCGTCGGGACGCGCGGCGAGCTCCTCGCGGCAGGCGTCCTCGACGCCGCCCTTGGGGTTGACCTTGTCGATCGCCCAGCGCGTGAAGCGGTAGAGCTGCGAGGTGACGTCGCAGTCGCCGACCTTGTGGAAGTCGGCGAAGCTGCCGGAGAGAAGCGTGATCGGGCTCGAGGGGCGCACGTAGTCGATGCGGCCGCGGTCGGGCTTGACCACTCCGCGCACGTGGTGGCGCTCGGGCTTCGCCCCCTTCGCCTGGCCGCCCCAGACGATGTTCACGTCGATGTCCTTCTCGATCACCACCCAGTCCTTGCCCTCCTCGGCGGGACCGGGCTTGAACCACGGGTAGGCGGCGAGGCGCTCCGAGACGAGCTGCGCCGAGAGCTCGGCCGCGCGCGGCGCCCAGTGCTGGTTGTACTTGAGGAAGAGCTGGTCGGAGGTGTCCCCGCCCTCCCCGTAGCGCTGCGCCACGAACTCCGGCGCCAGGTAGAGCACCTCCACCCCCGCCTCGATCAGCTTGAGCGCGAAGCGCGGCGTCGCCGGGCAGATCCCCGCGAAACCCTCCATCGACGGCAGATCCATGAAGAGCTCGGGGTAGAGCTGCGCCCGCGTCGGGAAGGTGACCAGCAGGAAGTCGATGCCGCGCTCGCGAAGCTGCCGGTCCAGGTCGACGATCGCCCCGAAGGGATGGCCCTTCGATCCGACGTCGAGCGCCGTCACCACCCCGTCGCCCTCGCGCGGGGCGTTCCAGCTCAGCCAGTTCTCGCACGAGACGTCGGTGAGCGCGCCGTCGCGCACGTCGATGAACCGGTTGGTCTTGGACGCGAGCAGCCCGCGCAGCGCCGCCGTGAACTCCTCGACCTGCCCGAAGGCGTCGACCGCCCGCACCACCGCCTCGCAGCGCTCCCGGTCGGCGGCCAGCCGCGCCGCGCGCAGCGCCTCGGCGTCGGGCGGCGTCGCGGCCGGGATCGGTGCCGCGGCGCTCGCGACGGGCTCCGCCTGCGCCGCCGCCGGAGCCGCGGACGCCAGGCATCCGAGGAGGCCCAACCCTGCCTGCGCCACGGAGCTTGCACGAATCATCCAGACGACCTCGAGGGAGCGACCGAGAGGCGAAGAATGATATGCCTCAACCGGCGCCGCCGGGAAGCGGGGCGGCGCGGGTGGGACGCGGCGCGGATCGGGAAGAGTTCGCTTTTTCCCCGCGCACGCGGGGGACCGGGGCTCAGCCGCCGTCCTGCACGCGCGGCCGGGGCGGTTCGCCGAGCTCCGCGAGAAGCTCCATCACCTTCTCCTCCATCGCCGCGTCGCGCAGTTCCTTGGCGCGGATGACGCCCTTCGCGTCGAGGATGTAGATCGTCGGCCAGCCGCGCACGTTCCAGCGCGTCGCGATCGGGCCGCTGGTGGTGCCGCCGTCCCAGAACGATCGCCAGGTGATCTTCTCGGCCACCATCGCCTCGCGCAGCCTCTCCCGCGGATCGCTGTTCACTCCGATCAAGGCGAACGGGGAGTCCTTGAGCTTCTCCACGAGCGACCGCTCGTGCGGGAGCATGGCCCGGCAGGGCCCTCACCAGAACCCCCAGAAGTCGAGCACGACCACCTTGCCGCGGTAGTCGGAGAGCTTGAACGCCGCGCCGTCGACGTCCTCGCCCTCGATCTCGGGCGCCACCTTGCCGATCTGCAGCTCGCGCAGCTCGAAGAGATCGCCGGCGGCCGCGGCGGCGAGCTCGCCTCGAGCCCCCTTCACCGACCCGTAGTCGGCGATCACGTCCTCCAGGAGGTCCTCGGCCTCGCCGCGCATCTCTCCGGCGTCGCGCACGGCGAGCTCGTCGAGCATCTCGCTGCCGAAGTAGCGCTCCGACTGCGCCCGCTGCTCCGCGGTGACGGAGGTCCCCGTGATCGCCTCGTGCAGATCGGCGAGCCCGGCGAGCAGCCCGGCGAGCGCGTAGTTCGCCTGGCCCTTCACGTCGTGGTGGGGCGACCGGGCGATCGCCGCGCGCAGGAAGCGCTCCGCGGCGATCGTCGACGTGTAGCGGCTGATGGTGCGGACGGCGTCGCCGAGCCTGGGGCTCTCCAGATGGGAGGCGAGGAGGAGGGCGTAGGCCGCCTCCTTGTCGGCGGGCTGCTGCGAGCGCTGCAGCACCCAGGCGCAGGCGTCGATCGCGGCCGGATCGCCCCCGGCCTCGCTCGCGAGCGCGAGGAAGCGCGGCGCGTAGCGCTCGGGCCGCGGATACTCGGCCGCCACGAGCTCCTGCCGCTCGCCGTCGTCCTTCGCCGCCTGGTACTTCCGCGAGAAGGCTTCGTACGCGTCGTCGTACTCCTTGCGCAGCGCCTCCACCCGCGAAGTCGCCGACCCGCCTCGATCGGGCGACCGCCCCGCCTCCTGGCAGCCCGGGACGCACGCGATCGACGCCGCCAGCAGCCAGCCGTTCATGGCCTTCCGCTCCGGCTCGCGGCGCCCTCCTTCGCCTCCCTGGCCTTCCGCGCGGCCAGGAGCTCCTCGACCTTGCGCGACACCTCCCCGGCGTCCTCGGTCTTGAGATGGATCACCCCCTCCTCGTCGAGCACGTAGATCGTCGGCCACGAGGCCACGTTCCACTGCCGCGCGATCGGACCGTAGGCGTCGCCGCCGTCGAAGAACGACCGCCACGCGATGCGGTCGCGCCGCGCCGCCTCGGTCAGGCGCGCCTTGGGATCGCTGTTCACGCCGACCAGCGCGACGGGGTCGTCCTTGTGGCGGGCGACCATCGCGCGCTCCTCCGGCAGGTTGCGCACGCAGATCGGGCACCAGAAGCCCCAGAAGTCGAGGGCGACGATCTTGCCGCGATAGTCGGTGAGCTTGAACGGGACGCCGTCCTCGTCCTCGCCCTCGATCTCGGGCGCCACCATCCCGATCTGCAGCCGCTGCAGCTCGAAGAGCTGCGCGTCGGCTGCGGCGCCGAGGTAGCCGGTCTTCCGCCAGTCGAGGAAGTAGTGGTCGTCGATCACGTTCTGCAGGAGCGCCTCGGCCTCCTCGCGCAGGGCCGGCCGTCCGCGCCGCGCGAGCTCGTCGACGAGCTCCTTCCCGCGGCGGGCGATGAAGGAGTCGCGGACGCCGCGGTCGAGCTCGGGGTCGGCGAGGAAGGCGAGCGTCTCCTCGAACTCGAGCAGGAGCTGCGCGAGCGACCAGGTCGCGAAGCCGCGCGCGCTCTCGTCGCCGGCGGTCGCCGCCACGGCGCGGAGGAACCGCTCGCCGGCGAGCGAGATCTGCCGCCGCCCGACGAGCAGCGCCGCCCGCCCGAGCTCCGGCGCGTCGCGGTGGTCCGCGAGCAGCTCGTCGAGGAGCGCTTCGGCCGCGGCCGGCTCGGCGGCCGACTGCAGTCGTCTCACGATCTCCGCCGCCGGAGCGATCGCGGGCGCCTCCTGCGCCGTCGCCGCGCCGGACGAAGGGAGGAGCAGCAGCACGAACGCGATCATGCGGGGAACCTCGCGGCTGGCGGAAGGGGGCTCCGCCATTGGAGCGATCGGGCGGCGAAGTTGCGAACCGGCCGCCGCCCGGTTCCCGCCCCTCCGAGCATCGGCCGGCCGGCCCTCAGGCGGACGGCGCGGCGTGCCCCACCTCGTTGCGGCAGTAGGGGCAGAAGCGCCAGTCGATCTCGAGGTCGCCGTGGCAGTGGCCGCAGGTCCGCTTGGACGAGGTCTGCACCGTCCCGCACCACGGGCACGCGGCGTGGTCGGACTGCACCCGCCGGCCGCACGCACCGCAGCTGCGCTGCTTGGGCTGCTCGTCGCGCACGATCACGTAGACGATGGCGCCGATCACGTTCCCGATCAGCGCGAAGAGCGCCCAGACGAACGGACGCTGCACGCCGCGCTTGCGCGCGTCGTAGAGCACCCAGCAGGCCGGCCCGACCAGGATCGCCGCGTAGGCGAGCAGGCCCACGAGCGACATGCTCGCGGCGGCGAGGAAGAGCGGTCCGCCCGCGATCAGGAAGATCGCGGAGAGCAGTACGCCCGCGACGATCGCGCCGCGGCGTCCGAGCCGATCGACCACCCGTCGGGTCCAGTCTTCCGCCACGGAGTGCGCCTCGTCGAGTCCGGGATCCTCAGGAATCGCGCGCGTCGAGCGCCAGCCGCCCGCCGCCCGCCCGCAGCAGCGCGATCCTCGACGGCGCGGCGCGTCCGGCGCCCGCCAGGAGCGGGAGCGCTGCGAGCGCGCCCATCGCGCCGAAGAGCACGAAGAGCGCCGGCAGCAGCCAAGGGTGGAACGACTCCGGCACGGCGAGCCGTCCCGCCACCGCCGCGCTGTTGCGCGCGAGCGTCAGGGCGAGGAGCGTCCCGCCGGCCGCGAGCGCCGCCGTCTGCACCAGCCACGCGAGCGGCGACGCACGGCGCTCCGCGGCCGTCGCTCGGGCGATCGCGATCCAGGTGCGCGCGGCGCTGGCGCCGAACGGGAGCGCGCGGAGCTCGGCGACGACGGCCGCGAGCGCGGCGCGCTCGGCGCGGCAGTCCGGGCAGCTCTGCAGGTGCGGCTCGAGCTCGCGCGCCATCGCGGCCGGGAGGTCGCCCGCGAGCAGCTCGCTCCAGCGCGAAGCGACCGCCTCGCACGCTCCATCGCGTGGAGCCGATCGGGGGTCCGGTCCGCCTGTCCGAGGGTCGTGCATCGCGGCCACCCGTACCCGGACCGGTTCGCCCGAGGATCAATCGGAATCCGGTTCCGTTGCGACCCGGGGGGGCGGGGGTTCCCCGAAGGCCGGCTCGAGCGCCGCCCGCAGCCGATGGATGGCGTAGTGCGCCCTCGACTTCACCGTCCCCTCGGGGATCTCGAGGATGGCGGCGACCTCCGCCACCGGACGCTCCTCGATGTGGCGCAGCGTGAGGATGGCGCGGTCGCGCGGGGAGAGCGCGGCCAGCGCTGCATGAAGGAGGCGCCTGCGCTCCCCCTCGATCGCACCCTCCGAGGGGCTCTCGACGTCGGCAGCCGGCAGGACGAGGAGCGCCGACAGCTCGCTCTCGCTCGAGGAGCGGAGCGCGAGCCGGTTGTAGGCCAGGTTGGCGGCGGCGCGGTAGAGCCAGGCGGTGAAGCTCCCGCGCGCCGCGTCGAACAGCTCGGCCCGCCGCCAGATGCGGAGGAACGCCTCCTGGCAGACGTCCTCGGCGCGCGCCGCGTCGTGGAGGAGCCGCTCGAGGAAGCGCAGGAGCCCGGGGGCGTGGCGGGAGTGGAGGAGCTCGAGCGCCCGCTCGTCCCCCCGGGTGCAGCGATGGACCAGCTCGTCGTCGGTCGGGTCGGTCACGGCGCTCGGAACGTCCCCGGCGGCGCGGTTACGATGCCGCGCCCCCCTAGGCGCCGCTCCAGGCGCAGGTGCGGGAACGCCACCGGGGGGCACAGGTGCGCCGTTCCTGCCCGGCCGGAGCTCGCCCCGGCCGGCCCTTCGAGACTGGAGTCCTCGAGACGGTGAGAATCCCGCTGTCGCCCCACGGCTCCCGCGAGCTCGTCGCGATCACGCTCGGCTGCGCACTGCTGGGATGGGGGCTCGCGGCCCTGTCGGGGTGGCTCGTGCTGCTCCCGGCCGCCCTCTGGCTGTTCGGGGTCGCCTTCTTCCGCGATCCGGAGCGCTCCCTCCCGGCCGATCCGGGGGCGCTGGTGGCGCCGGCCGACGGGACGGTCGCCGACGTCGGGGAGGTGGTCGGTTCGCCGCTGCTCGACGAGCCCTGCCTGCGCGTGGGGATCTTCCTCTCGGTCTTCGACGTGCACGTGAACCGCGCCCCCCTGACGGGAAGGGTCGCGGGCCTCCGGTACCGGCCGGGACGGTTCCTCGACGCCCGCGATCCGGCAGCCTCCCGCGAAAACGAGGCCCAGGAGATCCTCCTGCGCGGCGCCTATCCCGTGGTGGTGCGCCAGATCGCCGGGTTGATCGCCCGGCGCATCGTCTGCCCGCTCGCCGAAGGGGCGAGCGTGGGACGCGGCGAGCGGATCGGGATGATCAAGTTCGGGTCGCGGACGGAGCTGCTCGTGCCGCTGCGGCTCAAGCCGGCGGCGCTGGTGGGCGTGGGCGACAGGGTGCGCGGCGCCGCCACGGCGCTGGTGCGCGTCGACGCCCCGGACGCGGCGTGATCGAAGCGCCCGCGCGAAGCGAGGAACCGTGGTGAAGCCGGTCGCCATCCTTCCCGCGCTGTGCACGCTCGGGAACCTCTTCTGCGGCTTCCTGGCCATCGCAAAGGGCGCCGACGCCATCACCGCGCTCTGGCAGGCGCCGGTGCCGCCGCCTCCCGCGACGGTCGCTCGCTTCCACTCGCTCTTCGCCACCAGCTGCTGGCTGATCTTCCTCGCCAACGTCTTCGACGCGCTCGACGGCCGGCTCGCGCGCTACACCAAGGCGACGAGCTCGTTCGGAGCGATGCTCGACTCGGTGGCCGACATGCTCACCTTCGGCGCCGCGCCGGCGCTCCTGCTCAAGTTCCTCTTCGAGTCGGAGCGCCTGCTGGCCGAGCAGACCTTCAAGCCGAAGCTGGTGCTGCTGATGTGCATCCTCTACGTCTGCTGCGCGGCGCTGCGGCTGGCGCGATTCACGGCGGAGACCGACGAGGACGCCGACGCGCACGACTTCTTCAAGGGGCTGCCGAGCCCGGCGGCCGCCGGCTTCGTGGCGTCGGGGATCCTCTTCTTCCTCTTCCTCGGCCAACCGAGCGCGCCGGCGTGGCTCGCGCGCCACCGCGGCGCGTTCATGAACGGCCTGCTCGGCTCGCTGCCGCTGCTCGCGCTGCTCATGATCTCGCACGTGAAGTACGTGCACGTCGTGAACCGCTACATGCGCGGGCGGCGGCCCTACGCGTACATCGCGCAGATCGTCCTCCTGCTGCTCGTCCTCTCGCTGGTGACGGAGTACGCGATCGTGCTCCTCTGCATGGGCTACGTGCTGATCTGCCCGGTGATCTCGCTGCTCGAGAGGCTGCTCAAGCGCCCGCTCTGGCCGCCGGGGGTGCCTCCCGCCCCGGGAGAGCCCCCGTGACCGCGCCTCGCGTCGTCGCGGCCATCGCGTTCGGATCGAACCTGGGCGACCGCGAGGGGCACGTGCGCGCCGCGCTC
>Ga0187893_10009650_pt1 | contig 14746 bp, 21 predicted proteins | sample MA1701074metaG_FD_139574 | JGI IMG/M metagenome (GOLD analysis project Ga0187893, IMG submission 139574) | White microbial mat communities from a basaltic lava cave in the Kipuka Kanohina Cave System on the Island of Hawaii, USA - MA170107-4 metaG ...
GACGGATCGCCGAGCCATTCGGCGTCGCTGGCCAGGACGCAGGACGAAGGAAGTGCCTTGCCCACTTTCGAGGACGAGGACGCCGCCAGCGGCGTCGAGGGCCGGCGAGACGTTGCTGGAACTCCGCGATGGGCCACTAGGTGGCCCGGCCGGTCACGTCGGCGTTGCCCGTAAGGGCTCGCGTGGGAACTGATCGCGCGAAAGGGAGCGTTTCGCCGAGTCGGGGGCGGCGCTCGCAAGGACGCACGACGAAGGAAGTCACCAGCACTTTCGAGGAGGAGGACACCGCGAGCGTCGTCATCCGGCCGGCGAAACGTCCGAGTAGTTCCCTCGCGAGCCCTCAGGGCTCGCTTGGGCGTCCGGTCAGCGCGTCAGGCGCAGGCGGCCCGCCGAGCGTTCCACCCGACGCCCGCCACCGACGTCGGTGGCTCGCGACTCCCCCCGGGCCACCGCCAGGACCCGCTCCACCGTGGCCGCGTCCGGCGGATGGCGCTCGGCGTCGGACTCGGCGCGCAGCCAGGTCCGCACCGCCCGCCGGGCCAGCGCCCGCGGGGCCGCTCGCAGCGCGGCGGCGTCGGAGGCGTCGACATCCGCCGCCAGCGCGGCCAGCAGGTCGGCATCGTCGGCCAGCAGCTCGGCTTGGCGGGCGAGCAGCACGGTGACGTCACGCCCGGCGACGGTGTCGAGCTGGGGCAGCACCTCGGCCCTGACCCGGTTGCGCCGAAAGCGGGGATCACCGTTGCTCGGGTCACGCACGGGGCTGAGCCCGACCTCGGTGCACACGGCCAGCGTGTCGGACCGGCGCAGGGCCAGGATCGGCCGTCGCCCGTCGTGGCGGATGCCGGCCAGCCCGTCGAGGCCGGCGCCGCGCAACAGGTTCAGTACGACCGTCTCGGCCTGGTCGTCGGCGGTGTGGCCCGTGAGGGCACCGGGCCCCAGGACGGCGTAACGAGCCGCCCTGGCCCTGGCCTCGAGGTTCGGGCCCTGCGCCACCTCGGCGCGACGGGCTTCGAAGGCGGCCCCGAGACGGGCCGCGGCGGCGGCCACGACGTCCGCCTCCGCCGCCGAGCCGGCTCGCAGCCCGTGGTCGACGTGGACGGCGGTGACCCGGCACCCGGCGGCGACGGCCAGCACCAGGAGAGCCAGCGAGTCCGGTCCTCCCGACACCGCGCAGCGGACCGCGGTACCGGCCGACGGAAAGCGGCAGCGGACCAACCGCGCCTCCACCCTCGAACGTACGTAGCCGGGCCCCACATCTGGGACGCAGCTACGCAAGTTGGGCATTGGGGGCGAGCTGACCATGTTGGGCGAGGCGGACACGGTCCACCCAGAGCTGCGGGGCGCGGATCTCGCCCAACGACGGCAGCATCGCCGCCGATTCGAACGCCCGGTTCAGCAGTTCGGCACCGCCGGCGGCCTCGACCGCGACGATGAAGCGCTCGCCCTGCTCGTACTGGTTGAGCTTGGCCTCGAGCCCGACGAGCTTCTGCACCAGCCGAGCCACGGGCGGGACCGATCGTCGCCGCTGTCGAAGCACCCGGGAGAAGCGCTCGGCGCTGGGGATGAGCTCGGCGCCGGCCCGGTCCATGGTGATGTCACCGTGACCTTCGAGCAGGCTCATCAGGCCGCCGATCTCCTGCAGCACCTGCTGCTGGTCGGGTGTGGCCAGCAAGGCCACCAGGCCGCCGTCGTCGAGCGGGTTGTGGCCCGCCCGCACGCCCTCGGCCACCCGGCGCAGGGCGACCAGGAATCGCTTGGGGTCGGGGTCCACGCCCTCGAGGCTGCGGTCCACCAGTTGCAGGAAGTGGCCCCGCAGCCAGGGCACGCCGGTGAACTGGGCCCGATGGGTGACCTCGTGCAGCGCGAGCCACAGCCGGAACTCACGGGGAGGAAAGGCGAAACGCTTCTCGAGGGCGATGATGTTGGGGCCGACGTAGTACACGACGTCCTGGTCCTCGGGGTTCTCGTCCTCGACGACGAGCAGGTCGTACTGACCCAGCACCCTGGTGGACATCCAGCCCAGGAGGGCTCCGACCTCGGCGCCGGTAGCTCGGCGGGCCAGCGGGGTCAGGCGGCTCGATCCCAGCCGGTCACCGAGCTTGTCGGTCAGCGGGCGCAGCAGGCGTTGGAAGGACGCGACGTTGGCTCGCACCCAGCCGGCGCGGTCGGTGACCCTCGATCGTGCCGGCCCGGCCAGGGACAGCAGGCCGGTCGCGTCGGCCACCAGTTCCTCGGCCTGAGCGGTCAACTCGGCGAAGTCGGTCGCCAAGGAGTCGTAATGGTACGACTCGGCGAAGGGCTCTCGACCGCCGACGCGCACGGCGATCCGCTCCGCGAGCGCCCAGTCGATCAGCGCCGGCACGGGAGCGCTACGACTGGGTCTGGTCGAGGTGCTCGCGCTGCTGGCGGGTCGGGTACTTGGGACGGACGACCTTGTTCAGGTAGCCGCCCACGGTGAACGGGATCGCCACCGCGGCCCCGAAGACCAGAGCCACACCGATCCAGAAGTGCCAGATCACGCCGAAGACCATGCGGGAAGGATACGTGCCTCAGCCGGCCGAGGGCACACCGGGCCCCGGCGGGACTGGTCGAGCCGCTCAGTACTCGAGCGATGTCTCGTGGTCGATGGCGCTGGCGATGCGGTCGCGCAGCGACTGCGGCACCGAGTCACGGCACCGCTGGGCGATGACCTGGCGCAGCTCGGCCTCGAAGTCGAACATCTCATAACACGGCGGGCAGTCGTCGAGGTGCTGGCGGATCGTCGTTCGCCGGTCGTCGGTGAGCTCGCCGTCGAGGAAGTGGTAGAGCTGATGGAGCGCCTCGTCGCAGTTGCCGGGTTCAGTCATCGGGCTCAGTCATCGGGCTCAGTCATCGGGCTCAGTCATCGGGCCTGCCATGGGCCTGCCATCGGGCCTGCCACCGGGATCGATGCATGGTCACCTGTCGCTTTCGCTCGGTCGGGCTGCGCCGGTGGTAGCCGGAGCAGCACCCTCAACGTCGGGCAAGAGGCTCCTGGCGGCAGCGAACTCGTACAACCGCTTCTGGAGCCCTCTTCTTCCCCGGTGCAGCCTGCTCATGACCGTGCCGATCGGCACGTCGACGATCTCGGCGATCTCCTTGTAGGAGAACCCTTCGACGTCGGCCAACAAGACGGCCAGGCGGAACTGCTCCGGCAACGACTCCAGGGCTTCCTTGACCGTGGAGTCGGTGATCGTGTCGAGAAGCTCGTCCTCGGCGCTGCGGCTCAGGTTGACGGCTTCGAGGCCCCCGAGACGCCGGTAGAGGTAGAGGTCCTCGACCTCTTCGAGGTCCTGCTCGTCGGGACGGCGCTTCTTGGCGCGGTAGGTGTTGATGTAGGTGTTGGTGAGGATGCGGTAGAGCCAGGCCTTGATGTTGGTGCCCTCCTCGAACCCACCGAACCCGCGGTAGGCCTTGAGGTACGTCTCCTGGACCAGGTCCTCGGCGTCCGCGGGGTTCCTGGTCATGCGCAGGGCCGCGGTGTACAGGGAGCTCATGAGCGGCATCGCCTGCTCCGTGAACCGCGCCTGGTCGGCCATCGCAGGCACCCTACCGGCTGGAAAGCGGCTGGAGAGCCGCTGGCGAGCGGCGGACACGGCCCGAGCGGAGGCCGCGCCCGGGCTCCCGCCCAGGCCCAGCGCACCCGGCGGGGACGGGGTGGCCGGATCCGACACGTCGACGATCTCGGCCGACGTCGGGGTGTCGAGCGCCTCGCCATGACCCTCCGGTACTCCGTGCGCCCACCCGTACCGTGTGCGCTCAGCGTGAATCCTTCACGCCTGGCGCACACGGTACGGTCCATCGCACACGCTACGGCTGGACGTCGCCGCTACCAGACGGCGATGGGCCGTGACGACCAATGGGGCTGCAGACGGCGGTCCTTGGTGACGACCGAGCAGCCGAACTCGACGGCGGTGCAGTAGATCAGGCGGTCGGCCGGGCCCGACGGGCCGACGAGGCCGCCAAGGTGCCCGGTCTGCGCATCGCCGGCCTACCGCGCTGGGTCCCGGTGCTGATGGCGGTGGCTGCCGCCCGCGGACCGGCCGTCACCCCCCGACCCAATGTGCGGCGGTTAGCGGTGCGAGGGCACCGATGACCGCCGCCGGTTCGGTGGGGCGCGCGGACCGCCTCAGGCGGCGCCCTGCGCCTTGGCCCGCATGCCGGCGACCGCCGTAATGAGGCCCTCGGCGTCGAGGACGTCGGCCATGACGCCGATCTGGTCCTCCCAGACGTCGTCGGGCACGAGGGTGCGGATCTCGGGTTCCAGAACGTGGTAGACGTCGAGGCCCAACTGGGCCCCGGCCAAAGGACCTGCGTACGACGGGTCGCCCTCGACCACAGTCTCGGCGGCGATCTCTGCGCTCTCCGGGTCGGGAGCGCCCAGGATCACCAGGAGTTTCTGCGGCCCGTGCTCGTCCGCCAGCCGGAGGATGGCCTCCTGGCTGTGCAGGTCCATGGCTCCTGCCGCCGTTCAGACGAAGCATTCGGTGGCGCCGAAGACCACCTCACCTCCGGCGGCCTTGACACAGGCCTCGATGGCCGGGCCGGAAATGCCGTCGCGCTCACCGAGCGCGATCACGAACCTGTCGCTCACCACGTTCACCTCACCTACCTTCCACGTCGTCGCCCTCAGGCCGTTCACCGTCGAGCTTGTCGGGTTCGAGCTCGTCGTCTAGCCACGCCCTCAGCTTGGCGGCGCTGAGCTGTGGGTCGTGCAGCCGGGCCATCTCCTCGCCGTCGCGGAAGAGCAGGAAGGCCGGCATGCCCATGACCTTCAGCTCGATGCACAGGCGTCGCGCCTTGGGCGCCTCGAGCTTGAGCACCCGAAGCGCGGGCCGCTCCTCGGCGATGGCCTCGACGTGAGGGCCGAGCGCCACGCAGGGCGCGCAGGCCGGTCCCCACACGTCCACCAGCACGGTGCCGTCGGCGACCAGGTCGCGAAAGTTCTCGGTCGTGGCATCGGCGACGGCGGGCACGTCAGGTTCCTCCGGGATTTCGTTCGAGCAGGACGCTCATGCCATCGGACAGCTGGCACATTCGGCCCAGGAAAAGGCTGCCCTTGGCCACCAGCGAGACTCTATCGGCGTCGCCCGTCGTCAAGCGCTGCAGCGCGTGGGGCATGTAGCACACCGCCGAGGCCAGGTGTCCCTGGGTGGGGGCGAACCCGGGCATTCCTCGCTCCGTCACGAACCGGGCGATCTCCGCCCGCTCGATGTCGCCGCGACGCGCCGCCAGGGCCGCCATCGTCCTGTAGTTGCGCGCGGGGACATCGCCCGACCCCTGCGGTTCGGTGATCTCCGGATTGTGCAACTCGGTGGCGAAGTCGTCGACGTCGGTCATGGCCAGACCGAGCCGGGCCAGGGGCTCCACGGCGAGCGCCTCCATGATCTGCGGCGCCGACCCACCGGCCGAGACCCGGTGCCGCCCGACGCCGTCGAGGCGGAGCCGGGGCGAGGTCCCGTCGTCGGGTTCGACCAGCATCGCCGCGCCGCCGAGGACGTCCTCGAGCACCGGCAGCCCGGTGGCCAGATGACCCTGGAACTTCATGCCCAGCTTGGCCAGCGACCCTCCGGCGACCACCGCCACCCGGCGGAACACGCCCGCCGCCACCAGGCTGGCTGCTATCACCAGCGCGGGGATGGGGGCGGCGCAGAAGTTCTTGATGTCGGCCCCTGACGCCTCGGTCAGCCCCGCCGCCTCGGCCACCGCTTTGGCCATGTTGCCGCCGCCGCGCTGGTACCGGTCACCAACCGCCTCCTCGCCGCAGGCCAGCACGTAGTCGATCGACGCGGGTTCGATCCCGTGGTTGTCGAGGAGGTGCAGGAGGGCGAGCGTGGCGGTGGCCTTGGACGACAGGTTTTCCAGCAGCACATGGGCGGCGAGGGAGTCGTCGTCGTCCTGGGCCCCACGGATGGCGCCCGAGACCTCGTGGGCGCCGACGGTGAGGGCCAGGCTGCCGGCCTCGGCGGCGATCTTGTGGGCGTCACCGCGGGACCGCTCGAGGCGACCGAGGTCGAGGCGCTTGGCCAGCGGGTGCTCGGCCAGGGCGGCGCCGGCCTGGCTGATGGCTGCGTCGGTCAACGTGACGAGGCCGAAGTCGTCGACCACGGCCAGCAGGCCCAGCAGCTCGATCTCGGGCATGAGCTCGCCGACGGGCCCGAACCGTGACGCCCCCGTCGCCGTACCGTCGGCGCCCCCTACCCAGGGGCGCTCGGGCAGGTCTCGCGGGTGCAGGGTCCCGAGCCACGCCTGATGGGGCGGGTAGGCGACGGCGTCGTCGAAGGGGCGCAGGGCATCGAGGAAGGCGCGCTCGACGCCGGGGTCCTTGGCCAGCTCACGGCTGGGCTTGGACCCATGGCGGGCCAGGCCGGGGGCATGGCCGAGTACCTGGGCGGCGGCGATGACCACCGGCGAACCCACGACGGTCAAGGCCTTGTGGTGACGGTCACGGGTTGAACGATGCCGCGCCCGAGCCGCATGGGACAAACCCGCGCGGCTCGAACCCCCCGATCCCGCGACAAGGCGTGGGGCCAGAACACCGCCGATTGTCGCGGGATGGCGCCGGGGTGGGGACCAGGGCGCGAGGGCTCAGGCCACCTCGAAGACCGTCGGCTCCTTGACCGGCGTGGCGATGGCCTCCAGGGCGCGCTCGAGCAGGCGTCGACGCCAGGCCCGCTCCTGGCCGGCCGGGAGGGACGGGTCGCCGGTGGGGTAGGGAATGCCCCGGGTCGGGACGATGCGAGGTGCCCCCACCCGCAGCGCGATCGACACCAGGTTGCACAGCAATGCGGTGGGAATGCCCGCCCGCTCCAGTTCCTTGGTGAGCGTTGCCCCGCAACGCGTGCCGGTCCCTCACGTGGCGGTGAGGATGGCGGCCCTGGCTTCGGAATGGCGCAGGTCGGCGGCCCACTCGATGCCGAAGCGGCGGGCGTTGCCGACCGACGTGCCGTTGCCCGCCGTCACCAGGTAGCTGGCGTGCAGGCGGCCGATGAGCCCCTCGCGCTCGAGCTCGCGGGCAATGTCGAGCGGCAGGATCCGGTGGGGGTCCTCGTTGGCCCAGACGGTGGAGAAGCCGCCGTGGATCGAGCGCCACTCACCCGGGACCAGCTCGTCACGCCCCTCGATCGGGTATCGCAACCAGCGGGTGGCCCGCGCCGACTCGAGGCGACCGGGGTTGTCGTCAGGGACGAGCGCCCCCTCGGTGACCAGGGCCACGGTGGCGGTGCCGAGGTCGAGGACCGGCGCCGCGGGTGTCACCCGGTCGAATCGGGGCAGGGGAACCTCGGTGGCGTCGCGATCACCACCCAGACGGGCCATCACCAGCGTGACGGCGCGGGACGCGGCGTCGTGGTCGGCCATGCGGCCCCGGCGAGGGACCGCGCCCACGAGGCCGTCGGCGGCGGAGAGCTCCTCGCCCGCCAGCACCTTGGTCGCGGCCGCGGCGAGACGGTCGAGGGACGGCCCCATCAGCCGGGCGGCGTCGCCGCTGGCCACCACCGGAGCCGGCGTGGCCTCGTCCAGGCCGGGGTTGTCGGCATGCATCGATGCCACCACGGGGATCCCGGCGCCGGCGACCGCGGCGGCCACCCGACCACAGGCCAGGCCGTAGCGCCCGCTGGTGAACGCCGGCCCCGTCACCACCAGGTCGGGCTCGGCCTCGACAATGAGACGAAGGATCTCCTCGACGGCACCCGGTTCGCCGGCGGCGTAGTCGTCGCCGCAGAACACGGTGGCCACCACCTCGTGGCCGTCGCCGAGCAACTGCTGCAACCGCCGGCCCGGCCCGACTGGCCCGGTCCGGGTGCCGGGTGCCGTCCCCGCCGCGTCCTCGCCACCGAGGCCGACGAAGAACTGGTTGAGGTAGTGAACGACCCGGCTCATGCGCGCCCCACCGCGGTTGTGCGTGATGCCTGACCCTTGCATCTCGCGACAAGACGTGGGGCCAGCGCCCCACGATCTGTCGCGGAATCGGCGGTTCGGTTGGGGTTGCTGGGGACGGCCGGGATGGTCATGGCGCGGCACATGTCAGGCGGCCCCAGCCGAGCGGGCTCAGGGCGCAGTACACCACGGCGGTGGGCAGGTGCAGCTCATCGGTGGCCGACCGGTCAACGAGGTCGACCCGGTCACCGCCCAGCGCCCGCTCGACGGCCGGGAGCACCAGGCGCTCGTCGTAGTTCCCCGTGCTCACCATGGCGGTGGCGCGCTCGGGAGCCACGACGATGGGAGGCCCGGTCCCGTCCGTCCCGGCCATCTCCGCGAACAGGCCCACGGCGGTGACGCCGACGTCCTCCAACGCGTCCATCTTCAGGGCCATGTCGGCGTCGGCATTGCCGCCGCCCTCCTTGGTGACGACGGCGGCGTCGAAGCCCGCAACCGCGCAGAGCCTTGCCGCGTGGGCCGAGACAAGCTCCTTGTGGCCGGCCTCCACGGGCTCGGGTGAGATGACCACCCCGGCGAAGTCGAGGTCAACTCCATGCCGGGCTCGCAAGGCGGCCACCACCGGGTGGTTCTGGTGCATGAGCGTGGGGTTCTTGAGCGCCGGGTGACCGAACTGGCCGCTCACCACCGCGCCGTCGTCGAGGTCGCCAGGGTCGAGCAGCGTGGCCAGCCCGTGGGCGAAGCTGCGGCCGTAGACGAACACGTCCTTGAACGTGCCCTGAGTCTGAAGGTTGGTGATCGCCCCGACCCTCGGCAGCCCGTTGGCCGCGACGCCGGGCCCGGCCAGCTCGTCGACCTCGTCGGGCTCGACCTCGAGGGCGGCCTCGGCCAGGCGCGCGGCGAGGGCCAGCACGCCGCGCCGGACCGCTCGATCGACGGCGCCCCAGTCCGCGTTGGCGGTCGGACCGAACTCCACGACCAGGTTGTGGCGGGCTCCCAAGGGCGAGAGCGGAGCCGCCGGGCCCGACATGTCCGCCACCGCCTCCTGGGCCCGGGGGAGGAAACCGGCGGCCACCACCGCGACCTCCGGCAGTACGTGGGTCTGACCCCGTCCCTGTGGTCGCGCCGGCCCCACGAAGCCGGGGAAGATGCCGCCACCACCCGGTCCCTTGGTGCGGGGCTCGACGGCGTCGAGGATCTTCACGATCCGTACCGATTCGCCGGGCGAGGCCCAGGCCAACCGGGCCTCGCCCAGGGCGGGATCGGCCAGGATCCCGGAGGCCTCACTCGTCGATACGGTCAGGCGCCCGTCCCGGAGGCTGGTGGCGTCGCCGAAGCCCACCTCCCGCACCCGGTGACGGGCCAGGGTGAGGCTTCGGCGGTCGTTCGCACCCATGGCGGCTGACGCTATCGCTTCGACCGTCCTGGTGCCGGGTGCGCCGACCGGTGAGGTTCGCCGCGTCCCCGCCATGCTGGCGGCGAAGCGATCCGAGCCCCCGTTCGCTACCGGATCGGGCTACATCGCGCTGTCCGTGACCACGAATCGCTCGACTAGTGAGCAGCCGAGGGCGAAGGACACGACGGGAGGACCAGCCTGAGCATGCTACGGTATGCACATGTTGTCGCGCCGCCTCCAGGTGTTGATCGACGACGACCGGCTCGAGCGGCTCGAACGCGAGGCGGCTCGGCGCCGGGTAGCCGTCGCGGTGTTGGTTCGCGACGCCATCGACGCGGCCTTCCCGGCGTCGACCCCGGCCCGTCGCGCCGCCGGGGACCGTGCGCTCGGGGCCGAGCCGATGGCGGTCCCCGACCCCGAAGAGTTGCGGGTCGAGCTCGACGAGCTGCGTGGCCGGCGGGCGTGATCGTCCTCGACACGACGGTGCTCGTCTACGCGGTGGGGGTCGAGCACCCCCTGCGGGAGCCATGCCGGGCCGTGATCGGCGCGGTCCGCGACGGGGCTCTGGCCGCCACCACCACGGTCGAGGTCATCCAGGAGCTGGCCCAGGTCCGGGCTCGTCGAAGGGGCCGCGCCGATGGCGCCAGGCTCGCCCAGGACTACGCCGTGCTGCTGGCGCCGTTGCTGGTGGTCGACGACGCCAACCTTCGGGCCGGCCTCGACCTGTTCGAGCACCACGACGAGCTCGGTGCCTTCGATGCCGTGCTCGCCGCGGCGGCGATGCGCAACGACGCCGCCGGCCTCGTCTCCGCCGATCAGGCCTTCGCCCGCGTCGACGGGCTGACCCATGTCGACCCGGCATCGGCGGACCTCCTGACCCGCCTCGGAGTAGGGGTGCCCTGACCGACGGCCCTCGTCAGGGGCCCCGCACGGGGCACTCTCCATCGCCGGGCGGTCATCCCAGCAGGGCGCCTTCGATGTCGGCCAGGATGGCGTCGGCGCCGAGCACGCCGATGCCGAGCATCCCGGTGTCATCCGACACCTCGTAGGCGCGGCCGGCCGCTACGGCGAGCAGCGTCGGCCAGATCGGCCCGCCCTGGACCGCGGGGGCAGAGGTCTGGGCGGGGTCCCCGTAGGCGGTGAGGAACAGGATGTCGGCGTCCGCTCGACCGATCTGCTCGGCGCTCGGATAGATGGCGATTTCGCCGGCGAGACCGGCGACGGCCGGAGGCAACCGGACGCCGAGAGCGACCAGCACGGGCCCGGCGAACGGCTCGGGACCGTAGACCCGGATCTCGTCGGGCAGAAAACGCACTATGCCAACGGTTGGGTTGTCGTCGTCCCGCACATCGGCGAACAGCACGAGGTTGGCCTTCCATTCCTCGGCCACGGTCTCGGCGAAGACCGTCGGAGCGATGGCCGCGAGCGCGTCGTAGCAAGCGCCTCATCGGGTCGGGCTCGACTGTCGTGTGACGAGTTGGTCGTCAGCCGATTCGATGGCCGCGGTCAGCCGCTCCAGGGCCCAGGCGTAGTCGGCGTGGTTCCGCACCCAGAACGCGGGCCACACCGCCACCGCGTCGCTGGCCACGGCATCGATGAACGACCACGTCGGCTGCGCCTCGGCCTGCTCGAGGTTCGACGGGTAGTAGCGCTCGTCGACGATGACCAGGTCAGCTTGGTACTTGCCGGCGTTCTCCCAGCTCAGCGTCTCCCAGTACTCGAAGCCGACGTCGGGCGAGTCGGGCACCACGATGTCGAGGCCCCACTCGACGAAATCCGAGAGCTCGGCCGCATGCTCGGGCACGGCGGCGTAGAGCCTTCGGCGCGGGCAGGCCGGGGTCGCCGTCTTGGACCACGCTGAGCCCGGCGGGGCTGTCGCCGTGCGGTGCCGACGAGGCAGGAGCGGCCGCGACGGTCCCCGCCGCCGTCGACCGGTCCTCCACCGCCGCGCCAGAGGCGGCGACGCCGACCCCGCCGGCCACCACCGTGGCCGCGGCCACCAGGGTGAGCGCTCGGCGGTCGAGGGTCACGCCGGTTGCCTGAGGGGCCGCTCGGCGCCGGCGCGCCGGCGACTGTCGGCACCCATGGCCCGTTCGACCAGACCGGCCACCGCGTCGCGCTGGCGGGCCAGCGCCGCCATCGACTGGCGCAGGGATCCCTCGCCGATCTCGGTCAGGGTGTAGACCCGCCGAGGTGCCCCTCGCGGCGCGCTCGTCCACCACGAGATCGCCGCTCCCTCCGCTTCGAGGCCCCGCAAGGCGCGATAGACACCGGGCGGGTCGAAACTCCCCAGCCCGGCAGCCGCGAGACGCTCGACCAAGGCGTAGCCATGGTCCTGTCGTTCGCGGAGCAGCACCAGGATCGCCGGGCGCAGGAGAGCCTTCGAGCCGGTCATGGGGTGCCACCGGAGGTCCCGTCGCGCCTCCAGGCACCTTCCGGGCGCGCCATCGCGTTCACGAGGTTGGCGACGGATCGGTACTGGGGTCGCCGTCGGTCGCCCGCTCGAGCATCGGGACCAGGCCGCCGAGCGCGACCGGCAGGCTGAGGACGCTGTTCCAGGCGAATGCGTCCTCGATCCCGCCGACAAAGACGGTGCGACCCTCGGTGGAGACGCCGAGCTGCGCCAGTAGCGGATCGGATTCCACCGTGGCCCGGCCGCCCTCGGTGAAGTTCACCTGGTCCCACACGAGCACGTCGACGTCGAGGCGCTCGCCCTCCTCGAAGCTGATGTCTCCGTAGAACCGCTCGCCGGCGAGGTCGTCGAGCTCGGCCGGCACCTCGAAACCCAGGGAGGTGAAGAAGCGCGACCGCGGGTCCTCGGAGGCGAAGAAGCCCAACCCGTCCTCCCCGTAGGTGGCCACCACGACGCTCTGGCCGTCCCATTCGGGGTGGGACTCCCTGACCGCCTCGAAGCGGTCCTCCACATTCTGCACGAGGACATCGGCCTGGGCGCTACGGCCGAGTGCCGCGCCGATCATGTAGGTCGAGTCCTGCCACGGGGTCCCGTAGTCGACGAACTCGCCCGGCTGGGCCACCGTCGGCGCGATCCGCGACAGCGTGGCGTACTCGTCCTCGGTGATCCCCGAGTACACGCCGAGGATCAGGTCGGGATCGAGGGCGGCGATGACCTCGACGCTGAGGTTGCCGTCGGGCATGTTCAGGATCTCGGGGTCGGCGTCGCCGGCGGCGTCCTCGGCCCAGGGGAAGATGACGTCGTCCTGGTCGCCGTACCAGTAGCGCACGGCCACCGGCTCCACCCCGAGGGCGAAGATGGTGTCGTGCTCCTGGTAGCCGAGCGAGAGCACCCGCTCGGGCTCGTCGAGGATCTCGGTACTGCTGTACTTGTGCTCGATCGCGACCGGGAAGGCCGCGGAGGCGCCCTCGGCTGAGGTCGGCCCCGCGGCCGAAGCCGGCGACCCCGACCCCGCCGACGGGGTCGATGTCGCGGCGCCACCGCCGGTGCCCTCGCTACAGGCGGCGACGAGCAGGGTCACGACCCCCAGCAGCGCGACGCCGCGTCGGACTCGCTGCGGGCGAACGGTCGGCAGGCTTTCCATGCCGACAGAGTCTGATAGGTCAGCCTAACTACGTCAAGATAGTGACCCTCATCCTGCGCACCGGGCTGCGTCCGCTAGGACACCCGGGGGCTCAGCAGCAGCCGACCACGGTGGCCGCAGGGCCCTGGTCGGCCGCCAGCTCACCGGTGACGCAGGCCCCCGGACCGCACGCGGCCACATCACGCAGCTCACCGTTGGGTGTGTCGCTGTCGGCCAGGACGGTGTAGATCTCCCACGGGGCGCCGTCGGGGTCGTCGACCCACACCTTGTCCTGCAAGGCGTAGCAACACGACACCTGGTCCTCGGTGGCGGTGCTCAGCCCGTCGCCGGCGAGACGGGCCTGGGCGGAGGCGACCTCGTCGGTCGAGAACACCTCGACCCCGAGGTGGTTCAAGGTGGCGGCGGCGCCGGGGTTCTCGATGAGCACGAGCTTGAGGGGCGGCGCCTCGACGGCGAAGTTGGCATAGCCGGGCTTGCGCTTGGCCGGCTCGGTGGCGAAGAGCTTGGAGTAGAAGTCGACCGCTTCGTCGATGTTCGACACGTTGAGGGCAAGCTGGACTCGTGACATTGTTCCTCCTGGGAGCGCTATCGTATGGATGAGCGTCAATGTATCGACCTCTATCGATGAATGCAAGCCGAAAGTGTCGAAGGTGCCGGGAGTCGCCGTGGACGTGATCTCGATCGAGACGTGTTGCCCGCCCCTGCTGGGCCCCCCTCTCGACGAGCAGGGTGCCACCGAGCTGGCCGCCGCCTTCAAGGTGCTGGCCGACCCCGTGCGGCTGCGCCTGCTCTCCTTGATCGCATCCGCCCCCGATGGATGCGCCTGCAGTTGCGATCTCGAGGAGCCGGTCGGCAAGAGCCAGCCGACGGTCAGCCATCACCTCTCGCTGCTGGCGGCCGCGGGTTTGATCACCAAGGAGAAGCAGGGCCGGTGGGTGTACTGCACGGTCGTGCCCGAGCGCCTGGGCGCGCTTCGCGACGCCCTCGGCCCGTCGAGCTGATCTCGCCTTTGCCCCCCGGCGGTGCCAGCGAGAGCAATCTGTTCAGCGGCGAGCAGGCGCCACCAGCGCAGCCAGAAGCCGGCGCACCCGTTCGCCGATCTCGTCGCGGATCGGCCGGATCGAAGCCACGTCCTTACCCTGTGGGTCGTCGAGGTCCCAGTCCTCGTAACGCTTGCCGGGGAAGATCGGGCAGGCGTCCCCGCAACCCATCGTGATGACGACGTCGGCGGCACGGACGATCTCGTCGGTCCAGGGCTTGGGGAACTCGCGGGTGATGTCGATGCCGACCTCGGCCATGGCCTCGACGGCGGCCGGGTTCACCTCGACCCCGGGCTCGGAGCCGCCCGACCACGCCACGGCGGCGTCGCCAGCCAGGTGCCCGAACCAGCCCAGCGCCATCTGGGACCGCCCCGCGTTGTGCACGCACAGGAACAGCACGACGGGGATGCCGTCGTCGGCCTTGCCTTCGACCGTGGCCGCACTCTCGAGGGCCAGGCGCTGGTCGCGGCGGAGGGAGTCAAGGTCGGGCATCGAGGGTCTCCTCCAGCGACGGCTCGGGCTCGGGAAACAGGACATGGGCCACGGCCACCGCCAGGCCCGCCCCCAGGACCTGGGCCGCGACGAACCCTGGCGCCGAGGCTGGACGGATCCCGGCAAACGTGTCGGACAAGGTCCGCCCGATGGTGGCCGCCGGGTTGGCGAACGAGGTCGAGGACGTGAACCAGTAGGCCGCGCCGATGTAGCCGCCGACGGCCACGGGCACCGCGGCGAGCCGGCCGCTTCGCACCACGCCCAGGATCACGATGATCAGGCCGAAGGTGGCCAGCACCTCGGCCAGGAAGGTGCCTGCGCCGATCCTGTCCGTCGTCGACAGCTCGACGGCGGGGAGCTCGAAC
>Ga0187893_10009651_pt1 | contig 14742 bp, 17 predicted proteins | sample MA1701074metaG_FD_139574 | JGI IMG/M metagenome (GOLD analysis project Ga0187893, IMG submission 139574) | White microbial mat communities from a basaltic lava cave in the Kipuka Kanohina Cave System on the Island of Hawaii, USA - MA170107-4 metaG ...
CAGCTCACGAGCTCCGCGCCGAGCTCGCGTGCAAGCCGCGGCACCTCGCGGCGCGGGTCGCCGCGGCGCACGCGGAGGCGCTGGCCGCGGCGCGCGAGCTCCCCGTCGAGCGCCGCCAGGCACGCGTGGAGGAAGCGGAGACGCGGCCGGCCGCTCCGGGCGAGCAGGTGTTCGTCGAGCACGAAGAGGCAGGCGAGCGAGTCGGCGCGCGCGGCGGCCGCCGCGAGGGCCGTGTTGTCGCCAAGGCGGAGATCCGCCCGGAACCAGTGGAGGGCGCGCATAGCTCAGCCCCTCGCGGGGATCCCCACTCGATCCCGCCCGGCCCCACACCGAGGCCACTGTCGTGACTTCGTTCGCCTTCGGCTCACTGCGCGCTTCGCTTGCGTCAGTCGACGATGCCGAGCCGCTGCATCCAGCGCCAGAGCGTGGTGCGGTCGACGCCGAGACGGCGCGCCGCCTCGGCGCGGCTGCCGCCGCTCTCGGCCAGCACCGTGCGGATGCGCTCCGTCGCCTGGCGGTCGAGCCAGCCGGCGAGCGGCACGTCCGGGCTCGAGCCCGGTGCAGCCGCGGTGGGCGCCGACTCGCCGTCGAGCAGGAGATCCTGGAGCTCGATCCGGGGCCCCCGCGCGAGCGCGACGCCGCGCTCGATCGCGTTCTCGAGCTCGCGCGCGTTCCCCGGCCACGGGTGCCGCAGCAGGAACGCCTCGACCTCGTCGCTCCAGCCCTCGAGCGGCGGGCGGCGCTCGGCGACGGCGCGCACGAAGAAGTGGCGCGCGAGCGCGAGCACGTCCTCGCGTCGCTCGCGGAGGGGCGGGAGCTGGATGGGGATCACGGCGAGGCGGAAGTAGAGGTCCTCGCGGAAGCGCCCCGCCTCGACCTCGCGCTTGAGGTCGCGGTTCGTGGCGGCGACTACGCGGAAGTCGAGCGCGCGCTCCTCGCTCCCGCCGACCCGCGTCGCCTTCCGCTCCTGGAGGACGCGCAGCAGCTTCGCCTGGAAGTCGGGCGCGGTCTCGCCGATCTCGTCGAGGAAGAGCGTGCCGCCGTGCGCGCGCTCGAAGAGCCCCGGCCGCGCGCGCTCGGCGCCCGTGAAGGCGCCGCGCTCGTGGCCGAAGAGCTCCGACTCGAGCACGCCCGCCGCGAGCGCCTTGCAGTTCACGGCGACGAAGGGCCCGCCGACGCGGTCGGACTGTACGTGCACGGCGCGCGCCACGAGCTCCTTCCCGGTCCCGCTCTCGCCCGTGATCAGCACGGTCGCGTCGCTCTTCGCGGCGCGCCGCACCACGTCGAGCACACGCCGCAGCGCCTCGCTCTCTGCGACCATCGCCGCCGTGCCGTGGCGCGAGGCCAGCTCGGCGCGCAGGTAGCGGTTCTCGCGGGCGAGGCGCGAGTGATCGAGGGCGCGTGCCACCAGCGCGATCAGCGCGTCGTTGTCGAAGGGCTTCTCGACGTAGTCGAAGGCCCCGAGCCGGAGCGCGGCCACCGCTGTCTTGATCGTCGCGTGCGCCGTCATCAGCACGACGGGGAGCTCGGCGTCGGTCGCGCGGAGCTTCTCCAGCACCGCGAGCCCGTCCATGCCCGGCATCTTGAGATCGGAGAGCAGCAGGTCGAAGCGGCGCGAGGCGAGCGCCGCGAGCGCCCCCTCGGGCGAGGAGAATCCCTCGACCTCGTAGCCCGAGCGTCGGAGCACCATCTCGAGGATGGCGACCAGGCGCGCCTCGTCGTCGAGAACGGCGATGCGCGGCGTCACGCTGCGACTCCGACCGCGGCCGCGCGCGGGAGCGCGAGCTCGAAGCAGGCGCCCGCGCCGCCCGGCCCCGCGCCGGCGCCGGGTACCACACGCAGGCTCCCGCCGTGCGCGCGCACGATGCGTTCCGCCATCGCGAGACCGAGACCCGTGCCGCCCGCCTTCGTCGTGTAGAAGGGCTCGAAGACGCGTTCGCGGTCGGTGTCCGGCACGCCGGGCCCGTCGTCGGCCACCGCGAGCACGACCTGCTCGGCGTCGCAGCGCGCGCGGACCTCGACCTTCCCGCCGCGCGGCACCGCCTCCGCGGCGTTCGTCACGAGGCCGAGCAGCACCTGTGCGATCAGATCGGGATCGACGCTGAGCGCCACGCCCGGCGCCGCGAGCCGGGCCTCGAGCCGCGCCTCGCGCCGGCGCAGCAGCTCGTCGGCGAGCGCGCTCGCGCGCGAGACCACGTCCTCCACGGCGGCGGCGCGCACGCGCAGCTGCGTGGGCCGTGCGAAGGCGAGGAGCGAGGCGATCAAGCCATCGAGCCGGTCGATCTCGTCGAGGATGAAGCCGCACGCTCGGTACGAGTCCTCCTCCTCCCGGAAGTGGTCGCGCACCATCGCCGCGGACGCGCGGATCACGCCGAGGGGGTTCCTCACCTCGTGCGCGATGCCAGCCGCGAGGCGCCCGATCGCGGCGAGCTTCTCGTTCTCGAAGGCCTCGCGCTGGCTCCGCTCGAGCGCCTGCTGCTGGCGCCGGATCGTCTCCGCGGCCTCGCGCTCGCTGCGGCGCGCCAGCGCGAGCCGGCCCGCGAGCCAGCCGAGGAGCGTGCAGCTCGAGGCGAAGGTGAGCGCGACGAGGAGCGTGGCGTCCTGGCCGCCGATCCGCATCTCGACGCCGACGAGCGCGAGGAGCCCCGTGTCGACGAGGCCGAGCAGGAGCCCGGCCACGGCGCCGAGCCAGTCGAGGCGAGGAAGACGCACGAAACGCATGGTACCGCCCGGGAGCAAGCAGCGTGCCGAGTTGGCGCGCGCTCCGGCTGCGTCGCACGCCCGCCGCGTTGCATGCCTGCAACGTTCACGTCGCAGCGCCGCAACGCGTGGCGCGCGCCGCGCGGCCTCCGCCCGCGCGGCGGCTGGCACGGCGCTTGCTCCTCCATCGGGCAGGCCCGCGCGGCTCGGGCCACACACGAACGGAGGAACCATGTCCAGGACCCTCGCCCTCGCACTCGTCCTCGCGGCCTTCACCGCCCTCTCCTTCTACGCCGTCGAGGTCCACGGCTACGTCGGCTTCTTCGACGCCATGCTCTCGAGCACGGCCGGCGTCGTCGCCTTCGTCGACCTGGTGATCGCACTCAGCCTCGTGACGCTCTGGATGTGGGGCGACGCGCGCGAGCGGGCACTCCCGTTCTGGCCCTACGCCTGCCTCACCCTCGCGCTCGGCTCCGTGGGCCCGCTCTCCTACCTGATCCACCGCGAGCTCCGCGCCCGGGCTCCGGCGCGGGTGACCGCATGACGGCGGCCATCGCGCTCGCGGTGCTCCTCGTCGTGGCCGCCAGCTCGGTCGTCGCGCTCCGGCGCCGGCCGGGGAACCTCGCCGCGCAGGACTTCCTTCACGTCTGGAGCTTCAGCCCGTGGGGCAAGCAGTTCCTGCTCGACTTCTACGGGCTCGAGGTGATCCTCGCGCTCTGGATGGTGAGCCACGCGCTCGGCCACGACACACTGGGCCTCGCGGTCGTCTGCCTCGTCCTGATGCCGGTCTTCGGCGCGATGTCGGCGGCGGCCTACTGGCTGCTCGCCGTCGGAGGCTGAGGCGGGCGGGCGCGCAGTCGGGTAAAAGAAGAAGCGGCCATGGCCGACTTCTTCGAGCCCGAGGGCACCCACCCCGTCGATCCCTTGCGCGCGGTCGTGGCCTGCATCGAGCACGGCACGTACCTGCTCCTGCTCGATGCAGGCACCCTGCCCCCCAGCTTCTTCGACCTCAGCACCGGCGTCGCCGGCGACGTGGTGCAGAAGCTCGTCAACTACGGCGTCCGCATGGCGGCGGTCGTCCCCGATCTCGACGCCCACTCCGTCCGCTTTCGCGAGTTCGCGCGCGAGGCGAACCGCCTCGCGCGGTTCCGCTTCTTCGCCACGCGGGACGAGGCGGTCGCCTGGCTCACTGCCACGTGAGCACGAGGAGGAACGTCGTGCGGCATGCGCTCTCCGTCCTGTCCCTGGCGCTGCTGGCGTGCGCGAGCCCTCCGCCGCCGCACGCCGTCGATGCGCTGATCGGCAGCCCCGGGGTGGTGACGCTCACGAACCTCCACCCCGACGAGCCGCGGAGCCGGCTCCACGCTGCGAACTTCCAGCAGGCCGGCCTGATCCCGGTGTGCAGCGAGGTCGCGCTGCTCGAGCGCAACAAGGAGCGCCTCGTGTTCTCCGTGAATGCCACCGGCAAGCGCTACGAGTACTACCACCACAAGGCGGCCGGCGAGCCGTTCCCCGACCACCTGCTGCGCTACTTCGGGACGGCGTGCCCGCGCGCTCAGCTCGCAGCCCTCGACAAGCTCGATCAGGAGGGCGTGAAGCAGGGCAAGGCGCTCCCCGGCATGACGAAGCAGGGCGTGGTGTTCGCGCTCGGCTACCCGCCTCCGAACGTCACGCCCTCGCTCGACGCCGACCGCTGGATCTACTGGACGAACCGCTTCAACCGGAGGGCCGTGGTGTTCGAGAGCGGGCGCGTGCTCGTCGTCGAAGACTGAAGTGACCCCGGTCCGGATCGCGGCGTATCCCCGTGCTCACGGACGATGCCGTGACGCTCTGCGACTCGTCCGTGATCTGCCAGTACCTCGAGGATCGCCAGCCGGAGCCCGCGCTCTACCCGGCGGACGTCGTCGCGCGCGCCCGCGCGCGCTGGCTCGAGGAGTTCGCCGACACCCGGATGAGCGAGGTGATCATCTGGCGCCTGTTCGACCAGGTCGCGATCCGCCCCCACGTCTGGGGCGAGCCGACCGACGCCGCCGTGGTGCGGAAGGCCACGCCGCGCGCTGGCCGCGGACGGAGGCGCTCGTGTCGCGCGCGCTCGGCCACGAGGCCTTCCGGCGGCTCGCGCCCTTCGAGGAGCTGCTGCTGCGGACGCCGGTGCGCGAGCACCGGAAGGCGCTCGCCGAGCACGGGGCCCCGCTCACGACGGAGAGCTTCGGTACGGCGACGCCGCAGCGCGGGGTCCTGTCGACCTGAAGCCCGATGCTAGGCTGCGCGCTCGTGGCGACCTCCCCCGAACGCCCGGAAGACCAGCACGATGCGCTCGAGGACTTCGAGGCGCGCGAGGTCGCGCTGCTCGGAAGCACCCGCCGCGTCTACGTCTCCGGCCGAGGCCCCGCGGTGATCGTGATGAGCGAGATCCCCGGCATCTACCCGCTCGTGTCGCGCTTCGCGCGGCGCGTGCGCGACGCCGGCTTCACGGTCTGGATGCCGCACCTCTTCGGCGACGATGGCCGCCCGATCTCGATGGTGTATGGGCTCCGGAGCATGCTCCGGCTCTGCATCAGCCGCGAGTTCCGCGCGTTCGCGGCGAACCAGTCGAGCCCGGTGATCGACTGGCTGCGCGCGCTCGCGGCGCACGCGCACCCGCTCTGCGGCGGGCGCGGGGTCGGCGCGATCGGGATGTGCGCGACGGGCAACTTCGCGCTCTCGATGATGCTCGAGCCCGCGATGCTGGCGCCTGTGCTCTCGCAGCCGTCGCTTCCGATCGGAAAGCGCGGCGGAATGCACATCGCGCCCGACGAGCTGGCGCGCGTGAAGGAGCGCATGGAGCGCGAGGACCTCAGCGTGCTCGCATACCGCTTCGCCGGTGACTCGTTCTGCCGGGCCGAGCGCTTCTCGGCGTACGAGCAGGCGCTCGGCCCGCGCTTCGTCGGCCGCGTGCTGCCCGACTCGGCGGCGAACCCGGACGCCGTGATGAAGAACCCGCACAGTGTTGTGACCGCCCACCTGATCGATCGCGAGGGCGAGCCCACGCGCCAGGCGCTCGACGAGATCCTCGCCTTCTTCCGGCAGCGGCTCGTCGCCGCCGCTTGACGTGCCCTCCGCGCTCGGGCACCTGGCGCCCGCGCTCGCGCTGATCCCGGCCTTCGCGCGGCCGGGCGTGCCGCGGCGGCTCTGGTGGCTCGGCGCGGGCGGCGCGCTCGCTCCCGACCTCGACGTGATCGCCTTCGCGCTCGGCGTGCCGTACGCCCACCCCCTCGGGCACCGTGGCCTCTGGCACTCCGTGCCCTTCGCGGCGCTCGCGGCGGCGTGCCTCGCGGCGCTCGCCTTCCCGCGCGCGCGGCCCACCTTCTCGCGGGCGCGCGCCGCGCTCTACCTCTTCCTCGCGATCGCCTCGCACGGCCTGCTCGACGCCGCGACCGACGGCGGGCTCGGCGTCGCGCTCCTCGCGCCCTTCGACGACACGCGCTTCTTCTTCCCATTCCGGCCGATCGCGGTCTCGCCGCTCGGCCCCGCCTTCCTCTCGGCACGTGGCCTCGCCGTCGTGGCGAGCGAACTGCTCTGGGTGTGGCTGCCGTTCGCGCTGCTCGGCCTCGCACTCCGGCGGCTCCGCCGATGAGCAAACTCCTGAAGTACGCGCGCTTCGAGCGCGAGCGACGCTTCCTGCTGCCCGCACTGCCCGCGGGGCTGGATCCGAGCCGCGGCTTCCAGCACTTCTTCGACCTGTACCTCGACGGCACGCGGCTGCGGCTGCGCGAGGTGCGCGCGCCGGACGGCACGACCGTCGAGCGGAAGCTCAACCAGAAGCTCCCCGATCCGGAGGGCGCCCCGGAGCGGCGCATCATCACGTCCGTGTACCTCGACGTCGCCGAGTACGCGCTGCTGTCCGCCTTGCCGGGCCGCTGGCTCGAGAAGCGGCGTCATCCGCTGGTGTTCGCCGGGCGCACATTCGGCGTCGACGCCTTCGCTGGGCCGCTGGCCGGGCTCGTCCTCGCGGAGGTCGAGCTCGACTCCGACGCCGAGCTCGCCGCTCTCGCCGTTCCGCCCTTCGCGCGCTGCGAGGTGACGGCGCTGCCCCTCTTCACGGGCGGCGCGCTCGCCGGGGCGGATCCGGCCCGCGTGCTCGCCGAGGCCCGCCGGCTCCTTTCGGAGTGAGCGCGGCCGCGTGATCCTATCGGGGCCGCCCGAGGAGACGCATGGCGTTCGATGGCCTCACGCGCGAGGAGGCGCGCGCGTTCGCGGAGCGCTGGCTGCCCGCGTGGTCGGGGAACCGCCCCGAGCTGCTCGCCTCGTTCTACACGGAGGACACGTTCTACGCGGATCCCGCCGTTCCCGAAGGCGTGCGCGGCCGTGCGGCGCTACTCGCCTACTTCCGCCGCCTCCTCGCGGCGAATCCGGCTTGGACGTGGACGCAGCGCGACGCGATCCCGCTCGAGGGCGGCTTCCTGAACCTCTGGCACGCGAGGGTCCCCGTCGGCGAGCAGGTGCTCGAGCTCGACGGCGCCTGCTCGGTCGAGCTCCGGGACGGCCTGATCGCGCGGAACCTGGTGTTCTTCGACCGGAGCCCGCTCCTCGCCGCGCTCAGCGCGCCGGCGGCAAAGGGCGCGAGCCCGCGCGGCGATCCCGCCCGCCACCTCGAAGCCGCGGCGCTCGATGCGGGCGCCCGCGCGCTCCCCGCCGTGGCGCGCGACCGCGGGCGGCTCGCGCTGATCGTGCGCCGGCTCGCGACGGGCGCGCGAGAGACGCCGCGCGAGGCGCGGCTCTCGGCCGCGGAGGGCCTCGCCGGCGACGACTGGAGCCGCCGCCCGCCGCAGCAGCCCGAGGCGCAGCTCGCCGTGATGCGGCGCGACGTGGCCGAGCTCATCGCGAACGGGCAGCCGCTCACCCTGTTCGGCGACAACCTGTTCGTCGACCTCGACGTCTCGGCCGCGAACCTGCCCGCCGGGACGCGGCTCCGGATCGGCGAGGCCCTGGTCGAGATGACGCCCGAGCCGCACGACGGCTGCAAGAAGTTCCAGCAGCGCTTCGGCGCCGACGCGCTGCGCTTCGTCCAGGCGAAGGCGACGCGCGACCAGAACCGACGTGGCGTCTACTGGCGCGTGCTCGAGCCGGGGCTCGTGCGCGTCGGCGACGCGGTCGAGGTGGTCGCGCGGCCTTGAGACGCATCGCCGCGCTCCTCCTCGCCGCGCTCGCGCTCGCGTGCACGGAGCTCGCGGCAGATCGCACGGAGGACCTCGCCCTCGTCGGCGGGCGCGTCCACGTCGCGCCCGGCGCGCCGCCGCTCGAGGGCGGCGTCGTGCTGGTCCAGCGCGGGAAGATCGCAGGGGTCGGCCCGCGCGACGCGGTCGCCGTACCGCCCGGGACGCGCGTCCTCGACTGCACCGGGCTCACGGTCACGGTCGGCTTCTGGAACAGCCACGTCCACCTCACCGCGCTGCCCATCCTGGTGGGCGGCCTCGTGGCCGGCGGCGTCGCCGCGGACGAGCTCCACGAGCTGCTCACGCAATATGGCTTCGTCCACGCCGTGGACACGGGCTCGCCGCTCGGGATCGCGGTGCGCCTCCGCGAGCGGATCGCGAGCGGCGCCCTCCCCGGCCCGGAGCTCCGCACCGCCGCGGTCGGCTTCGCCGCCGAGGGCGGGAGCCCGTTCTACCTGAAGCCCTTCCGCGTGCCCGAGCTCGCGACGCCGGACGAAGCGCGCGCCGCCGTCGCCGAGACGCTCGACGCGGGCGCGGACGGCATCAAGCTCTTCACGGGCGGGCTCGCGACGCCGGACTCCGTGGTGGTGATGGACGTCGCGCTCGTGCGCGCCGTGACCGAGGCAGCGCACGCGCGCGGCGCCTTCGTCGTGGCCCATCCGTCGAACAGCGCCGGCGCGCGGGCCGCCGTCGAGGGCGGCGTGGACATCCTCGCGCACACGTTCCCGAACGAGCGCGACGGGCCGTGGGATCGCTCCCTCCTCCCGCGCATGCGGGAGCGGGGCATGGCGCTCGTCCCCACGCTCATGCTCTGGCGCTACGAGCTGGAGCGCGCCGGGCTCCCGCCGGAGGCGGTCGCGGCGCGGACCCGCGTCGCGCAGGAGCAGGTGCGCGGGTTCGCCGCGCTCGGCGGCCAGCTCCTGTTCGGCACGGACGTGGGCTACATGACGGACTTCGATCCGAGCGAGGAGTATGTCCTCTTGTCGGAGGCGGGCCTCTCCTTCGCCGAGATCCTCGCCTCGCTCACCACGGCACCCGCCGCGCGCTTCGGTGCGTCCGAGCGGAGCGGGCGGATCGAGCCGGGGCTCGACGCGGACCTCGTCGTGCTGGAAGGCGACCCCGAGGCGGACGTCCGCGCCCTCGCCCGCGTGCGCTTCACCTTCCGCCGCGGCCAGCTCCTCCACGGCGAGCTCGCCGACGACGCGCGCGAGTAGCGCCCCTCACAGAACGTCCCAGAGGTCGCTCCAGATCTCCGGAAGCGGCCGTCGCAGGTCGCGGCATGCGAAGACGGCCTTGCGCGCGAGGTAGGGCGGGCAGAAGCGGCAGTCGACGCGCGCGAGGCGCTCCCTGTCGCCGCACAGGCTCGCGAGCTCCCGCGGTGTAGCGCCGCGCCGGAAGCCGGGCGGCCGGTCCTGGTGCGCGATTCGCGGCTGCTCGGCGTCGGCGACCACGAGGAGCAGTGTGGCGTCCGTGACCGGGCCCCAGAGGCCGTACTGGTTGTGGGTGCCGATCGCGCGGGGCAGCCCGAGCTCGGGGCCGAAGAAGTCGAGTGCGGCCGCCTCCCCGAAGCTCGGCGCGAGCACGGCGATCCGCTCGCGCTCCTCGGGCGGGAGCGAGTCTCGCGCCGCCGCCACGGCCTCGGCCAGCGCCGGCCAACCGAAGCGGAGCGCGAGATGGCCCGGCAGCTCGCTGTCGAAGTCCGTGGCACCCGGCGCCCGCCGTGCCTCGCCGGTGAGTGCGGTGTCGAGCGCGACGAGCGTCTCCGGAGCGAGCAGCGGCAGCGCGACCGGCACGAGCGGCGCACCGAGGAGCGCGAGCGCCGCCGTGGTGGCCGCGGGCAGCCAGCGCCCGGCGCGCACGGAGAAGCGCTCCACGGCCACGCCGCCCGCGGCGAGCAGGATCGGATACGCGGGACCCAGGTAGTAGAGCTGCGCGGAGCCGCTCGCGGCGAGCAGCCCGCATGCGACGGCGAAGATCCAGAACGCCGCGCGCACGGGGCGGAGCTCACTCGATAGAAGGCCGAAGCCGAGCCCCGCGATCCAGAGGGGCACCGCCACCGGCGACATCGCGAAGATCTGTCCGGCGAGGAAGGCGCCCGGCGACACCGCCTCAGAAGAGTACCCGCGCATCGCGCTCAGGAACTCGAGCGTCACGAAGTCGTGGCGGATCAGCCAGACGAGGTTCGGCGCGAAGATCAGTGCGGCGACGGCGGCCGCGAGCCACGGGCCGGGCGTCGCGAGGAGGCGGCGCGCCGGCGTGACGAGGAGCCCGACGCCGAGGCCGATCGCGAACAGGGCCATGCTGTACTTGTTCAGCAGGCCGAGGCCGATCGCGACACCGAGCCCGAGCCAGTACGCGAGCGAGGCCCCGCGCAGGATGCGCAACGCGAGCCCGTATCCGAGCGCCCAGAGCAGCGGCTCGTAGGCGTTCATCGAGTGGAAGCTCCCCATCACCAGGTAGACGAGCGAGATCAGCCCTGCCGTCGCCGCAACGAGCTGGGCCCCGCGCCCGCCGCCGAGCTCGCGCGCCAGCAGCGCGATCCACACCAACGTGGCGGCGCCCGCGAGGGCGGGGAGGAGCTCGATCGCGACGAGCGAGGTGCCGAGCGTCTCGGTCACGGCGCGCAGCAGCCAGACGGAGAGCGGTGGATGATCGACGTAACCCCAGTCGAGCGAGCGCGCGCACGCGAGGTAGTAGAGCTCGTCGGCGTGGTAGCCGTAAGCGGCCACTCCACTGGCATGGAGGTGGAGGCCCAGCTTGACGGCGACCACGGCCGACAACGGAGCCCACGCGAGCGGCGGCAGGGCCGCTAGCGGCGGATCCGCCGCCACACCATGTCCGTGCGCACGCCGGGGTCCACCCACTCGGCGGGGCTCTGCTGGTCGACGTGGCCGAGGAGACCCTTGTAGGTGCCGTAGCCGACGAGCGCCTGGAGGCGCGGCGGAAAGGCCGCGACCTGCTCGCGCGGGAGCGCGAGGAGCTGGCACTCCTCCTGGCGCAGGAAGCCCGCGCAGTAGTTGCAGATGATCGCGAGGCGCCGCGCCGTGCTCGCGTTCGCGCCGCCGCCGTGCCACAGGCTCCCGTGGTAGACGAGCACCGAGCCGGCCGGCGTCACGGTCGGGAGCGACGGGGCGGCGCGCTCGTCCTTTCGCGGCGAATGGTCCGCGCGATGCGAGCCCGGCACGACGCGCGTGCCGCCGTTCGCCTCGCTGAAGTCGGTGAGCGCCCAGATCGCGGTGCAGGTGATCGGCCCGTGGGGCTTCGGAAGCGGGATCGAGCCGTCGTCGGCGTGGAGCGGCTGCGCCGTCTCGCCGGGGCCCACCTCCACCGCGGTGAGGGAGGAGAGCAGGCACTCGGGATCGAGCACGCGCTCCACCACCCCGAGCACGGCGGGGTGGACGGGCACGCGCGCGAAGACGGGATCGCGCGCGAGCAGGTTGAAGAGGCGCCGCGTGCGGAGGCCGAGAAACTCGTTCGCCCCGAACGGGACGGCGAGCGCGTCCAGCGCGCGGTCGATCGCCTCGACGAGCCCCGCCACCAGCTCCGACTCGATCGCGCGCTCGAGGATCGCGTAGCCGTCGTGCGCCACGCGCTCGGCCGGGTCCACCAAGCTACTTGCGTCCCCGCAGCAGCTTGTAGATCGGCGCGAAGCGCTTGAGCGTCTCCTCGGGGAGCGGCACCACTTTCCCGAGCGCCTGCGCGCCCCACACGATCTCGGCGGTGCGCTCGACGAGCTTCGCGACCTTGAGCGCACCGGCGAGGTCCTTGCCGACGGTGAGGAGACCGTGGTTCGCCATCAGCACGGCGCCGCGCTCGCCCACGTGACGCGAAACCTCCTCGCCGAGCTCGTCGGAGCCGGTCAGCTTGTACTCCGCCACCGGCACCTCGCCGCCGACGAAGACGTCGAACTCCTCGATCACGCACGGGATGGGGCGGCGCGTGATCGCGAACATGGTGGCGTACTTCGCGTGCGAGTGGATCACCGCGCCGAGCTCGGGGTGCTTCCGCAGGCACGCGAGATGGAGCGCCTTCTCGCTGGTCGGCGCGCGCTCGCCGGCGAGCACCTTGCCGTCGAGGTCGGTGACGACGAGGTCGTCGGTCCGCATCGTCTCGTAGGGGAGCGAGGAGGGCGAGAGCACGACGTTGCCATCGGGGAGCCGGGCGGAGAGGTTGCCCGCCGTGCCCTCGACGAGTCCGCTGCGCAGCAGCTCCTGCGCCGTCTCGACGAGCTTCGTCTTGATGTCCGCGATCGTGTCGCTCATCGCAAGAGCCCCGCCTCCATGAGCCGCTCCTCGAGCAGCGGCATACGATCGTGGCCCCAGAAGGGCTCGCCGCGGAACAGAAAGAGCGGGACGCCGAACACGTGGTCGGCGTGCGCCTCCTCCTGCGTCGCCTCGTACTCGCCCGCGCCCTCGCCTTCGAGGTACGCGAGGTAGCGCGCGCCCGCGCCCGGGCCCGCCACCTCGTCGAGCCAGGCCGCCACCGCCTCCGGCAGGTCGAGCTCGAGCTTGTGGTCGAAGAAGCGCGCGTAGGCGCCGAGCGTGTAGGCGCGAAAGCAGCCCTCGCGCATGGCGAAGAGCCCGCCGATCAGCGCGGGCCGCGAGTCGTAGATCTTCCGCGGCCCGCGGATCGGGAAGCCGCCGCGCCGGTTCGCCCAGCGCCGCGCGTCGAGGTACGAGTAGCGGGCCTTCCACTCCGAGTACTGGCTGCGCTCGCCCGGACCCTTGAGACGCAGCTGGAACGGGATCCAGCGCAGCGCCACGTCGAACTTCTCCGGCAGCGCAAACGCCGGCTCCGCGGCGAGATAGGCGAACGGGCTCTTGTAGTCGAAGTAGAGCTTGAGCGGCTCGGTCATGCGGACGGGACGGGGCCCTCAGCCCTCCTCGATGAACGTGTTCGCAGCCTGCCCGGCGAGCACGTTCTTCAGGATCTTGCCCGAGGGATTCCGCGGCAGCGGCTCGTCGCGCAGCTCCCACAGCGTCGGAACCTTGTACGCGGCGAGCGTCTCGCCGCAGAAGCGCGCGAGCTCCGCCGCGTCCGGCCGCGTGCCCGGCTCCGGGACGACCACGGCCTTCACCTCCTGGCCCCACTCCGGGTGGTCGACGCCGTACACCGCGGCCTCGCGAACGTGGGGATGCTTCTCGAGCCGGTTCTCGATCTCCGCCGGGTACACGTTCTCCGCGTTCCGGAGGATCATGTCGCGCGCGCGCGAGTTGATGTAGAGGAGCCCGTTCTCGAAGCGGCCGATGTCGCCGGTCGCGAGCCAGCGGCCCGGCTTGATCGTCTCGCGCGTGGCCTCGGGCTTCCGCCAGTAGCCGAGCATCACGTAGGCGCTGCGGATGTGGATCTCGCCCTCGACGCCCTCGGGCACGGGCTTTCCCTCCGCGTCTCGGATCTCGACCTGCACCGTCGCCACGAGCCGTCCGGTCGAGGTCGGGTGCTGGTCGTAGTCGCTGCCGCGGATCGTGGCGGCGACCGCCACCGACTCGCTGCTGCCGTAGCCGATGCCGAGGTTGCTCTTCGCCTTCGGGAAGGCGCGGCGGATCAGCTCCTGCACCGCCTCGGTGGTCGGCGCGCCTCCGAAGCCGACGTTCTCGACGCTGCTCAGGTCGTACTTCGCGAGGTTCGGGTGCGAGGCGACGCGCGGGCCCATGCTGCCGAGCGCCGCCCAGCCCGTGATGCGCTCCTGCTCGATCAGCTGCAGCAGCGCCTCGGGGTCGAAGCGCCCGGGCCGGATCACGAGCTTCCCGCCCAGCGCGAGCTGCATGACGATGTTCCCGTAGAGACCGGAGAGGTGGAACATCGGCGAGGTGGCGAGGAACACGACCTGCGGCCGGTTCGCCGGATCGGGCGGCTTCATCTTGCCCGCCATCACCTCGGCAAGCACCGTCTCCGCACCCGAGAGCGTGGTGGTCTGCACGAAGCCGATGATCGCGCGCTGCGAAGCGAGCGCGCCCTTCGGTCGGCCGGTGGTGCCGCTCGTGTAGAGGATCACCGCCGGGTCGTCCTCGTCGATCGACACGTCCGGAAGCGCGGCATCCGGCGCGTGCTGGAGCAGCGCCTCGAACTCGGACTCGATCTCGAGCACGGGCACGCCGACCTTCCCGGCGCGCGCCAGGCGCTTCCGGTCCGCGATCAGGAGCTTCGGCTCGCTGTCCTCGACGCCGTAGGCGATCTCGTCCGCGGTCCACCAGCCGTTCAGCGCCGCCACGATGCCGCCGAGGCTCATCGTCGCCCAGAACGAGAGCGGCCACTCGACGCGGTTCTCGGCGAGGATCGCGACGCGGTCGCCCTTGCCGATGCCGTAGCGCTCGCGCAGGCCCGCGGCGAGAGAAGCCACCTGCCGCACGTGGTCGGCGAACGTGATGCGGCGCTCGCCCTCGACGAGATGCTCCTTCGCGCCGTGCAGGGCCGACTGCGCGAGCAGCTCGCGCAGCGCGCGGGGGCGGTTCTTGAACACCTGCACGCGCTCGCCGAGCACCGTCTCCTCGACGATCTCGAACATTCCGCCGGGCCCGGTGAGCCGCGCCCGGAGCTCTTCGCGCGGGGTCATTGCTTCTCCGGCAGCTTGCCGCCCATCACGGCCCTTCCGAGCATCGGCTCGATGAAGTGGCCGAAGTTCGGGCCGCGGCGCAGGTGATGGCCGCCGTCCACGTCGATGCAGGTGCCGGTGATCCAGCGCGACTCGGGGCCGATCAGGAAGCGCGCGAGGTCCGCCACGTCCTCCGGTTGGCCGACGTCGTTCATCGGCGTGTTCTCGATGTAGCTCCGGTACGTGGCGTGCTCGCGCGGGATCCCCTCCATGATCTCGGTCGCGATGAAGCCGGGGCGGATCGCGTTGAAGCGC
>Ga0187893_10009652_pt1 | contig 14741 bp, 7 predicted proteins | sample MA1701074metaG_FD_139574 | JGI IMG/M metagenome (GOLD analysis project Ga0187893, IMG submission 139574) | White microbial mat communities from a basaltic lava cave in the Kipuka Kanohina Cave System on the Island of Hawaii, USA - MA170107-4 metaG ...
AGCGCGCCAAATGGGAAATTTCCGGGACTGTGAACGGCGGCCGGATCAACTTACCGTCGGCTTGATACTCGATGATCACCGTGTCGGAATCGACAACATCGCTCCAGAAATCGCCCTGCTCACCTGGACCCTTTCCCGAATAGGGGCCGAAGGGCTGGCTGCCGTCGCTTGAATATACCCACACTTTGCCTTTTCCGGCATCGAGGCCGCGAAAGTGAATCCGCAGGGCATTGGCGCAAGGAGAATGAATGGCCACGCGCCATAATCGCGTTCCATCCTTAAGCGTTGTCCATCGTCCTTTTGCGGCCTTTGCTGGCAAGCGACGGTGAACTCCGGCGACCAAAGCAGACCGCTCGGAAGAGTTCAGGGCTTTTCGCTCCGCTTCTGTCAGCGCGTTCAGCTTAACGGTTGGCGGCGGCGGCAAAGAGCGGCCGGGCGGCGCGGGGGTCTGCGCGAACAATTGTGCCGCCAGTGCGGCAACCAGCAATCTCATCGCTACTGCTCCGAAATCCGCAGAACACGCTTTTTCGGGTTCAGGGAACCTGCTGATTTTCCTTCGAGGCCAAGTTTCGGAAGCAACCCTTGTTTAACAAGAGGCGCAAGCGGCTCGCCTCGAATGACGATCTCCGGCTTTTCGCGAAGCTTATATCCATCGTCCTGGAATGTAGTAGTCGCGCCGGTAGTGATTGTGGCCGTAATCGTGCCGGTGGCCGCGATTTCCCTGCTGAACAGCGCCAGCGCGATGTGGTAGGTTCCGGACCGCAGAGGCGGCCGGCTGGTGGGCAGAATTGTGACCTGCTCGGCGCCCGTTTCCGAAACGGAGGAATAGTCGGCGGTGACGGCGCCGCCCGTTCCAACGACAGGAGGCAGGCCATGGCGCACGAAAAGATCCACATCGGTTGCATTCACCGCCGTGCGAACCACGATTTCGAGTTTCGTAACGTCGGCGGGCGCTGTAATCTGGAACCCGTCCTGTCCGGTGAACAAAGTAGGCGTGCGAACCGAAGGGAGGGAGAAGTTAGCCGGGATACCAGAGCGGAGCACCGCTCCGGCTCCAACTCCGGTAACCCCGGTGCGTTCCACCGTTGCCGTGATAGTCCCCGTGACCGGCAAGCCGGTAGTGAATACGGCAACACTGATGAAATAAGTTCCCGGACGGAGGATTGGGTTGCTGAGCGTGTCAATGTTAATGGTCTCATCGGCGAACAGGGAACTGGCGGCGTAATCGGCAACTACGTTGCCTTCCCCGTCGACATCGTTGTCGGAACCGTGGCGGACATACAAGTCCGTATCAACGGTGGGCACGTCCGACTTAAGCTGGACTCTTAGGCGATTGGAGCCTTCCGGCACATTTACAAAGAAGCTGAAGTTTCCGCGGTAGAGCGTGGGCGTGGCGGTAACGGGGAGAGAGAATTTCGCGGGAACGCCCGAGCTGAGTTCGGTCGGCGCGGTGGGCTGGGTCGTCGGAGCGCCGGAGGTGACCGTGGCGGTGACGGTTCCCGACGCCTCCACTCCCGTGGTAAACAGACCAAGAGCGATGAAGTACGTGCCGGTGCGCAAGGGAGGATTGGAGGCTGCGGTGATGGTAATCCGCTCGGTCCCCAGGGGGCTCTCGGATCGTTCATCGGCGACAGCACGTCCTTCGGCGACCTCGACATCGGATCCGAAACGGGCGTACAAATCAACATCAGCTCCGGCGGGAGACGCCGTGGTGAGCGCAATATCGAGCCGTGTGGCTCCGGCGGGCACCTGAACGCGGAATCCGCGGTTTCCCGAAAACAGCGTGGGCGAATTCACAGGTCCGATGCGAAATGTAGCCGGAGAACCGGAAGTCAGCGTTACCGCTCCGGTGGTGACGGGCGGAGTGATGCCTCCTGTAGTGACCGTCGCGGTTACCGTCGACTGAACCGTAACGCCCGTGGTAAACAGCCCGAATGCGATGAAATAGGCGCCGGGCCGCAATGCGGCGCCCGTTATGACGATCTGCTCGTTGCCATCGAGTCCCTCCGAGCGCGCATCGGCGACGACGCTTCCGCCTTCAAGCGCCACGTCCTGGCCGAACCGCGCATACAGATCCACATCGCCCGCGGATATCGTTCGAAGCGTGATCTCGAGCCTGGTAGCGCCAGCGGGAACGTTGATGGTCAGGCTATTGGCGCCATTAAACAAGGTCGGCGTGTTTACGGGTCCGAAGCTGACGGTTCGAGCCTGTCCTGAAGTGAGCAGGTTCGGCTGCGCCGAGGTAGCGGTGCCAACTGTGGCAGTGACACTGGCCTCGACGGCGACGCCGGTTGTGAACATCCCGAAAGCGATATGGTAGGTTCCGGCACGCACCTGGGTCCCCGTAAGAACGATCTGTTCGTTGCCATCCAGTCCTTCACTACGAAAGTCCGCGGTGGGCCGGCCGGACTCGATTACGACATCCTGGCCAAAACGCAAATAGAGATCCACGTCGGCGTTGGGTGTTGCCGTGCGCAATGTGACTTCGAGCCTTGTGGCGCCTTGCGGCACATTGATGGTGAATCCATTGGCGCCGTTGAACAAGGTAGCTGTATTGACGGCGGGAAGCGAGAAATTACGAGCTTGTCCCGAGGTGAGCTGGCTGCTTCCGGTGGGCGGAGTCGGTGGCGGTGGCGGCGCCGCGCCGGATGTGACAGTGGCCGTAATGGCCGCCTGAACCTGCACGCCGGTGGTAAACAGTCCGAAGGCGATGAAGTACGTTCCCGGCTGAAGCTGGGCTCCGCTGATAACCACCTGCTCGTTGGAGTCGTTTCCCTCGGAGCGGAAATCCGAAACCGGCCTGCCCCCTTCGAGCGCCACGTCGCGATTGAAGCGGACGTAAAGATCGGTGTCGGCGCTGGAGGTGCTGCGAAGCGTGACTTCAAGCCGCGTCGCGCCTTGCGGAACGGTGATAGTGAATCCGTTGGCTCCGTTGAACAGCGTGCCCGTGGTGACCGGTCCAAGCGTAAAATTGCGAGCCTGCCCCGAAGTCAGTTGATTGCCGGTGGCCGGCGGAGGCGGTGGAGCAGCGCCCGCGGTCACGGTAGCTGTGAGGGTGGTCTGTATCTGAACGCCGGTGGTGAACACACCCAGCGCAATGAAGTACGTGCCGGGGCGCAACTGGGTTCCGCTGATCGAGACTTGCTCGTCGCCGGCGGCTCCCTCCGAGCGAAAGTCGGCAACGGGGCGGCCGCCTTCCAATTCGACGTCCTGGCCGAATCGCACGTAAAGATCGACGTCGGCGTTGGGCGCCACCGTCCGCAGGGTGACATCAAGCCTTGTGGCGCCTTGAGGCACGCTAATCGTGAACCCGCTGGAGCCGTTAAGCAGGCGCGCGCCGGTGACCGGCGCCAGAGTGACATTGCGCGGCTGGCCCGATGTGAGCGCGCCGCCCGCCGCCGGCGGTGGCGGAGGCGGTGGTGTGGGAGTCGTCGTGCGGTCTTCGAGGAAATCGCGGATCAAGGGGAAGAATTGAGAAAAGCGGCCGTAGTTATCGGTGAAAGGGAGGATGGCGCAGTATTGCTCCGGCGTATTTGCCTTCGGCCCGTGACTGAGCATGCCTACCAGGACCAGGCTGCTGGTGAAGAGGCCTGAGCCGGAAGAGCCACCCTCGGTCAGGCCGCCGCCGTCCCAGAATGCTCCGGCAAACTGATCGAGGTCACGGCCGGAGAAGCGGGCCGCCGGTTTCGAAGTGCCGAAGGAGATGCGCTTGTAGTCCCCGTTGGGATGATGAATTCCGGCAACTTTGCGTTCGCCTTCGAGCGGATTGGGATCCCATCCGGAAAAGGTCACCCCGCTGGGTACGCTGTTGAGCAGCAGCAGCGTGGCATCGCCCGAGGAGACCGGCGTACCGGCAAGATAACTTGCTCCCAGGGTGCGCTGCGCGGCGCGGCGGTCCGGCGGAGGGCCGTTACAAGTGGAAGTCTGGTAGGACCAGAATGCATTCACGGTGCGAGCTTCCGACTCCCTGGCGATGCAATGCTGGGCGGTAAGAAAGTAGGGACGCCCGCTGTTGTTTCTGGTGTTGACCAGAGTGCCCGAGCAGACCAGCGTGCTTCCGCCCGATTCAAAGACAATGTGCGCGACGGCTTTGGCGGTCTCGGCCCAATCCGGATGGCAGGTGACGTCCAGGTTGCAGGAGGCGGCGGCGGCGCGATCGGTTGTCTTACCGGCGAATCGCGGCATTGCCTCGGGCAGAATATGCGATATTTCGGGGACTTTAAAGGGAGGCGGATCGATGGGTCCCATCCCTGAGGCGGGCTCGTATTCGATCACAATCGATTCGCCTAGAATCACATCGCTCCAGAAGTCGCCGTCCTGATAGAGGCCGCGGCCTGTGTATGGTCCGTAGGTCTCCTGTTCTTCTCCGGAGCCATCGTGAATCCATAACTTGCCGGCGCCGATATCGAATCCAGTAAAGTGAAGCCGCACGCCGGCTGCGCCCGGAGAATGAAGCGCGGCGCGCCAAAGCTGGCGGCCGCCGGGGAGGATTTCGATCGCGGCCTGTTCGAGCAACGCGGCCGGGGTGGGCCGATGAAGGCCGGCAAGCTGCGGACCCTCGGGAGCGCGCGCTTTGGCTGCGTTCATTTCGCTCTCACTGACAGGGGCAAGGCGCTGTTCGAGCGGCGCTCTGAGAACGGCTTGCCGGCTGGGCAATTGGCGCCGCAGCGTGGTTTGAAGCCGGTCGGCCTCTGGGTTGTTGTAACGGAGCGGTCCCATGGGCGCCGCCTGCCTTTGCGCGAGAGCGGCGGGAAGAAAAACAACGAAACCCAACACCAGGGAAAAAAGCAGATTACGATCTGATTGCTTCATCGGGTTGACCACACGTCGAACATTCTAGCGGATTCTACCTAGATCAAGCATTCCTATCGGCCCTTTGCCCGGCGGAGTTCACTAGCGGGCGCAACTCAGTCCTTTTTCGGCTAGAATCAGTAAACATGCACCGGCGCTACTTCCTGGCTGGATCGGTTGCGGGCGCGGGCGCCATGTCTCGCGAGGCGGATGCCGATCCCCGCTACAGGATTATCACACCTTATAAATCCTCCCCTCGCTATGAGATACGCGGCCGCGTGGTGCGCGTATTCTCGGAGGCTTGCATCCGCGAAACTACAGCGGAAGCAAATCCGGCCGTAGTGCGGGAAATGTTCCAGGCCGGCATGACGCGGCTGACCGGCGACAAGGATCCGCGCGATAGCTGGCGCCGCTGGTTTTCCAAGGCCGACGTGGTGGGAATCAAAGTGAACGCCAGTGGAGCGCCCAAGATCATGTCGCATCCGGTGGTGATCGCCGAGATTGTCCGTAACCTGCTCGAGACCGGCGTTTCTGAATCCAATATCTGGCTTTATGAGCGCTTTCCGGACCAATTGGCATCGATCGGCTACGCGCGTTTTCTCGATGCCAAGGTGAACATTCACGCCGTCGAGCCCTATCGCGGGCGGCTCAGCGAATACGACCCTAAGACCTACGTCGAAGTGAACTTCTTCGGCGAGGAGGAAACACGCTCGAACATGATCCGGATGGTGACGGAACGGTTCACCAGGATTATCAACGTACCCAACATCAAGGACCACGGCGCCTCCGGCGTCACGGGCTGCCTCAAGAATATCGCCTACGGCAGTTTCCATAACGTAGCCCGCTCGCATGCTTTCTCGAAGACGCATACGAAGACGTTCATCGGGACATTGGCGACTGTGGAGCCGCTGCGATCGAAAACCGTGCTGCACGTCATGGACGGTCTGAAAGGGATCTGGCACGGCGGCCCCTTTGAGCGCGATCCCCGCTTTGCTTTCTATCCGAAGCAGATTCTGTTCGGCACCGATCCCGTGGCGATGGACCGGATCATGCGCGATGTAGTCGAGAGTAAACGCAAGGCCGAGGGCGCCGTGTCTGTGTTCGACCGCTCGCAGGCAACAACGGAGGACGTCAAGCCGCTTGATCCCAACAAGAACCGCTACATCCGGGAGCCGGGCCACATTGAATTTGCAGCGGGTCTCGGGCTTGGCGTGGCCGATATCAAGAGAATCCGGCTGGAGGAGATCCGGCTGTGATCTTGACGGCGCTGCTGGCGGCCGCTCTTCCCGTGGTTTTCTCCGGAGGTGATGAGAATCGTTACACGCGCGTGCCGGCGCCCGGCGTACGCTACCGGATGAACGTGGCGGCGGCGACCAGCGCGCCTTGGGTCGATTCGAATATGTGGCGCTACCGCCGCGCGCCGGAGAAAGCCTACCTTGCCGATGCGCGGGACAAATCAGTGGCGCTGATTATGGCTGAGGCGCACGCCGAGGATATCGCGCTCGCGGTTCAAGCCGGGCTCGGTGAGAAGAAAGAGTTCGACTCCATGTTGGATTTTCTCCGATCGTTGCCCGATGGCCCGGCGGGCGCGTGGACGGACTTTACGGTTAGCGAAGATGGCTCGGCGCAGGCCGGCGAAGCCATGAATTTGCTCACCCGGCGCAACCTGCTTTATGGCGTCGCCAAGCCGGGCGCCGCGGCCGATTTCCGGTTAACTTCCGCGATTGCGAATCCCTACGATTTTATGCAGCAGGTCCGCGAAAAGGTGGGCGACGATCGCCGGCTGTTGCGGCTATTCGGGAGCGACCTGACGTTGGCACGGGCGGCACGGCAGGGAAACCGGGTGCGGCTGCGGCTGGTCAACTACGGTAGCCGGCCGGTAGAGTCGCTGCGCGTGAGGCTGCGCGGGAGCTACCAGGCGGCTCATATCAAGGCGCACGTTTATGGGCATGGCTCGGCGAAGGTGAGCGACCTGACCGTGAACGCGGGTTACACGGAATTCACCCTCGATCGGGTTCCCGTGTATGCAGTAGTGGATCTGACCGGTGAGTAGGTCCTTTTCCATTGCCAGCAAGCGGTCTGCCAACGTGCCGGCTACGAAACTGTACTTGCGAATCTGTCCACTTTAGCTTGTGGACTTGCGTTTTCTTAGCTCGTCGACTGAAACAGCAAGGATAATGACGGCTCCGATGATGGCTTGTTGCAAGTAAGGGCTGATGCCCAACAGATCGCTGCCATTGGCCAGCAGGCCCATGATGAAGGCGCCTACCAGCGTGCCTATGACGCTTCCCTCGCCGCCGCGCAGACTGCCGCCGCCGATAACTACGGCGGCGATCGCCTGCAGCTCGTATCCCTGGCCCGCGGTCGGCTGCCCAGTCATCAGCCGCGAAGCCTCGATCATTCCTCCCAACCCGGTCAGCATGCCGCAGATGGCGTATACGGCCGTCGTATGGAACGCCACCGGTATCCCGGCGTAGTAAGCGGCGTCCGGATTGCTTCCGATCGAGAAGCTGTACCGGCCCAGACGAGTATGCTCGAGAACAACATGGACAGCCAGCGCGCAAACGACCAGCACCCACAGCACGAAGGGAACGCCCAGAAGATTGCCCTCTCCGAGAAAGGAAAACGCTTGCGGAATCTGGTGAACGGGCAGACCGTTGGAAATGATCAGCGTCGTGCCGCGGATGATACCCAGCGTGCCCAGCGTGACAATGAACGGATTAATCTTGAGCTTTGTGGTGAGCAGCCCGTTCACAACGCCCCAAAAGCCGCCTACAAGAATCCCGATAACAACCCCCAGCCAGATGGGGAGCCCCTTCTCCATGGCCATGGCGCCGAGCAGTCCTCCTATGGCGAGGATCGCGCCAACGGAAAGATCGATCCCGCCCGCGATGATCACCAGCGTCATGCCAAGCGCCAGGAGATTGATCACGGCGGTCTGGCGAACCACGCTCGACAGATTCGTCTTTGTAAGAAAGTGATCCGGAGAAGCGATCGAAAGCCCGACGAAGAGGACGATCAGGGTAAGAAACGGCAGCAGCCGCTGAATCATTGGTTGTCTCCCAGAAGCATTCCACCACCGTCCTGCAATGTGGCCAGCCGCATGATTTCCTCCTGCGTGGCGTGGCCAGGTAATTCTCCGGTAAGCCGCCCCTGGCGCATCACGAGAATCCGGTCGGCGACCTGAATCAGTTCCGGCAACTCGGAGCTGACCATGAGAATGGCGGCTCCGGAGCGGGCCAGTTCGTCCATAACTTCGTAAACTTCGATCTTGGCGCCAACGTCAATGCCACGCGTCGGTTCGTCGAAAAGGAAAACGCGCGCCCCGCGCACAAGCCATTTGGCAATGACGACTTTTTGTTGATTGCCGCCGCTGAGCCTGCCCGCTAGTTGCCAGAAGGATTCGTGCCGGATCTTGAGACGCCGGGCGTAATCGGCGCAGATTTTTTTCTCGGCGGCGTGATCGATCAGCCACCCGAGCCGGCTCACCTTCCTGATGTCGGTGAGGGTGAGGTTGTAGCCAATGGGCAACGCCGTGGCGAGTCCGGTTTTCTGCCGGTCCTCGGGGATGAGTGCGATACCTTGCTCCACGGCTTCCCTGGGGGACCGGACGCGGGCCGGGCGGCCCTCGATTTCCACCGAGCCCGAGTCCATCGGGTCCAGGCCGAAGATGGCACGGCACAGCTCGGTTCTTCCCGCGCCCACCAGGCCGGCGAGGCCTACAATTTCGCCCGCCCGCACCTGGAGACTGATCCTTTCAAGCAACGGCCGGCGGCTAAGTTCGTTCACACGCAGCAAAACCCTTCCCGGTGGAAGCGGCTGGCGGCTGTAGACCGAGCCAATCTCCCTGCCCACCATATGCTGGATGATGCGGTCATTGCCGATTTCGGACAGTTCTCCGGTGTGAACGGTTTCACCGTCGCGAAGGATGGTGACACGGTCGCCGACGGCGCGCAGCTCCTCCAGCCGATGCGTGATGTAGATGACTCCGATGTTCCGTTCACGAAGAGTACGGACAATGCGAAACACTTCCTGCGTTTCGGCGTCGGACAGCGAGCTGGTGGGCTCATCGAAAATGAGCAGACTGGAGCCGTGTTGGATGGCGCGGCAGATCTCGACCAACTGCTTTCCGGCCGGACTGAGCTTGTCCACGCGCCACTCAGCCTGCAGCGGGAAGCGGTGTTCCTCGATCAGGCGGCGCGCGGCTTCCATCATCTTGCGGCGGTTCACCCAGCCAAACGGCAGTCGTGGCTCCCGGCCAAGGAAGATGTTTTCGGCGACCGGCAGGTGCGGCGCCAGAAGCGACTCCTGATGGACCATGGCGATGCCGACTCGGGCCGCTTCGGATGGGCTTCGGAAACTGACTTTTTCCCCTTTCCAAAGCAGGTCGCCGCCGTCGGGCTGCTGCAACCCGGCGACGATCTTCATCATGGTGGATTTGCCTGCGCCGTTCTCGCCAAGAAGCAGGTGCACCTGGCCGCTGTCGACGGATAGATTGCCGTCTTTGAGGGCGGTCACGCCGCCGAACCTTTTCTGTATTCCCGTCAGCCTGAGCAGCATTGCGTATGGTTCCGGCAGACGCCGTCAATCGTTAATTCTCCAGGCGGCGACTATGCGCTGGAAACCTATTAGCTTACACTGATTGGGCCGGGATGCTTCGCCTCGAGTACAACGATTGGATCAATGCGGCTGTCGAAAAGGTGTGGGCGTTTCATGAGCGCGACGCCCTGCCGGTACTGGGTGCATGAGCATCGCTTCGAACCGGACAACGGCGGCGCCAGGTTAACCGGCACCATAAGGTGCTCTCTACCGCTTGGTCCGCTGCGCCGCCACAAGTTGACGAAGCGTTATTGTGAGGGCGGCGGGGGTTGATTTCTAAACTTCCGGCGGAGCCTCATCGTCCAGATCGCCGACGCGATTCTCGAATTTCGTGAGGCTGTGAAGGAAAACGAGGTTCACTTTCCCGATGGGGCCGTTGCGCTGTTTGGCGAGGATCAGCTCGGCCAGTCCTTTCAGGTCCGTGCGATCCGGTTTGTAGATTTCCTCGCGGAAGAGAAAGCAGACAATATCCGCATCCTGCTCGATGGAACCGGATTCGCGCAGATCGCTTAGTTGGGGCCGGTGATCGCCCTGACGGGTCTCCGGGGCGCGGCTGAGCTGGGAGAGGGCGACGATAGGTATTTCGAGCTCTTTGGACATCAGCTTCAGGCCGCGCGAAATCGAGCTGACTTCCTGGACGCGGTTCTCGAAGCGGCCGCGGCCGCTCATCAGTTGCAAATAATCGATAATGGCCAGCGAAAGACCGCGCTCGGCCTTCAGGCGGCGAAGCTTGGCGTGGATATCCATCAGGTTGGTGCCGGCCGAGTCGTCAATATAGAGCGGAGCTTCAACCAGCTCCGAGGCGGCGATCTGCAACTGGCGGCGCTCATGCTGATTGAGAAAGCCGGCGCGGAACTTCTGGCTGTCTACGCGCGCGGTGGCGCATAAAAGCCGCGTTAACAGCGATTCCCGCGACATTTCCAGGGAAAAGACGGCAACCGTGCGCTGAAGCTTCCCGGCTACGTGCATGGCGATGTTCAGAGCAAGCGCCGTCTTGCCCATCGCCGGGCGGGCTGCCAGTATGATCAATTCTCCGGGCCGCATACCTCCGGTCTTTTCGTCCAGTTTCAGGAAACCGGAGCTCACCCCCTGGATCCGCTTGCTGGGATCGAGAAAAGCATTAACGCCGCCTTCATATTGCTCGATGATCTGCCCCGGAGTGGCGAGCCCGGCGCCCTGGCGTTGTTCTCCCAGCCTCAGGATCTCATCTCCGGCCGAGGCGAGAATGTTCTCCGGATCCTCGTCGCCGGCGATGCACCGGTCGATGGTCCGTTGAGAGGAGAGGATGATGCGCCGCAGCAGCGCTTTGCTCTTAACGATGCGTACGTAGCTTTCGAGGTTCGTGATCTGCGGAAGTCCGTCATCGAGCGAGACCAGGTAGGCCAGGCCATCAACGGATTCCAACTGGCCGTGTCGGATCAACTCATTGGCCAGCGTTACGCGGTCGATTCGCTCACCGCGGTCATGCAGGTCGATCATCCGCAGGAAGATACGCCGGTGCTTCTCCAGGCTGAAATCTTCCGGTTCAATGACCCCGGCGACCTGCAGCAAAGACTGATCGTCGATGAGAATGGATCCCAGAACGAAGCGCTCGGCGTCAGGATTGGACGGCAGGCCTTTGTCGAAAATGGAATCGTGAGAGCGCATGCCAGTATGCTCGCCTTATTCTAATCCCGCCGCCTGTGGAATTCTCAGTGAATATCGGGGTTTCGTGCTCCGCAGGCCGCGCCGTTCAGTAATCCATGATAACAAGAGGCGAAAAATCACGGATGAGGCCGTTTTCCTGAGATTTCCACAGGCCGGGCCCTCAGCCGGCCTGAGGAGGCCTTAACGCGGCATCCTCAACTGCGCGGGAAAGCTGCTGCAAACTCACCGGCTTGGACAGGTAGCCATCGGCGCCGGCCTCGATACATTTTTCCTTGTCCCCGAGCATGGCGTTCGCTGTAAGAACCAGAATGGGCAAGCGATTGCCATTTTCCTGTTCGCCGCTGCGAATCCGTCGCGTGGCTTCCAGACCATCCAGTTCCGGCATTTGAACGTCCATAAGCACCAGATCAAACTGCTTTTGGGAGATGAGGCGGACAGCCTCCAGTCCGTCGGCGGCAACGTCCACCTGGTGACCAAGCTTTTCGAGCATGCGCAGAATGAGTCGCTGGTTCACAGGATTGTCCTCAGCGACCAGGATTCGCATCCGGCGCAGGCCGTCGCGGCCGAGCGCGGAGGCAAGCGAGCTGATTTCGCTGTAATCGCCCATAGGGTCCGGAAGTGCGACAATCTCGCTCGAGATTCCGAACCCGGCGGTAAAGCTGAATTGGCTCCCTTTGCCAATCTCGCTCTTAACGGTTATGGCGCCTCCCATCATCGCCACCAGCCGCAAGCAGATGGCCAGTCCAAGACCTGTTCCTCCAAAGCGCCGGGTGGTGGAGCCATCTCCCTGATGGAAGGCCTCGAAGATAAGCGCTTGTTTGTCGTGGGGTATTCCAATCCCGCTGTCGGAAACCGTGAAGCGCAAGACGGCGGTCGAATCGGAACGATCCTCCACCGACACGAGTAGGCTGACCGAGCCTTCGTTGGTGAACTTGAGGCCGTTGCTGACCAGGTTCAGTAGAATCTGCCGGAGCCGGTTCGGGTCGCCGATCAGGGCATCGGGCACATCGGGGAACACACTGGATTCCAGGATCAAGCCTTTACCGAGAGCCTGGTTGAAGAACATGCGCATGCAACCTTCAACGGCGGTTCTCAGCGAGAACGGCACGCTTTCCAATTCGAGACGGTTTGCCTCGATTTTCGAGAGGTCCAGAATGTCATTGAGAAGCCCGAGCAGGGACTCACCGGACGATTTCACAGTTTCCAGGCAATCCTGCTGTTCCTCGGAAAGATGCGTATTCAGGGCCAGTTCCGTCATTCCCAGAATTGCGTTCATGGGAGTACGAATCTCATGACTGACGTTGGCGAGAAACTGGCTCTTGAAACGACTGGCATCCTCTGCCTTCTTAAGGAGCAGTTCGATCTCCTGCTTTTGGCGCTCCACCCGCTTCTTTTCCAGCTCCGTGCGGCTTTTCTCCAATTCCAGCTCCTCGGTCCTTTGCGCTACCGCCGCCTCCAGATCCGCGCGCTGGCGCCGCCCCTGAAGCGTGCGAGACCGGATGAAAAAAACCACTCCGGCCAGCATGGAGACCGCAATCCCGCCCGTGAACCATGGCTGCTGCCACCAGGGCGCTTCGATACGAAAATTCATCGAGGCGCTGGTGGGGCTCCAGTCGCCGCCTGCGGCAGCCTGTACTTCGAACCGGTACTCCCCGGCAGCGAGATTCGGGAAGGAAGCTTCGCGTTGATTCGTCACCACCCACCGGTTTTCCAGCCCGAGCAGGCGATAGCGAAAACGGGCCACGTGCTGGCGAGAAAAAGAAAGCGTCGCGAACTCAATTTGTAAAAACCGGTTCGCGAATGGGATCGTCAGAGTGCGGTCCGCGGGAACGGTGAGCTTATTGCCGAAGCGAACTTGTGTCAGCGCGGCCAATGGGGGCTCCAGATCAAATATGTCTTGCGCCGGCCTGTAGTGTGCTATGCCGCGATTGGTGCCAATCCAGACGCTCCCATTGGCATCCTCGTGGAACGCGTTGAGCACGGTGTCGTGCCAGATCAAACCGTCAGGGGTCGCCAGATGTCGCCAGTTTGAGCCATTAAAGACATCCACACCGTTGTCGGTGCCAACCCAGATCCAGCCTCGTGAATCGGAGCGTATGAAGCTGATGTCATTCGAGCGCAGTTGGTTGCTTCGATCAAAATGGTCGATTCTGAGTTTCTTTCCTTCCCAGCGAAGCCGGCTGACTCCATGCTGATCGGCATAGCCTACCCAGACTGAGCCATCAGAAGGTGTCGCTGCAACAACCAGGGAATCGGCGCGCAAACCGTCTTTTTTCGTAAAGTTGGACCACTGACCATCCTCCAACCGCCACAATCCGGCCCGGCCGGCAACCCAGAGCCGTCTTTCGGTGTCGAAAACGGCCCCGTGAGTGGCCCGGGGCGGCAGAATCTCGGGATACATTTTCTCAAAGCGTGGCTGTGGTCCGCTGTTAAGCAAACGATACATGCCGGTGGTTGTCGCGACCCAAAGCTTTCCCTCCGGGTCTGTAACGAGACTCAGGATGTCCGGATTGTCCAGTCCGCTGGAAGGTGGAACCGGCAATAGCTGTCCGTTGGATGGGCGCAACCGCAGCAGCCCTTCCCGAACCGTTGCCACCCAGAGGTAGCCGTCTGGAGTAGATTGCAGAGCACGGACCGGAATGGGTTTAAGAGGCGCAAGGGGGGTCCATTGTTTTGTCCCTCGATCGAACCTGTTAAGACCCTGATTTGTCCCGGACCATAGGGTTCCCTGACTATCCATTGCGATCGAACTGATACGATTCCTGTTCAGACCTTGCGCCAGTGTGTAACCCTCCCAGTCCTTGAAGCCTCTCCAGCGGAAGATTCCGACTTCGGCTGTTCCAATCCATAGACCGCCTTCACGGTCCTGATACAAGCAGTTGATCGTGTTGGCAGGAAGCCCGGACTGCTCCCCGACACTGGTCCAGGTTCCGGCTGACTCGCGAACCCAGAGACCGTCGCGGGTTGGAACCAACAGACGGCCGTGCAGGTCCGAGATCAACTGGCCGGCATTCACAAACGGTACTCTTTCCGCATTCCGGAAAACAGCGTCGCCCTGCTTCTTCACGAGTAGGCGTCCTTCGCCTCTGGCCCAAAGCGTGCCGTCTGCGGTTGTTGCAAAACCGGACCAGGCGCTTTCGGGCACACCCTGTGAGCTGTCGAATATCTGCACACGTTCCTGGTGGTAGAGACAAATCCCTTTCCCGCACCCGAACCAAACCTCATCCTCGTGTTCGTATACACCTCGGGCCGGGTCCGGCGCAGGAATCCGGCTCACTTTCAGATCGGATTTGACATGAAACAGGCCCTGCTCCGTGGCGACAAAAAGGTTGCCTTTGGAATCGGAATCGAGTGCAGTCATTGACGGGATTCGCGCCTTCAAGGAATCGATTGCGCGAAAGCGGTTCCCATGCAAACGCGCCAGGCCTGTTGTTGTGGCTACCCACAACTCTCCTTGCCGGGTGGTGTGCAGAGATCGGACATGCTCATCGGGCAGCCCTTGTTCGGTGCCATATGAGGCGAAGCGGACGCCATCATAACGGAACACACCCAGGCGTGTACCTACGTAGAGGAAGCCTTGCCGGTCCTGTGTAATGGCGCGGACGAGCGCGCTCCCCATACCGTTTTCCTGCCCCAGGTGATCGAAGCTGTATTGCTGGGCGGAGGAGAAACAGGCCAAGCTAAGCAGCACCGCAAGGTGATTA
>Ga0187893_10009654_pt1 | contig 14738 bp, 12 predicted proteins | sample MA1701074metaG_FD_139574 | JGI IMG/M metagenome (GOLD analysis project Ga0187893, IMG submission 139574) | White microbial mat communities from a basaltic lava cave in the Kipuka Kanohina Cave System on the Island of Hawaii, USA - MA170107-4 metaG ...
GTGCGGTTCACCCCCACGTGTGTGGGGCCAACTCCGCCCGCCGCGTTTTTTGGACCGGCGGAAACGGTTCACCCCCACGTGTGTGGGGCCAACATTCTCGTAGTTGGTGCCGAAGCTGTCGAATTCGGTTCACCCCCACGTGTGTGGGGCCAACCGTAGTCGGGTTCGCCGAGCGCCGAGTAGAACACCGGTTCACCCCCACGTGTGTGGGGCCAACGCAATCCGGTCAGTGCCCCAATCGAAAACGACGGCGGTTCACCCCCACGTGTGTGGGGCCAACCGAGACGAGTCATCTCTGGGGGTACCCTCAGGCGGTTCACCCCCACGTGTGTGGGGCCAACGGCCCGTGGATGGTCGAAAATTACGGGGTAAATGGTTCACCCCCACGTGTGTGGGGCCAACACTGGGTTTTTACCTCGCGGAACCCGTTTTGACAAGAAATAGACCCTCGAAGTCTTCGATCCGCCTGTCGGTTTCACCAAATACGCGGATGGAGAACCCCTGCTCATTGTTGGTCGTATAGACCATCATGGCTCCGCGCTGACGGCCTTTTTTTCGGGGCTTTGCCGCCTGTAAAGAGGTCACGACCTTTTCCCAGAGCTTGTCGCGCACCAGGGCCGACACGCGGCCCACGAATACCCCGGCTTGCGGTTGAATCAGCCAGCGAGTTAACTCGCCGCGAAGTGAGGGTGCCACGCGCTCAAGCAGCATCAGGACCATAGTTCACTCCGCCCTCAACGCGCGGCTCGCCCGCGCCTTTGGTCTCCGGGTCCCACAATGCCCCAGGCGCCGAGCTCTCCGTGTCCCAGGCCGCCTCATCCGTTATCGCAGGAAGCCCTTGGAGGTCGAGGAGTTCGGCAATGTCTGGAAGAATCCGCTGCATCAAACGAGCCTCCTGAAACTTCCGGCGGCAGGCCACGCGCATCTGCGCTTCGACGGTTGAACTTTGCCATTTCGCCACGTCGAAAGCAGTGGGAACGACAAGATCGGCCTTGTAGAGGTCGGCGATGTCGTAAACGAAAGAAAGCTGTTTGCCGGTGTGGATAAAGCCAAGGGCCGGCGAATAGCCCGCCGAGAGAATCGCGGCCTGCACAAGCCCGTAAAGGCATGCATTTCCCGTGGAGAGCGCCCGATTGACGGGGTCGGCCTTGGACCAGTCGCCGCGTTTGTACTTACGGCCCGTCCAGAGCACGCCGCTGGCCTTGCTCGCCGCCGCGTAGGCCTCGCGCACGCGAATGCCTTCCATGCCGCGGATTTGCTGGAGGGTGAGATTCTCCGCCAAGCCGCCGGGAAACCGCTTGCGGTACATGCGGGTGACGACGGCCAGCCGCAGCGAGGAAACGCTTACCAGCCGAGCCTGGTGGAGCAAGTTGGCGCTGCCCCGCGTGCCGCCAACTCCCGCGGCGTAGAAGCGCAGGCCGTCGTCGCCGACCCAGGCCACGGTGCAGTTGTTGTCGGCGAGAGCCTTCACGGCCGCGTGGGTAATGGACGTGCCCGGCCCGAGCATGAGCAATGCCAGCGCGGCAGCGGGAACTGGCGTCAAACCCGACACATCGTGTATCGCAATGGCCCTCTCGTGCTGCTCGACGCGGGCATGCTCGATGTACAAGTAGCTGAGGCTGTCGTCGAAGCGAGGCAGTTGACGGAGATCGTCCACGGCATGCTCAAGTCGGCGAACCGGACCGCGTATTCACTTGTTAAAGATCGGCTAGCACCGTGACTCGCCTGAGCAGTCGGCGCACGATTCTCGCCTTACCGGACCGGCGCGAGTGACAGCAGGCCGAAGCCGAAGGCCTTCTGCGTGCCAATGCCGTTGCGCACGGCTTGGCGGAGCTTCTCGGGATCGGTGACGACGAGTACGCCGTCGAAAACAACGCCACCCAGTGGTTTGTCATTGACGCCACTTTTCGAATCATACCAATACACGCGGTCGAAAGCGGCCTCTCGGATCGCAAACCCGCCGGTTTCGGCCTTGCGATGGAGCCACGCGAAGTTCTCGTCTTTCGTGCCCAGAGCCTTGCGCTTACCAAGCTCCTTGTCATCCTTGGCGCCGATTCTCTTGCTTGGGCGACATCGCAAGCGGAAGCGCAAGTGCTGATCACGCTTCAAGCCCTCAAGGTCAATGCACTTCGGGCCGTCGATGTGGCGCAGATAGTCGGGCGGCGCATCGAGGCGTGACCAATCCGGCGCAGTGAGACTCTGGACGATAACCGTAACGACACCCGGCCGGTCTTGATCCGCCCGGTGCAGAATTCGGGCCGCTTCCCGGTCATGCCACGCCTTGCAGATCGTTCGGTGCAACTCGTATGGGTGACCGAGTTCGCTCCGTGTCCGGGCGTGGCGGGCGTTTAACGTAAGGCAGGAGAGGAATAGGCTCATGAGACGCTCCAAGCCAACTCGGCCGTCGGAATCGCCACTCGCCCACAGCGGCGGAATTCATAGAACCGGAGCTGGTTAAGACGTAAGGCGTCTTCTCGCTCAAAGTCTCCTTCGGGGTCTTCAATCCATGCGGTGAGTTCCTTGGGCGGGCCATGCTTGCGACAGGTTGGGCAGGGCTCGTGAGGGCCGCGCTGGACAAAGCAGCGAAGCTTCGCGAAGGCACGTGGTGCCGACCATGCCTCAGTTCGGAGCGCGTCCTCCAGTCTTGGGTACTCGTCCGTAAGCCGGTCGAGAATAGGGCGCGAGGGTATGCACGACTTTCGGCCGAGGTAAAGAGGCCACTTCGGTTTCATCAGGTGAACTTCGACTTCCTGAAGCAAATCCTGATTGCTGCTTGCCAGAGCGACCACGAACGCCGCGTCGTGGAGGTAGTCGCGCCAAGTCACCTCGGTGTGCGGCGGCTCTCTCATTGCTCTCTCAGGCTTCGCTCCCCCCACCGATGACGCTGTTTTCATCTTGCCATCGGCCTGCCAGTGCCGGCCTTGGACTGTGTGGTAGTCGGTTTCGATGACACCGGGGCGGTCCACTCTGACGCCGAAGCGCAAATCCCGATCCCACTCTTCAAGGGTCCTGACGGGTTCGCCGTTCGCTCGCCAGTCGGGCCGGCGGATGCCCGCTGCGCAGCCCAGCATGCCGATGATCGCCGATTTGGTCGGCTCCGGCCCCGTGTCGCGGCGCGACCAGCGAGAGCGGGTACCCCAGCTCTGCAGCGGACCCTCAAGTCGAAGAAGCAGGAGTGGACTGCGCATTATCAGCCTTTGGGCAGCTCAATCTGGCCCTTACACTCGCGATGAGCGTTTCATCATCATTGACTAGAGTATAGGGAATTCCGGAAATCTTGATCTCGCGTGCATTTCCTTCCGGTTTGTTTGAACCATTTTTCTTGTCTTCGCTGTCTTCGATGCCGTGAGGCAAATTATTGCCGCCCATGTAGACGTAGCGAGAAGCATCGCCCCTCGATTTGAATGCTTTGGCGATTCGGCTCGCTTCAAGGAGTAGCCTCTTGGCCGATTCCATCGGCAAATCGCAGCGTTCGATTTGCCCGTTGTCCTTCTGCGTCTCTTCGTTCTTCGGGTCCACCGGCTTGGCAAAGGCGTTGACGTAGCTTACAGGAACATGGGTGTTTCGCACCTCCACAAGTACGAGAGTCGGCAGCGTTGGTGTTGCCATCGAGTTGAACTTGCCGGTAGGCCGCTCGAAGATCGCGGCCCTCACCAAACCGACAACCGCACCGCATGCTCGCTCCTTCGCCACCGGTCGGTCCTTTGAATCGTCCAAGTCATGCTTAATGGCCTTCCCCGTCAGGTTGTCCACAAGCGCGCCGAAGTCCACGTTGAAATAGCTGTAGAAACATGCGGATGTGAACTCCGCATCGCCCATGCCATCGGTACCCGATTCGAGCTTCTCCTCAGCGCCGAAGGCATTGCGGTAAAAGTCCAGACGCTTGTCTCGACGATCGTCCACACGCGTCCAGAGGTCGAACTCTCGCGCCCATTCGTTCGTCGAGATTGCGTGGGCGAATTGACTGCTGGCCTCGACATTGTGCATCAGTTCGCTAGTTACCATCCGGCCAAAAAGGGCCATGTCCACAGGTATACCGGTCCAGTTGAGACCGACGGGTTTGAGGGCCTCCCTGGCATTGAAGTCCTTCTTATTCCCGACGGCCGATGCACGAACAGCCTCAACCAGGGCCTCCAGCTCCCGTTCTCGCCAAAATACGCTTTGGGCTGTCTTCATGTCCTTTGACGCATTGGAGTTTTCGCCACGGCTCCCGCCATCTTTTTCCGCCTTCCCTGATGATTCTCCAGTAGCTTCCCCCTTCTTGACGACGCCAGCCAGCTCTTTCTTCATCTTCTTCTGTTCCGCTTTGTCCAACATGACTCCATTGCTCAAAGCGCGTCGCATGACCTCGTCGGGCATCGAACAGGTGTGCATCCCCAGTTCATCCACTGCCTCGCGGAAGGTTTTCGATGTGCGATAGCACCGCTTCAAGCATTGGCTGGAGATGCGGGCGCGACGGTAGCCGCCGAAGATCGCGCTCTTAGGGCTGCCTGAGTCATCCCGGTTCAGGTTACTCGGGGCATGATTCTGAATAATGTGGACTTCGATCAGCATCGTCGGTCTCCTGCCCTTCAGGTTCAGGTTGTTCGTCGTGGCCCGGGTCCAACGCCTCAGGCGCAGCATCTTCAGCGCCACTTGGGCGCGGCGCGTAAAAGGCCTTGGCCCAGCGCTCCTGGACGTAGCGGCTCTCCGCCCGCCATTGACGCAGGTCCCAGGCAAGCTGAATCACATCAATGGGGATGTCCTCAGCGACGAGCATGCGCACCAAGCCGCCCAGGCGATAGGCGAGTTCGCCCATCCCGTCGAGTTCCAGTTCTGCATCCAATAGCGTGCGGAAGCGTTCATGAATGCTTGGCACGTTGGCCGGAGGTTTTCCATTGGCCAAGTTCTCTTGGCGTTTCTTATAAAAGGCATGTGGGTCGTCTTCGGCCTTGCGGGCCTTGCAGCATGCGGCCCATGCCGCGCCGATCGAACCCCGACGAGGATACTCCTTGTGGTGTCGCCCTTTTGCGATCTTCTCGCTCGAAAACTGTGACACCAGAGTAACTGTAAGGAAGTCGGCGGGACGAGTACTAACGGAGGCGAAGTCTTGGCACCCGCGGCTTTCCACAAGGCGCTGCCCGCAGGCGCGGCGGTAGGCGGCCATCTTGCCCGTGTCGTGCTTCGCCAGTGCCGGCAACGCCTTGAGATACTTGATGAAGGCGTCCTCGGTCACAAGTTCTTCTCCTTCGGCAGCAGCCCCCTGAGGCGGCGTTCCAGGTAATTGCCCGCATTAGCGATGCGGAAGAGGCCATCAGCATTTCGGCGGTGCGCCGCGGCGGCATTGGCGAATGCGTTGCGGGCCTCCATCCCAAGCCAGTTGTCGAGGCTGCTCCTGGCCTCTGGCTTCTGTGCCGCGAGATCGGCAAGATACGAGCGGGCGAGCACTGGCTCCAAGGCTTGCCAAAAGGTAGCGAGAGCATCGCCTTCCCCGCGCTGGGTCTCCCGTAGCCGCTTCCGCTCCCGCGGCACGGCTGCCATCTTTGGCCTCAGCATGCGCAATGCGGCCTTGAGAGCGTCCGCAACCCTCTGCGCGGTGTTGAATGCGTCGATTGCCTGATGCGACAGACGGCTGTCACGAGCAACCTCGGCGGGTAGGGTAAGGACGGAACGGAACCACTCCTCGACCTTCACGTCGCCACCACCACCGCTCTTCTTTCGCATGCCATAGACGGCAACGCGGAACCGTGGCAAGTCAAGAACACGCGGCATGTCAAGAACACGCAGAGCGTTGGTAATCACCTCCGGGCGAGAGCGTCGCTTTTGGCCACGAAGGGCTTCGCCTTCGCTGGCAATCAAAAACAGTGGGATGGCGTCTCGCCAAACTGGAACGCCGTGGCAAGCCTTGATGTGTTCAATGGACTTCCCGTTCGTAACTGTTCCGGCATTCGGATCGCGCCAGGCACTCTTGGCCCCATAGAGGTTCCCACCTTTCTTTTTCGCCTTGTCGGTTGGCTTCTTGTAAGCAGCGTAATTGACGGCTTTCGCAACACGACCATCGCCGTCAAGTCGGATGACGCGCGATGGCCAGGTGAAGCCCTCGGCGAGGGTCGGTGTCTTCGGTAGCTTGGCCAGATCGTCCAGCGCATGAGCCTTGCCCTCTTCCCTCCGCCAGACCGGGCCGTTCGCTTGCTCGTGCGCGAAGGTGACGCGCCCGCTGGGCCGTGGCAGGTTGAGGACAACCGTTTGGAACACGCTCTCGCCCATCACGAGGGCGTACATAGGCGGATCGCCGGCGAGCGTGCGCGCCTCGCCGGGCTTGGTCTTGAAGTTCCAGGGGGCAACAGCCGCGAGAAACTGCGCTGCGACCTCTTCAGCAACGCTGGTCTCGTGTTCGGTGAAGTGATTCCAATGAGCGACGTTCGTGCCGCTCGGGATGGCAGCGAACATCCGAACGAGCGCTTCTGGTTTCTTCCCATCGGCGGACTCGCGTTGGAAAAAACGCTGGCCATCGCCCCAGAGATCAAAACCCACTTTGTGAACGCTAAGATACCGGTCAATCACACAGGCGTCGAATCTCTCGCCCTCCAGCATCAGCCGCATCCTGCCGATGGTCGGGCGCTTGTCGGCGACGATGTAGGCGTCGAGCACGATCGTGATCAGCAGGCGGTAGAGGCCGAACTCGATGAATGGCGCGGTATGGGAGATGCAACAAATCGCGTGGGCGCGCTCCAGCGTCTCGCTGATGCCAACCTTCGGCGGCTTCGGTTCCGCCGCGTCCTTGCGCCAGACGACGGGAATCCACGGTTGGCAAAGGAGGTTGTACGAGCGAGTCTCGCTCATTTATCTCCTCCGTGAGTCAGACCAATGGTCGAATCGTAGGTGATTCTGTATGACTCATCCTTGCCTTTGGAATTCTTCCTTAAGCCCTGCCACTCCCAGCCGTTGTTTGGCTTAACTGGCAGGAGCCAGGCACCCTTGAGCTTCTTCTCACCCATTACCGGTTCACCGAAGTCCTTGGCGGCTTTCGCCGGCCAGTAGTACGGCGGGATTTTGACGCTCTGCAGATACAACTCTTTGACCCGCTCTCGGTTTAGTTCGCCTTTGGCTAGATGAGTTGCCTTTCCATTGATTACGGGGATAACCCGCACGTCTTCAAGTTCCAACCGCGTCCGGGCACGCCAGCCGTTACCATCATCGCTGTCATCGCCGACCTCGTCGTGACCGACGGGGTCAAACTCATCGGCCATAGGTTCGCAGAGTAGGAACTCTCCCGCTTGCGCGGCCAGGTCCTCCTGAAGGTCGTCCCACGCTGCCTTAGATTTCTTCAGATCGTCCGAGGCGTCCTCCGGCAAAGTTTCGCCATAAACCTGCTCGATGAGGGGTCTGAACTGAGCGGGGAGGTGAATCACGCTATTCAGCACACCAAGGGTTTTCAGGAGCGGATACCGCTGGTAGATGTACTCCGAAGCGCCGAAGTCGACCGGCTTCGGCTGCCCATTACGTTCCTTTTTCTTTGGAAGCAGCACATGAAGTACTGGTTCGCCCCGCTGGTCCAGTCCGTCCCCGAGTCGTCCCACTTCGTTCCGTGGGTGGCGCTTGATCCGCCCACTACGCTGGAGAAGTAAGTCAACCGGCGCGAATTCGCTAATCATGTGGTCGAAATCCACGTCGAGACTCTGCTCAACAACCTGCGTGGCGACGAGGATGAACTTCTCGGGGCGCCCTGCCGTGGTCTTGCCGAAGAGTTCGAGCACGCGCTCGGTAATCCGCTGCCGGTCGGCCGCGGTGAAACGCGAGTGGAACAACAGCTTCTGATCCTTCGGCAGCTTCTTTAGTTCCGAGTACACCGCCTGGGCCTGCTTGACCGTATTCAGAATCACGCAACAACAACCGCCGTTTTCGCCTAGGGCTCTGGCCAAATTGGCAGTTGCCTTGGCGTCGCCAAGCAAGCCGGGAAGGGTTTTAACCTTTAGCATTCGTGTCGAAGAAGCCGCCGTTTCGATCGTCCGAGCCATTTTTTCCGGTTCGGCCACGGTGATCAGCGGGTAGGGTGCGTTCGGACCGGGGTCGCCGCCGGTGGCCCCGTATGCTTCGATCATCGCTGCGCGTTGACGGGCGGAGAGGGTCGCCGACAACATGACGATCGGGATCTTCAGGCACGCACACCATTGCAGCAGCCGGCCGATGATCGCGCTCATGTACGCGTCGTACGCATGCACCTCGTCGATGACCAGTACGCGATCGGCAAGCCCGAACAGCCGAAGGAACCCGAACTTGACATTCATTCCGGCGAGCATGGCTTGGTCCACAGTCCCTACGCCGTTCGCGGCCAGCATTGCCCGGCGCGTCGGCCGGAACCAAGCAGCGGCCAGCGATCGGTCGTCTCCCGGCTCGCCGACTTCGGGAGGCCTCTCTGGCTCCTTTTCGTCGCGAAGCCAGGCCATGCCGTGTACAAGCTTCGTGTGATCTTTGCGGCCGAGCTTCCCGAGATAGTCTTGGTTGTACCGAAAGTACAGCGAATCGCTCGTGGCCATCGTGGGCAGAGCCATGTACATCCCGTAGTGGCCTCTGTCTCGCCACTTCTCCGCCAGAATCCAGGCAGCCTCCGTTTTGCCTTCCCCCATCGGGGCTTCGATGATAACCAGCCCCGGCGGTATGTCGTTCTTGAGGAGTGCGTCTTGGGCAGGTCGCGGCCGCTCGATGATGGACGCCGCTTTCCCCTCGTCGCGATTTCGGCCAAGCTCCAGTTCGCTGACCCATCGGTTGGCGACCTCCCGAGCCGTGTGGAGGTAGTCGGCGGGATCGTCGATGTTCGTGAGACGAGCATCGGTGAAGAACCTCTCGTGGCTGGCGATCCAATCGCAAAGCACAAGATGGCCAGCGAGGCGAATACCAAACGCGCTGAGATCGGACGGCATGTGATCCGGCAGCGTCGTGCCAATGGCGGCTTGCAGCATTCCGTACAAGGATTCTTGTGCTTGTGCGTACTCCGGACCAACGTCGCGCGACGATTCATCCCAATAGCCGTGGTGGGCGACGACGGCGCGCGCGATCGCCAGGGATGCTAAATCGTCAACCCCAGCCCGCTTGAGCTTGCATCGCAGGAATCGAAAGGAGAGGCGTTCATGCCGACACCGGGTGTCGCAAGTCTCGCGATAGCCAGCCTGGGAAAGCTCTTCACGAAACGTCGGAACTTGGTGTTGGAAAGACGCATCGGCCTTGCCGATGTCGTGCAAACCCACGATGAGAGCGGTTTGTTCGGCGCTCCACGGCTCTAATGGCCTGTCGAGTGCCAAACTCACGGCGGCCGCGTCGAGCATGTGCTTCCAGAGCGGATGCCGCGGCTCACTCTTCGCCCACAAGACCTTCCACGACGGGTTGGCCCCGTTCATCGCCGGTTCCGGCTCTGGTGTTCGAGCTCTTGCCACGTCCATCGTCGATGCCGATTCGCGTACTGCTGACCGCTGAGTGGCCGCAGAATACCCTTGGCCGGGAATCCTGGATAGTCCCCTTGTAGTCGTGCTCCAGGCCCTACCGGGCGACCTGGGTGGAATCGGGACAGGCCCGGAGGGAGTCGTGGAGGGTGATGAAGCGGCGGATGGTTCTGATTTTACGCTCGGTCGTTCGCGCGATGGACCGGCGCAGTTCCTCCAAGACTTTGATGAAACGTTGTTGGCGGATGCCTATGGCGGATACGACGGAATCGTTCTGAATCGCGACTTGCCCCGCGCGGGGTGTTGGGCCCATGCGCGCCGCAAGTTCGTCGAGGCCGAACCGACGGCGCCGGAGCTCGCCCCGACCATCCTACGCCGGATCAAGGACCTGTTCGACGTGGAAGCACGGGCCAGGGAGATGACACCGCCGCAGCGCTTGGCTCTTCGTGAGGCGGAGTCCAAGCCCGTGGTGGACGATCTGCACATCCTACTGCTGGAGCAGAAGGCCGCACTTCTGCCCAAGCATCCGCTGGCCCAGGCCATCGGCTACGCCTTGAACCAGTGGAAGGAGTTGACCCTGTTCCTCGCCGACGGGGCCGTGCCGATTCACAACAACCTGGCCGAGCAGCAGATGAAAAGGATCGCGCTGTTTCGCAAGAACGCCCTCTTCGTGGCCACTCCCCGCGGGGGCGAGACCGCCGCCATCTTCAGCAGCTTCACCAGCACCTGTCAGCGGCACGGGATCAATCCCCAGGCCTACCTCACGCAGTTGCTGGCCAACCTGCAGGACACGCCGGTCAACGAACTGGACTCGTGGCTTCCGGATCAGTGGAAGAAGACCCAAACCGCCCAGGCTCCGGCCTAGTCCGGCGCCAACTTCCCGATAGCCCCCAAACCCGCCCCGCGTTCCCTTCATCCCGTACCCCCGGTGGGAGTGTCGTTCGTTAAGCGGACACGTTGGAATAAAGACCGAGCAGAGCACCAATGCGATGGCGATCAACGCGCCGGAGACCTCCTTCATGGATTTTCGCGTGGCTTCTTTCGGGTTGAGCCCAGACGCCATGTTCAGCTCAACGCTTTCCACAACCACGATGGCGTCGTCGACTACGATGCCGATCGCCAGCACCAGTCCAAACAATGACAGGTTGTTCAGCGAGAACCCCAGGCCCGCCATGACAGCGAGTGTGCCGATCAGTGAAACCGGCACCGCCACCATCGGAATAATGGTCGCCCGCCAGTTCTGGAGAAACACCAGGACGACGACGAACACAAGAATGAACGCCTCAATCAGGGTCTTGTAGACCTCGTGAATCGACTCGTCCACGAAGACGGTCGTGTCATAAACGATCTTGTAATCCAACCCGTCCGGAAATCGGGATTTGAGTTCCTCCATCTTGGCTTTGACGCTCTCAGCCGTTGCCAGCGCGTTGGACCCGGGAAGCTGGAACACGGCCAGTGTGATGCTCGGCTGATCGTCAAGAAAGCTGTTGACGTCGTAATTCTTGGCGCCCAACTCCGTGCGTCCGACATCACGGATCCGCGTTACCTGCCCCTTTTCTCCGGTCTTGATGATGATGTCCGCGAATTGTTCCGGCTCCAGCAACCGCCCGAGGGTGTTGATGGCCAATTGAAAGGCCTGCCCCGCCGGAGCGGGCGGCTGGCCCAGACGACCGGCGGCAACCTGTACATTTTGCTCGCGCAGCGCCTTGGTAACGTCGCTTGCGCTCAGATTCTGTGATGCGAGTTTTTCCGGATCGAGCCATACGCGCATGCTATAGTCGCGTGCCCCCAGAAACGTTACATCGCCGATTCCAGGCAGCCGTGCCAACGCATCATTAACCTGGATCGTCGCGTAGTTGCTCAAATACAGTTGGTCGTATCGTTGGTCCGGCGAAATGAGGTTCACACATAGCAGAATCGCCGGCGACTTCTTCTTTGTAGTGACGCCCTGGCGCTTCACCTCTTCGGGGAGCTTGGCCTCGGCGATGGCCACGCTGTTCTGGACCAACACCTGGGCCATGTTCAAATCGGCGCCCACGTTAAATGTGACATCCAGGTACATTTGCCCGTCGTTGGTGGACTTGGAAAACATATACAGCATGTTTTCCACGCCGTTGACTTCCTGCTCGATCGGCGCCGCGACCGTGTCCGCGACAACTTTGGCGTTGGCCCCCGGATACATGGCCGAAACCTGTATGGTCGGTGGAACGACTTCGGGATATTGGGCGATGGGCAGACTCAAAAGCGCCACGCTTCCGATGATGATGGTCACGATTGAAAGCACCGACGCAAGAATGGGACGGTCAATGAAAAACTGCGGGATCATTTAGGGCGCCTTATTTAGTTGCCAGTCTCTTGCGTTTTCGGCAGTGCCGGTGGTTTCGTCTTGCCGCCAATTTGAATCAATGGCATATCGCCTCTTTGCGGGGTCACCGGCTTTCCGGGGCGCGCCCGTTGAAGGCCATTAACTACAACCGATTCGCCGGACTTCAGGCCGTCGGAAATCACGCGCAAGCCGTCATCCTGCAATGGTCCGGGCTTCACGAAACGCTTCTCCACGACATCCTGGGCATCGACCACAAGGACGAACTTCTGTCCCTGGTCGGTCCCGATCGCCATTTCGGACACTAGCAGCGCCTTGTACGTATCGCTGATCGGGACCCGCACTCGGGCGAACAACCCAGGTTTGAAATCTCGCTTCGAATTGTCGAATTTTCCACGAACTTGAACCGTTCCGGTGGCGGCGTCCACGCGATTGTTCGAAAAATCGATCACCCCCTTATGAGGGAAGCCGTCTTCGTTCGCGAGACCCAGAAGTAGCGAGATCTTCAACTGCTCAACCGCCGGGAGTGTTTCGCCTTCGCGCACCGCTCCCCGGTACCGATCGCGAAATCGCAGGATGGTGCGCTCGTCGACGTCGAAATAAACGTAGATCGGGTCGAGCGAGACGATGGTCGTAATGAGCGCATCATCTCCCGTTCCGGGCTGAATAAGATTGCCTTTGGTGATGAGCCCCTCCCCGACTTGTCCGTCGATTGGCGCACTGATCCTGGAAAATTCGAGATCGAGTTGGGCGCGCTCAATGGCTGCTTCGCTGGATTGGATGGCCGCGACTGCCTCACCGTACTCGGCTCGGACTTTATCAAGGTCCTGCGCGCTCGCCGCGCCGGTGGGAACGAGTCCCTCGTAGCGTTTGACGTCCGCTTGGGACTTGTCGCACTTGGCGAGCCATTGTGCCTTTTGGCCTTCGGCATTCTTGATTACGGATTCAAACGTTCGCGGGTCGATTTCGATAAGCAGCGCACCTTCCTTCACCTCCTGACCATCGGTAAAATGAACCTTGCTCAGGTAGCCGCTTACGCGAGCTCGGACCTCGACGCTTTCCCCGGCATCCATGCGGCCAGTGAACTCCTCGTAGTCGACGACGGACCGTTCGACGACTTGGCCGACCGTTACTTCTGGCGGTTTGGGCGGCGCAACCGGAGTGTCGGACGCCCGTTTTCAGGCGAGCCCCAGCGACCCTAACGAAAGCAGCAGCAGACGGAATTTCCGCGATTTTCCTTCGATCATAAGGACAATCCAGGTTATTTTTTCATTCAACCAATAACCGCGCGCCACTGGTTTTACCATGCGTGATCGAGCGTGTCGATCGATATGTTCAAGCGATCCAGGCTGGCCCTGCGAAGATGCGCCGCTCGTTCAGCAAGACCCCGTGCGGTTGGCAGTTATGGCAATCCCAAAGTCCGGCGCAATCTCGCGAAGAATTGCGATCAGTTCCAGTATCCGCGGGTCAAGCAACGGCTCACCCACGGTGAAACGGACGTGCGTCGGCGGATTGGCCAGGTAGCGAGATTTTGACCTTAATTGTGCAAATCGATGTCTGCCGTCGGTCGGTGGAAACAGCCACCGATTTCAAGGACATCCTTCCCAGAATTGTGCGAGCCCAAGATGTGAATACGTAGCAGTATCTGTGAGGCACTACACCAGTTGTGCTTCCGATGAACCATCTACACTCGACGCCCGTAGGCTCGTACACCACTTCTCGATAATCTCCGTGATTGCATCCATTTGCACCGGTTTCGACAGGTAATCACTCATCCCCGCTTCTAGGCACCGTTCGCGATCGCCCGTCATGGCGTGCGCGGTCATAGCGACGATCGGCAGGTCTACCCAGCGCGCGTCTGATCGGATCCTCCGGGTTGCCACGAAACCGTCCATCACAGGCATTTGTACGTCCATGAATACCAGATCGAACGATTGCTTTTCGAGTTTCTCAATGGCCTGTTCGCCGTTTTCTGCTTCCGTCACCGCGCAGTGCAGTTTTCTGAGCAGGCCGGTTGCCACTCGGCGGTTCACCGCGTTGTCGTCGACCAGGAGTACGCCAAACTGCTCGGACGATGTGTCGGCCTGGGCCACATCCGACCGTACCGGTTCGTGATTCTTCACGTTGTCGTGGCCTAGTGAATGATCGTCGCTCAACAGTTTCAACAAAGTATCCATCAGCGAGGATTGCTTGATCGGTTTGGTGAGGCATGCGTCGCATTGAGAGTCATTTCGAGGATCGATCTCGCGGACCGTTCCAAGGGAACTCAGAAGTAAAATCTTCGGCCTTCCCAGCGCCGCATCGGCGCGGATCGTTCGGGCGACTTCCAGGCCATCTACCTGCGGCATTTGAACGTCGAGCAGCACCAAGTCGAACGGCTGATTATCCCTCTTAGCTTTCCGAAGAAGCCCATACGCTTCCTTTGCATTCGATGCCGCAAATGGTTGTATGCCCCAAGATTCCAACATAAGTTGCAACACACGACGGTTTGTGGCGTTGTCGTCAACGATCAGCAGTCTCTTCTGGTCAAATCGCGGACTATTGATGGGCGTGGTTCGACACGGCTGTTCCGCAGCTTCGCCTAACGGAAGGCTTAGGGTAAAGCTGAAGGTGCTTCCCTTGCCGACCTCGCTTTCCAATTGAATGTGCCCGCCCATGCATTGAATAATCTGTTTGCAAATAGTGAGACCAAGCCCCGTGCCGCCGAATCTGCGCGTGATCGTCCCGTCGGCTTGCGTAAAGGATTCAAATACTGCGGCCTGGCGATCCTTCGGGATACCGATGCCCGTATCTGACACGAAGAATGTGATGCTCTCCGGACTGTCCCCATGGGACTCGAACCTTGTTCCTACTGCCACCTCGCCTTGCTCGGTGAACTGTAATTGATTAGCGGGTTCCTGGAGCCAGGAGGAGGCGGGGGCGTTGGCTTCGGAGGAGGCGGCCGAGGAAGTCGAGGGAGTCACGTTGTTGTTGAGCGCAGGTGCGCAGGACGGACATCA
>Ga0187893_10009655_pt1 | contig 14738 bp, 11 predicted proteins | sample MA1701074metaG_FD_139574 | JGI IMG/M metagenome (GOLD analysis project Ga0187893, IMG submission 139574) | White microbial mat communities from a basaltic lava cave in the Kipuka Kanohina Cave System on the Island of Hawaii, USA - MA170107-4 metaG ...
CCCCGGGCCACTACGCTCGAGCAGGTCGAAGCGCTGCTCCCGCGGCGGATCGATCGGGAGCTCTTGCAGGATCCGCGCCAGAACGCCAGCTCGGAATAACGGAGTCTACTGAGCGCTTACGAACGATCGTCGAGCGAGTCTACGGGGGCTTGCCGCCCCGAGAGCAGGTGCGCACCCCGCATGGCCCAATCGGCTCTGGGTCGCAGACCTGACCTACGTGGCGACCTGGGCCTGCTTCTTCTGCGTCGCGTTCGTCGTCGACGCCCTCTCGCGCCGGATCGTCGGCTGGCGGGTGGCCGCCCTTCCCTTGTCACACCTACCTCGACAGCCGGGACGACGTGCTGCGGTTCCCAACTGGGGGGGCAGTCACCCCAGCACCCGGCAGTGCTGGAAACGCGGCTGATAGGTCCGGGGAGGAGCCGGGGCCGCGCGGTCGACGGGACTCGCGACTGGCTACAGATGGGCTAGACAGAGACCTTGGGTCGGGCTCCTGGATCGCCGCCGCTCTCCCGTAACTAGCTGAAGCCACAGGGAAAGAGACAGCGCGCTCAGATTGACTCGATCATGCGATCTTCCGCTGCGCAAGCTGCCAAGACCGTAACAATCACGCCACCTTGCAGGTGGTGCGTTGCGAGCGCATTCAAACCGCTGCATCAGGGACGGTTCCTAATTGCCCGTCAGGGAATCGCGGTCGACACCGCCGCGTGCCCGACGGATACCGTTGACTTCGCGACCGTTGCCGGCACAACCTTGTGGCGCGCTGGCTGCACGGAGGACTCTTTGAGTTGCCTGCTGCCGTCGATGTCCGCGCAAGGATGATGTTGCTGGCCGCGCACCTGCTGCTGCGGCGGGTCGTACTCGTCCTGCTCTTCAGTGCGATCCTCGCCTGTGCACCGCGGATGGCGGCAGCGCAAGCCGAGGCGCCCTTCCTGAGCGTCGACTTCGACCTCGACGCCACGGGCGAGACACAGGTCGACTTCGAGCCATTCAGATCGGGATTCGGGAACAGCAGGGACTTCCTCACGTCGGAAGGAACCGTGACGGTCGCGCACAATGCAACCTTCTACGACACCGATCTGCTCGAGGATGAAACGCCGCCCGGATTCACCTACGCGAATCTCTACAACGATCTTGTCTACGTCAACAACGGAGCCATCCAGGTCAGAATTTCGGGACTGGTGCCTGGCAGGTCATACGAGATCACCTGGTATTCATTCCAGCCGCACCCGACTCCGTTATCAGTCACGGGCCAGATTGCTGCGCCGCCGCTTTCGGCGACAGCAAATACGACCGGTTCGGTGCTCCCCTACAGCTACGACCTGATCGACTGGCCCAGCAGCAACGAGCGGTACGCGTACACCGGAGTATGGACGTCACCCGACGGCAGCCTCGAGATCGACATCTCGGGAAACGTGCCGCGGTTGAACGGCTTCCGGATCTCCCACATGCCGGAGTGCCAGACCGATGCCGATTGCGAGGCCCAGGATGGAAACGCCTTCTGCAACGGCTCCTCAACCTGCGACGCGCAACGCGACTGTCAGCCCGGGACTCCACCCTGCGTCGCGCTCTGCAGCGAATCGATGGACACGTGCGCGCCGCCCCTCGCGGCTCCCTTCCTGAGCGTGGATTTCGAGAACGCGGTAGATACCCAGCCCGGGTTCCAGTCGTTCGCCGCAGTGGACGGGACCTCCAAGCCGTTTGCGACGACGGAAGGCATGATCACGGTCTCCCATGGAGGAGTCTTCTACGAGAGCAACCTCCTCGAGGACGTGAGCCCCTTCACGTACTCGAAGCTCTACGACGATTTCATCTACAATCAAGCCTACTTCATCCCCATGGAGATCTCCGGCCTCGTTCCCGGCGGGCGTTACGAGATCACCTGGTACTCCTTTCAGCGGAACCTCGCCTACCCCGACGTGCCGGCGAACGATGTCGTGAACCGTCTAGAGTCGAGTCCGACAGCCACGAGCACGGGCGATGTCGTGTATACCCGCTTCAACCTGGGTCACGAGCCTCGCGTGAGGAGCACCCACAACTATCAGTTCGCCGCGACGGGTGAATGGACGGCGGGCAGCGACGGTGAAATCGCAATCCGGGCGACCGCAGACGAGACGTCGCCGCAAGCGGGTATCGTGCGGATCAATGGCTTCCAGATCGCGCGCCTACCCGAGTGCGCGACCGACGCCGACTGCGACTTCTGCAACGGAGAGACCTGCGACGGCTCGCATCACTGCGAGCCAGCGACTGCGCCCGTCTGCGCGCCTTCGCAGTATTGCGACGAGCTCGCGAACGAGTGCCTCGGGGCTGCCCTCACGCCGTTGCTGAATGTGGATTTCGATTCGCAGAGTTCGCCGAACACGGAGTCAGACTTTCGGTCCTTCACGGGCCTCGACTCGGGCAATGGTACGCAGGTCTTCCCGGAGGTCGGGGTAGTGGTGTCCGTCAGTGGAGCGGAGGGCGCCGCATCGCGTGGGCTACTCGAACCTCAGACCACTCCGTTGGCCCGCTTGTACGACGACTTCATTTATCGCAATAACAGCCAACGCCTCCAGTTCACGATCGCTGGCCTCCAGATGCACCAGCCCTACCAGCTCACTTGGTACGCATACGACGCCCACGCCTATCCGGGCCCTGAATCTGCCGTGAGAAACCGGGTGCGACCGACACCGGGCTCGAACACGGTTGGATCGGATATCGAGGTTGCCTTCAACACGGGCAACCACCCGACGGCGGCGGGGCAGTACGCATTCTCTGGGGTGTGGACCTCGACGGACGCCAGCCTTGAGATCGACGTTCATGATGCCTTCGGCGGTGGAGGCTACATCCGCGTCAACGGGCTCCAGATCGCGCGCGTTGTCGAGTGCACGCTAGATGTGCAGTGCGACGATGGTCTCTATTGCAACGGCAGCGAGAGCTGCGTAAGTGAACAGTGCACCGCCGGAGTGCCGCCGAATCCCGACGACGGTGTCGGCTGCACCGTCGACACCTGCAACGAGGCGGACGACGTGCTCGTCCACACGTCTGACCCGGCGGCGTGTCAAGACGATCTCTTCTGCAACGGGCACGAGACGTGCGATCCCCTGCTCGGATGCGGCCCCGGGAGCGAGCCGTGCTTCGTGCCCGTCCTCTGCGACGAGGATCAGGATCTCTGCGCAGCCTGCAGTTCCAGCGCCCAATGCTCGGACGGGCAGTACTGTAACGGTCCGGAGGTGTGCACGAGCGGGTCGTGCTCATTCGGGAGTTCCCCCTCGCTGGATGACGGCGTCGCTTGCACCTCGGACAGCTGCGACGAGGTGAACGACACGCCAGTCCACGAGGCGAACGACGCGCTGTGCGCGAATGGCGTCTTCTGCGACGGCGCTGAGGTGTGCAACGCCGTGGCGGGATGCCAGGCGGGCTCGCCGCCACTACTCGACGACGGAATCGCCTGCACCCTCGACGACTGTGACGAAGACCTCGATCAGGTGCTGCACCAGCCGGACGACGCGGTCTGCTCCAACGGCCTCTACTGTGACGGGACCGAGACGTGCGACCCCGAGTTCGGCTGCGACCCGGGGAGCGCTCCCTGCCAGGTCGGCTGTGACGAAACGGGCGATGTATGTCTAGCCGGAGCGGTATGGGTCTCTCCAGACGTCGGGGTCCTGTCGGTGCGCGACGATGACCTCGCGCTGCTCTTCGTCGAGCGAGTGGAGATCCCAGATCTCCCCGATGCTGCGGACCTGAGCGGCTACCACCGCGAGGTCTCGGGCGAAGCGCTGTTGTCGTTCGATGCGGCGGTGAACTTGCCGGGCGGCATCGTCGCTGGTCCGGCAGACATCGTGCGGCGGGCCACGAGTGGAACGTTCGAGCTCGCGTTCGATGCGAGCGCCCAGGGCATTCCGGACGGAGCGAGGATCGACGCAATCGCGACGGTGTCCGACGGGATAGGGCCGCACGACCTACTCGTCTCCTTCGATCGCACCGTGAGCTGGTGTGGTCTCGTCTCGCGTGACGAGGACCTCATCCGCGTCTCGGTCGCAGAGTCGAGCCCCTGCGAGCTCTTCTTCGACGGCTCCGAGGAGGGGATCCCCGCGGAGCTCGACCTCGACGGCGCCCACTACCGCGAAGGCGACGAGGTTCTCATGCTCTCCTTCGACCGCGGCGCGTGCGTCCAAGCCGTGTGCTTCTCCGACGACCGGGTCGTGGAATTCGCGCTGGCGGGGTCCGAATGGGGCGCCCCCGCTCTCGGCGCCGGACCTCCGCAGTTCGCGGCCCGGTCTTGGGAGTCTGCAGACGCCGACGCCATCGCCCTGCCCGAGGCCAATTCTGTCCTCATGCTTTGCGCGGGTGCCGCGCTGCTTGCGGCCCTCCGACGCCAGAGGTTCCGACGATGACCGCGGACCGGTCTCGTTTCGATGGCATCCAACTCGATCAAGGAGGGCGCAACATGCCTTCGCGACCTCGCGTGTTCCTCTTGACAACCTCCCTGCTGGCGCTCGTCGCAACCCGAAGCGAGGTCGCGTGGGCCGTCGATGGCGTCCTGGAGATCAACCAGGATTGCGCAGCGACCGACACGAATGCCGGCTGCTTCACTGGGGACAGCCCCGGCTTCCCCATCACGATCGCGTCATCGGGGAGTTACCGGCTCACCGGGAACCTTGTGGTCGCGAGTGGAACGGCGAGCGCCGTCGAGGTCGCCGCCGACGACGTGACGATCGACCTCAATGGATTCACGTTGGACGGAACCGGATCCAGTGGCAGTGGCATCGTCGTAATCGGGGCGAAGCGGAATCTCGAGGTCAGAGCTGGAACGATCAGGAGCTTCGGAGGCGACGGCATAAAGGCTGCTGGCGCCGATAGCCACGCGCATCGAGTGATCGCGGTTCGGGTGCTCTCCAATCAAGGAGACGGGATCGACTTCGAGTGGTCGACCTCCGGGAGGAACCACACCATCGAGGGATGCACGGTCAACGAGAATGGAGGCGCGGGGATACGAGCCGGGTCGACGTCTCGAGTCGAGCGGAATACGGTCCGAGGCAGCGGCGGCAACGGAATCGAGGTAGGGGAGGACTCCGTGATCTCTGGCAACACCGTGGATGGGAGCACTCTCGACGGAATCCAGGCCCATCGCGATTCGCTGATCGCCGGGAACACGGTCTCTCAGAACCTGCAGGACGGGATCTCCACGGCTGAGAATTCCTCCGTGATCGACAACACGATCAGCGGGAACAACCTGTACGGGCTCCGCTGCGGTCCAAACACGGGCTTCCGCGGCAACGTCTTCGCCAACAACAACGGCTCCGGCGATGAGCACGATTGCGCCGCCGCGGTCAATATGGGCGCCAACCTGTGCGACGGAGCCGCCTGCCTCTGAATGGCGGTCACTGTGCCTCGAGTGAAGGTCGAGGCTTGATGGAAAAGGAGGGGTGTTCAACCTCACTGGTGAGCAAACCGGAGTCCGGGCGGCGACGGATGAAGATCTCCGCCAACGCCTTCGACGAGCAGACCGCGCTCCAGTTGATGAATTCGGCGATGATCCGAGCCTTGGAGAGCTGGCGAGGGTTCCAGGGGAAGTCCTTCGAGGTGATGCCGCTCTAGGTGATGAAGGAGGAACTCGGCGCCGAGCACCGGCGTCGTCGTGAGTCCCTAGGAACTCCGACCAGAAACGTACCCATCGAGAATTGTCAGAAACGACCGGACATGACCGATTCACGCCTTCATTCTCTCGATTTCATTCAGCACTGTTCCGACGAAGCTCCCTCCCGCGCCAAACACAACCCAGAGCGGGAGGCCGATCCCCGAGCCGAAGGCAGCCAGACCGGCCTTGCCGCCCGCGATCAGGCCGAACGCAGCACCGACTGTCGCGAGCCGGGTGGCCCAGCCTCGCTGCCACCAGACCCTCGTCAACCGCACTCCAGCCGCGACGAGCTCAGCTCTGACGCGGCGCAGGAGAAGCACGAGGAGCTGAGAACGGAGGGACGCGCGCTGACCTTCCATCGCCTTGGCCAAGATGGAGAGATCAGAGGACCGAATCTCGAGCATGTGTCTCGCCCAGGCGGCCAGAGCTCTGCGTTCCTCAGTGGAGGCAGTCGCGACCACGCGGGTCGCGACCGGGCAGAGGTTAGGTTGGTTTCCTGAATCTTCCATGGGCCTCCTCAGGCGTTCTTTCGACCACCCCGAGTCAGGGCGGGAGTGAATCTTCGGATTCTCACCGCGAATCGATAGGTTGGTGAGTCGGAGCTGGGAGACATCGCCCCGACCGATTTCCAGGGCAGGGCTATTCGAGCGTTCGGTGTGGTCTATAGCCCTGGCCTCACACAGGGCACGCTGCCAGCACACTCCAGCGCCGACGGGCCTGGCGCGATCCCGAAGGATCGACGCAGGGACTGGAGATCGCTCAGCGTGACCGATCCGCTGTTGTCGTGGTCCGCCGCGGGATCGAAGCCGGGGTCGCCGCGGTTCAGCTCGAAGACGCTTCGGAAGTGATGGAAATCCCCGATCGTCACGCGCCCGCTGTTGTCGTAGTCGGCGTCACACGCGTCGCCGAAGCCGTCCGAGTCGAAATCCAGCTGCAGTGGATTCGCCTGCAGGAGGCAGTTGTCATCGTCGTCGTCGACATCGTCGGCGTCGGAGTCCGGAGCGAGTTTCTTCGCGACATAGCGCATCACCGGAGGCCAGCTGCAGACGCCGTCGACCTGAGTCCAGTAGTTGCCTGCGACTGCCACTCCTCCATCCGCTGAGGCGTCCAGCCCCATGCCGCCCCATCCGCCATCGTTACAGCTTCCGGGATGATGCGAGCGATGACTCCAGATCTCGGCGCCGCTGATCGCATCGAGCTCTGCAACGACGATCTCCTTCACGCTTCCCTCGGGTGCGGGACCAGTCCCTGCCACGACGGCATTGCCGTTGGGAAGCACCCGGATGCCCTGACCGACCGCGCACTCCCCCGCGTGCCCCGTGCAGCCCGGCGGTACGGCCAGGTCGTGGCGCCAGAGCGGTGTGCCCGTCTGGCCAGAGAGTTTCAGAGTCGAGAAGGAGCTCAGGGCTCCAGTAACCAGGACATCGTCCCGGGAGTCCACCGCCACCGCGCTTGCGAAGTCACAGCTGAAGTTCTCGACTCGCCGCCAGATCTCATCTCCATCGCCGTGGGAGAACTTTGCGACGACGAAGTCGCACCAGCCCCCAAGCGATGCAGTGCCAGCCGCGACCACATCCCCTGCGCCATCGAGCGCAAGCGATCGAATTTCGCCACCGTGACCTTCGAGACTCGGAACGCCGGAGCGCCAGAGCTCGGATCCATCGCTGCCCGAGAGCTTGAAGAGGGTGAAGTCCGGGAAGTTGAGCGCTGGATCGTCGGTGAGGAAGCCGCCCACGAACAGGTCGCCCTGCTCGTTCACAGCCACCGCCTGGGCTCGGTCGTCGTCGTGCAAGGAGCCGTCGATCGCGCTGCGCCAGAGCTCCGCACCCGTCGACCCAGAGAACTTGATGGTGAGAAAATTCTGGTCGCCATTGACGCCGTCCGGTCCTGAGGTCGCTCCTGCAGCCACCAGCTCACCCTCGGGATCGACGCCAGCAGCCACGAGTGCTGTCGCCTCGAGGTGGACGCTCCACTGCATCGCGCCGGTCGCCGCCTCGAGGCGGAGCACATCGGACGAGTCCCCTCCGTAGCGTCCTCCCTGGGTGCTCACGACAAACAGATCGTCGCCGGGCGCATGCAGGAGAACCACCGACCTCGTCCCGTAGCCCCCCTGGCTGACGCTGTAACGCCACTTCTCCAGGCCAGTCTGCGCATCGTGCCGCACGACGACCCCCTCGTGGAGCCCGGCAGCCGGGTCGCCCTGCGATCCCGCGGAGACCACGTCCCCGCTCGAGTGGATCAGCACGGCGAGCCCGCCGGTGCCTTCGCGGACGTAGTCCCAGGCACGCGCGCTCGGAGCCCCGAAGACGGCGAGCGCGCCACAGCAGACCAGAACGGGAATGCGAACGGACTTCATCGACCCCCCCGGCCGGCGGGCACTCTCGAGCGGGGGGGGCGCAGATCCCGCCAGATCGCACCATAGGGGATCGGTGGGCTACGCAGCCTGCTTGACGGATCTGTCGCCTCTGCGGGGCCCGTCGCCCGGCTTGGAGTTGGCCATTCGCCAGCGTGCCCTCTGGTGGAGGGACCGCCCGGGCGGCCTCGTGCAGGGCTCGCTAGGTCAAGCTCGCGCTAGGCGCCGCCACCCAAGCTCTCGGGCTCGTGTTCCTGCAGGGGCGCCAGGGTATTCTCGCCCCGCTCGAAACTCGGAAAAGGGGGTCCGTGTGAAGGCTTTCGCGTCTCTGTGCCTTGCTCTTCTCGTGCTCACGTCGGCGGCCTGGGGAATCGACCCGCCGATCGCGCCGGTGCTCAAGCAGCCGCTGAAGGTCCAGGTGGTCAACCTGCCGGAGGTCCAGCCGGTGGAGGTCGCGAATCCCACCGCCTGCGGGCAGGGCCGGTTTCAACTGGTCGGGTTCACCTCGGCGACTTACACCGGCGATCTGGGAGGCCCGTTCGGGGCGACTCAGAAGTGCCAGATCGAGTTCCCGGCGAGCCGGATGTGTGAGCGAAGGGAAGTTTTCGAGACGGTAACACTGCCGCAGGGGCTCACTGGGAATGCGTGGATTCGCCTTGAGCCCGTGTTCGAGGTCTTCAGTGCATCCTGTGACCAGTACCGGAGGGCGTCCTACATCCACCGGACAATTGATGTGAACGGAACTGTCACCTCGGAGACTCAGCGCGTATTTTCGGACGGAATCCTGGTGTCGGAGAACGGGGCGGTTGTTAACTGGGGCGCTGCGTGCGACGCCGAGCGACCGATCGCCTGTTGCGCGCTGGTCCCATAGGTTAGCCCCATCGAACTCGCGGGCGCCGGGTTGGCGTATTTCTACACCGTCCCGCTTCATTCGTTCCTCGACTGAACCGCTCCGGGTTTACCGGAGGCTCCATTCCTTGCGAGGATGGAGCGATGGCACGCAGAAGCAAGTTCTCCCAGGAAGTCCGAGAGCGCGCAGTGCGCATGGTGCTCGAGCACCTGGGCCACTACGGCTCGCAGTGGGAAGCGATCGGCTCGATCGCCGGGTAGATTGGCTGCTCGGCTGAGGCGCTGCACAAATGGGTGCGCCAGGCCGAGACTGATTCCGGTCGTCGAGACGGTCTGACGACCGATGAGCGATCGCAGCTAAAGGACCTCGAGCGCGAAGTGCGCGAGCTGCACCGCGCCAACGAGATCCTGCGAAAGGCGTCCGCGTATTTCGCACAGGCGGAGATCGACCGCCGACCGAAGTGATGGTGGCGTTCATCGATGACTACCGGGGCGTGTACGGGGTCGAGCCGATCTGCAGAGTCCTGCCGATCGCCCCGTCGACCTACTTCGCTCACAAGGCTCGCCAGGCCGATCCTCGTCGCATTCCCGAGCGGCTCGTTCGCGATGCAGTGCTGCGCGAAGAGATCGAGCGAGTCTGGACGGAGAATCGTTCGGTCTACGGAGCGCGCAAGGCGTGGCTGCAGCGGAAGCGAGAGGGCTTCGAGGTCGCCCGCTGCACGATCGAGCGCCTGATGGCGCAGATGGGCCTGCGGGGCGCCGTGCGGGGTGGAGCGTCAAGCGCACCACGATCGCCGACGAGAGCGCACAGCGTCCGGCGGATCTCGTTCAGAGGGACTTCACGGCCGATCGTCCCAACCGCCTCTGGGTCGCCGGCCCTTCAAGACGCTGAAGTCCCCGGAACTCCGGGTCCGGGTTGGCCTCAGCGTGCAGCTCAGCGCACGGGAGGCTGCCGAGGTTCGGCGGTGGGCGGCCGTCGAACGTCGCTCCCTGTCGAACCGGCAGCTGCGAATCATCGAGGCCGACTTGGCCAGGGGGGTTCCTCAGACTGAACGTAGGGCTGCTGCGAACGAGTCCCCGACCGAGGTGCTCGAAGTGAAGGTGACGATGACCCAGGGTACGCGGAACCGGCTGGAGCGTATGGCCGAGGCGCAGGGGAGGTCGGTGTCGGGTTATGTCGGCGTACTGGTGAGCAAGGCGCTCAGCAAGTGATTCCGGCTGCGGCTCGGCAATCCGAGCTCGCGTGCGCGGGAATCAGCGCGAGATTTAGCTCGCGGGAGTAGTCCAACACCGGCTGAGTAGATCCTCTCATGGCGTTGGGGAGAGCTGGCTGAGCACAACTTCCAGAATGATTCCACGGCGGCGAAATAGGCCCGCAGATCCTCTGGTTGGACGTAGAGGTCTTCGCCCATCAGGGTCAGGTTTACCGGTCCGACAGAACCGGTAGGGGCCCAGCGCTGGGATCTCTCCTGTTGTCCATCCGCGTTTCGCACGGCGCCGGGTGTAGTATGTGGCCTAGCTGGAGCGGACGCCCGAGAAGGGCGGGCTGAGTCTCCGGCGAGAGCCCGGGGAGGACACCAGTGGCAGGGAAGGAGCGCTCTCTACTCCTGGATCTCGCTCGATCCGGCAGCCTGGAGACGGCCGCGGCCGCGGTCAAGGATCTCGAAGTCAAGTTTGGGTACTCGTGGAGGCCGGTCGGCGACAACGAAGCCAACTACGGCCTGGTCAACATAGGCAGCGACCCCGGCCTGGCCCTCGTCGAGCGCGTCACCAACGCCATCGACGCCGTGATCGAGCGCGAGGCGCTTCGACGGCTCGGGAAGAAGGGCGAGCATGAGCCCGCTTCGCCCCGTGAGGCCACCGAGCTGTGGTTCGGTGTGCCTGGTGGCCGAGTCGGGAACCTGGGTGACGCCGCGAAGCGCCAACCTCTTGCCGACGAGGTTGTCGTCTCTCTATTCGATGGGACCGAGAAGTTCCAGCCGACGGTGGAGATCCGCGACCTCGGTGTTGGCCTGACCCCGAGTCTCATTCCCAGGACAATCCTCAGCCTCAGCGGGTCCAACAAGCTGAACAAGATGTACCTCGCCGGCGCCTACGGCCAGGGGGGGTCCACGGCCCTCGCCTTCTCGCCAAACGGAACCCTGTTCGTGTCGCGGCGTCAGCCCGACCTTTTGGCTAGGGACGACGTCGATCAAGTCGCGGTGACCGTCGCCCGCTACGAAGACCTCGATCCGCGGCGTAACAAGAACGGCCGCTACTCGTTCCTGGTGAACACGGAGAGGCAGGTCGCCGCCATCCCGGCGAACGCCTTCAGGGAGTTCGAGCCGGGGACCCGCGTCGTTCACTTCGACCTGGGAATCGAGAACTACGCGGCCCGACTAACCCAGCTGCGCGGCAGTCTTTGGTCGCTTTTTCAGAATGCCCTCTTCGACCCGATCCTTCCGTTTTGGGCGGTGGAGGCGCGGTCGGCCTACGTCGAGAAGAAAGGCGGGAAGCCGGACCGAAGAACGATCGCCGGGAACTTCACCAGGCTTACCGACGACGCGAAGGATCGCGTCGAGTACGCGAACAGCGTCAAGGTCACGCTTGACCACCCGGCGGGGGAGACCTCGGTCAACGTCAACTACTGGGTGATTCGGCACGACGACGCGAAGAGCAGTCAGCCGACGGACGCCTACGTGGACCCCTACCGGCCGATCGCCTACACGTACTTCGGCCAGACGCACGGGACGGACGAGCGGCGCTTCACCGCCGAACGACTCCAACTCCCCTATCTCGCCAAGTTCCTGATCCTCCAGGTCGAGCTGGACGACCTCACCCCGAAGGCACGCAGGGACATCCTCTCCAGCACGCGAGACCGACTCAAGGCCGTCCCTCTATTCGGTCAAATCCGCGAGGAAATCGTCGGCGCGCTCAGCGAGGATGACGAGCTCCACCGACTGAACGATCTCCGGAAGGAGCAAATCCTTTCCCAGCATTCGGAGAGGGATCGCGAACGGATGCGCGAGCGATTCGCTCGGCTGATGGAACGTCTTACCGCCGGCACCACGTCGGCGCCGGCGGGTAAGGGCGGAGAGCGCGGCGGCCGTGAGTCCGGCGCGCCCGGGAGCCGCGGGCCCCTGCCGCCGCTTCCCACCGCGGACGAGCCCACGTTCGTCAGGATAGCGAACGCAAGGTCGCCGATGCCTGTACGGCTCGATCGTCATGCGTTGCTCAGGCTCGAAAGTGACGCGCCGGACGGCTACCTGAGCAAGCACATCCACGCCAAGCTGACTGTCGGGACGAGCCCGGACGGACTCCTCGTCCTCGAGAGCCGATCAGACTTCCGCGGGGGACGCTCCCGAGTCGTGGTTCGAGCCGGCAGCCGCGCCACGGCGGGCGACGAAGGGATAGCGACAATCTTTCTGTTCACCCCGAGCGACCAGACCCACAGTGCATCGATCAAGTTTGTCATCGAAGCACCCAAGGAGGCTCCTACTGCCGGAGACGCGCGGCGCTCCGATGTCCGGGTTCCGGAGCCCGTGCCGATCTATCGCGCCGGCTGGGAAGAGTTCGGCTGGAACGAGACGAGCGTCGCGCAGGTCAGCGACGACGCCGATGGTGCCAAGATCTACGTGAACATGGACAACCGGCACATCACGCGACTCTTGCAGGCGGGAGGGTATCAGGAGAGCGGGGTAGCCCGGATGAAGAACAACTTCCTGCTCTACGTGGCCTTCTACGCTTGGGCGCAGTTCAGTTCCACCCGATCGAGCGACGTGGGGATCGAAGGAAAGGCGCTGGAGGACTACGTCGCGGGCGAGCTGGACCGCGCCGCTCAAACGGTGGTTCACAGCATTTCCGCTAGCGCGCGACTCGCAGACGAGGAATAATGCCGTCAGCTGATGGGGAAGTCCGATCACCCGCTTCACAGCCTTAGCACGTACTTGGGCGGCTTCCCGCCGCGCGTCCCGCGTCGGATCATCGAGCGCTGGGTTCCGGCGCGATCTTCAGTCCTCGACCCCTTCTGCGGCGGCGGGACGACACTCGTCGAGGCGAAGCTGCTGGGTCACCGCGCGTACGGGATCGACCTGAATCCTCTTGGCGTCGCGATTTCGCTCGCCAAGCTGCAGCCGGTAAAGCTCGACGACGTCGTTTACCGGATCAACGCTCTCGCCGGTGAGTTCCCCGGCCCTAGCGCGATCGATGGAGCGCCAGAGGCGCTAAGGGTCATCTATCACGATTCGACCCTCGCGCAGCTCTGTTTTCTCCGGAACGCCCTGGGCGACAAGGAGCCAGAGGACCTGTTCCTGCGCGGCTGCCTGCTGGGCATCATGCACGGGAAGTTTCGCCGCGGAGGCGACACTGCCTACCTCTCGATCGATATGCCGAATACCTTCAGCATGTCGCTGGAGTACGTCCGCGGCTACGTCAAGCGCAACGGTCTCGAGCGTCCGCGCGTCGACGTGTTCGCGAAACTTCGCGAGCGCACGCGCTGGGTGCTGCGGAGCGGGGCTTTGGCCGCGACGCCGAACGGTTGCGTCTTCATAGGGGACGCGACCAAGCTCGATCGAGTCTTGGCGAGCGAGGGCGTGCGGACCGTAGGTGCCGTGGTCACCTCGCCTCCCTACCTCGGTGTCCTCCGGTACGGCGCATTCAACTGGATTCGCCTCTGGTTCCTGGGGCATGACCAGTACGCAATCGACCACCTGCTGGACGGAACGGATTCGATGGACGTCTACCTGTCGTTCATGGCCAGCTTCCTCTCGCGGGTCGGACAGGTCCTTCGTCCCGGTGGAGTAGCGGCTCTCGTGATCGGCGACGTCGTCGAGTTCGGCCACCATGTCCGACTCGCTCAGCGGGTTTGGCAGGAGCTCCAGGGCCTGCTCCCGTTCGAGCTCGTGACGATCGAGGCCGATCGCTACGACTCCCAGGCAAAGACGACCCGGATCTGGGGTGAAGAGCGACGAGGTCGAGCGACACCCCTTGACCGAATCCTCATCCTTCGTCGAGTCACTACACGCTACCGTCATCAGTATGGCCGCCCAAGAAGCGGCGATCGGACCTAGCGGCGCATCAACATCTTAAGGAGCCGGAGATCAAGAGGAACTGCGTCGCACACGGCCTCTCTCGCGACGAATCTCTCGCAGGAAGCGCCACGTCGCCGCCTGGGGCCGCATGCGACCCTTCGCGAATCTCAGGGAGTAACTGTCGCTTTGGATCTCGCGGCCCTCAGCGCGGCCGCGAGCCTGCGGTGCTGAGCGACCCTGATGCAGAGACGAGCGATCCTGGAGACCTCGCGGTCTGATACGCTTGCCATGACTTCGGGATGTCATCCAAAGGGATTCGGCGATGCGCGGAAAGTCTCGCTTCACGGCCACTGAAGCTCGCGAGATCCGAGAACTCCTGGCTCGAAAGACTCGAGGGTCCAGAGACGAGCAGAAGCAACTCCGCCAGCGAATCCGAAAGCTTGGTTTTTTTATCAGTGACTTTCAAGAGGGCTCAGAGGCATTCTCGACTGCGGATTTCGATCGACTGGTTTCGCGCAAGGTCATCACCATCGCAGACGATGAGCCTGAGTAGGCCACTCCTGCCTGACTCGCAGATCTCACCGCTAGGAGCTGGCCGGCAGGTCAGCCAACCAAGTAATCAGGGCCAGCCGGGTGCATCCAGATTCTCCCGGCAGCGCCCGCATCTCGGCGGTGACCGCGGGTGTTATGGAGCGACTCGATCGGGTACCGACCCCCGTAGTCGACAGCTGCCATCGTTGCCGCTGCTAGAGAGACTCGTATAATATAGTTATATCAGCGTCAAAATGAGAGTCCGGCCTTGTGCAGGAATCCTTGCAGGAGGTCGGGTCGGCGGTGGAGGCGGCGACGACCGCAGCGGATCTGGCGGCGCAGGGGATCGAAGCCTTCGGGGCACAGGTTGGCGGCGACG
>Ga0187893_10009656_pt1 | contig 14734 bp, 12 predicted proteins | sample MA1701074metaG_FD_139574 | JGI IMG/M metagenome (GOLD analysis project Ga0187893, IMG submission 139574) | White microbial mat communities from a basaltic lava cave in the Kipuka Kanohina Cave System on the Island of Hawaii, USA - MA170107-4 metaG ...
CTGGAAGGACCGGACGCTGAAGATCGCGCTCCTGACGCCGGGCGGCACGCCGACGACCCTCGATGCGACCGCATCGACCTATGTCGTCCTCGGAGCCGGGCGCAAACTGGACGACGACTTCACGACCTCCGGCTAGTCAAGTCAACTCCGTGGAAGGCCCAGCGCCTCCACGACTCTCTCGAACCGGGCGTCCCGCAAGGGGCGCCCGGTCTTTTCCTGCCGCGTCGCGGGACCTACAATGGCACCGCTTCCATGATGCGCGCCGTCGCTGCCGCCCTCGCCGTCGCGGCGCTGTCGCTTGCGCTCGCGCTGCGCCCCCGCGCCGCCGCCCCCGCGCCCCCCGTGGAATCCCCCGTCGACCCGGCCAAGGACCACTTCAGCCTCTCCGAGGGAGCCCAGAAGCACCTCTGGGAGGTCGAGCAGCGCGCCTTCCTCCTCGGGCAGGAAGCGGGCCCCCGCCTCTCCAAGGCGCTCCGGGAGGGGCTGCCGGGGCCTTGGGAGGAGGTGCTGGCCCGCGGCGCCACGCTGCGCATCCCCGCAGGCTCCGGGGTCGTCTGCTCCCATGCTCCGCTGACGATCTCGAGCTGGAGCGAATTCGAGGAGGTCGCTCCCGCGACTTTCGTCCGGTGGCTCGCCGAGGCGCGCTCCCGCTTCGCCTCCGTCACGCGCTCGTCGGTGCACTTCGAGAACCTGCGGCCGCTCGGCGCGGATCTCGACGGACGCCACTCGGGCTCCTTCAGCCTCCATCTGGTGGGGATCGATGCGGGAGGGGGCCCGGGGGAGTGGTTTGCGCAGTGCGACTACGACCTCGCCGCCGTGCCCGCCCATCCGGGCACCGATGGCGGGTGGATCGAGAGGATCGCCGTCGTCGGCTCCTGGACGGCCTCCGCACCGGCACCCCTCTTCGCCGACGGGACCGCCCGGTGCGGCATCGATCCGACGCGCTTCGCCGACCGCTGGGCGTGGAAGCGGCCGGCGGACATCGACCCGGTGACGGCGCTTGCGACCTACGCGCTCGACTACGACGGGGACGGGCACCTCGACCTGCTGCTCTTCCACGGGCGCCCCTACCTCTACCGCGGGCTCGGGGACGGGCGGTTCGTCGATGCCACCGAGGCGGCTGGGCTGCCGGTCCGCCTCGCATGGACCTTCCTCGGCGGGAGCGTCGCCGACTTCGACAACGACGGCGACGAGGACCTGCTGCTCGATGCGCGGTTGCGGGAGGGCGCGATGAACGTCGCCTTCGAGAACCTCGGGGACGGCACCTTCCGGATGCTCGCCAAGGAGGAGTTCGCCCAACTGCGCCTGAGCGTCACCCATGGCGCCGTGGCCGACTACGACGGCGACGGACTGGTCGACCTCTACCTCGCGAACTCCGGCGTGGCGCCGGCCGGGGAGGAGCGGAGGGCGCGCTGGATCGGCGACCGCACGCTGCCCGCGGGGGTGCTTCTGCGCAACCGCGGGGGGTGGCGCTTCGAGGATGTGACGGCGAAGGCGGGCGCCGGGGCCGACTTCCGCGACATCTTCGCCGCCCACTGGCTCGACGCGGATGGGGATGGCGACCCCGACCTGCTCCTCGCCAACCACATGGGGGAGAATCCGCTGCTCGAGAACCGCGGGGATGGCACCTTCCGCGAGCACCCGACCGCCCCCGGCTTCGGCGGCTTCTCGATGGGGCTCGCCACCGGCGATCTCGACAACGACGGCGACGTCGACGCCTACTTCGCCAACATGTCGAGCTTCGCGGGAACCCGCATCCTCCAGAACCTGCGCCCGACGGACTACCCGCCCGGCGTCTTCGATCTCCTCCGCGGATTCGTGCAGGGCAACGTCGTGCTGCGAAACGACACGCGCGCGGGCGGCCCGCCCGCCTTCCGCGAGTTGGCCGACCAGCCCGCCGGCTGGGCCTACGGGCCCTCGGCCGCCGACTTCGACGGCGACGGCCTGCTCGACCTCTACTGCCCGGCGGGCTACCAGAGCGTCGAGCGGGGCGAGGCGGACGGCTGAAGCTGCGTCTGGCGGGCCGCGGTCGCGCGCCCGACCCGACGCCTCGACGACATCGACGCCTGCGGAAAGGTCCTCGAAGAGCGTGGGGACTTCTGGGTCAAGAACCCCTGGCGCTACCCGATGGACAAGAATCTCTCGGCCTTCGAGCCGAACCGGCTCTACCTCAACCGCGGGGGAATCGCCTTCCACGATGCCACATGGCTGAGCCCCGCCGGCACCGTCGCGGACGGGAGGGGGTCGATTGCGGCCGACCTCGACGGCGACCTCGCCCCCGACATCCTCGCCCGCAACATCGGCGGCGGGCCGGTCCAGATCTTCCTGAACCGCTTCCCCCCGGCGGGGAGGCTCGTCGTGCGCCTGCGCGGCACGAGAAGCAACCGGATGGGTATCGGCGCGCGGATCTCGGTCGAGGCGGGCCCCCTCCGGCTGATGCGCGACCTCTTCCCCTCCAACAGCCACGTGACGCAGCAACCCAGCGAGGTGGAGTTCGGTCTCGGCGCCGCCCGCAGCGTGGACCTGCTCCGCATCCGCTGGCCCTCGGGCCACGTCCAGGAGATGCGCGACATCCCCGCCGGGCAGCGCATCGTCGTCACCGAGGGCGACCCCACCTACACCCGGATCGCCTCGCGCTGAGCCTGTCCGGCCCTGCGTCGGGCAGGCTCCTACCCCCGCGCCTTCCACCACTCCTTGCACGCCTCGGGGGTCTCGAGCGGCTGGCCGGTCAGCGCGGCCAGCGACCGGATCGCCTCGGCGTGGAAGGGCGCGAGATCGACCAGCGCCTTCAGGATCTTCTCATGGTCGAGCTTCGCGTGGCGGGCGAGGACGCTGAGCCGGTGGGCGGCGCGCTTGTTCTTCTTGAGCCGCGCCGCGTCGAGCGCGCGGGCGAAGTCGGCGAGGTTCTCCGGGAGGATCGTCCGCGGCGGCGACGTGAGCGCCACGGCGGCCGCCGACTGTACGGCCTCGTCGCCGTCGCCGACGAGGTGCAGCAGCCGCGCCTCGGCCTCCCGCGTGTCGAGCCAGCCGAGCGCACAGGCCGCGGCCGCCCTCGCCTCCGGCTTCTGGGCGCGCGCGCCCCGGTCGATCGCCGCCCACGCCTCCCTCCCGAGCAGCGCCAGACCGAGCAGCGCAAGCTCCGCGGTCCTGCCGTCCCCGTCCGCCAGCACCCCCACCAGCGCATCGGCGTCCCCCCGCTCCGGCTTCCCCGTCACGAGCGCCCGCGCCGCGGCCCGCCGCGCGCCGGTCTCCTTCTCCTCGACGAGGATCTGCCGCAGGCTCTTCCGCGCCGTCGCGTCGCCGCAGCGCACGAGCGCCCCGGCGAGCAACGCCCGGGCGGAGGCGAGATCCGTCCTGCCGAGCGCCTCGCGCAGCTCGGGGCAGGCCGTCCGGTCCCCGCCGAGCCCGAGCGCCCACGCCGCGCCGGCGCGGAAGAGCGGCTCATCCTCGCGCAAGAGCCGCAGCAGCTCCTCGCGCCGCGGCAGTTCGACCTCGCGTCCCGGCACGTTGAGCCCGAAGCAGACGAACTCGTCGAGGAGCCCGTTTCCCCCCTCGGACTGGCGGGCCACGAGAAGGCGCCCGGGAACGGGCTCGATCGATACGAAGGCGAAGCTCAGGGGGTCCGGGGGGTGCTCGCGGGCCTTCGGCGCTTCGAGGGCGCGTGCGAGCACGGGCCACGGCGGCAGAGTCTCCTCCGGCAGCGCCGCGTACTCGAGCCGCTCCTCGTACCCCTTCTCCTTCAGGTGGTAGATCCGGTCCTGCGCGGGCTTGCCCCCCTCCGGCGCGCGGTTCGCGAAGGTGATCAGGAAGTCGCCGCCCGCCATCGGGACGATGTGCAGCGGACGACCGAAGCGACCGAACGTGAATTCGGCGAGGATCTTGTCCGAGGCCTCGCCCCGGTAGTCCGGCCCGGGGGGACGGCGCAGCAGGTCGTCGAGGGTGAAGGCCGGGGGGCTGGGGCGGCGGATCACGCGGCAGGTGTCGTTGCTGCCGAACACGAAGGCGTAGACCAGGCGGTCGTAGGACTCCGCGTAGTCGAGGTGGCGCCCGGGCGCCGCGGACGCCGCGTGGAGCGCGAGCAAGGTGCCCAAGGCGGCCGCTGCAACCCTCGAGATCGCCACAGCCGTCAGCCTACCTCGCCGGGCCTCCCTACTTCGGCGCCTTCTTCTCTTCCGCCGCTTCCTTCTCGCGCTTCTGTCGGTAGCTGTCCTCGCCGACGATGGTCGGCGACGTGCGGTCGGGATCGATCGAACCGTCCGGGTCGAGATCGACGTCCTTGCTGCGATCGACGAGGTCGGGGCGCAGCGTCTTGCGCGGGGTCGAGCGGTGCTTCTCCTCGAAGTACTCGCTCGGCTTCAGGTCGAGGTAGGGCTGGCGCACCCGGTCGAGGATCAGCTTCTCCTTCGCGACGTCGTTCTGCGTGCCGACCCAACGCGCCTCTTCGACGCTCCCCGGGTTGTCGATGTTGTCGCTGAGCTGCTGGACGACCGCCGCACCGACACGCACGCGCCCCGGCGAGACCGCCTGCACGGAGACCCGGGCGCGCGACCGCGTGGTCTCCCGGTTGAAGGTGCTGATCCGGTAGTCCCAGACCGTGTAGAACTCCCCCCTCTCCTCGTCGGTCCGGTCGGGATCGAGCCCCTTCGGATACATCTTCCGCAGCACGAAGCGCGTCCGGTCGAGGATGGCGTCGTAGTCGCCGTCCATCTCCTCCCCCCACTGCACCTTGTCGAGGCGTCGATCGGTGCTGGCGCAGCCGGCGACGACGGCGGCGACGGCGAGCAGCAGGAGCGGCCAGCGAAGGCTCATGGACCCCTCCTTATGCCCGAGGAGTGTCACGATTCCGTCTCGGCGGCCCACCGCTCGAGCCGTGGCAGCGCCGCGCGGATCGCTTCGTCCCTGCTGCTCGCGTCCAGCCCCTGGAGCGGGGCGCCGCGCGCCTCGAGGGCCTCCACCGCCGCCTCCCGGACCTCCTGGCTCTCGTCGAGCAGGGCCCCCACCGCGCACCGGCGCCCCTCCTCCCCGAGCCCCTCCACGCCGATCGACCGTTTCAGGAGGTCGACCCGCTCGTCCTCGTGCATCCTCTCCCACTCGCGGAAGAGGCGGCCGGCCCCCGCGGCCCCCACATGCCGCAGCACGATCCCGAAGAACATCGACGAGGCCTTGTCGGAGACGCGGCGGCGCCACCTCTCGATCAGCGCTTCGAGGTGCCTCGCGACCGCCGCCGTCGCCTCGGGGCAGGCGGGCCACTCCGCCTCGGAGAAGAAGTCCCCCACCTCCTCGCCGGTGAGGGTGTGGGAGTCCCCCCACGCGCGCTCGAAGGCCCACGGCACCGCGGCCGCCGCGACGGCGTCGTAGAGGGCGGCGCGCTTCGGGTCGTCCGGGTCCTCGACGATGCGCCGCAGGAAGGAGGTGACGACGGCGAGGGAGATCTTGTCCCACTTCTGCAGCGCGTCGTCGACCTCGTCGCGGTCGGGATGAGGGCCGAAGAGCGGTGCAAGGAGCGCCGGATCCGGCTTCAGCCGATAGAGCACCTCGTGCAGCGCCACGAAGCGCCGATCCTCCGTCGGATAGATGGGGGCATCGCCGTCGATGTATCGCCGGAGCCCCGCCGTCAACTCCGGCCCGTCGATCACCTGCAAGTCCGCCCACCTCGCGTCGGCTAGGCGCCTTTCGTACTCGACGCCGGAGGGGGCGCCGCTCCCGCCGCAGGCGGCGAGTACGAAGACCGCGGATCGTAGGCATCGCGCAAGCCGTCCCCGAGCAGGTTGAACCCGAGCACGGTGAGGGAGATCGCGAGGCCCGGCGGCAGCAGGATCCATTGCTCTGCATGGAGAAGATACCGGAAGGCCTTCGTCAGCATCACCCCCCACTCGGGGCTCGTCTCCGGGGGGCCGAGACCGAGAAACGAGAGCCCGGCGGCGTCGAGGATCGCGATCCCCGTCGAGAGGGTCGCGAGCACGAGGATCGGCGCGATGCAGTTGGGCAGCACGGTGCGCCAGAGCAGGCGGGCGTCGGTCGCGCCGAGGGCCCGGGCGGCCGTCACGTACTCCTGCGCGCGCACCTGCAAGACCGCGGCCCTCACCTGCCTCACGAACGGCGGCGCGAGCACGACGCCGACGGCGAAGACGACGGTCGTCAGGGACGGCTTGCCGGCGAGCGCCGCGATCGCGACGGCGAGCAGCACCGACGGGAAGGCGAGCAGCACGTCGACGACGCGCATCAGCACGCCGTCCACGATGCCGCCGTACCATCCCGCCGCGAGGCCGAGCGGCACGCCGACCAGCAGCGCGAAGCCGACGGCGGAGAGCGCGGTCAGCAGCGACGCGCGGGCGCCGTGGACGAGGCGGCTCCAGACGTCGAAGCCGTTCTCGTCGGTGCCGAGCCAGTGCTCCGACGAGGGCGGCGCGCGAAAGACCTGCTGTCGCGTCTCCGGGTCGTGGGTCGCGAGCAGGTCGGCGCCGAGCGCCGCCAGCGCCATCATCGCGACCAGCGCGGCGCCGACGACCGCGGCGCGGTTGCGCAAGAGCACCTTGAGCCGGCGCCCCCTCATCCCCCCCTCCGCAGGCGCGGGTCGATGACCCCGTAGAGCAGGTCGACGGCGAGGTTCACGAGGATGAAGACCGTCGAGACGAGCAGGATGCCGCCGACGATGATCGGCGTATCGCGGGCCTGCACGCCGCGCTCGACGATGTAGCGGCCGAGGCCCGGCCACGAGAAGACCGTCTCCGTCAGCACGGCGCCCCCCATGAGCCCCCCGAATTGCAGCCCGGTGATCGTCGTGATCGGGATCAGCGCGTTGCGCAGCACATGCTTCAGCACGACCGTGCGGCGCCGGAGCCCCTTCGCCCGCGCCGTCGTCGCGTAGTCCTTGCCCATCTCCTCGAGCATCGCCGCGCGCGACATCCGCGTGATCACCGCCATCGGGATCGTGCAGAGCGCGAGCGCGGGCAGCATCAGGTTCTTCGCCGCCGACGCGAAGACGTCGAACCGGCCGCGCAGCGGCGCTTCGAGCAGGACGAGCCCGGTCGCGAACCCCCGCAGGTCGAGGTCGGGGTCGTACCGGTTCGAGGAGAACTCGAAGCCGAGGGTGTTGACGAAGAAGACGATCATCAGCATGCCGAGCCAGAAGACGGGCACGGAGATGCCGCAGAGGGCGACGAGGTTGCCGGCGTAGTCGATGGGGGTCCGGGGGAAGCAGGCGGAGAGGATGCCTACCGCAAGGCCGAGGAGGATCGCGAGCAGCAGCGCGACCAGCGTCAGCTCGAAGGTCGCTTGCAGCTTCGCGACGAGTTCCCCGCCCACGGGCTGGTCGTCGAGGTGGGAGCGGTCGAAGTCGCCGCGGGTGACGATGCCGGTCACGTAGCGCCACCAGCGCTCGACGAAGGGGTCGTCGAGACCGCGCGCCTTGCGCCACTGCTCCATCAGTTGCGGCCGCTTCTCGAAGCGGGAGCTGGCCGCATCGCCCGGCAGCGCCGCGCTCAGCGCGAAGACGCAGAGCGAGACCGCGACGAGCAGCGGGCCCGTGACAAGGATGCGCCGGAGCGCGTGGCTCACTTGGCGAAGCTGACGTGGCGGAAGTACTCGCCGCCGGCCGGGTAGATCGTATAGCCGCGCACGTCCATCCGGACGACGCGGAAGTCGGGGACCGTCGCGAGCGGCAGCGCCGGCACCTCTTCGAAGAGCACCTCCTGTGCCTCCGCGTAGAGCTTCGCGCGGGTCGGCCAGTCGTAGCTGCGCTGCGCGTCGACGAGCAGTTTGTGGACCCGCTCGCCGCGGTAGAACGAGACGTTCTGCGCCGGCGGCGTCGCGTTGTCCTTGTCGAGCAGCACGTAGAGGAAGTTGTCCGGGTCGAAGATGTCGGCCATCCAGCCGAGCAGGCAGAGGTCGTGCTCGCCGGCCTGCGTCGCCTGCAAGTGGGCGCTCCACTCCGCCTTGCGCAACTCGACCTGGATGCCGATCTCCTTCAGGTCCTGCTGGATCTGGATCGCGGTGCCGCCCGGGTCGGGCAGGTAGGTGCGCTGCGCCGCGGGATACCAGAGGACGGTCGTGAACCCCTCGGCGTGGCCGGCGGCCTCGAGCAACCCCCTCGCCTTCTTCGTATCGGGCTTGCGATCGACGGGCGCCGCGTGTCCCGCCATGCTCGACGGGCACATCGAGCCCGCGGGCTCCGCGATCCCGTTGTAGGCGGCCTGCACGATCCGCCGCTTGTCGATCGCCCACGCGACCGCCTGCCGCACGCGCACGTCGTTGTAGGGCTTGCGCTGCGTGTTCATCGCGAGGTAGCAGACGTTGATGCCGGGGCGCGACAGCAGCCGCATCCGGGAGTCCCTCTGGATCGTCGCGAGATCCTCGAGGGCGGGGTTGTCCATGCCGTGGATCGAGCCCGCCGCGAGCTCTTGCAGCCGCGCCTGCGCGTTCTTGATCGGGCGGAAGATCAGCTTGTCGATGGGCGGCGCGCCGGAGAAGTGCTCCTTGTTCGCGCGCAGCACGATCTGCGCATCGCGCTCCCACCGCTCGAAGACGAAGGGGCCCGACCCGACCGGGTCCGTCGCGAAATCGACCGGGGCCCCGCGCTTGTCGACGCGGGCGAAGGCCGCCGGGCTGACGATGGCGCAGGAGTGCAGCGCGAGCGCGCTGAGGAAGGGCGCGTAGGGCTGGTCGAGGGTGAAACGGACCGTCTGCGCATCGACCGCTTCGATGCTCTTCAAGGAGCGGAAATTCGTGTCGTAGTAGAGAAAGGCGTCGTCGGGGCGCCGCGCCTTGTGCGACGGGTCGCGCTGCCTTTCGAACGAGAAGACGACCGCCTCCGCATCGAGCGGCGTGCCGTCGTGGAACTTGACGCCGTCGCGCAGCGTGAAGGTCCAGACGAGCCCGTCGGCGGAGGCCTGCCACCGCTCGGCGAGCCAGGGCGCGATCGCCGTCGTGCCCGGCTTGAAGCCGACCAGCGTGTCGAAGAGGTTCGTCGTCACCATCACGCTCTCGCCGTCGGTGACGAGCGCCGGGTCGAGCTTGACCGCATCCCCCGAGCGCCCCCAGATGAACGTCCCGCCGGGAAGCGGCGGCATCGCCGCCGGCGCCTCCCCCGGCAGCCTCGAAACATCCAACGGTCTCGCAGCGGGCTTGGAGGCGCCGCCACACCCGGCGACCAGCAACGAGAGGAGGATCGAAGCGGCGGCCCTCATGAGATCTTCTTCGAAAAGATGCTGCGGCGCCTCCGGTAGACGACACGCAACGGGATCTCGCGGAACGGCAGCTCCTCGCGCAGCCGGTTCTCGAGGAAGCGGCGGAATCCCGACCGGAACATGCGCGGGTCGTTGACGAAGAGCATCAGCGTCGGCGGGTTGACGTCGGTCTGCGTGCCGTAGTAGATCTTCGGGTTCCCGCGCACGCGCACCGGCGGGCGGAAGTCCGTCCGCGCGCGTTCGAGCGCCTTGTTGATCTGCGGCGTGCCGACGCGCAGCTTCGCCTGGTTCGCGAGCGCCTGCGCGGTATCGAGGGCGGCGAGCACGTTGCGCCCCTCCTTCGCCGTCACGAAGACGAGCGGCGCGTAGTGGAGCCCCGGCAGCGTCTTCGCGACGTAGCGCGCGTAGTCGTCCGTCGTCATCCTCTCGCCGACGAGGTCCCATTTGTTCGCGACGATGACGACCGGCTTGACCGAGTCCTCGACGATCCGGGCGATCTTCTTGTCGCCCCGCGTGATCTCGTCGGTGCAGTCGAGCATCAGCAGGCAGACCTCCGCGCGCCCGATCGAGGTCTCGGCGCGGCGCTGCGCATAGAAGTCCACCGAGTCCTGCACCGACCCTTCGCGCTTGAGCCCGGCGGTGTCGATCAGGAGCAGCGTCTTGCCGTCCTTCTCGACGAGCAGGTCCACGCTGTCGCGGGTGGTGCCGGGCAGTTCGCTGACGATCGCGCGCTCGCTGCCCGCGACGCGGTTCAGGAAGGTGGACTTGCCGACGTTGACGCGCCCGACGATCGCGACGCGCAGCGCCGGCTCGTCCACTTGGGGGGGCCCCTGGGCCGGAAGCGCCTCGAGGATGCGCTCGGCGAGGTAGAAGAGGCCGAGCCCCTCGAGGGCGGAGACGGGGATCGGGTCGAGGCCGCTCGCGCCGAACTCCCCCACCGCCCCCATCGCCTCCCGCGACTCGGTCTTGTTGACGACGAGCAGCAGCGGCTTGTGCCGCGCCCGCAGCTCGCGGGCGATCTCCATGTCCACCGGCGTGAGCCCCTCGCGCGCATCCGTCACGAAGAGAAGCAGGTCGGCCATCTCGAGCGCCTGCTCGATCTGCGCCTCGACGTGCTCTTCGAGCTGCTGCGTGTCGACGATGCCGATGCCACCGGTGTCGACGAGCTCGACCCATTGCGCCCGCGCCTCGTCGCCGAGGGGCGTCCGCACCGACACGCGGTCGCGGGTGACGCCCGGCATGTCGTCGACGATCGACACGCGCTCCCCGCAGAGCGCGTTCAGCAGCGAGGACTTGCCGACATTCGGCCGTCCGACGATCGCGACGACGGGGAGCATGGGCGCCCATGGTAACCGGAGCCCGCCGGAATCCGGCGTGGCCGCGCGGTCCCGGCGCGACGCGTGCGCGGGAGGAGGACGGCGGCCTGCGCCGGACGATGCGCGGCACGCTTGCGGCGAGCGGCCGTGACGCCATGCTGCGGCGGTGGGATCGTGCCCTGCTGGCGAATGCGCCCCACGAAGCAACGTGCTGTGCGATCCGCGAGGCCCTGTCCCCCCCGGGGCGATTCCCGCCGGGCGGAGGCAACGCGCGATGCGATCGTCCCGACGCTCGAACCTCTCGGCCTCGTGCGAGGGATGAGGCTCGCTGCGCTCCTCCTGCCTGTCAAAGCGAAGAACGCTCCGGGACTAGTACACGCGATTCCAGAACGCTCGCAGCGGGCAGTCGCTCGCCCGATGCCTGCCATCCGCAGCGGAGTTCGCCGGGAAGAGTGGTTCCGCCGACGATGCGGGCTGCCGCCTCGGGGCGCAGGCGGGAACGGCGATGACGGGAGAAGATGACGAGTGACCAGGGATCTCACGAGCCGCATCGCGGCAGGGTCGGGCCTTGTACTGCTGGCTGCCGGCACACTGCTGCAGCAATTCCGCATCTTGCTTTGGACGGATGGCGTGCGATCCGCTCTCGCCTCGCACGGCTCGATCTCCACTCCAAGACTGCCTCCCGTGCCGAGGTCCCGCGTGGCGGTCGGATCGTGATCCATCTGCCGGGCGACCTCCGGCTCGGGCTCGCGGCCGCGGCCCTACCGCATGCGGCAGATGCCGAACGGGTTCACGCCGACGGTGACCGAGACGAACGCCCGAGGCGGGTCCCGAGGCGTCCGGGCAGTGTAGACGGTCACGCTCGTCCCGCCGTCGGAGTGCGTGACGAAGAGGCGCGTCCCCTGCGCGTTGCTCGCGATGTTGTGCGGGGCGGCACGGGGGGCGTGGGTGGCGTCGAACACCCGGTTCGTGGCGAGACTGATCGAGAACAGCGCGAAGGCACCCAGCGGAACCGGCGGCCCGACCTCGTGGCCGGCGAAGTTCGTGACGTAGAGCGTCTGGCCGTGCGGCGGGATCCAGACGCCGTGGCCGCCGTCCACCGTGATGACGGGACCGGCGGCCAGCGTGTCGCTATCGAACACGTAGACGGCATCGGAGTCCTGGCAGGCGACGTAGATGCGCGACGTCGTGGGATGCAGGAAGAGGTGCGGGTCCTCGCCGACGGCCATGCGACCGGTCTCGGCAAGGGTCGCCGTGCTGTAGCGGACGACGGCGTCGGGCGCGGCCGCGACGCCCAGGATTGAGACGAAGGCCTGGCCTCCCTGCACGACGACGTCGTGCGGCACCCCGCCCGCCGCCGCCAGGTCCGCGGGAATGGGGATGAACGTGATGAGCGTATCGGAGTCCAGGTCGAACACGGCCACGCCCCGGTTCGTGCGATCGACCGCCCAGAGTTGAACGTCGTCCTGCCAGATGTGGAAGACGTCTCCCAGGGCCGGGAGGTCGTTGAGGTGCGCGTAGTCGCTGCCGGACAGCACGACGACGCGCTGGTTGGCTTCGTCGCCCACGTAGAGCCGGTCGCGCGACGCCGAGTAGGTCACGTACCCCGGCCTGGGCGTGCTGCCTCCAGGTGGCAGGGGGATCGTCTCCACCACCGTCAGGCTGTCGGAGTCGATGATCGAGATGGTGCCGTCGCCGCGGTTGGCCACGACGATCAACGACGGCGTGCCGGGGAACGCGCCTCCCCCGCAGCCGGCCACCACCATCAGGAACAGCACCATGGCGAATCGCATCACGACCTCCCTACGCCGCGGTCGGCCCAGCATAGCGTGTGGCGGGTTGGCGCTGAAGGGGCATGGCAGCATGCGGTAGCGCCTCTGCCGACCCAATGCTCTTCCGCAGCGGGAACCGGTGGCGAGCATCGAGGGAGTGCACCTGGGCAACGAGGGTCGGTGGACCGCGGTCCGGAGACGGGCCAGCCCGCCCACGACGGTACCGGATCGCGCACCGGACGCCCTGCGGGGTAATCTGGGAGTCCAGTACGCGAGTAGGATGTGCGGAATGCCGCGAGACGGAGCTGCACGGTGTCTCCGGCGCAAGCCTGCCGTAACGGAAGTCGGGAATGAGAATCGTCGTGCTGCCTCTCCTGCTCCTGATCACGCCCGCGGTCGCGGGCGATCCGCTCCAGGAGGTGCTGAAAAGCCTCGACGGCGGATCCTGGGATAGCGCAGTCCGCGCGCTCGTTTATCCCGACTACGCGGCGCTCGGCACGGACCCGGAGCTGGCGCGGCCCATCTGCCGGCGCGCGGCGGACCACGCGTACGCGATCGCGAGGAGCGCCAAGACGGGCGAGGCGCTGGTCGCGGTGATCGAGGCGCTCGCCGCGCGCGTGCTGGAGGCGGCCCCGGGGAACGCGGAGGCTCTCGCCGCCCACGGGGAGGCGTCTCTGCTGCGCGCGCGGGCCCGGCGCGCCGCCCTCGATGGGCAAGCGAGGATCGGCCCCGAGGACGGGCAGTCCCCTGTCGCGTTCGTGCAAGCGGCGCAGAGCTTCGACGAGTCGTACCGCGCGGGAGGCAAGGACGGCAACGCGCTGGCGCGTGGCGTCATCGCGCGGATCGAGCACTCGTGGGCCGCGCCGCGGGAGCGGGCGGCCCTCCTCGATGCGGCGGAGGAGCGGGCGCGGACGCTGGAAGAGAAGCACGGATCCTCCCCGGAAGCGGCGCTCGCGAGGGGGGCGCTCCTGCTCGAGCGCGCGCGCCACGACGTCGCCGGCGCGGCGACGAGCACGGAGGTCGACGCCGTCCGCGGACTCGTCCGGGACGCGCTCGGAAAGCTCTCCCTGCTCTCCCAGTCGGCGTCGGCGGACATCGAGATCCCGACGACCCTCAACGACATCGTGGCGTTCGCGCGGACGAACGCGAAGAAGCTCCGGATCGAGGCGGAGTTCGTGACGCGACCGTGGGAGCGGAGCTGCCTGTCCGCGCAGCTCCCGCGGTCGCGCCTCGTCTTCCCGACATGGGCGGGGGGGGGCCAGACGTTCGGAAGTCTCGTCCAGTGGAGCCGGGACGGCCGCTCGTCGCGCCGCTTCGTCATGTACCAGTACCTCCACTGGAAGGAATACACGATGGGGCCGCGGGGAATCGGCGGCGACAACCCGAAGGGGCTCATCCAGTGGATGTACGACACGGACTCCTCGGACTTCGGACGCAAGAAGCGGAACCGGGCGGTCAGCAAGGGGCGGCTGAACCGTTCGATCGGGACGGGCTACGTCTACGAGATCGCCGGGGAGGACGCGCACGGCCAGGCGCTCTCCTACCGCGGGTACTGCTTCAAGGCGAAGGAGCACCCCTACTCGATCATGGTGTGGATCGAGGAGATGGGGGGGGACGGGGGGACCGACATCGTCGGCGAGTCCATCATCGAGTCGATGCGCGAGAAGTCGTAGCGCAGGCGCAAACCGGGGGAGCGCGGTCGGCAGCAAACCAGCTCGATGGTGAGTCTCCGCCGCGCGGCTCCACGCCGCAACCAAAGTAGCGACGGCCGAAGGGAGCGCTGCCTAAGTGGAAGGGGCGTCACTCCTCGGGTAGACGGGAAGCTCTGAGCCACGAGGGGGTCCAAACCTCGAAGGGTCTTCGGGTTTCTTGGGCGAACGCGCTCGGAGGCGCGCGAGGATGTTGCCGCGCGCGCCTTTCAGCGTGCGATGGCACGCCCAACGCCACCGGGAACTGCGCGGTGCGGTCAACCACAGCCTTCGTCTTGAGCTTGGAAGAAGGAACCCAGGAACCTCGGAACCGAGGAAGAGGCGGATTCGACCATCCGAGCCCCGGAGTGCTCCCCTCTGCTCTCATGGGTTCCTCCCTTCCTGGGTTCCATATCGAATCCGCTACCCTCGATCCGGATCGGCCAAAGGCCGTCGCGAGGGCGCGCAGCGCCCGAGGCTTGTACTACTAACCCGCAGACTTCGCGCTCCCTGCGCAAATTCTGGTGCTGCCCTCGTGCGGCGCCCGGAACCGAGCCAGTTTGGCCGCTTCGCAGCCATCCTCTGCGGCGGGGGAGGGACGCACGCAGCCCTCTGCTCCGCGCGCGTCACCCGGATCCCGCAGCTCCTCACTAAGGGCTCGTAACGCAATAACGTATGCAGGCCGCGACGCGAACAGCCGATCTCTTCGGTTGTGACTGACATTGCCGCCCTGCGTCGCAAGCTGCGGTTGTTGCTGCCTTCCATGGACGAGA
>Ga0187893_10009657_pt1 | contig 14734 bp, 13 predicted proteins | sample MA1701074metaG_FD_139574 | JGI IMG/M metagenome (GOLD analysis project Ga0187893, IMG submission 139574) | White microbial mat communities from a basaltic lava cave in the Kipuka Kanohina Cave System on the Island of Hawaii, USA - MA170107-4 metaG ...
GACAACGAAGCCTCCTACCGCTCTCATCGCAAGAAAACCTTACAGAAACTCCACAACATCGGCGTCACACTCCGCACATGCCGCATCTGCCGCTGGCTCCGGATTTAGCGTTGTGGTACTAAAGCGCCTTCCAACGGCGGCCCCGTCTCAACGAGACCAACGATACTTGAATCACAGCCGCAGGTGAAAGAGTCGATCGTGAACACATCCCGCAACTCGAGCCCAATGAGGATCTTGATCCCGTCGTCGGGCTCGTAGGGACCGAAACACGGATATGGAATGAAGCCCCAGGAACAGAACTCTAGTTCTTCCAGGACGCCGTCAATAGGGTGGACTGCGGCGCGACTGATTGGCCAAACGCTTTCTAAACGATCGACCATTTTCAAAAAGCTCTCGCCGGCGGCTGGGACCGATCGACCAGAGACGCGAACGGGAATGGGGCGGATACACGGAGTGTATGGAGTTACGAAGTCGACGATAATGGTAGAGGAGTTGTTGAGACTGTTGGATTCAGGAACTGTGCGTTGAGGGTTGATTTCGGCCCGAAGGGTCACAGTTCCGGAGAGCCAAGTGTTCGGCAGCTCAAAGGTGAAGCTGGAGTGTAAGGCGTCGCGATTCAGCTGTGCATTCGCCTCGACGACATGGTATGCTTGGATGGAGGGAAGTGGCGAGCCAGGAAGAGGGAGGGAATTCCGCGTCCCATACAAAACGGCGGATGTTGGAGTGTCTGAAACCGTACCCGTGGGATAGACGCGAACCAAAGTCGGCTTGTGGGAAAAAAGAGGGATGGTATTACTGAGATCCTGAATCGCCTGAGTCACCTCCATACCGAGGATTCGAAGGTCCCCGAGCGGGGCAGTCGCGTCCTTTCGCACGCGGTAAACTCCCCTCGTGCCCGATACCTGCGCGAAGTAAGCGTGCGTGGAACTGAGGTCGATTCCAAAAGGTCCGGAAAGCCCGGTGACGATATCGGTGACCGACCCACCGCCACGGGGCATTCTGCGGAGCCGGCCGATCCCCAGGTTGCTGTCGACCCAGAACAAATGCGTGGCGTCGGCGGCCAGACCGAAGACCGTGTAGCCGGGCTGAGCCGCGTTCAAAAAGATCGCGTTCCCATTGCTATACTGAACGATACGGCCATTGGCCTCGGCCCAAACGATGCTACGATCGAAGCCGCGCCCTTGGTACACGAGGAGAAATTGAGGTCCGTTCAGTCCACTGGCGAGCGTCACGGCGGGCCGGGGCGGCCCAGGTTGATCATCGGCGCTTCTCAACCGATCGCCTTCCAGCCAGTAGAAAAGGCGGTATCTGCCGATCGAAACACTCGTGGCGACGGCGATTCCGTCCGGCCGGATGGAGTTGCTCAAAGCGTGGGTTTCAATAGACCCGCCTCCCGAGGGGACCGATTTCATGCCCGCTTCGTCAGCCCAGTACACGCGGCCTTCGAAGAGAATCAGGGAGTTGGCATGTCCCGAAGTCGGGGCGAGTGTGTCGACCGGGCCGCCATTAATCCAAACCCGCCGGATGGTGTCTTCGAACAACCCTCGATCCACAAAGTAGACGTAGACGCCGTCGGATACGATTCGCTGGGGATCTATAGAGCCGGACACAAGCGTTTGGACAATACCACCTCCACCCGCGACTTTTTGAACGCGGCGCATGTTGGGGTTGTTGATTTCGTCATAGGGTTGACTCCAGTAGACGGCGCCGTCTTCTTCGGCCAACCATGCTGGGTTCGTTCCCGTCGCAATTTGTTGATGCGACCCAAGCGCGGACCCTGCGAAAGCCACCCACAATGCTAAAACATTCAAGATCCTCATTCCGTTCATGGATAGTCTCCACAACCAGAATCGTAAGCCCTCATCCGCGCACCCGCACTCGCCACCGTCATTTGGTCCGCGCGGACTGAAGTCCGCGGCTCGCCTGGCTACCTCGTGCCTCGGTGCCTTGTAACACTTCAGCCGCCTGCAGTCAACCCGTCGAGGCAATGTTAAATGGGCAATTTGCGCCCTGGATCGTTTTCCTTTAATTCGAGGGTGTGGCACGGAAGTCGACGGACCCTAAAGTTGATCCGCTTTTGCAGGCGGCGCTGCGCGGTGCGGCGATTTGAATGACGCGCAAGCGCCTCCGCAAGCACCGTAATTGGTTGTTCGCTTTTCTGGACAAGCCTGAGGTGCCCTTCGACAACAACTTGGCGGAGCCGCCCTCCGCCCTGCCGTCATCCCGCGGAAAAACAGCCGATCCAACCGCTCCGAACACGGGACCGCGACGCAGGCCGTTCTCATGAGCGTCTACCGAACGCGCAAACTCCGCGGCCTCGACCCCACGAAAACCATCACCGCCGCCCTGCAAACCTACCTTCAGACCGGCGAATGGCCGCCCTTACCCGGCCAGCATCTTGCAAACGGCTGAAGAGTTACGGGAATAGCAATCGTTGGTGGATCCGCTGGATGGCTTCGAGGCAACGCGAAAACGGCAACACGAGCGGTTGGACAATCGCGGATAGGAAGGTTTCCTCGACCCGTACTTCAATCGACCGGCCTGATGCGGGGCCGGTGTCGTCGAAGAGGGCGGTTTGAACTTTTCGCAGGCGACGAACGAACATGGTCGTCAACGTCGCGACGTAAATCAGCAATACCACTCCGAGACTCGTCAACAGATGGCCGGCACCAAGGATGGAAATCAGGTGATATCCGGCCACGGCCGCGGTCACGGTGCCGGCGTCGTTGTACAAGCGAAGTCCCTCCTTCAAGATCGGCTGAAGCAGCGGAAACCAGATCAGGACCAGCCACAAAAGCCCTCGAGAGATGAAACCGGGAGTTGGCGCGTCGATCGAGAGACAATCCAGAATGTCCTGCTCAACGTTTTGAGGTAGTTCCGCGAAAAGTCTGCGAGCAACGTCGGCCATTCGTTCGGTGGCGGGGATTTCGGAGTGCAGCCGGAGGCGTTCGATCAAGGCCGCGTGATCGGCAAGGAAGCGAGCGCGGATCAATTCGATTCGGTCGCAAACAAAGTGCGAATCTGCGAGAATTTCAACCGCCGGCTGAGGCCCGACCCGAGCCGCACCCGCGGCCCGGCGGCCGAGCCCGCGCGAGAACCAGCCGAACGCCCAATACACGATGCGCAGAAGCGGCCAACCCTCCACCGTCTTTTGCAAAAGCTCGCCGGAGAGTTCCGCGGGACTTCGAAGTCGGGATAGGACGAACGCGACGATGGGGCCGGCGCCCTCGTCCCCGAAAGCGTCTCGTACCAAATCCACGTGATATTCCGGGTCGCACGCATCGGCCAACGACGAAGTGATCCATTCCAGGTCGAAATGGCGGCGGAGTTTTTCCATCGAATGCCGATGCTGGCTGGCCAGGTTGAGCGTCTTGATGGATTTCGCGGCGCTTTCCGAAACCGGGCTGAGGACCCCGGCTCGTAACCGATGCAGCTCTTTCGTGGCCAAATCGGCGATCGAGGCAACCGACCGTTTTTGGTTTGCAAACCGCGACCAAGCCGGATCATTCCAGAGTTGTCCGACCCGCTCGACGAATCGCTCACTCGTGGCGAATGCTGCGGCGACGAGGAACCGCGCGCCTTCTTCCGTCGCGCACCCCGCCTCGGCGGACACGCGAGCCACCCAGTCATGGCGGCCCGACCAGAACCCGCGGGCGACGGAACCATCGGGCAGCATACGGGCATCGGCGGAATCAGGCAGCGTATCCGCGTTGGCCAGCAACTCATCGACCTTGTTGAGCACGAGTGAGACGTTTGCCCGGTCGATCACCACGTCGTTCATGATCGCCGCCCATTCTCGGTCGCCGAGCTTTCGGGGAGTGACCACCCAGAGTATGCGGTCCAAACGCGGCGCGACGTGGCGAACCAACTCCAGATGTTCGTGAAACTCGCTGTCGAAGTCGGGCAGGTCGATCAGCACGGCGCTCCGCATGGCGTCGGCGTCGTGCAACGTGACGTCCATCCAGCTCCCCAGGTCGTCCACGCGGAGTCGCTGAGCGGCGGCGGCTTGAACATCTCGGTGGACAAACGCCCGGGGCCGGCGCGTGCCGCGACCGGTCTCTTCGGTGTCCACCGACACGTTGGTTCCCGCCAGAGCATTGACCAACGTGGATTTTCCCACGTCTTTGCCCCCGAGAACTCCACACAGGACCAGTGAGTCGTTCAGGGCCGCATCGGCGCCGAGAGACAGAGAGGCCTGAGCAACGTGGAGCAGGCCGGACAACTCACGATTGATCGCGAGAAGCTCTTCGGATCCCGGCATGGAAGACGGAGTGATGCTCATGGAAGCAAATCCGCGTGATCGGCGACGGTGCACAGGGCGTGGTGCAACGGATCTCCGGTGGGCAGGGTCAGGGCCTGGGCTTCGGCGACGAGGCCGGATTCAGCGGATCGCAGCGCGGCGGCGATTTCGGCGCGAAACTCGCCCGCGGCGGAAAGAACTTCGTTGAACTCCGGGCTGCCGATCAGCTTTTCTCGCACTACCTCCACCAAACGCGTAAGGTTCTTCCCGAGAATCGCGCCAAGTCCGGCGGCCCCGAGTACGTGCGACATCGCCCCGGCAAGAGCGCCTTTGGCGGCAATGACCGAAAGGGCAGTCAACGGACCGGGCACCGCAATCAACACCACCGCAGTCGCCACAAGCCCGACCACCGCCGCCCCTTTCATGTGCGGCCCGACCCCTTCGCATTCGGATTCTACTCTCGCATTCCAAAGTCGAAGGGCCTGATCGAGCCGGCCCGTTCGTCGTCGAACGGACTCTCGTCGGACCTCGTCCCATTCAAATCGAACACCGGCAGATTCCAATCCGGTCCAGGAACGCACTTCGGACCAAAAACGGGCACCGTGGGCGAGCCGTGTCAAATCGTGGGCATGCCGGGCCGCCACCCGCCGGAAGAATCCTTCCGCGAGGATGATGCGGCTCCCTTCGCTTTCTCCCTCCGCCGGCGAGTTTTCTACGCTTTCCTGAGGCGAAGCCGGTTCGTAGAGTGACTTTACCATTCGTCCCAGTCGACGGCGCTGATCCGACAGCCACCGCCCGGCCGTGTTCAGCCGCAGCACGCGAGAAACGATTTCCAATTGTCGGCGCTCCGTGGGGACCATGATCGCCGTCATGCAATCCCATTCCGACGGGAGGATTCGATCCGTTGCGGCGCGGAGTTGGCTCTGAAGTTCGCCCAATCGTGAAAGGCGCTCGTCGTTTTGATTCAGCAGGCGACGCGAGGCCTTGGCGATCTCGGCGGAAAGGAACCGGTTCCGGTTCTGGGGCTCCTCCAGGAGAAACCGGCTCGCATCGTCGAGGGCACCGGGGGCGAACTCGACCAGCCCGCGGCCGCGGCGAAACTCCAGAATGCTCATGCCGGTTGCATCCAGGCGGCTTGCTTGCCCTTTGAGCATGTTGAGGTCCGACTCTGCCAAGACGCCTTCGCATGTTCGATTGAAGAGCACGAATCGATCGTGGCCCCAACGACGAGAGGATTCATGAATTCGCGACACCGATTGGCGGTCGAACCAACGTTCGGAATCAAGGACGACGAGCAGCCGATCGAACCAGGGCAGTAACTTCAGGGTGACATCGCCCTCTCGCCGTGCGGACTCCGAAGTAAAATCGGGAGTATCGATGAGCCAGACTCCACGAAAGGGGTCCATCGCGTGGAAAACAATTGTCAGCGCGTCCGTCCGGCCGGTCTGAGGTCGGGCGGCATCCGCGAACTCGAAACGAGCACAACCGAGGAACCCGCCGAGTTCCGCGAGGCGCAGCAAATCAGCCCGCGACGCTTCGTGGGCGGCCAGGATCAGGCCGGACGTGGTATGGGCCTCGGGCGCTACACGACTGAAAAACCCGCCCCCAAGCAGATTGTTGAACACGGTGCTCTTGCCCGCCGATGCCCCGCCGACAACGGCAATTAACGGAGGAAGGAGGCCGCCCGAAGAACGAGAAGTGCCGAGCCGGCCCTCGCCCGAGGGGACCCTGCTGCGTGCGAAATCGACGAGCCGGCGCGAGACGGCCTGCTCAATCTCATCCGGCCAGGGAAGACGCAGCCCGTTTCGCAGTTTGGAACTTTCCGAACGAATCCGTTCCAGGGCCTCGTGACGAGGACCCGCGGTAGTGGGGATGACAGGGTCGTTGTCATGCACGCATGAGTCCTCGTCGCGTTCTACCTCGGGGCCGCGTGGCGCCGGCGAAGGTCGCTATGGAAGGCGCCTTACCGAAATATTCGTTCACGCTTCCCGGATATTGACCACTTCGAGATTCGGATAATTTGCATATCGGGCGAGCAATCTTCGGGCTTCATCCAAATTCGTGGCATGGATCCGAAATTGGCGGACGGGACCGAGTGCCTTGTCGTTGGGACCCTTGTACCGAAAGATAACGATGTACGTCTTGAGCATAGGTTGAGGCGAATCTCCCGCCGGATTTCCATGGCGCCCACCCAGGCGCGCATCGTCGTTCATGATCCGTCGTCGCACGGATCACCGAAATCGCAATGTAGCGCCCTTTTCATTTCTGGCAAGACTTGGGGGCGGTCAGGTCGCTCGCGAAGCTCCCCAGAGGCGGGCGGCGGCCACCAGCAGCGTTGACAACGGGGCTCATACGCTTCCGCGCCCCCGACGAGCCGGCCATCTTCAATCGGCGTCAGTCGTTGGGTTCGATCGGCTACCGCTCCGCAGCGAGCGCAAACCCCGTTCCTTGTCACGCGAATGGCCCCGAGCGCCATCCATGCTTTCACTTGCGGAAACGGCCTGGCCCAACAATCGCGGTCCAGCGCCGTAAGAAGAACTCCTACCTGTCGATGGGACAATTGCCGCAGGGTGACGACCAGGGAATCATCAAAGAAATGAGCCTCGTCAATGGCCACGATGCGATGACCGGGATTCAGCAGACCAAGCATCTCGGCACCGTTTTCGATGGGGAGCGCGGATCGAGTCTTTCCATCGTGCGTGGAAACCGCATCTCGGCCATATCGATCATCGATGGCATGTTTGAACACGGCCACGGAGCCTTCCGGAAACCGTCCGATGCGGTCGAGCAGTTCGGTGGTCTTGCCGCTGAACATGCAGCCGCTAATGACCATGATGGACCCCCGCATCGCCTCAAGGGAACCGGCCATTCCGGCAGAAACCGTCCGGTCGATCGATTCCGCGCCGTTCACGTTCGATATTATGCGGAAAACCGGACAAATGCCTACCCGTGTGTATGTACGCTACGAGAATCGAATGGGGCATACGAGGTCACGGATTGTGCCCGGCCGAAGACAAGGTAGAATCAGGCCGGACGGACCGAAACCGTCTTCACGGGGCGTAGCGCAGTCTGGCCTAGCGCGCTTGACTGGGGGTCAAGAGGTCGGGAGTTCAAATCTCCCCGCCCCGATTCTTTCGCCCGCCTGGCGGACGAAAAAATCGAGCGGTAACCGTTCACTCCTATCGCGGGACGAAAAAGGGGTCGGGAGTCTTTTGACGAGTTCATGTCCTTCCCTCCGTCCTCGATGACGCCCCCGAACCCCAAAAAAGACTCCCGACCCCTTTTTCGTCCGCCGCAACCCCGATTCCCACCCTGTGCCCAACGGGGGAGTGAACGGCTACAGATGATAAGCGGATTGAATAACGGCTTGGACAACCGCGACGGCTGAGATGTCAGAGGGACGCGCGGATACATTCGCCCGCCTCCCCCGCCAGGTGGGCGAAAGTATCGAGAGCAGGCGAGCACAAGAACAGTTGAGCAGGTGAAGGAAGAAAAACCACGGCGCATCGAAGCTGCCATGACGCGTTATCCCGAATACTGCCCTCGTCGCCTTTCGATTGCGAGAAGATGGATTTCCACTTCTCAGGTCAGCCGGAGGCTGCGGAGTCTTGAAATGCCTCGGTTGTCGACGCGGCGCGGTGGATTGCGACACCGTTCTTATCTAGTATACTCGCCGATCCGGCGGAGATTCGATCGTCAGCCTGATTGAATGGGCTGAGGTCCTGCCGACTCCCGAAGAGGAGGTGACGCGAATTTGATGAGAACGGAATCGTCCCCCTCGATTCTTCCCGCGGATTCCACGCGGACCGGCACGATGTTCCTGATCGTTCTGCGGGCGTTTTTTGTCCTGGCGGTCGGCGCCGTCGGCTGGGGGCTGGTCTCCGACGAACGCATGTCGCGGGGGCTCGCCGTCCACCGCGACCTGATCATCATCGCCTTCGTCGGTGCCGCCCTCGTGGTCATCGCCGTGGACATTTTCATTCCGCGAAAATCGCTTTCCGCGATTTCCGGTCTCTTTTTCGGCCTGATTGTGGGCATGGTCGTGGCCTACGGGCTTTCCTTGATTCTGGATTTGCTCGTCGCGACCAACATGCCCGGCCTGGCACCCACCGATCCGAGCACGTCGGTGATCAGTTCGGTCAAACTCGCCCTGGGGGTTATCTGCTGTTACCTGGCGGTAAGCTTTATCCTTCAAACCAAGGACGACGTGCGGTTTGTCATCCCCTATGTCGAGTTTTCCAAGGAAACCAAAGGGGCCAAACCGCTGGTGCTGGACACTTCGGTCATCGTCGATGGACGCATCGCCGACATAGCCAATACGCGGATCTTCGAATCGGAAATGGTCGTCCCGCGGTTCGTGTTGCAGGAATTGCAGGCCATCGCCGACAGTGGAGACAAGCTCAAGCGGACTCGCGGGCGACGCGGGCTGGACATGCTCAACAAGCTGCAACTCAACGAAAGGATCGATATCACGATCCTCGAAGTCGCACCCTCGAAAGGGTCGGCCGGCGCCGGGGTGGACGACATGTTGATTGATCTGGCCGTCCAGCTCGGCGGCAAAATCGTCACCAACGATTACAACCTCAACAAAATTGCTCAACTTCGCGGGGTCGGGGTCATCAACATCAATGATCTGGCCAATGCATTGAAGCCGGTGGTGCTGCCGGGTGAAAACCTGGCGATCAAGGTCATCAAGCCGGGCGAGGAATTCGGGCAAGGTGTCGGCTATCTGGACGATGGAACCATGGTGGTGGTCGAGGGCGGCCGCGAGCACATCGGAGAAGTCATGCAACTGACGGTCACCAGTGTGCTTCAGACTTCCGCCGGGAGAATGGTGTTCGGACGCCTGGAGGGGGCCCCGGTTTCCGACCGTCGTCGTCCGCGGACCGAGCGACCCCACCAGCCTCCTCCCCCCCAGCAACCGCAGCAGCAACCATAACGAGACAGCACGAGGATCGTTAACATTGGGAAGGAACGTGGTTTTCGATTCGCCCAAGGGCGAGGGTTGAGCGGAGAAGAGTCGCATGTCGAAATTTTGCGTAATCATCCCGGCCGCCGGAAGATCGGAGCGGTTCGGGAACGAGGAGAAAAAAACGTTCGCGAAACTTGACGGGCGGCCGGTGTTCCTGCGCTCCGTCGAGTTGTTCATTCATCGCGAAGACGTTTGCCAGACGATCCTGGCCGTCGCCCCCGAAGACATGGGGACGATGAAACAGCAGTACGGGGCCAATCTCGGCTTTCTGGACGTGCAACTCGTCGAGGGCGGACCGCGCCGTTTCGAGACCGTCGCCGCCGCCTTGAACGCCGTTTCTCCCAAGGCCGCATTCGTCGCCATTCATGACGCCGCGCGACCTTGCGTGGCGTTTGACCGAATCGACGCGCTGTTCGCGGAGGTGGAAAAATCGGGGGCGGCCATTCTCGCCTGCCCATTGACCGGAACCATCAAACGGGTTTCACGGGCCATGGTCATCGACGAGACCGTTTCGCGGTCCGCGCTCTACGAAGCTCAGACGCCGCAAGTCTTTCGCAAGGACGTGATCGTCAACGCCTACGCCAAACTGGGCGAGGGCGGCGACGACGTGACCGACGACGCTCAAGTAGTCGAACGCTCCGGGCACCCCGTCTCGGTCGTGCTGTCGGATGCCACGAACCTGAAAATCACCACCAAGGCGGATATGAATCTGGCCGCCGCGATTTTGAAGTCGCGTCCGGCCAAGCCCGTTGCCCGGCTGGGGACGTTTGAGGAGGCGCAGTGGTAATCGGCGGAACCCGGACTCCACCCGTTCGGACCGCGGGCAATGTGATGAACAAGTCGGTGTAGATCATTCGACCCGGCGACACACGCACCAAAAGTTGTCGCTCAATGGGTTTACGCTCGTTCGAACGCGGTCGAATCCGGCGTTTTTCAATAGCCGGCCGAGCGTCCGCGGCGTGAAGTATTGGACGTGTTCCGGGAACCGAAAGCCCGACCAGCGCCAACCGAGGCCGCCACGCAGCCAGCTTGCGTAATTCGGTACCTTGTTAATGAAGATTCCGCCGGGCCGAAGAAGTTCGAGGATCTGAGCGACAATGCTTCCCGGGTCCGGCTCGTGTTCCAGGTAGCTCACCGTGACCGCCAGATCAAAACTACCCGGCGGGAACTGAAAATCGTTCAACCGGCCGCACCGCACCCGATTGGCGCCGATTCGCTTGCGCGCCTTATCGGCCATGATCGGCGAGAGCTCGACGCCGATTACGTCATAGCCCGCGCCCAGAGCCTCGAGGTCAAGCCGTCCGTCGCCGCAACCCACGTCCAACATGCGGCCGGGCGGCGCAAGCCGACGAATCCGACGAAACGCCCGGCGCTCGCGGCTCGGCCGGAGGCGGTTCACCATGCGCGTCCACCTTCGAAAAACCCCGTTACGTTTCTCGCGAGCGGCGCGTTCACGGTCGAAAGAGCGCGACCATTCAAACTCCGTCTCCACCGCCTCCGCGGAAGGGACTTCGGGAAGATAAACCAACTCGCACTCGGCGCATCGTACCAGGCGCCAAGTTTCCACCTCCCGCAGCAACTGCCATCGATCCACGCCGCACACCGGACACGCACGGCGCATTCTTTGACCGAAACTTCCGGTCGTCGGATCCTGCCTGGTCCAATTAGTTTGGTGCATTCGCGAACCACGCATTCCAGATCCACTCGGCAAACAGCGCGTGGGCGGCCTCGTTGGGGTGGGAGTCCAAGCGGTTGACCACCAGCGACCGCACGTCTCGATTCTCAATCGCGGCAAGAAGATCCACCACCGTCACGCCGTTGACTTCCAGAAAACCCCGGATGATCGAGTGGATCAAGCCCCGGTCAAACCTTGCTCCGCCGACGTGCAGGAACGGCAACAATACCACCCGCAATGGCACCTTGGCTTCTCGACACGATTGAAGGATCGCCCCCAACTGTTCCTGATGGACGCGAAGAGAGTTGACATCGTAGTAACCGCCGGCCAGCCAATCGTGATGGCCGCGGACCGTCGCCCGGCGCGGAACCACCAGCCGGCGATACAGATAATCAATGAGGCACGATCCGTCCGGATTGAAAAAACGCGGCTCCGGCGGCCGCGTCGGGTCGAACCCTTCCACCTGCGGGATCGCCTTTTCAATGTCATTGAAGACGTAGCACAACACGATCTCGTCAGCCCCGTAGTAGTGAATCATGTCGCGAATCGGCTGGATTTGATCGCTCGTGCCCCATCCCGGCTTTGCCACGTTCATGATTTCCACCTGACCGGGCCGGATCCGTTCGAACTGCTCCGCGATTCGCTCGGAGAATCGGTCGTCGACTCGTTCAATCCCCCAGCCATAGGTGAACGAATCTCCCACAAACGCAATTCGCCGCACCGACGGCGGTTTCTCGACGGTCCACTCCCGATCGCGACAACCCAGTGAGTTCAGTTTGGCGTGCAGGGCGAACCAACGGCGAGAGGGAATCGACATTCCGAAGGGGTCAAGCGTCGTGGAAACAAATCTCAGGCAACTTTCAACCGCCAGCGCCGCCAAACCTCCCAGGCATGAAAAAACAAGCAGGTTGCCGGTCAACAGACCCAGCCGGGTCCGCTTCTTGAAATGACGTGACCTGAAAAAACAAACCGTGTGCACCACGAGCGAAACATACAACGCCCACAGAATCAGGTAATCCAGCGGATATCCGAACGGACCCATGGAGAGCATCAATCGCGCTCCAGACTCATGTCGATGGCCACCGCGGAATGCGTGATCGCTCCCACGGAGATCCGATCCACGCCGGTCTCGGCCACGGCGCGGACATTCTCCAATCGAATTCCCCCGGAGGCTTCCAACTCCACCTTGCCGCGCAAGCCGAACTCGTCGCGCAGTTCAACGGCCTGGCAAAGGTCGCCCAAGGCGAAGTTATCGAGCAACAACACGTCCACTCCCACTACGCGGAACAACTCCGCGGCCTGTTCGATCGATTGGGCTTCCACGGCCACGAATGTCGGCTTTGGCTTTTCGGCGTCCAGTCGATTCAACATTTCAAATACCCGGGCCGCCAAACGCGACGTTTCGACTCCTGCAAGATGGTTGTCCTTGATCAACACGGCGTCAAACAAACCCATGCGATGATTGTGCCCGCCCCCGCATCGAACCGCATACTTTTCCAGCGCCCGCCAACCCGGTGTCGTTTTGCGAGTGTCAAAGATCTTCGCCGGGGTTCCGGCAATGGCATCGACATATTTCCGCGTGAGCGTGGCCACTCCGCAAAGCCGTTGCAGAAAGTTCAGCAGCACGCGCTCCGCGGCCAGCATCAAACCCAAGGGGCCGTCAATGCCCGCCAACACCGCGGGAACGACCCATTTGGCAACTCCGTCTTGATTGTCTTCCCTCCAATCAATCTGAATTTCCGAACCGTACGTGGCGAGTATCTCATTGGCGAGCGCGCATCCTGCCAGCACTGCGGGCTCTTTCAGCAGTATCAAGAACGATGCGTCCTGTCCCTTTTGCGGCAGCAGCTCAGTGGAAATGTCGCCGGAGCCTAGATCTTCTCGCCGGGCAAGCTTGAGAATCTCACGGACTTCATCCAGCTCGATTGGAGCCACAGCAAGGATTGTTCCTTTCGCCGTCTTCACATGCAACCACCACGGACTTCGAACCGAACTACCTAACCTACCCATTCATTTTATCCTTGAATTGCAAATATGAGCAATTGAACATAGGCTAAAACACGCGACAATAGGAAACATTGGCGCAGATTGCATCCGTGGCCGATGAATGTTGGTATGAAGTCGGCGGGAGATCTCGGCTTCGGATTCCCGTGCGCTAGGCGGAATTGGCTGTTTTGGCGTGCTCGCCTTTGAAAGGTCGGGGCGCTGCGTTCGCCGGTGAATCAACGGGCGATTGTCGAGCAATGAGATTGCCACGGGCGTATTCGGTCCTTCGACAATAAAGCAGGGTATCTTGCATGGGAGTAGTTGGTTTCATTACGGCGGTCGCGGCCTTCACGACGGCCATCGCGGGGATGAACTCGCAATACGGCGTCATTCCAGGAATCCGTGCCCAGGTGCGGGCGGTCTCTTCCCAAGTGCCCTTGGGGCACCCTGTGCTAATCCGTTTTACGATCGAAAACACTGCTTCCGAACCGGTCACCCTGACCGTACCGGGAACCGAGCCGCAGATTCCATCCCCAGACGTGGGACTTCCCACGACCCACGTTTTCAGCGGTGGATCGGTGCCCAGCGTCATCGTGCAAAGCGAGGGCGGACGAAAATGGGATCAGGCCGCGGGCTACCGGCCTCCGGCCACGGCACCCATCTTGATGGTGGCCCCGGGCGGGTTCGTGGGCACCACGCTCGACTTGCGTGAATACTTCCCGGCGCTTCGCGGTGCGGGACAATTCCGAATCACTTGGCAACCCTATGCGGGCGCGGTGACCGGAGAAACCATACTCATCAACATTGCCCCGTTGAAAAACGCCGAGATCATGACCGACGAAGGGACGATGGTCCTGCGCATGCATTACGACGACGCCCCGCTGGCCGTCGCCAACTTCCTTGAACTCGTCAAATCCGGCTTTTATTCGGGCAAGACATTTCATCGAATCGCTCCGGGCTACATGATTCAGGGCGGTTGTCCGCGTGGTGACGGGACGGGAATCCGCTTGGACGGCAAGCGCGTCGCCGCCGAATTGAACAGCCGCCGGCACGTGAAAGGTACCGTGTCGATGGCCCTGCTCGACGACGATCCCAATTCCGCGAGCTGCCAGTTTTTCATTTGCAACACGGAAATGAAGGATTGGGACGGTCGCTATACCGTCTTCGCCCAACTTGAAGGCGAAGAGTCCCTGGCCACTCTCGACAAGCTCATGGCCCTGCCCGTCGACGACGTCGGCCGCCCGATCCGGCCCTTCTACATCCGGTCCGCTCGGTTGATCGACGCACCGATCGATGCGCCGTTTTTGTCACCCTAGTCTAGAGTTTTGCACTTTTTCTGGTCTCGAAAGTGCTTGTTTTTCGAGGCATTTTGAGTTTCAAGGCATTTTTCACGACCCTACACTGATCACGAGGTACCCAAATTCTCCTTAATTCATCAGCCCCACTGTTTTTCGCTCGCACAGAAACTGCAAAACTCTAGCCTAGTTCCTTTCGGAGAAAGATATGCGCGCTTTGCGCGCATTGTATCAGGGTACTGTTTGGTTGCGACTCGCGTGCCATAGTCTCTCGAAATCGTGCGCGATTTGGCAACGATTTTTGGCTGAGGAGCCAACAACCCCCCCACCGAAGGATGGGTAACGGACCCGTCGCTGACGGGCGCTCGCCCGATTCCCTCCCACCACCGATCACTTGGCGCATTGTTATGGTGGCAGGGAAGCGACGTAGTTTCCGCAGTCGCGATGAGGCCTCATGCGTAACTTTGCCGACGCCCTCGGGCGCCGACGGAGACGGATTCATTCCGCTTGCCCAGTAGACCCGGGTCTCTGCCTTTTTTCGACGTGCTTGTGCTCGTGCCGTCAGA
>Ga0187893_10009658_pt1 | contig 14728 bp, 14 predicted proteins | sample MA1701074metaG_FD_139574 | JGI IMG/M metagenome (GOLD analysis project Ga0187893, IMG submission 139574) | White microbial mat communities from a basaltic lava cave in the Kipuka Kanohina Cave System on the Island of Hawaii, USA - MA170107-4 metaG ...
ACCTCTATTTTCTCAGTCCCCGGTTGGAGGGCGATTCTTAAGGTCGCAACTTTCTCTCCGGCTTCGTTTTTAACAGTCAAATTGAAGACCTCGATTTCTTCGCCAACCCCTTCTTTTTTAGCGGCCGGGCCTACGTAGACCGTTCCATTCCGTGGAATTAACTCTTTACCTGTTTTACCTTCGTATCCTTTGATTTTGTCTGCATGCTTTTCAAAAAGCGAACGAACTCCGCCCGCGGCTTCAAGCGCTGCATTCACACGATCTAAATTGACGTTCCCATTTTTTTCAGGGTCCCAATAAGGTCTAAAGGAGGTTTCTCCTCCCAATGCTGTCACGACTGCCTTTCTTGGCTCACGATCTTCCGTTTCCCCTCTGAAGACGAAGGTAATCCGGCCTGTCTTATCCTTGCTTAAGTGTAAGCGAATCGGTGTGTTTGATGTGACTCCGGCTGCTTTTAAAACGTCAGCAATTGGGTGCCGGTCAAAAGCTAATCCTAAAGTACCGCGCGCATCCGCCACGCCGGAATCTCTTAGGTCCTGTTGATCCAGTTCAAAGCTGTAATCCCCAACTTGCCATATTTCGACATCCGGGCGAGGAGTTGCGGCTTGATCCTTATCACTAGCTGCTTGGTTCCTCACTTCAGCGCGGACTGGTGCAGCAGCGACGTTTCCGGTGATATTTGCGTCCCCTTTTCGTACCAATTCGGCGATGGCGTGGGTGACGGCCCGGGGAGTCACAAGGTCGGGAAGGTTCTGAAGTTCAGAACGAGCTTGGGCAGTGACCTGGCTGACAAGTGGAGCAACATTGCCTGGGTTCACTGGTGCTGGCCGAACTTCAGGCGTGAGCTTTTCTAGCGCATTTCCCGCGTCAGTAATAGTCCGGGCGACTGTCCGAACACTCCGGGTGCGGGTCAGCGCTTCAACGACCCCGGGCGCAGGCAAGGGCTCATCTTGGGTGCTTTTGAGGAGGGCGCTTACCACCTGTTCGGGCTTTGCGAACGGAATCGCTGGCCTAGTTTCAGTGATGATGACCTCAGGCCACTTGCCGTCCACTATCAATCCTCTTAGTTCTGGGCTCATTGACTGAAGTGAAATGTCCCGGATAAGCGTCGGCCTGGTCAGTTGAACCAAACCGTAAGGTTTTGCTTGGCCGACCCGTTCAAGCAGGGAAGAAACATTTTCTTTGGTTAGGGCCTTCTTGTCGATGAGCTCCCGGAGGCCTTGAGTGAAATCTTTAAATTGAAGCTGGAAGCGCTGCCAGAGGCGGTTCACCGTGTCATCACGGAAGCGGTCGAACTCCTGTTCGATGGCTTTGAGGATTTCTTCTTTCGATGCAGGTATTTTTCCTTCACCATATTTGTCGAAGTAAGTCTTAAAGAGAAGGTCGATGTAGCGGGTGTATTGGCTGGCCTCGGTAATTCTTCCTTCGTTGGCGAGTTTTCGAATCACCTCATCCCGCCAGAGCTTGAGATTTTTCTTAAAGTCAGGTTCGTTGAGTTCATTTACAAGATTGACGGAGGAATGCCTCACAAAGGCATCATAGAAGGTGGTCTTAAGGTAAGGCTTATAAGAAAGCTTCCCCTGCATGATTTCAGAGTAGGCTTCCCTGCCTTCGAGCGAACTGATTCGGGGTGAGATGACAGCGTAGGAATAGCCGGCGTCTTTCAAGGACTCCTCAAACCCTTGGGCATGGAAGCCTCCGGCCAGGACAATGGCGGAATTGGCTTTCTCCTTTTTAAGAAGTTCCTCAAGATTTCGGTGAAAGGCTTGGTCTCTTTCGAGGGCGACACGATAAAATTCATAGGCAGGATTTAAGAGTTTGTGTTGCTCCCCTAAAAGCGAGATGTAGGGTCCTAGATTCCCTCGATATTCCTCCCATTGCTCCCGAGTGATTTCAAGACTGGCAAGATCCTTAAGGAGGCGGAGCTTTTTGTAGTGTCCGGCAAGGGCCTTTTCTTCGGATTTGGCAATGAGATTCGTTTCTGCGTCACTCAGGAAATTCTGGAGCTCGTCAAAGAGTTTGGTGCCTTTAATGGTGGAAAGGGTTTCGACATGCCCCAGAAGAGCTTGGAGAGTAGATGAAAGTTTCGGTTTGACGCTTATCGAATGGGCGGTCTCGACAAGGACCTTGAGGAAAGTGCCGGAATCAATCGCTCCTGTGAGAAAGGCTTGAGAGTGGCGGTTAAATTCTTTTTGCTTTTCCAAGGGAAGCTTCCGGAAGAATTTCTTCTTGAAGCCTTCAGCCATCCTTCGGATTTGGACCTCAAGACTTTCTTTCTCCATTGAGGAATCCCGGGCGAGGGATTCAAAGAGCATGGTAAGGTGGGGGGTATATTTCTGAGATTGCTTCGTCGCTTCGCTCCTCGCAATGACGGGAGTAGAATCTATGCTCTCTCGCAATGACGACAAATACTTCAACAACTCGAGCAAATGGGCGCTTTCTTCGTAAAAGGTTTCTACATACTTATGAAATTCGTTGAGTTTCGGGGAATAGATTTTTTCTCTTTCCTGGTCGAATTGGGTTTTGAGGGATTTTAGTTTCTCTAAGATCTTCTCTTTTACCTGCATCGCACGGAGATAAGCCAAATAATTTTCTTCATAGAGATTCCAATCTTCAATTCCCACATACGCGGCTTCTTTGGGACTAAAGACCGCAGCCATTTCCGCGCCGGAGAGCTCTCCCCTTTCAAGGTATTGATGGAGAATCCTTTTCTTGACGAGTCCTTCTGGAAAAGTCCTGAAAAGGGTGGGGTCGAGCTTTCCTTTGCCCCCTTCCAAGGCAACGAGGCTCACGCCGTATTGACTCTGAAAATAATCAATGAGCTTTTGAATATTGGTTTGAGCATCCAGAATCGCGTGGGCGTCCTGGATGAGGAAGATGAAGGGACTTTTGTCATCTCCTTTCCATTGAGTCCAGATCCTCCCGAGATTTTCCGGAATGGTGATTCGGTCAAGGACGAGAGGGGAAGGAGTTGAGTGGATTGCTCCGCTCGCAAGGGATGAAACAGGCTGGGCCCAGGTGACGGATGTGGCCGAGAAGATAAGAATCGTCGCCAAAGCGATGAGACGAGTGAGTTGCATTCTTTTCACCTTTACCTCGCAGGACACTTGAAGTAGGCCAAGATGTCTTCTTCGAGAAAGCGCCATTGCCTGCCGAATTTGGCGCCTGGAAGTTTCCCGCGCTCGACCAGAAAATAGATGGTCGAAAGGGGGATCCGCAGGAACTCACTTACTTCCTTGACGGTCATTACCTTCTTTCCATTTCCATTGCTTTGTTCATTCATAGCAGTCTTGAATATTGCAAGCTATTACAAATCGGTTTAGAGGAAATAAGCCTTTTAAAATCACTTAATAAAGTCTCGCACGCGATAGCGCTTCTGTCAAACTGACAGGCAAACGTAACCACAGGTAGGAACTTCATAACTCTAAGGGATTACGTGCCCCTACACTCCAAAAGGCCCCGGCGGATTGGGTGTAGAGGCTGGCGCACGATCTAGAAATTTGGTTCGCTTTGGCGTATCGAATGGCTGCCCGACCTGGACTCGAACCAGGAACCACGCCTCCAAAGGGCGGTGTGATACCATTTCACCATCGGGCAAAGATAATAAAAAAGCGGGTTTTTTAGACCCGCTCTGCCGCGTTGAATGAATCAACGCGTCTTATTGGCTTTGTTGTTGTCCTTGAACTTGGGGCGTCGGAACTTTTTCCTTTTCCCTTTGATAAGCCTCAAGGACGACTTTTTGGATGTAATCGCGGCATTCGGAGGTAATCGGGTGGGCCACGTCTTTATGCTCCCCCTGCTGCTCGATCTTTTCCGCCGGGGGGGAATTCAGCTTGGCCCCGCATTGATTGCAGTAGCTTGAGCGCACGACATTTCCGTGGCCGCATTTCGGGCAGGACTCCTTGATGCGCCGTGAAGGCATGGCGACAAAATAGCCTTTATTTCCCTCGATAATCTTGATGTCCCGGATCACAAAACAATCGTCAAACGTGAGGGTCGCAAAGGCCCTTAGTTTCTTGTCCGCCCCTTCCTTGGGGAAAATGCGGACCTCGGTAATTTTCATAGGCCACCCTAGCTTTTCGAGGATTCAGAACGAGTGACAAACGAAAACGTTTTTTGTTTTTTGATGATTCCGTAACTTGCGGAAAGCCCGCAAGGCTTGGGTTTGGGATGGAAGGATACAAAACAAAGTGGGGCCGCTGCCGGACATGTGAAAACTTCCGAGTTGTAACCCACGCAGTTTCTCTCGTGTTTTCCTAAGGGAGGGGTTGATCCGCTCGGAGCTTGCCGAAAGATCGTTGACCAAAAACCTTTCGGCCCGGTCAAGTTCCCCTCTTTTCAGAAATGCAGAAATCATCTTAATCTCACGACTTATCCCTGTCAAGGAAGAATGGTTTGAGGGTCGAAGTCCTTCGTAAACTTCGCGCGTCGAAACTCCTTTTCCGTCCGAAACCAGGACAAACCAAAGGCGCCGCCCGAAAGAAAGGGGCTTGATCTGGTCTCCTCTCCCCCGGCCGAGGGCGTGCGAAGCCTGATAAATAAAAAAGGGGACGTCCGCGCCGAGCTCCCCTCCGAGGCGGGCGAGTTTTTTCAAAGAAAGCCCGAGGCGGAAGAGCCGGTTCATGGCAATCAAAAAAGAAGCGGCGTTACTGGAGCCTCCCCCGAGCCCCCCGCCCACCGGGATCCGTTTGGTGAGACGCACCGTGACCCCGCCCCGGAAGGAGGACTTTTGTTTCAATAACTGAAAAGCCAGGACGATCAGGTTGTTTTTTTTCGGGACACGGGGGTGGGAACAAAAAAGCCGGATTCCTTCGGAGTTTTTTTTCTCGAGTTTCAGGGAATCCCTCAAGGAAACCCGGTGAAAGAGGGTCAAAAGGTCGTGATACCCGTCCTTCCGTTTCCCGAGAACGTGCAAAACCAGATTGATTTTGGCGGGGCTTTCTAAGGTGAGGGAACGCATGGCATGGCCCATGGCAAATAGCTTATAGCGTATAGCAAAAACGAGATTGCTTCGCTTCGCTCGCAATGGCGTCATTGCGAGGAGCCTTTAGGCGACGAAGCAATCTTTTCCTATAAGCCATAGGCTACTTGCCATTTGCTATTTAAGACCAGGGCTTCTTCTTGTGCCGGTGCTTGCGGAGTTTCTTCTTCCGCTTGTGCTTGTTCATCTTTCTCTTGCGCTGCTTTTTCGGCCAAGGCACGAGGGCCTCCTCTGTTAGGGAATGACCTTGTTTAAAGGATATTCAATAATGCCGCTCGCTCCGGCTTTCTTGAGTTCCGGAATGAGTTCGCGGACCACCGGTTCGTCGATAATGGTCTCGACGTCATACCAATCAGCGTCCGAAAGGTTGGAAATGGTGGGCTTCTTCAGAGCGGGAAGGAGGCCCAGTACTTTCTTCAAATTCTTTTTTTCCACATTCATTTTGAGGCCGACTTTTTCCTGCGCCAGGATGGCCCCTTTCAAAAGGAGCATGAAATTCTCCATTTTTCGCTTCTTCCACGCGTTGGCGAAACTTTTTTTGTTGGCGATGAATTGGGTGGTGGAAACCAAAACGGTGTCGATGATCCGGAGCCGGTTCGCCCGGAGGCTGGACCCGGTTTCGGTTGCCTCCACAATGGCATCGGCCAGCTTGGGGGGTTTGACCTCCGTCGCTCCCCAGGAGAACTCGACCTCCGCCTCCACTTTGTTCTTTTTGAGGTAGCCTTTGGTCACATTCACAAGCTCGGTGGCGATCTTTTTCCCTTTCAGGTCTTTGACGCTTTTATAGAAAGAATCCTCGTGGACGGCCAAAACCCAGCGCACGGGATTCCGGGTCCTTTTGGAATAAGTGAGTTCGCAAAGTTCGAGCACATCCGATCCGTTCTCCACGACCCAATCGTGCCCGGTGAGGCCGCAGTCCACCACCCCGTCCTCTACATATCGGGACATCTCCTGCGGGCGGTAAAGCACCACCTCGAGCTCCGGATCGTCCACGATGGGAAAGTAGGAGCGGTTGTTCACACTCGTATTGAATCCGGCCTTCTTCATCAGGCCGTAGGTGGCTTCTTCAAGGCTCCCTTTGGGGAGGGCCAGCTTCAATTTTTCGGTCATGGTAGGGGGATTGTAATGGGAGGCCCGAAGCCTGTCAATGACCCCGGACGGGCATCCAATGGCTGAAACCGATCGTGCCGACGCCTAAGGCGAAGAAGAAAATCACATAGCCGGGCGAGTGTTCCCTGCTTTCATTCAAGAGGGCGTGGAGGGCAAGGTAAATAAACCCGCCGCCGATATGGGCCAGGAGAAAGTAAAACCACGCCCCCACCTCAAAACCCTGCATCAAAAGAACACCCAAAAACCAGCCGACCGGGGTCAAGCTCTCCACCGCCAGGGTCAGGAGAAGCGCCTTCATCCGGTCCATGCGGGCTTTGATCAAAAGAGCACAAAGGGCAAGGCCCTCGGGAAATTTATGGATGGTGATGGCAAGGAAGATCGACCGGTCCACCTTTTCGTCAAGCCCCCCTCCCAAGGCCATGGCAATCCCATCCATCACGCAGTGGATCCCCAGGGCAATCACCAAAAGAAGGGCGATGTTTCTGAAGGCCGCGGCCGTCTGTTCGTCAAAATGGGAGGCGGCGCAGGCGGGACAAACATGAAAAACATACCGGCTCACCAGAAAAAAGAGAAGATAACCCGAGATAAGCCCCGCGATCAGGAAAGGGAAAGATAAACCATCGAGCGCTTCCGGGGCAATATGAAAAACAGTGGTGGCAAGGAGGGTCCCTGCGGCAAAGCTGATAAGGGCGCAAAGGCCCCGATGGGAAATTCCGACGGCCGCGGCGAGCAAGGCGCCCAAGCTCACACTTGTAAGGGCCGCGATATTTTGAAAAAAAGTATCCAGAGAAGTCCTCTGATTAAATCCGTTAGGCGTGTCATTGCGAGGAGGCGAAGCCGACGAAGCAATCTCGAAGTAAGATTGCTTCGTCCTTGTCACCGGCTCCGCCGGTGCCAAGGGCTCGCAATGACGGTTTTGTTTTACAGTTTACTTCTTACAGGCTGGGCAATCCTTGAAGCAACTGATGAGCTTCATGATGCCCGCGATGCCGATGGCCCCGTAAATCGCCTTCGTGGTGGTCGTCATCTCGCCCGCAAACCGGGTCACGAGATTCATGTCGAAAAACCCCACGAGCCCCCAGTTGAGTGCCCCGATGACCACCAGCGCCGTCACGATATTACAAATCAAACACATCCCCTTTTTCATACCGACACCTCCTATGTGTCCTTTCGTTGGACTCTGCTTTCGTGGTGAACGTGATTTGCAAAAATTCCCACACCAAAGGCAAAAAGAGCAAACACCACAAGCGTGCCTGCATAAAACTCGGCCATGGCGATAAAACGGAATCCCCCTTTGGGAAGAATATCGCCGTAGCCTACCGTAAAAAGCGTGACTCCGCTGAAATAGAGCGCATCGAGAAAACTGATCACCTTTTGTTCGGTGCCCATGGCCGCGTTGACATGAACCAGATAAGTCGAAGTCCTTTCATCGGGAATCAGATAAATCAGGGCAAACGCTGCCTGAATTAAAACAATAACGCCGAACATCGGTAAGATAAATTTTGTGGGAGTCACCTCCGCGTCTTTCTCGTTTAAAAGTTGATAGAGCGGCTTGAATCCCAAAAAATATTTCGTCCTCCAGTCAATGGCCCTGAAGAACAAGGCGAGAATCAGCGGCGCTTTCTTTGCGGCCGCTTTTAAAGCGCTTTTCACGATTGATTCCAGTCGGCGAGGCAGGCCTCGTAGACCCGATGGAAAGGAAGCCTTCTTTTTTGCGAGATCTGTTTGACGTCCTCATACTCGGGACGGGCGGAGGAGTGGCGGGAATCGAGAAAACCGACTTTCATCCGGACCGGGCCGAAACGGGTCGAGAGCCGGACAGTCTTCCGGGGAAGGGAGAAGCGGTCCACTTCGAGAAACCGCACCCCCAGGCTCGGCGTTTCTTTAAAAATCACTTCCGAAATCCCCTCCTGATCTTTGTGGTCCAAAAGGACGGACAGCTTGAAAGCCGGCCGCATCTTTTTCATGAGAATCGGCTCCACCCAGACATCCAAAGCCCCGGCCTTGAAAAGTCTTTCATAAAGGAGTTCGAACCCCTGTGGATTCATATCGTCAATATTGGTCTCCAGGATGAGCACCCTCTCGCGCCGGAAGGGAGCCGCCGTCCGGCCGATACTGATGCGAAGTCCCTTCGCGCCCTCCCCCACGGCTTCCAATTTCATCGAGGGAATGGACTCCTCTTTCTCGCAAAAGACCGACAGGATGGCGGCGCCGGCCGGAGTGACGAGTTCCTTATTCATAGGAAGGCGGTCCAGAATGAACCCGCGGAGAAGTTTCAGCGTGCGGGGATTGCCTTTTTTCCCGATGGCGAGGCGCCTCACAAAACACTTTTCTATTTTGAAATACCGGAGTACCGCTTCCATTGCCGCGACATGGAGAAGGGCGTCGACCGCTTCCGGCCCGAAAATTTTGGCGCGTTGAAGTTCCTTGGAGACACGGAGAATCAAAGTTTTGGTTTTTTTGTCTAAGCGGGGTTTGTTCAATTCTCTTTTAAGGTGGGAAAGCGGAAGGCCCGCGTCGAGAAAGGCCTGAATGGCTCCCTCCCCCGTGATTCCGGAGGGACAGTGAAAAACCGCGATTTTCATTCGGAAGTGACTTGGGCGGCGAAACAGGCCGCGCCGAACCCGTTGTCGATATTGACGACGGCCACTCCCTGGGCACAGGAATTCAGCATGGTAAGAAGCGGGGCGATGCCCTTGAAACTTGCGCCGTAACCCACGCTCGTGGGGACGGCGATGACGGGTTTGTCCATGAGGCCGGCCACAACGCTCGCAAGCGCCCCTTCCATTCCGGCCACACAAATGATCGCTTTCACCTGCTTGAGAGCGGGAAGCTGGTCCAAAAGCCGGTGAAGCCCGGCCACGCCGCAGTCATAAATCCGGAGGGCCTTCCTGCCAATCAGTTCAAGGGTGAGCGCCGCCTCTTCCGCGACCGGAAGATCGCTCGTGCCGCCCGTCAGAACAGCAACCATACCTCGTTCGTCATTGCGAGCCCTTGGCACCGGCGGAGCCGGTGACAAGGACGAAGCAATCTCCCTTCCATTAGATTGCTTCGTCGTCCCGTTGGGACTCCTCGCAATGACAGCTTTGCAATAAGCGATCCGCGCCTCCTTTGAGTAACGAAGACGCGGGAATTTTCCTCGAAGGGATTTCCAGATTTTTTCCTCAAGCCGGGTCACAATCAAATTTTGACCCGAGCCGGCGATGGAACGGATGATTTTTTCGAGTTGAAAAGGGGTTTTGCCCGGCGCGTAAACGGCCTCGGGGAAACCCTTGCGAAGGCTCCGGTGATGATCGATTTTTGCAAAAGAAAAAGTTTCATAGGGGAGGTTTCTCAATCTTTCGAAGGCCTTCCGGCTTGAAAGCTTCCTCGATTCCACCTGTTTCAAGAGCCGTGCAATTGTTTTTTGCGTAAAGTTCATACGTCTTTCAATCCCAACCTTTCCCCCAATTTACCGAACAAAGCGAGAATCGCCAAAACCAAAATCGTAGTGACAACGGCCTGTTTAATGAATCCTGCTCCGCAGGCGAGTCCGATTCCGGCCACCACCCAAAGACCTGCAGCCGTAGTGAGTCCCTTGATATCGGTGGGGTATCGAATGATGGCGCCTGCGCCGAGGAAGCCCACGCCGCTCACCACCTGGGCCGCGATCCGCGAAGGATCCACCTGCGCCACCCCTCGAAAGGCAAGATAGATATCAATCGAGACAATCATCATGAGGGCGGAACCGATCGAGACAAGCGCATGGGTGCGGAAACCCACCATCTTCCCGTGAATTTCCCTTTCGAGACCCACCAGCCCGCCGAAAAGCGCGGCCAGACAAAGTCTCACGATCATTTCGGTATCCTGCGGAGTCAATGGCATCTTAAGATTCTCCTATTTTTAAGTTGGGTTTCGCAGATAAAGTCCAATTCGAACGTTTCCCCTGCCCGTAAATTTCCCAGCCCCGTCTTGCGATCATCCCTGCGTTGTCCTGCGTCAGCGGAAGTGAAGGAAAACGCACGCGGATCCGGTAGGGCTCGGCCTCCTGCGTTAAAAGGCTCCGAAGCCTTGAATTGGCGCTGACACCGCCGCCCACAACGACTTCTTTGACCTTCTTGTGGCGGCAGGCGGAAATCGTTTTCTCGACAAGCCACCTTGCCACCGACTCCTGAAAACTTGCGCATAAATCAGCTCTGTCATTGCTTCGCCCCTCCGGGGCTCGCAATGACGAATGACCGTTATTGACCAATTGCATCACCGCGGTCTTGATTCCGCTGAAACTGAAATCAAACCGGCCTTCCTGCTTCGGCTTTGAAAAACGAAACGCCTTCGGGTCCCCCTCCTGCGCCATCCGGTCAATGATCGGGCCGCCGGGGTAACCCAGGCCCAGAAGTTTGGCGGTCTTATCATACGCTTCTCCCACCGCGTCGTCGATGGTGGACCCCAGAAGCTTCACGGATTTTCCTTTGTGATAAGTCAGTTCCGTATGACCGCCTGAAACAATCAGACCGATATAAGGGCCCTTGGGCGGAGAGTCTTCAATGAAGTTGGCCGAAAGATGGCCTTCCAAATGGTTGACACCAACGAAGGGGATTTTTAACTCATAAGCCAAGGCTTTGGCAAAAGAAAGCCCCACAAGGATGGAACCCACGAGGCCCGGACCGTAAGTCACGGCGATGAGATCCAAATCCTTTTTTGAAACCTTCGCCCGCCTTAAAGCCTCTTGGAAAACAAGATCAATCTGTTCCAGACAGTGCCTTGAGGCGATCTCGGGCACGACGCCGCCGAAAGGCTTATGTTTGGCGAGGCTTGAAGAAACGACGTTGGAAAGGAGTTGGCCGCCGTCTTTTAAGACCGCACAGGAAGTTTCATCGCAGGACGTTTCGATACCAAGCGTCAGCATTATTTTAATTTCTTCTCCAGGATCTCATTCACGAGTTTGGGGTTGGCCTTGCCCTGCGTCATTTTCATCACCTGGCCCACCAAAAATCCCACGGCCTCTTTTTTGCCGCTCCGGAAATCCTGCACCACTTTGGGATTCGCCTGAACCGCCTTCTCCACCGCTTCTTCGATCACTTTGGCGTCCGTCACCTGAACGAGCCCCTTTTCTTTGACGATTGCTTCGGCGGATTTTCCCGTGGCGAGCATTTCGGGAAGGACATCTTTGGCAATTTTTCCGCTGATCGTATTATTTTCTATGAGCCGGAGTAGTTCTCCGGTCTTCGTCGCTGACACCGGACTTTTATCAATCGTTAACCCTTTTTGGTTCAGGTGTCCCAAAAGCTCGCTCAAAATCCAGTTGCTTGCCAGTTGGGGACTCACCTTTTCTTTTACGCAGGCCTCGTAATATTCCACAAGCTTCTTTTCCTGGACCAACCGGAATGCGTCCTTCTCCGGGATTTTGTAATCTTTCATGAGCCGCTTCGCCCGCTCTGTGGGAAGTTCGGGCAAAGTCTTGCGCGCCGCTTCCACTTCGCTCCGGGAAAGCGTGAAGGGCACGAGGTCGGGCTCGGGAAAATAGCGGTAATCGTGCGCGAATTCCTTGGAACGCATGGAAAAAGTCTGCCCCTTCGCCTCGTTCCAAAGCCGCGTCTCCTGGCTGATTTTTTCTTTTTCTTCCACCGCCCGGATCTGGCGCTCGATTTCATAGTCCACCGCCTTCTGGACGGCCCGGAAGGAATTCATGTTTTTGATCTCGACCTTGGTCCCGAATTTGGCTTCGCCCTGGGGGCGGATCGAGACGTTGGCGTCGCAACGGAGGCTCCCTTTTTCCATATCGCAATCGCTCACTTCAAGATATTGAAGGATCGCTTTCAGCGTGGTGAGGTATTCGTAAGCCTCGTCGGAAGACCGCAGGTCGGGCTCGGAGACAATCTCCATCAAAGGGACGCCGCCCCGGTTGTAATCCACAAGGCTTCCGTCTTTGATTCCTTCGTGAAGCAGCTTTCCGGCATCTTCCTCCAGATGGGCGCGCGTGATCCCAATTCTTTTCCGAATCATCCCCCCCTCCTTTCCTCCCCCCGCTGAAGCGGGGGGAGGACTAAGGTGGGGGGCCTTACACTCGATTTCGAGCCAGCCTTTAGCATTCACCGGCATATCAAATTGCGAAATCTGATAGGCCTTCGGCAGATCGGGATAAAAATAATTTTTCCGGTCGAATTTGATCCGCTCGGCCACCTGGCAGCCCAACGCGAGCCCGATTTTGACGGCGAGCCGGAGCGCCTCCTGATTCAGCACCGGAAGCGAACCGGGAAACCCCAAACAAACCGGGCAAGTGTTTTTATTGGGTTCGGCGCCGAATTCATTGGGACAGGAGCAGAAAAGTTTCGAGCGGGTCTTCAGCTGAACGTGAACTTCTAAACCGATAACTGGTTCGTACCTCCCCCCACCTTTTTCCTCCCCCCTATGGGGGGAGGATTGAGGAGGGGGGTTCAAATTTTCGGCTTTCTTTTGAACCACTGCGTCTCCTGCTCGTAAGCGTGGGCCGCATGAAAAATCGTTTCCTCGGCAAAGGGCTTGGCCATGAGCTGCATTCCGACCGGAAGTCCGGCCTTGGTGAACCCGCAAGGGAGGGCCATGGCGGGCACTCCGGCGAGATTGGCCGCAATCGTAAAAATATCCGAAAGGTACATCGTCAAAGGGTCCTTCATCTTCTCCCCCAATTTAAAAGGAGGCGTCGGCGAAACGGGGGTAAGGAGCAAATCGACTTCTTTAAAGGCCCTGTCGAAATCCTCGCGGATCAAAGTCCTGACCTTTTGGCCCTTCCGGTAATAAGCCTCGTAGTAACCCGCGGACAAAACAAAAGTTCCCAAAAGGATCCGCCGCTTCGCCTCTTCGCCGAACCCCTGGTCGCGCGTTTCGAAATATAGGTCGCGGAGGTTTCCATTCTTGGCGCGGAAACCGTATTGGACCCCGTCGTAACGGCCGAGATTGGAACTGGCCTCGGCCACGGCCACAATGTAGTAGACCGCGACGGAATGAGCGGTGTGGGGCAGGGTCACTTCCTTGATTTCGGCCCCTAATTTTTGATAGACCTTCGCCGCATCGCGCACCGCCTGCTCCACTTCCGAATCCATTCCTTTGACGAAATATTCCTTGGGGAGTCCGATTTTGAGGCCCTTCGCATCCCGCTTCAGGGCTTTTGTGTAATCCGGCACGGGAAGATTCGCCGAGGTCGAGTCCCGCTCGTCGTGACCTGCAATCACATTCATAATGAGGGCCGAGTCCTCCACCGTTTTCGTGAGGGGGCCGATTTGATCAAAACTCGAACCGAAGGCAATCAGGCCGTAGCGCGAAACCCGGCCGTAGGTGGGCTTGAGCCCCACAATGCCGCAGAAGGCCGCGGGCAGGCGGATGGAACCGCCGGTATCGCTCCCGAGCGCCGCAAAGGCCTCGTCCGCCGCCACGCTCGCCGCAGAACCTCCACTCGATCCTCCCGGCACCCGCTCCAGGTCCCACGGGTTCCTTGTCGGGCCATAAGTGGAAGTCTCGGTGGAAGAGCCGAAAGCAAACTCATCCATATTTAATTTTCCGAAAATTGCGGCACCGGCCTGGCGGAGTTTGGCAATCACCGTGGCGTCGTAAGGAGGAACGTGCCCCTTCAGGATTTTTGAGGCGCAGGTGGTCTCCCAGCCGCGGGTGCAGATATTGTCTTTAATGGAAACCGGGACCCCCTCCAGAGGGCCTTTTGTTTTGGCCTTTTCAATCCGCGCCGGGTCAAACTGGATGTAGGCGTTGATTTTGCCGTCCACTTCGCGCACCCGCTTTGAGAGAGAGTCGATGATCTTGTCGGCTCCCTCTTTCCGGGCAAGGGTTACGGCTTCCTTTAAGGTGAGGCTGGCTTCGGACATTATTCCTGCTCGATGACTTTGGGGACCTTGAAGAAATTTCCTTCACGCTGGGGGGCGTGTTTCAAGACGTCTTCCCGGATATCGCAGGGCTTGACCTCGTCCTTACGGAAGACGTTTTCGAGGTTGAGGACATGGCTCGTGGGCTCCGCCTGTTCCGTCGGAACCCCTTTCAACTGCTCCACATAAGAAAGGATGGATTCCAAATCCTTACGGAGCTTTTCCTTCTCCTCCGGCTTCAGGCTAAGCCTGGCAAGCTCTGCAATTTGCTCGATTTCGAAGGACATAATCTTTCTATATTAACGCAGAGCCAGCGCCAGGGAAATAAAATCTTTAAGGAGGAGGTCTTCGCCCCGCGCCTTTTCGGCGATCCCGAGCCGTGCGAAAACCCCGAGGAGTTCCTCTCTCGATTTCCCGACCCGGGAGTCGCCCGCAAGGCGGCTTAAAAGGGTCTTCCGCCGCGCGCCGAAGGCGGTCTGAACCACATGGAAAAGGAAGTCCTCATCGACCCCTTTGGGAAATTTCGAGGGGGGGTGAAAATCGAGCGTGATCACGGTGGAATCCACGTCCGGCTTAGGGGTAAAAGAATTGCGCGAAACATCAAAAACCCGGTGCACCTCGGCATAATAACGGAGGGCGAGCGTGAGGCGGCCGTAGTCCTTACTCCCCGGCTGGGCGAGAAGCCGGCGGGCCACCTCTTTCTGCATCATGAGCACCGCTTTTTCGATCAAAGAACGGTTCGCCACCAGCCAGAAAAGGACCGGAGAGGTGATGTAATAAGGAAGATTGGAAATGATTTTAATCCCCC
>Ga0187893_10009660_pt1 | contig 14727 bp, 10 predicted proteins | sample MA1701074metaG_FD_139574 | JGI IMG/M metagenome (GOLD analysis project Ga0187893, IMG submission 139574) | White microbial mat communities from a basaltic lava cave in the Kipuka Kanohina Cave System on the Island of Hawaii, USA - MA170107-4 metaG ...
GAAAAGAGGAACGCGCTGAAATCACCAATGCAGCGGGCCCGATGGAGAAAGTCGCTACGACTTCGCGCGAAGCGATTGACGCGATGAGCGACATCGTCTGGGCGATCAACCCGCAACGCGATCACTTGAGCGATTTGACGCAGCGCATGCGCCGGTTCGCCAGCGACACGTTGACGGCGCGCGACATCACGCTGCGCTTCCGCGCGCCGGAACAAGACCTCAGCCTGGACGCCGAAGTCCGGCGGCAGGTGTTTTTGATCTTCAAAGAATGCATCAACAACATCGCCCGCCACGCTGATTGCGCCGAAGTCGAAGTGGATTTCACGCTGACCGACCATCATCTTTCGCTGCGGGTGTGGGACAACGGACAGGGCTTTGTGGAAACCAAGCCACAGCCGGGTCAGAACGGCGGAAACGGCTTGCTGAGCATACGGCGGCGCGCGGCGGAATTGGGCGGGCGGCTGGAAGTGGTTTCTGGCGCCGGCGACGGGACGATCATCAAGCTGGAAGCGCCGCTCCGCCCGCGCAAGCGGTAGAAAGTTACTACCTAAACAGGTGGTGACAGGTATCCACGCAAAAGCATATATTCTGTGCGAATCAATCATAACCTTGACTAGCAGTTTCACCGACTATCTATCAGATAGTTTGACTTTAACTCTGAACCTGAAGGAGAAATAGCATGGCAGTCAAATACTGCATTACATTGCCGGGTGGCCGGACAGTGTGCATTCCAATAGTTGAATATTTTCCCTGGCGGCGAATCAAGTTTCCTCCCGACCCTCCGCCTGATTGGTTGAAGAACATTGGGCTAAATGATCGGGTTCGCAGAGACATCGGCACACTAGCTGCAATACACGAAATTGCAGAGGGCTTAAGTCCCGGCCTCAGAAAGGATTTTCAAGTCCTGACGAAGAAGTTCCTCGAGGCTCAGAAACTTCCTCAGCCCGACGCCATCGTCTTTGAAAAGTAGCTGAGCAGTGGCTTTGTTGCGCAAACCTACTTTGTGAGGTGAAGGTTGCGCCTCACCTCACAAAGTTTCTTCGCATTTGCCGAAGATTTTTCAGCCACCAGAAGATGCCAATACCAAACCCGGACTCCCATCAACCACAAGCGTCTTCGGCCATCCGGGTGGCCATCGTCGAAGACCGTCCCGACATCCGCGACGGCCTCTGTCAGATCATCAACGGCGCGGACGGCTTCGATTGCGTGGGAAGTTACGGGACGATGGAGTTGGCGCTGGCCGAGATTGGCAAATTGATGGCCGCTCAAGCCCTGCTGGAAGTCGTCTTAATTGACCTCGGCTTGCCTGGAATGTCCGGCATCGAAGGCATCCAGCGTTTGAAAGAACGGTATCCGCAATTGCTGCTGCTGGTGCTGACGGTCTTCGATGACGACGCGCGTATTTTTGAAGCTTTGTGCGCTGGCGCGTCGGGTTATTTGCTGAAGAAAACTCCACCCCAACGGTTGTTGGAATCCTTGCGCGAAGTCGTTGAAGGCGGCGCGCCGATGTCGCCGGAAGTCGCCCGCCGCGTCGTCCATCTGTTTCGCACGTTCCACCCTCCAACCCAGGCCAGCTACGATCTATCGCCGCACGAAACGCGCATTCTGAAACTACTGGTTGAAGGCCACAACTACAAAACGGCGGCGATCGAACTCGGTGTCAGCGTCAACACCGTCTCTTTTCACGTCCGCCACATCTACGAAAAGCTCCGAGTGCATTCCAAGTCGGAGGCCGTGGCGAAGGCTTTGAAGAATAATCTAGTATGAATCACTGGGCTGAAGATTACTACCTGAATAGGTGGTGACAAGAGTTTGGTCTCAGGTTTACTCTGACCTCGGCTAGTCAGACTACCGGAAAGCCCCGCTTTAGCATTGCCGGGCAGTCTTCGCAGCCAAGTCAGTCGCCTATCAACGATAAGCCACTACTCTTAGTCAGTGGAAGGAGTCAGTCATGAATACCATTTACAGCCCTGAACTGAAAGCTCATCTATCTTTGGATGAAAAGCAAAAGGTCCGGCACATCCGGCACAGCCAGGAATGCTGGCCCTGCGAACAAAACATTCCCCATCTGTCTGCCAATGATTACCTGAACGAAATGGCGGAAACCTTGAAAATCCCCAAAGAAGAACTCAAGAACCTACAGCAGAAGGTGTCGTTTCTTGATCCACGTGAACAGGGTATTGAGTACTGCCTGAGCGAAGAGAAACACCTTTTCGACTCGATTACCATAGGCTATTACCAGACCTACATGAACGTTCCGGTCTGGCGCAGAGGGCTTTCCGTTAAGATCAAGCAAAATCCCAATCGCGTCGTAGGTTCGACGAATAACAGCGAAGACGGCATTCATGGAAAACTGCCTGATGCGAAGGTCATTGAGCGGTATAAAAAAATATTCCTACAGGCTGCCGCCCGCAAGGCAGCGATTGACGCCGGACGGGGGGAAGATGGGGGCGAGGACGAAACCACGTCCTTCGTCCGCCACGTGATCAACGTTAAGGCTCCGCCAGCGACTACAAAATCCAAAAAGGGCAAAGTTTCCCGAGTCCATGACGAAACACGGCTCATGAGCGGCAAGTTCTTTTTCTACAAGTATGACCCGCAAAAGCGCTATGCCGGTAAGCCCTCGCCGCCCGACGAAAAAAGCGACAGTAGAATCGCCGAGGAACAGCAGGAAATTCCAATTCCCAACCTCCCTCCCGTCTCGGACAAGATAAAGTCCGGCCAATCCTACCTTGTCGCTGAAATCATCTTCACATCCAACGAGGCGGGATTTAATGGATTCGTGTGGCTGATTCTTGTGGAACTCGAAACGAGTTCAATACTCTACATCGAGTGCATGACCTGCGGAGTTAACGGCTTGGTTTTTCGGCGTGACCCAATGGTCAAAACCGGCGACCTTACGATCACTTCTGACGATTCGAATGCCGCCTTGAATCCACACCGTGATGATGTACTCCTTACAAACCTCGATGCGCCCGTCGCAGGAACCCAACATCTCAGGGGTACTTTTGTTGATATCAGAGATCTAACTATTCCTAGTGAGGAACCTGGCGATCCTGACATTGCTTCTCCAACCGAGCCAAGCGGCGCCGACTTCGATTACAACGCCCGCACCGATAATTTTGGCGCAGTAAACGCTTACTACCACCAAACGGAGCTATTTAGGACAATCGAGAGCCTTGGCTTCCCGATTGCGACGTATTTCGATGGAACCACGTTTCCGATCCCCGTTGACCACCGAGCCCTGGGAAACGTTATTAACGCTCATTGGTCGCCAAACGGGACTGGCGGAACCGGGCACATGTGTTACGGGTTGTGCGATACAACGAATACGGCTGCCCCGCTTCTGCGGGCTGTGGACCCCTGGGTTCACTGGCACGAAATGGGAGGGCACGGCACGTTGGGGGATCACGTCGGAAGCGGGAATCTGGGATTCTCTCATAGCGCAGGAGACGGATTGGCGGCAATTCAAATGGATCCTGAATCCCAACTTCGCGCATTGGGATTGCCCGAACGTTTCGAGTATGCGCCATTCAACCCCGTTCTCACCAGAAGATTTGATCGTGATGTAGCGAGTTGGGCTTGGGGGGGCGCTAATGACGATGGCGGCTACGGCAGCGAAGAAATACTCGCCACCTGTCATTTCAGGATTTATCGTTCTATTGGCGGCGACCATCAGGATTTAAGCCGAAGGCAATTTGCCTCAAGGATGGCTACCTACCTGATCCTGCGCACAATAAGTAATCTTACCCCAGGAACCAACCCAAATGACTCAGAAACCTGGTGCGAAGAAATGCAGGCTACCGATCTCCTGGACTGGACATCCGAAGGCCTGTCAGGCGGAGCCTACAACAAAGTGATCCGCTGGGCATTCGAAAAACAGGGGAGTTATCAGCCCGCCGGAGCCCCCACGCCGGTAACGACGGCCGGCGCCCCGCCCCTGGTCGACGTCTACATCGACGATGGCCGAGCCGGCGAATACGACTTCCTCCCCGTTCATTGGGAAACCACGGCGATTTGGAACCGTCGCAACCCCGACGGTTTGGCCGGGCACGAGGAACCAACGGGAGGAACCAACTACGCCTACGTGAAGATCAAGAACCGAGGCACAGCGGTCGCCAATAATGTCATTGTAAGGGGGTACCATTGTAAACCCTTGGCCGGCGTGCTTTGGCCCAATGATCTGCAGCCCATGACCACGCCGGAACTGTCGGCCGGCACGCTCCAGCCCAACAACACCGAAGAGAAGATAGTAGGGCCATTCGAGTGGACACCGGTAAAGAACGCTTGGGGTCACGACAGCATGTTGATGATCGTTTCGGCCACTAGTGACCCCAGCAACGTTGACAACCTCATCGCAGGCGAGGTGGTCGAGGATTGGCGACTTGTGCCGAACGACAACAATATCGCTCAGCGGAACGTGAAGCTCGCGCCGAGGCTGGCTTTGGTGATCGCCGACGCCGGTAACTTCGGCAACGTCTGCGTCGGATCCTTTGAGGATGAGGTACTGACCTTGAGCAACAGCGGCTATAACGTGCTCTCAGTGACCGACATTACTTCATCTTCCGGAGAGTTCCTCGTCCCCAGCGTGTTGTCATATCCGCTCACCATTGAAGCTGGAAGCTCCCTCCAGGCGCCGATTCGTTTCCAGCCGACCAGTTTCGGCCTCAAGTCAGCGAAGATCACCGTGATCAGCGACGATCCGAGCGGACCCAAAACTGTGGTCTTTTCCGGCAATGCGCCCACAGGCAAACTTGCCGTAACTGGTTCGACCTGTTTCGGTGAGGTCAAGTGCGGAGTGGCCGAGAAGGTAGTGTCAATTTGTAATGTTGGCGAATGCAGCCTGCACGTTACGAGCGTTGCCTTCAGTCGCAAACGCCGTCACTTCAAGTTGATTAACAATCCGTTCCCCGCAACTTTGCGACCGGGTTCTTGTTTGGCTGTCGTCATTCAGTACAAGGCGAGTTGCGATCCGGAATGTTGCGAGCTGGTCATCACCAGTGATGACCCAGACACTCCGATCAAGACTCTGGACGTTGTCGCCTACACTCGTTGTGAGAGGAAATGTGAAAGGGACAGGAAGAAGTGTGCGTGTGACGAAGACGAACAACGTGAACATTCGGAGGACTAACGTCTTATGCCAACAAATTTCCATCTGGCGCCGCCGCCCAAGACCGTTGACGGGCTGCGGGCTGTACCGATTGACATCGAGGCAATTGAGGCAACCCTCACGTTTGACGGCAGCGCCGAAACGGCTTCCGCTGACGCCACCGTTACCTACACTGTTGGTCCTACTGCTGGCAACCCGATCTTCGACCTAAGACAGGACATCACCCAGGCCTGGCTCGATGGCGCGCTCTTCCCAGTAGCCCAACTGGCCCATCATAACTTCGGAGTTGATCCTTTCACCAACTTGCGCGTGATTGAAACGGCGCAGGCGGCTGGTTCGGTACATACGTTGAGAGTGCAATACAACCTTAGCCTTCCAAATTCGCAACTTGGAGGAATGTACCGGCCTGCCTTAGCGTGGCTGCCTGGTCCGAAGCTGATGTTTGTTTTCGGACTCTCAGACTTGAACAGGGCGCGTTACGTCGAGGCCTGGTTGCCAGCCAATTTGATCTTTGACCAATTCGGCATGCGCCTGGAAATCCGGATTATTAACACGATGGCAGCCCATTCGGTAATCACCAATGGCGCTGCAACAAGCCTGGGTTTCAATCATTGGCGGATCAGTTTTCCGGATCGCTTTTCAGCCCTCTCACCCCTGCTGGAGGTGAGAGCCTCAGATACAGTGACCAGGCTAACAGACACCGTGCTGCTGCCTGTGTCGGGGAAAAACGTTACCATTGAGGCCTGGAAGCCATCCTCAGATGCGGCGGACCTGACGGCGCAGATCAACCACATCAAAACTTTGCTGACTGACAATGAAAACGACTACGGCGCTTACCTGCACGACGAACGTTTCGTCGCGTTCTTCAACGGCAACAGTGGCATGGAATACGAGGGAGGAACAACGACCTCGACAGGCGCGCTTCTCCACGAGACCTTCCATAGCTGGTTCGCAAGAGGGATCAAACCCGCGTCTCAGGCCGATGGATGGTGGGACGAAGGGTTTACGGAATTTCACGACGATGGCGCAGACGACGCAGTCCCTTTTGATTTTTTGAATCCGCCCGTGTTGCTATGCTCACGCGACCCCTGGCAGCGCCATACGCCTGGCAATTCGTACTCCGATGGCAAGGACTTCTGGAAGGGCATGGCGTCATTGTTGGGCGTGTCCAATCTCAATGCGCTCGTGGCGGACCTCTACAACAAACACAAGGGTAATCCCGTCTCGACCCGGATGATTGAGGAGTTTCTGTTGAGTAGTAGCGGCGAGGCCCAAGTCGTAGACGCTTTCCATCGGTTTGTATATGGCTTTCAAGAGCCGTCTCCTGCGCCGGAATTATGGTTAAAGGACGATCCGGCGCACACCGGCGCCGATGAATGGGATGGCCCTTTCTGGGATTCGCCGGACTTGTGGATACGCCAGCAGGATGACGGAGGTACGACTCATGAATCGCCTGAATACGGACAGGACAACTGGTTCTATGCCCGCGTGCGTAATAAAAGCGGCGCAGGCGCCTGCCAGCATTTTGTGGTGACTTTCCACGCCAAAGAGTATGCGGGGACCGAATTTGTATACCCCGAGGATTTTTTGCCCTGCATCGCCGCAAAAGCGGAGTTTGAATTGGGAGCTGGCGAAACGAGGATTGTAAAAACCCGCTGGCCTCGAGCATTGGTTCCACCTGCCGGTTCTCATGCCTGCCTCCTGGCTTCAGTTATTGCCCGCGCGGATCACCCCACTCCTAATAGGCGCGTCTGGGAGCACAACAACCTGGCGCAGAAGAACCTGACCATAGTTGATATGTGGCCCAATACGTTCATCATTATTCCGGTAGTGATCCGTAACTTGTTCAGAGAAGGCCTGCGTTACGATTTGGAAGTGTGGCGCGACAGGGCATTTCGCGATTACGAGGTCAGCCTAGTACATACGTCAAAAGATCTGTTCAGCCTTTGCAAGGGCCGTAAGATTATCCGGCTTGGCGGCCAGATGGAAGAAAGAGAGCGACTGCCGTCCGATCATTTACTGGATTGCGGAGGGCACGTTTCCGCGTCTGATTCGGACCGAAATAACATCCTGCTCACGTCCGATAATCCGGACTTGATTGCGCGTCGTTTTCCTAACGCCTTCCAGGTATCTTTTCCCCCAGGTAAAAAAGCGAAAATTCCAGTCGCGCTCTCTCCGTATTCACCATTCGTGATTGGGTTCAAGGTGGCTGTGCCAGCCAATGCAAAAAAGGGCGCGGTAATCAAAACTCATTTCGTTCAACGTAACACTAAAACAAAACAGATCACTGGGGGAATTGCCGTTCAGGTACAAGTGAAGTAACACTAGGATTTTGGTTAGGAGGATATCACTATGGCAAACGGACAAACCTGGAGAAAGCGCCTATTGCCAATCGCCGCAATGACGCTCACCACGATAATCGTCACAGGCATAATCGTCATTTGCTGGTGGCATTCAACGACCGTAGTATTGGTCATCCGTCATGCAGAAACAAGCAGCGCAGTTTGCGAGCCTGAGGAAGTAAATCGTCAGCGAAATACGGCCCTAGTCTTCACTGAACCGATGTCACCACGACCGGTGTCACCACGCGCTCAGGCTCTGAGACATACCTGCGAAAAGGCTGGAATAGGAGCAATATATGCCAGTGAGCTTTGCCGCACGCAGGAGACAGTTAGGCCGCTGTCAGAGAGACTCAGTATCCCATTCACGGAGATCCCTCAGCATACTGCTGAGGGGATTGTTAATGTAGATGCGCTCATCGCGCGGATAAACGACGAACACACTGGTCAAGTGGTTTTAATAGCCGGGCATTCTCATACCATACCGACGATTATCGAAAAGCTTGGTGGAGGAGACATAGGCTCAATTGACGGAAGCGAATTCGACAACCTATTTGTGGTTACCATTACCAGGTACTTGCTGCTGGGAAACCGAGCTAAAGTGGTTCGTCTGCAGTATGGCGCTCCATCCCCTTAATCTTGAACGAGGCGTTCCGATTGTCCGCAAGATCAGCATGGGCAGGCTTGGTGTGGAAAAACTTTGAAATAAATAATGGGTTGATGGCGCGAAAATCGCGCCAATTTTTTTGAGTCCGAAAACGTCGAGGAGTATTATCCTGCCGCCAACTCAAACGTATCAAAGAAAACCGCGAGGATGGTTTTCTCAAGTTCGGAACATTGGATCAACCCAAGTGGCTCGTAGCTGATCTGTTCAGCGGGAGGTGATTTATGGCCCCATTGATCTCTCGGCAGCTTCTTTGCCTCGCCCTGCTTTCTCTCCTCTCTCTCTCAACGTTTGCGCAAACCGAAGTTCAGTCGCAGGAGACGATCAAGATCAAGACCGATCTGGTCGTGCTCGACGCGCAGGTGACTGACAAAAAGACTCGACAAATCATTCGCGGCCTCGCGCTTCAGGACTTCGAGTTGTTTGAAGACGACGCCAAACAGCAGATCGAACATTTCAGCCAGGACAAGCTCTCGCTCTCGGTGATTCTGCTGATGGATTTGAGCGGCAGCGTCAGTCCTGTGCTCAAAGAGATTCAATCCGGCGCGCTGCTGGCGCTGGATCGTTTGCGCGAGAGGGACGAAGTCGCGGTGATGGCTTTCTCTTCCGAGACACAATTGGTTCAAGACTTCACGCGCGACCGGCGATTGATTGTCGAAAAGATCGGCCACATCGAACAGTCGCGCGTGATCGGTCACGGAACGTCGCTCTTCGAAGGCTTGCGCGCCGCCGCTGCCCACATGAACAAAGCCGGCAATCCGACCAGCCGCCGGGTGATCGTCGCCATCACTGACAACATCGCGTGGGAATACCATTTCTCCGGCCTTTCGGAGAAAGAGGTCGCCGACAAGGTCCTCGAATCGGGCAGCATGGTCTGCGGCTTGGTGGTCGAAGGCGCGATGACCAGGACCGAAAGGCTTTTCAACTGGAGCCGTCCGACCAACGACATCTACCGCCGCCGAATGTCCATTGACCCCTTCGCCAATCAAACCGGCGGCGAAGTCATCAAATCGGACAAAGCCGAGGTCAACGCGCGGCTGGCCCTGCTGATTGATCATCTGCGCACCCGATACAGCCTGGGTTTCAGCTCGAAGAAGGAACAGGTTGATGGCAGCTTCCGTCGAGTCAGCCTGGTGCTGACGCGCGAAGCTCAGAAGCGGTTGGGCGACGTCGTGGTCAGAACCAGGCAGGGATATTATGCGCGACCGCGAAAGTAATGCGCTCGGCTAACGGAGCTTCCGGGTTGCTGGTGGGCGGCTCACTGGCGGCAGTTGCTCATCAATGAAATCGGGTATCAGCGCGCGTCAACCGCTACGACGCGCCAGACGTGGTGGCGCGCCGGTTACATGCACAACAGCACCCTTTACGAAGCGCGGGTCTATCAGGAAGCGCCGTTCCAGTCGCGCCCGGATGATATTCTTTCGTTTGTGGCTGCCTACCGAGGCCACAGCAAATACGTGACGGATCGTTTGATGGCGCAAGGCAAAACGGTCTGGCACAACTCGCCTTCCGTCACCGGCAGCTATGCGCTGCACGTTTCGCCCGGAAATTACCTGACGCTGGGTTTGGGCTACGTGCGCGGAGCCGCGATCACGCCGCGCGTGGCTGACACGCTCACGCTGAGCACTAATTGGGGAATGTACTTTTAGATAAGGCGAAAAAATAGAGTTGTTCATCCGATTCTGCCTGCGGTTGCGAATGCAGCTTTCACAGCCACAGGCGAACGCATTCGCACGCTGCCGATGACGAAGCAGGGCTTGCGGCTTTGCGTAATCGTGATGAAAGAAACCGATCATCACGCGCGCGGCGCTGGCGGCCTGCGATGAACTCGATGGCCTCAAAGGTAGACCGCACGCGCCCGTCTACCCCTAGCCACAAGTCGCCAAATACAAAGGCCGTGGCAGCATTGATGACGCGGCGAACTTTGTTTGCCAGATGCCCGAAGCAGCTTTGAAGTGACCAGGATGCGCCGCAAAACGTCTTAGTCATTGGGCCGCTCAATTTCTGCATTTGGGATCTGGCAAAACAAAGAACAACCGAAAGGAAAATGGGGGGAAAGGAAAATACAACCCGTCATTTTCCTTTCCCCATTTTCCTTTCCGAATGAATCACAAGGCAACAAGGAGCCAATGATGAGCAAACAAAATCAGAACCCGGAATCGCCGGCGCTGGGTCGGCGAACGTTGTTGAAAGGCGCGGCGACGTTGACCGGCGGCGCGTTGCTGCCGGCCGCGATCCAGGCGAGGACTGTTTGCGCGTCGACGTCTGGACGCCGGGCATTAACGACAACAAGAAGCGTCCGGTGATGGTCTGGCTACACGACGGCGGGTTTCAGGCGGGTTCGGGGCAGGAACTGCCTTCATACGACGGCGAGAACACGGACACAAACTTTTCAAGCTCAAAGCCTGATGGCGGGCATTCAAAAGGAGTTTTGCATGAAACGAAAAACCATCATCACTGCGCTGTGCTTAGGCGCGCTGCTACCAGCCGGTTGGCTGTTGTGGGCGGCGCAACAACAGCAGACGCGCGCCATACCCACGACGCCCGCGCCGCCGTTGCGCATCGAACCGGCGAAAGACAGCGACACGACCGGCAAGACTGTCGCGGCGGCCAAAGCTTTTCTAGCGACGCTCGACGAAGCCGGACGCGCCAAAGTCAGTTTGGCTTTCGACCACGACTTGAAGCGCAGATGGACGAATTTACCAGTAGGCGCTTCCAATCCACGCAACGGTGTGCGTTGGGGCGATCTGAGCGCCGCACAACGCGAAGCCGCGCTGAAACTGCTCGCCGTCGCGTTGAGCAAGCCAGGGCTGCAAAAGCTGAAAGAGATTATGGAAGGCGATGAAGCGCTGCGTGTAGGCGCAAGCGGACGCGGTGGCAGACCGATCTTTGGCCGCGACGAATACTATCTGGCCTTGCTCGGCGCGCCTTCGCTCGCCGAACCCTGGATGCTGCAATTCGGCGGCCATCATCTGGCGATCAATCTGACGCTGGCGGGCAAAGCCAATGTCATGACGCCGAGCCTGCCCGCCGCGCAACCCGCGACGTTTCAGTTGAATGGCGAGACGGTGCGCCCGCTGGGACGCGAATCCGACAAAGGCTTCGCGCTCATCAACGCGCTCGACGCCGAACAACAGAAGCAGGCGATTCTGCCTTATCAGGTTCGCAATCTCGTGCTGGGCGCGGGCGAAGACGGCAAGACGATTCTGCCCGAAGGCATCAAGGTTTCGGCCTTAAAGAAAGCGCAACAGGAGATGCTGTGGGAATTGGTTTACGAATGGGTCGGCATCCTCAACGACGAAGCGGCGGCAAAGAAGATGGCGGAAATCAAAGCCAATCTCAACGAGACCTGGTTTGCGTGGAGCGGGCCGACGACCAAAGGGAGCGCGGCCTACTATCGCATTCAAGGGCCGACGTTGCTGATTGAGTTCTCGCCGCAAGGAGGCCCGGAGCACATCCACACGATTTACCGTGACCCGACGAACGATTACGGCGCGCGCCTGACGAAACGATGAGAAGTTGAAGCGATGAAACTGCTGGCGTTGTGTTTGTTATGTGTGTGCGCCGTTCACCTGCCAGTGGCGGCGCATGTGCTCGATCAATATTTACAGGTGGCGCAGATTGCGCTCGCGCCTGATGGCGTGCGCGTCGAATTGCGGTTGATTCCCGGCGCGCAAGTGGCGGATCGCATCATCCGCCTGATTGATACCGACGGTGATGGGAAAATTGTGGACACGGAAGAGCAGGCTTACGCGCGACGTGTGTCGCAGGATGTCACACTCGAAGTTGATGGACGGCGCGTCCCGCTTGCGCTCGCGGGAGTTCAGTTCCCGTCGCGGCTGGAAATGAACGAAGGCATCGGCGCGATTCGTCTCACTCTCGCGGCGGAAGCGGCATTGGGCGCGGGCGAACATCAACTCTCTTTCCGCAACGACCATCTGCCCGAACTCGGCGTTTACCTCGCCAACGCTTTGGTTCCGGCAACAAGTGAAATCAAGATCAGCGGGCAAGAGCGCGACGGGCTGCAACGCGGGCTGCGAATCAACTTTCAAGCGACGCCTGGCGCTGCGCGCGGAAGTTTGCGCTGGACAGGCTTTTTTTTCATCTTCATTATTTTGGGGCTTTGCCTGGCGCTGCTTTTGCTTTTATGGAAACCTTCCCGCCAGTTATTCGCAGTCAGGAATTGAAATCCGGATACCGGAAACGATTGGTCATACCGTCGCTCACGCTCAGGTGGCGATGGGATGGAGGGCGCCATGCAACGAATCAAGCTGACGATCATAATGCTCGCCGTTTTGTGCGCAGCGATCGCGGGTTTGTGGCCGCTGACGGCAGTCAGGGGGCAGAGCGGAGCGCCTGCCGCGCCAACGGGCGTGGAGGCTTCCGACAACGCCTACAACAACAAGATCGGCATCAGTTGGGACACGATGGGCGGCGCGACGCGCTATCAGGTTTTCCGCCACACTGCCAATGACCCGGCGGCGGCGGCGCCCCTCGGCACGACCGTGGAAGCGATCTTTTACGACACGACCGCCGTGGCGGGGCAGACCTATTTCTATTGGGTGCGCGCCGAGAATGCGCTGGGCGCAAGCAGCGTGAGCGCGCCGGACACAGGCGCACGCGCCAGCGGCGCGGCCACGGGATTGAATCCGCCCGCGGCGCCGGCGGGCAATCCGGTGACGGCGACCAAAGCCGCATTGGGCAAGGTGTTGTTTTGGGATGAACAGCTTTCTTCTTCGCGCACCGTGGCCTGCGGCACTTGCCATATTGCACGCGGCGGCGGTTCCGACCCACGCTCGATTGCCAGCAATACCAACGCGCGGCATCCCGGCGCAGACAATCTCTTCGGCACAGCGGACGATATCCAAGGCTCGCCCGGCGTTCCGCTGGCGCAGGCCAACGGCAGTTATGCAATGACGGCGGCGTTCGGCTTGCGCGAACAGGTGACCAAACGCCGCAGCATGCCGCACATCAATTCGGGCTATCCGAACCGACTGTTCTGGGAAGGCCGCGCCGAGCAGGAGTTCCGCGATCCCATCACGAGGGCAGTCGTGCTGGCGAGCGGCGCCGCGCTCGAAAGCCAGGCGCTCGAACCGCCCATCAGCGAGGTTGAGATGGGGCACAGAGAGCGCGATTGGAACGATGTCGCGGCGCGCGTTGCCGCCGTCAAACCGCTTGCGCTCGCGCCGGCGATTCCCGCCGCACTCGTCGCATGGATCGGCGAACGCCGCTACCCCGAACTTTTTCAGGAAGCGTTTGGCACGCCCGAAGTGACGCCTGTACGCATCGCTATGGCGCTGGCGACTTATCAACGCACGCTGATTTCCGACCGCGCTCCGGTGGATGTCGGCGATTTGACGGAGCAGGAAGCGCGCGGTCGTCAGGTGTTCAATGCGAACGACTGCAACGATTGCCACAATGCGCCGCTGTTCGGTACCAACCAATTGCAAAACACCGGCGTGCGCCCTTCTTCGGAAGACCCCGGACGTTTCGCGGTGACGAACAATCAGAACGATCTGGGGCGCTTTCGCTCCGTGAGTTTGCGCAATGTTGAATTGCGCGCGCCTTACATGCACAACGGGCGTTTCAACACGCTCGAAGAGGTCGTCGAGTTTTACAACCGCGGCGGCGACTTTCCCGGCCCGAACACCAACCGCAACGAGATTCGCCCCCGGAATTTTACCGCGCAGCAAAAAGCCGATCTCGTCGCCTTTCTCAAGCGTCCGCTTACCGATCCGCGCGTAGCGGCTGAGCTTCCGCCGTTTGATCGTCCAATGCTTTACGCCGAATCCATGCGCGTGCCGCAAATTGTGGGCCAGGGCCTCGCGGGCGCGGGCGGACAAACACCGCAAGCGGTCGCCATTGAACCGCCCGTCATCGGCAATCCGCGCTTCACCGTAGCCGTGCAAAATGCGCTGGGCGGCGCGACGGCGACGCTGGTGATTGATGAGAACGATTCCGGCGCGACAGCGAACATTCCCGCGTCGGCCTCCTTCGCACGCACGACGGTTCAATTGAACGGCGCCGGCGCGGGCAATGGCTTCGGTTCCGTGAGCCTGGCGATTCCCGATCACGCGAGTCTGGCGGGCAAAACGCTCTACGGACGCTGGTACGTCAACGACGCCAGCGCGCCGCAGGGCATGGCCGTGTCGCCGGCGTTCAAGTTCACGCTCTTCGGCAGCAGCGACAATCGCGCTTCGGCCTTCGCCAGCGTCTCTGCCGCAAGCTTCGCGCTCGGAACGGTCGCGCCCGAATCCATCGTCGCGGGCTTCGGCGCAAACCTTGCGCCGGTGACGCTCGCGGCAAATACGTTGCCATTGCCCGACAGCTTGGGCGGTGTGACGGTGACGATCAAGGACGTGCTGGGCGTCGAACGCCGCGCGCCGCTCTTCTTCGTTTCGCCCGGACAGATCAATTATCTGCTGCCCGCTGGTGTCGCAATCGGCGAAGCAGGAGTCACGACTCAACAAAACGGAAACCTCGTTGCGGCAGGCTTGCTGCAAATCGCGCCGGTCGCTCCCGGCTTGTTCACCGCGGATGCCAGCGGACGCGGCGTGCCTGCGGCGATTGTTCTGCGCGTGAAAGCGGACGGGACTCAAAGTTACGAACCCGTC
>Ga0187893_10009662_pt1 | contig 14727 bp, 10 predicted proteins | sample MA1701074metaG_FD_139574 | JGI IMG/M metagenome (GOLD analysis project Ga0187893, IMG submission 139574) | White microbial mat communities from a basaltic lava cave in the Kipuka Kanohina Cave System on the Island of Hawaii, USA - MA170107-4 metaG ...
CCAGGTCGAGCGCCTCGTCCCAGGAGGCCTCGCGGAAGTGCGGGAGGACCTCGCGGTAGTCCACGACACCGCCGGGCCGGCGCCGGCGGCCGTCGCCGTTCCCCTCGGTGGACGCGACCTCGGCCGAGAGCGCGCCCTTGGGGTAGGTCTTCCGGATGAGCGGCCTCGTCAGGCGCTGCGGGTGGAGCGCGTAGTCGAACCCGTACCGCCCCTTCACGCAGAGGCGCCCCTGGTTGACCGGGCTCTCGCGGCCCTCGGCGCGCACGACCGTCTTCCCGTCCGTGAAGTAGGTCAGCGCGCAGCCGACGCCGCAGTAGGGGCAGACCGACTTCACGCCCTTGAGCGTCGCCTTCGGCTCGGCGGGGACGGAGACCGGCCGGTGGACGAGCGCCCCCGTCGGGCAGACCGCCGCGCACTCCCCGCAGGAGACGCAGGTCGAGGAGCCCATCGGCACGTCCTCGTCGAAGCCGATCCGCGAGAGGAACCCCTTCCCGTTGCGACCGATGACCTCGTTCGACTGGAGGTCGTCGCAGCCGCGGATGCACTTGTCGCAGAGGATGCAGGCGGAGTGGTCGACGGCGATGACCGGAGACGACGGGTCGAGGGGGCGCGGCGCGTCGGTCGGCGCGTACCGGGGCCGGCCGACGCCCTGGCGGCGGCCGAGGGACTCGAGGGCGCAGTCCCCCGCGGTGCGCTCCTTCTCGCAGGGGGACGGGTGGTCCGCGAGGAGGAGCTCCGCGAGGACCTTCCGCCGCCGCTCGATCTCGGGGGTGGAGGTGCGGACCTCCATGCCCTCCTCGCAGGCGCGCACGCAGGACGCGGGGCTCACCCGCTGGCCCTTCACGTCCACGACGCAGACGCGGCAGACGCCGACGGGCGCGAGGCGCGGGTCATGGCAGAGCACGGGGACCTCGACGCCGAGGAGCCGCGCCGCGTCCCAGATCGTCGTGCCCGCGGGGACCGTCACGCGCCGCCCGTCCACCGTGAGGGTGACGGTCCTCGTCGTGGCGCGCGCCGGCGCGGACGGGGCGGCGGAAGCGGGGGTCAACGCGGGGCCTCCTCGGGGCCGGGGCCGAGGAGCCGGTCCAGGCCGAGCCGTCGCCTCGTCGCCCGCGTCGGGACCCCTTCCGCGTCCCACCCGCGGGCGGCGAAGTAGGACGCGATCATAGCCTCGAGGTCGCCCCTCCCCAATCCCCCCGGCTCCTCCGTGAGGAACCGGTCCGGGAGCGTGTCCTCGGCGCGCGTCGCCCCCTCGCGGAGGTTGTAGAGCCGCCGCAGCGCGACCACGCGCTCGCCGACCTCGATGAGGGCCGGCCCGTCCACCTCCCAGCCGGTGACGAGGCGGAGCAGGCCCGCGGCCTCCCCCGGGAGATCGTCGAACACGCCGCGCAGGAACTTGCAGAGGATCAGGGAGTCGAGGATCGCGGCCTTCGTCTCCGTGCGGGCCGCGAGCGGGCCCTTGGCGGCGTCGGACTCCGATCGGTCGGTCTCGTCGGAGAGGTCCGCCTCGTAGGCGCTCGACCGGTTGTGGTCGGCGCCGCGGGACGCGACCGAGAGCCCGAGGGCCATCGTCCGGAGCGCGGCGGGGTGGTAGCCCGGCAGTTCCAGCCCCTTCACGTGGGGCGCCAGCGCCGCGGCCCCGCCGCCGATCTCCTCCGCGGCCCGCCGCGAGCCCATCGCGACCAGCTCCCCGAGGCGCCCCCGCCGCTCCGCGCCGCGCCGGAGCGCCTCGAGGAGCGCGTCCCCGTCGCCGAATCGGAGGTCCACGCCGTCGAGCGCGTCCTCGCGCAGGATCTCGCGCTCGACGCACTCCATGAGGAACGCGACGGTCCCGCCGGCGGAGATCGTGTCCATCCCCGCGTCGTCGCAGAAGCGCGCGGCGCGGAGGACCGCCTCGCGGTCGCCGACGCCGCACAGCGGTCCGAGCGCGAAGAGGGACTCGTACTCCAGCCGGCCCTCGCTCCCGTCGGCGGCGGTGAAGACGTGCTCGCACCCGATGGTGCAGGCGGCGCAGGACTCGCGGCGCACCTTCCCCCCCGCCGCCAGGGCCTCGCCGGAGACGCGCTCCGCGTCGGCGAACTCCGTCGCGGAGAAGTTGCGCACGGGGAGCGCGCGGAGGCGGTTCAGGACGAGGAGGTTGGCGACTGTGCCGAGTTCCCGGTACTTGAGCGTGGCCGGGCCGAAGGAGCGCGCCGACAGGTCCCGCGCGGCGGCGACGACCCCGTCGGCGTCGGCGAGCGGCACCGCCCCCGTGCCGCGGACCGCGACGGCCTTCAGGTTCTTCGACGCGAGGACCGTGCCGAGCCCCCCGCGGCCGGCGTGGCGCCCGTCGTTGGAGAGGTTCGCGTAGAGGACGCCGCGCTCGGCCGCGGGGCCGCAGGCGACGACGCGCAGGCCGGGATCCCCGAGGGCGGAGCGCAGCCGCCCCTCCGCCTCGCGGGCCGGAAGCCCTGCGAGGTCCGCCGCCGGTCGGAGCTCGGCCCTCCCGTCGCGGACCAGGAGGACCGAGAGGGCCGGCGCGCGCCCGCGGACGACGATCGCGTCGGCGCCGGCCCGCTTCAGCTCGATGGCGAAGTGGCTCGAGGAGAGGGCGTCGCCGATGCGGAGCGTGAGCGGGCTCTTCGCGACCACGGCGAACTTGGCGCTCGTCGTGAGCGGCGTTCCGACCAGGGGCGAGCCGGCGAAGACGATCGGCGCCTCCGGCGCGAGGGGGTCCAGCCCCGCGGCCGATTCCCTCCAGAGGAGCAGCGCGCCGAGCCCGACGCCGCCGATCACCGCGCGGAGGTCCTCCTCCGGGATCGGGACCGCTTCCGCGGACCCGGTCGCGGCGTCGACGCGGAGGTACCGGCCGTGGTAGCCGGGGGGCGGGTTCATGGACTCAGGCTATCTCACCCGCCCGCGGAGGCGGGGAGGAGGAGGAGGGGCTTCCCCGGGGCGAGGGGCGCGGCGGGGTCGCGCAGGAACGTCTTCCCGTCGAGGGAGGCGACCGACCCCGCGGCGAGGCTCCGGCGGTCGGGACCGAGGACGGGCCCGACCAGTTCCGGGAGCGCGCCCGCGAGGAGCGCGAGCGCGTCGCCGAGGGTCGCCCCCGCGGGGACCGGGATCACGACGGCGTCGCGGCCCGACCTCGACCGGGCGACTCCGTACAGCTCCACCCGGAGCGGCACGCCTCCCGCGTCCGCCCCGAGCCCCGCGTCGCGGAGCGCCGCCGCGTACTCCTCGGGGGAGTTGCAGTTGCGGAACGAGGCGAGGCCGGGGTCCGCCGCGCGGACCTCGTCCTCCGGGACGCGCGCGACCTCCTCCCCCTCGACGAGGTCGATCACCCGCCGCCGCCCGCCGCGGACGAGGCGGGCGGCCTTCGGCGCGAGGGAGGCGCGGTAGACGGCGAGGAGCGGCTCGGGGCGGCCGCCGATCACCGCCTGCGCCGCGGCGGCGCCGCCGAGCGCGTCGAAGAGCCGCGCGACGAGCGCGGCGCGGAGGAAGGGGACGTCGCAGGACGCGCAGAAGGCCGCCGGCGCGCGCACCGCGGCGAGCCCGACGGCCAGCCCCTCGAGCGGCCCCTGCTCCGGCATCGCGTCCCGGACGACCCGCGCGGCGCGCGGGAGCGCGGGGAGCTCCTGGCCCTCCGCGGCGACGACGACGATCTCCCCGCAGGCATCGCCGCAGACGCGGAGCACCCGATGGAGGAGCACTTCGCCGCCGAAGGGCAGCAGCGCCTTCGGCCGCCCCATCCGCGAGGACTTCCCGCCGCAGAGCACGACGGCGGCGCGGCCGGGGGGAGGGGGCACGACCGAATGCTACGCGGAGCAGTAGGATTCGCCCCCCGTGACCGCCCCCGACCTCCCGCACTCCGTCCTCGAGGCCGTCGCCGACGCGGCACGGCGGGCGGGGGACGCGATCCGGCGGGTGCGGGCCGAGGGGTTCGAGGTCCTCTCGAAGGGGGACGCCGGCCCCGTGACGCGCGCCGACCGCGAGGCCGACGCGCTGCTCCGCGGCGCCCTCCCGCGGATCGTCCCCGCGGCCTGGCTCTCCGAGGAGACCGCGGACGACCCCGCCCGCCTCTCCGCGTCCCGCGTCTGGATCGTGGATCCCCTCGACGGGACGAAGGAGTTCGTCGAGGGGGTCCCCCACTACGCCGTGTCGATCGGGCTGGTCGAGGAGGGGGCGCCGATCCTCGGCGTCGTCCACAACCCGGCCACGGGGACGACGGTCGCCGCGGTCCGGGGCGGGCCCGTCCTCCGCGACGGCGCGCCCGTCCGCTGCGCCGAGGGGCGGCGGCTCGGGGCGTCCCGCTCGGAGATCCGGCGGGGCGAGTTCGCCCCCTTCGTGGCCGACTGGGGGATCGAGCCGCTCGGATCGATCGCGTGGAAGCTGGCGCTCGTCGCCTGCGGGGAGATCGCCGCCACGGTGTCGCGCGGGCCGAAGCACGAGTGGGACGTCTGCGGCGGCGCCGCCCTCGTCCTCGCCGCGGGGGGACGGGTCGAGGACTGCTTCGGCGCAGCCCTCGCGTTCAACCGGGAGTTCCCGAAGACGAAGGGCGTCGTGGCCGGCGCGCCGGAGGCGTTCGCGCGCCTCCGGGCGCGCCTCGCCGAGGTCGGCGTCTCCGACCGGATGGACGAGTTTCGCGGGCGGTAGCACGCCGAGCCGGGGAGCCCCGAGGATCCCTTCCCCGCGCGCGACCCGGGCAGCCGGCTCCCCCCTCTACGGGTACTTCGACTGGCCGGTCTTCTTCGGCGTCCAGGGGTCGGTGCCGCCCGCCGCCTGCGACGGCCCCATGTCCACGCCGAGGAACACGCTGCTCACGGTGGTCGCCGGGAGATCGGTCTTCGCCACCGACGCCGCGAGCGTCCCCTTCGCCGCGTTGAAGGCGACCTTCACCTTCGGGAGCACGCCCTTCGCGCTCTTCCAGGCGTACTTGGTCTTCCTCACCTTCCAGCCCGGATCGCCCGGGGGGATCGAGATCACCGCCGGGGCGCTCCTCCCGCCGAGGTAGAGCTCGAAGCCCTGGGCGCGCGGGTCGAGGTTCGGCGCGGGGCCGCCGGCACCGGCGCCGAGGACGGCCTTCACCGCGAGCGAGTCCCCCCCGGGGTCGAGCACGTACTTGAGCTTCCCCTTCCTGAGCAGGTAGCCGAACGACGCCGGCGTCGCCGCGGCGACCTCGTTCGAGGGCGCGGAGACGCCTCCGGCGTTCTCCGCGGTGACGCTCCAGAGGTACGCGCGGTGAGGCCGGGCCGGCGCGTCCGCGGTGACGGCGTCCGCCGGCGCGTTGAAGACCGGGGCGGCGATGCCGCCCGGCTCGCGGCGGTGGACGACGACCGCGGACTCCCTCGCGCTGTTGTCGGTCCAGTTGAGCCGCACGGTCGTCGGCCCCAGGGCCGCGGCCGTGAGCCCCGACGGCGCCTCCGGCGGGAGCGGCGGGACGGCGGTCGCCGGGGTCGACGACCAGGTCGAGGGTCCGCCGTGGTCCACCGACCGGACGCGCCAGGTGACCGTCTGGCCAGGGGGCACGGTCGAGTCGAGGAGCGTGAGCGACCCGGCCGGGAGCGACGCCCGGGGCAGGAACGGGGCCGCGGGCGAGTCCTTCCGCTCGATCTCGAAGGGGCAGAGCCCGCCCGTCGGGTCGAGCCACTTGACGGAGACCTCCCCCGGGCCCTCGAGCACCACGTGGACCCCCGTCGGCGCCGCGGGCGGGTTCATGCGGATGCGCGCGAGGCCGAAGTCGACGGAACCCCCGCGGACGCTGTCCAGTTCCGACTGGAGCGGGAACGCCGACGACGTGGTCAGGCCCGCGAGCCAGAGCGACCCGTCGGGCGCGAAGGCGAAGCCCTCGGCCGCGTCGGCGCCCGCGCCGCCGAGGAAGGTGCTGCAGAGGAGCGGCGCCCCGGAGGGGTGGAGCCGCGCGAAGAAGAAGTCGCTGCTCCCGCCGCCGAAGGTGCCCTGCAGCGGGGCCGCCGTCGGGAAGTCCACGGACTCCGTCGTCCCCGCGACGCACACGGCGCCGATGGAGTCGAGCGCGATCCGCGCCGCCGTGTCGTTGAAGCCGCCGCCGAGGTAGGTCCCGTACTGGAGCGTGGCGCCGCCCGCGCCGAGCCGGACCACGAAGGCGTCGCTCCCCCCGTTCTGGTTCGGCTGGACGCCGTTGACGACCACGGGGAAGTTCGTCGAGGTCGAGTCCCCCGCCGCCCAGGTCGAGCCGTTGCGGCCCTCGACGACGGCGCGGGCGACGTCGTTCCCGCTCCCGCCGACGTAGGTGCACCAGGTGAGCGAGAGCCCGGTCGCCGGCATCCGGAGGACGAAGGCGTCGGAGCCGCTCGCCTTCACCGTCTGGAAGCCGCCGGCCAGGACCGGGAAGTCGTTCGAGGCGGTCGCCCCCGCGACGAGGAGCGACCCCGCGGAGTCGAGGGAGACCCCCCGCGCCCCGTCGTCCCCGCCGCCGCCGAGGAAGGTGGACCAGGCCAGCGACCCGGTGGGAGAGATGCGCATGACGAAGGCGTCGGTGCCGGCGCCCTTCGTCCCCTGGATCGGCGACGCGGTCGGGAAGTTGGAGGAGCCGGCCTCGCCGACGACGAAGGCGTTGCCGCCGGAGTCGAGGACGACGCCGTGGGCGACGTCCCGGGCTCCCTGGCCGCCGAGGTAGGTGGACCACTCGAGGAGCGACCCGTCGGGGGAGAGCCGGCTGGCGTAGCCCTCCGGGATGGGCGGCATCCCCGAGCCGATGACCCCGGTCCCCTGGATCGCGTTCACGGCCGGGAAGTCGGTGGAGATGGTCTCCCCGACGACCACGACCGCGCCGCCCGCATCCACCGCGAGGTCGCGCGGGGTGTCGGACCCGTTGCCGCCGAGGTAGGTCGCGTAGAGGAGTGCCGAGCCGTCGGCGGCGACCTTCGCGACGACGGTGTCCCAGCCGCCGCTGCTGGTCGAGTCGTAGGGGTTCACCAGGGGGAACGAGTTCGTCGCCGTCCCGGCCAGGTGGAGCACGCCGCTCCCGTCCACGCGCGCGGCGAAGCAGGAGTCGTCCCCGGAGCCGCCGAGGTAGGAGCCGTACTCGAGGGTCGGGTCCACGACGAGGGGGAGCGAGCGGTCGAAGGCGGCCGCCTCGACGACGGCGAATCCGTCGCGGACGGCGAAGCGGCCCTCGACGGGCAGGCGGCGGTGCCCCGACTCCTGCCAGAGCCGCGGGCGGCCGAGGGCGAGCGTCCCGCGGGGGAGTTCCGCGACGAGCCGGCCGGCCCCGTCCACGGAGAGGGAGCGCGCGCCCTCGATCGCGATCGGGACGGTCGCCGGGTCCGTGCCGGGCGCGAGGTGGAGGTCGAAGCGGAGGAGGCCGTGCGCGGAGCCGCGCCAGAGGAGGTCCGCGCCCGGCGCGACGCGGGGGGCGCGCAGGGCCGGGAAGCGCCGGACGCCGCGGACCCACTTCGCCGGGTCCCGCCCGCGGAGGTAGTGCGCCGGACCGGGGAGCGCGGCGCCCTCCGCCCCGGGGCGGGCCGAGTCCGCGGTGCCGATCCGCAGGCGGGCGCGGTCGACGCCTCCCCGGCCGAGGAGGAGGTCGGCGCCGCCGTCGCCGATCAGCGCGACGACGCCGCGCCCGCGCCCGACGAACCGGACCGACGCCTCCGCCTGCCCGAGGTTCTCCTCGAATGCGACGCGGGAGAGGGCGGCCGGCTCCCGGCCGGGCCCGGGCTCCGGAGTCCGCGGCTCCCGGCCGCCGACGCCGAGGGCCGGGGCCGCCGCGGCGACCGCGACGAGGAGGTTGCGCGAGAGTGCCATGGTGCCGCTCCCTTCCTCGCCGCCGCCCGCGCGGGGCGAGTCGTGGACCCTCATTCTCCCATCGGAGAGCCGGAGGGCAAACCCTGCGGGAGGGGCTCCTCCCGGGCGAGGCGCTCCTCGAGGTAGCGGGCCGTCCAGAGGGCGGGGAAGAGGAGGGCGAGGTTCCACCACGCCGCCCTCGTCGCGTTCACGATCAGGGTGCCGGGTGCGAGCGGATCCCCGAACTCCCGCTCCAGGGAGGAGCAGAGGAGCGCCGACGCGTAGGGCAGGATCAGGCCCGGCAGGGCGATGACGAAGCCGGGCCAGAGCCCGACCCGCGCCGGAGCGGCGTCCGCGCGCCCGCGCGGGTCCGTCGCGACGAGGAGCCGCCCGGTCCCCCAGACCACGACCCATGACTCCACCAGCTGCGCGATCGCCGGCAGCGCGCGGAAGATCGCTCGGTGGATCTCCGTCCACCAGGAGTCCCCCGACAGCCCCGGGACCATCCACGGGCCGGCCGCACGGAAGGCCGCCCCCAGTCCGTAGAGGACCGCCCCGACGAGCGTCACCGGGCCGAGGTGCCGGAGGACGAGCCCGGGCCGGAGTCCGCGCGCGCCGAGGGCGACGGGCAGCAGGAGCAGGATGCACGCCGCGCGGAGCAGCTCCCACGAGAGCGTGAGCGCCTCCATCCCCGTGTACAGCCGTCGGCCCCCGGGGAGCGGGAGGGTCGGCATCCAGTCGAACAGGCTGAACCGGAGCAGGAGCAACATCCATGCGAGCGAGGCGGCGGTGAGCCCGACGACGACCACGATCGTCTCCCCACGGAAGAGCAGGGGGACCGCCGAGTTCAGGCCCGCGCGCAGCGGTCCCCTCGCCGGGCGGCCGGCCGCGGCGATCACCCGCGAGGCTCCGCCTCGGCCTCGTTGTCGATCGCGCGGAGCATCCAGAGGATGGTGAACACCACCGCCGCGCTCCAGGCGAAGGAGATCACGAGTGCCATCCCCGGCTGCCGGCCCGCCAGGACGGGCGAGCGGAGGAGCCGCAGGGAGCGCTCGTCGATCAGCGCGCACAGGGCCCCGCCGACGAGCGTCGCCGCGAGGAGCCCGGGCCACAGGAGGAGCCGCCGCGGCACGGGCGGTCGGACCTCGCGGGGACCGGTGACGACCGCGAGGAGCCACGCGCACCCGGCCGCGGCCCCGGCGTCCAGTCCGCACCGGAGGAACCGGTCGAACCCGGGCAGCGGCACGGCGCCCGGCCCGGCCGGGTGGCGCAGGACGAGGTCGAGCGCGATCGACGCGCCGAAGGCGGCGGCTCCTGCCATGGCGAGGGATCCGAAACGGAGGCCGAGCGGATTCCACGAGAGGCCGTGATCCCCGCGCGCCACCGGCAGGAGCAAGAGGGCCACGCCGGCCACCACGAGCCAGCGGACGAACTCGAGGACCGCCGGCAGCGCGTCCAGGGCGCCGACGCGCGGCAGGTAGAACTTCGCCCACGGGCCCGTGGCCCCCGGGGGAACGGCCGCCGCCAGGATCGGGAGCGCGGTCAGGACCGCGATTCCCGAGAGGACCTCCCAGCGGAACAGGAGCGGCACCGCCTCGAGGAAGGGCCCGAACGCGGGGCGCACCTCCCGCGGCATCGGGACGCGCACCATCGCTACCGGAACTCCCGTTCGAGCCACCTGCCGAGGATCGCGAGCGCGATCACCGCGGCGACGATCCCGAGGAACCAGAGCGTGACGGGGCGGTAGCGGCGCGGCGGGCCGGGCGCGGTCACGCCGGCGCCCCCGCCGCGGGCGGAGGCGCCGCGGCGCGCAGGTACTCGAGGGCGGCGAGGGCGGAGAGGGAGTCCGCCAGCCGCCACGCGACGAAGAAGGGGGGCGGAAGGCGCACCGTCGCCTCCTCCATCCCGTCCGACGCCCACCACAGCGCCTCCCCTGCGACGTCCAGGAGCGCCCCGGCGGCGTACTCCCCTGCGAAGAAGAAGGCCCCGGCGGCCAGGAGGTTTCCGGCGCCCCAGGGCCAGGCCCGGTCGCCCCGCGTCGCGGCGATCACGGACGCCGCGACCCAGGCGCGGACCGCGGCGAACAGGAGGTCGCCGAGCCCCATCGCCGCCCGCCAGCCGAGGATCCCGGCGAGCGGCTCCATCCAGCCGAGGGCGAAGCAGAGGGCCTCCGCGATCCCGGCCCCCGCGAGGGCGGCCGCGATCCCGAGGAGCCGCGGGCCGGCCGGCCGGAGCCGGCCGGGCGCGATCTCGCGGCGGCCGTCGAGCAGCGGGACCAGGAGCGCGAGGAGGAGCACGTGGAGCACGGCCTGCCCGCCGAGATCGAGCGCGATCCCCGCCCCGCCGGAGAGGGTCCCGCCCGGGCCGCGATCGCCGGCGGGGAGGAGGTCGCGGCTCCAGAGGACGACGAACCACGGGAACAGGAGCCCGAGCGCGACGAGGAGGATCCAGGTCTCCCCCCGGAGGAGCGCGGCTCCGGAGGCCCGGAGCGCCCGCCCGATCGCCCTCGCCTCGCGGAGGACGGGCGACCCTTCGGCGGCGTTCAAGCGGGGAACCCCTCCTCGCGGAGCGCGGCGCGGGCCCCGTCGGAGCCCACCAGTTCGACGAACGCGCGCACCGCCGGCTTCTCGGTCCGGTCCCGGGGGACGAGGAAGTCGAACCGCTCCTCGCGGTGGAACGCGAACCCGAGCCCCGCGGCCCGCGCGGCCGTCTCCTCCGCGAGCCCGCCGTCGGCCTTCCCGTGCCGCACCGCCGCGCAGACCGCGGTGTGGCTCCGCAGTTCCGCGTCGCCCCCCCGGAGCGACGCCGCGTCGCCGCCGAGCAGCGCGTCGAGGAGGATCCGCGTCCCGGAGCCGCGGTTGCGCTGCGCGAGGAGGAACGCCGGGTCGGCGCGGGCGGCGCGGGCGCAGGCCTCCGCGTCCCTCCCCTCGAAGCGGGCGTCCCCGGGGCGGAAGACCCAGCCCTGCCGGCGGCGGTAGCCGCGGACGAGCGCGACGGTCGCGTCCCCGCGCACGAACGGCTCGTTGTACTCGCCGCTCCCCTCGTCGAGGAGGTGCACGCCCGCGAGGTCGCACGCGCCTCGGCGCGCCGCGTCGAGCCCGCCCGTCGAGCCGACGCTGATGATCTTCGCCGAGTGCCCGGTCCGATCGCGGAGGAGCCGCAGCAGCGCGTCCACGCCGCGGCAGTGGCTCCCGACGACGGCGAGGTCCGCGGGCGGGCGATCCTGCGCCAGGGGGACGACGGCGACCTCCTCCCCGGCCTCGACCTGCTCGCGCGTGCCGGGCGTCCTGAAGAAGCCGTCGGCCCGCGCGAAGGTCGTGATCGATCCGGAGCCCTTCCCGATCGGGTAGGCGAGGAGCCCTTCGCGGCCGCGGACGAGGTCCACGAGGGTGAAGTCGAGGAGCCCGCGGCGGCTGCGGTGGCGGACCGCGAGGCGCGCCGCCACGGTCTCGCCGGGCGGCCGCTCCGGGAGCCCCGCCATGCGGCGGACGACGGGCGCGACGAACTCGTGGAAGGTGAAGACGGCGCTCGTCGGGAACCCCGGCAGGACCGCGAGCGGCGTCCGGCCGACGACGGCGAGCAGGAGCGGCTTCCCCGGCCGGAGCGCCACGCCGTGGACGACGACGCGCGCCCCCGGGAGCCGCCCGAGCACCGACGCCGCGAGGTCCCCCGCGCCCTTGCTGGTCCCGCCCGAGAGGAGGACGAGGTCGGCGCCGGCCGCGGCGGTCTCGATCGCCGCCGCGAGCGCGCCGCGGTCGTCGGGCACGACGCGCGGCTCGTCGGGCTCCCCCCCGGCGGCGCGGACGCCGTCGGCCACGGCGCGTCCGTTCGCGTCCCGCACGAGCCCCTCGCGCATGGGCGCGTCGGGGCCGACCACCTCGTCCCCGGTGGAGAGGACCGCGACGCGCGGCCGCGGCAGGACCGGGACGCGGGCCACGCCGCAGGCGGCGAGCACGGCGGTGTCCCTCGGCCCGAGGAGGTCGCCGCGGCGGCCGACGGTCTCGCCGCGCGCGAGGTCGGTCCCCGCCTGGGTCAGGTTCTCCCCGGGGACGACGGCGTGCGTGACGCGGACCTCCTCCCCCTCCTCGAAGGCGTCCTCGACCATGACGACGGCGTCGGCGCCCCGCGGGACCGCCGCGCCCGTGGCCACGGGCCGGGCGGCACCGGCGGGCAGCTCCTCCCGCGCCTCGCGCCCGGGGGTGAGCGGCTCGCCCGCGCGGCGGAGGGTCCGCGGCGACTCCTCCGTCGCGCCGAAGGTGTCGGCGGCGCGGACCGCGAAGCCGTCCCGGTCGGCGCGGCGGAAGGTGGGCACGTCCTCCGGCGCGGCGAGGTCGCGCGCGAGGACGCGGCCGAGAGCGGCGCCGAGGGGAACCTCCTCCTCCCCGCCGCGCGGCGCGAAGACGCAGGCCTCCGCCCAGAGCCGCTTCGCCTCCTCCGCCGGGACCACCTTCAGGAACCCGACGGGGCGCCGCGGCGGCATCAGTAGAGCCGGACCTCGACGACCTCCCCCTCCTCGTGGCCCTCGACCTCGGGCGGGACGAGGACCCAGCCGTCGGCGCGGACCGCGGTCGAGAGGACCGACGCTCCGGAGACCGAGACCGGCTCGAGGCCGCGCTCGGTCACGGCGACGCGGGCGTAGTCGGCGCGCCCCGCGACCGAGGCGAGCCGCCGCGCGAGCGGGAGCCGCGCGCGCCGGTAGGGCTCGACGGGGGGGACGCCCTGGAGACGGCGGAGGCAGGGGCCGACGAGGAGGTCGAAGGCGCAGAGGCAGGAGACCGGGTTGCCCGGGAGCGCGAAGACCGGCTTCCCCTCCACGACGCCGAACGCGACCGGTCCCGCGGGGCGGAGCGCGACGCCGTGGAAGACGATCCGCCCCGCCTCGGCGAGGAGCCCGGGGACCAGGTCCTCGGCGCCGACGGAGGAGCCGCCGGTCACGAGGACGAGGTCCACGCCGGCGGCGCGGACGGCGCGGCCCAGCGCGCGGCGCAGGCGCGGCGCCTCGTCGGGCTGGAGGGAGATCGCGCCGGCCCGCCCACCCCACCGCCCGAGGAGCCCGACGAGCATCGGCGAGTCCGCGTCGTGGACCTGGAACGGGCCGAGCCGCGCGCCGGGGCGGACGATCTCGTTCCCCGTCGCGACGAGCGCGGCGCGGGGCCGGGGCGCCACGGGGACCGCGTCCACGCCGGCGGCCGCGAGGATCCCGAGGTCCTGCGGGCGGAGGAGCCGCCCCTCCTCGAGGACGAGGTCCCCCTCGCCGAGGTCCTCGCCGGCCCGGCCGACGTGCCGGCCCGGGGAGACGGAGCCCGCGACGCGGACGAGCCCGCGCGCCTCCTCGGCGAACTCCGCGGGGACGACGGCGTCCGCGCCCTCCGGCATCGGGGCGCCGGTCATGATCCGCACCGCCCGGGCGCCCGAGAGCCGCTCCCCGAAGGGCGCCGCGGGCAGGCTCTCCCCGGCGATCTCCAGGACGACCGGGTCGTAGGCGGTGGCGGAGAAGGTGCGTGCGGCCTCGACGGCGTAGCCGTCCATCGCGGCGCGGTCGAACGCGGGCACCGGGCGCGGCGCGCGGACGTCCTTCGCGAGCACGCGGTCGAGCGCCTCGCGCACCGGCGCCGTCTCCGGCTTCCCGAGCGGCGCGACCGCCTGGACGATGAGCCGTCGCGCCTCCTCGAGCGTCACCCGGTCGCGGAAGCCGCGCATGCGGACGTCGTCGTGGGCTCCGGATCGCCGCAACTCAGGCGCCCCCGCACTCCCCGGGGAAGTGCTTCGCCGCGGAGAGGATCGGGTTGAGCGCGGCCTGGCCGAGGCCGCAGATGCTCGTCATCGCGAGCGCGTCCGAGAGCTCCGGCATCAGGTCGAGGCCGGACGGGTCCCCCTTCTCCGCGGCGCGCAGGATGTCGACGGCCTTCTCGGTCCCGACGCGGCAGGGGACGCACTTCCCGCAGGACTCGTTGCGGAAGAACTCCACGACGTTGATCGCGAGGGGGAGCATCGGCGTCCCCTCGGCGACGACGAAGAGCGCGCCGGAGCCGAGCATCGAGCCGGCCTCGGCGAGCGGCGCGAAGTCCATCGGCGTGTCGACGGCCGACGCGGGGAGGAAGTTCGACGAGGAGCCGCCGGGGGAGAACGCCTTGAGGCGCTTGCGCCCCTGCATGCCGCCGCAGAGGTCGATCACCTCGCGCGCCGTCGTCCCGAGCGGCACCTCGACGACCTGCGGCCTCCGCACGTCCCCGGAGACGGAGAGGAACTTCAGCCCCGACGCGCCGCGCGTCCCGAGTCCCCTCCAGGACTCGCCGCCGTTCAGGACGATCCATGGCGCGAAGGCGAACGTCTCGACGTTGTTGATCAGGGTCGGCTTCCCGTGGAGCCCGTGGGTCCCCGGGAAGGGCGGCTTGTTGCGCGGCTCGGCGCGCTTCCCCTCCATCGCCTCGAGGAGCGCGGTCTCCTCGCCGCAGATGTAGCCGCCGGGCGAGACGAAGACCTCGACGTCGCAGGCCCAGCCGGAGCCGAGGACGTCGCGCCCGACGGCGCCCGCCCTCTTCGCGGCGCGGATCGCCTCGCGGAAGCGGCGCTCCTCGGGGGCGTACTCGTGGCGGACGTAGAGCACCGCGCGGCCGGCGCCGACGGCCCGCGCGCCGAGCAGCATCCCCTCGAGGACGAGGTGCGGAAGGCGCGCGAGGATCTCGCGGTCCTTGAAGGTCCCGGGCTCGCTCTCGTCGGCGTTGACGCAGAGGTAGACGGGCTTCTCGGTCTGCTTCGGCAGGAAGCTCCACTTCATGCCGGTCGGGAACCCGGCGCCCCCGCGGCCGCGCAGGTTCGACGCCTTCACCAGGTCGACGAGCTGCTCGGGGGTGAACTCGGTGAGCGCCTTCTTCGTCGCCTCGTAGCCGCCGTGCCGGCGATAGACGTCGAGCTGGCGGAGGCCGGGAACGTCCCGGCAGCGGAGGAGGAGACGCTCGGCCATGTGCAGGCGGTCAGCCG
>Ga0187893_10009663_pt1 | contig 14725 bp, 6 predicted proteins | sample MA1701074metaG_FD_139574 | JGI IMG/M metagenome (GOLD analysis project Ga0187893, IMG submission 139574) | White microbial mat communities from a basaltic lava cave in the Kipuka Kanohina Cave System on the Island of Hawaii, USA - MA170107-4 metaG ...
AACGTGCGGGATGTCGTCAATACCGTCGGCTCGGTTTGCCTGGCGCCTCACTTTGAAGAACTGGCACCGGGCTACCCAACGTTTTCTCTCCTCATAACGAATGCCAATCGGGAGTTGGCCACGCAGGACGCGCTCAAGGCCATCGCGGGTGGTCCGCGCACGAAACTCGGCGCGGCTGTCCTGGATGCACTTGAGCTTCTCGACGGTGAGCGTCTGGATTCGGCGAAGTCAAAACTCGCCTGCCACGTCACCGACACGCTGAAGAAGAAAGGGCACGGACAGGTCGTAAACCGCAGCGAACTCGTGCACGAAGTTTACGGAGTGGAGTACTTCGCTCCTGACCGTTACCGGTTGGAACCAGAGTGGCTGGTCGTCTTGCTGGCGGCATTGGTGCATTCCGGCGATTTGGTGCTCGCCATCCCCGGCAAGAAGCTCGACGCCACCAATGTAGCGCAATTGACCTCCACCCCCCTCGACGAACTGATCAACTTCAAGCACATCGAGCGGCCCAAGGACTGGAACCTCCCGGCTTTGAAAGCGCTCTTCGAATTGCTGGGGCAACCACCTGGGCTTGCCCAGGCTCTCACTCAGGGCGGAGAGCAGGCAGGCAACGCCGTGAGGACGCTGGCTGGTGAATCCAAGAGGCTGACCGAGCGTATCGTCCAGGCGCAGCAAGTGCTTCAGAGCGGAATGAGGCTTTGGGCCCGGAATCTGCTATCGGCTGAGGATTCGGAGGCGTTGCGTCGCCGGATGGACGATTCCAAGCAGTTCCTGGAATCTCTCCAAGCCTACACGACCGCCGGCCAACTCAAGAACTTCCGCCACGAACCGCAGGAGGTCACCGCCAAGCGGGACGGTCTTGACGCATTGAAGCAGGTGGAAGCGTTTCAGGTGATTGCAGCGGAGTTCGGGCCGCTCGCATCCTACTTAGCCACTGCGGAAGCAGCACTGCCCAGCGACCACGATTGGATTAAGAAGGTCCAGGCCGTGCGTCATGATTTGCTGTCGGACATGCTCGACGCTGGAAAACGGGAATCGCACTCTTTCCGGCAGGCTGGATTGCAGAAGCTCGCGGGGCTGAAGAAGGACTACACGGATCTCTACGTTGCGGCGCATGGCCGGGCGCGCCTGGCCGCGAAGGACGACAAGCTCAAGTCTCAGTTGTCAAAGGACCCTCGGTTGGGCCAATTACAACGACTCTCGACGATCGAGCTGATGCCCCGGCAACAACTCAGCGACTACCAGAACCGTCTCGCGGGACTGCGGACGTGCTTCGCCTTGACTCAACCGGATCTGGACGCTTCGCCGGTGTGCCCGAACTGCAATTTCCGGCTCGTGAGCGAACCGGATTCTGTTTCCGCGTCACAAACCGTCAGATCGCTGGAGAGCGAGCTTGACCGGCTGCACGAGGGTTGGACGAAAACTCTGCTGAACAACCTGGCAGACCCTACAACTCAACAGAACTTGACCCTTCTCAAGCCAGGCCCCCGCAAGATCGTCGATGCATTCCTGGCCGCGCGCGCGTTACCCGACGAGGTGAACCACGACTTTGTGGCGGCTCTCCAAGAGGCGCTCTCTGGGCTATCCAAGGTCATTGTGACGACTGAAAGCCTTCGGGCGGCGTTGCTGGCAGGCGGATCGCCTGCGACGGTTGTCGAGATGAAGAGGCGCTTTGAGGATTATCTTGCAGAAATCAGTAAGGGCAAGGACCCCGCGAAGATCAGGCTGGTACTTGAGTGAAAGGCGACGCCGGGAAAGAGGATAGCTGGAAACGATCATGCCTCCAAGCAAGCGAGCTTCGGATCACCTGACCAAACGTCTGTTCCGCAACCCATCGGGCCAGGGGGAGATGTTTGACAAGTCTGTCGAAGAAGAACTGGAGGCGCAGGCCGTACCCGTCGAGTGTCTTGGCAGAACATTCCCCAGCGACAATGCCCGAAGAGAGTACTACCTCTCAAGACTGGCCGAAAAGCTCAAGGATCCGGCCTTCAGGAATACTGCTGGCTTTCCCAAGGGAAACGATGAAGACATCTTGGCTCTTTCAGATCCTCCCTTCTACACCGCCTGCCCCAACCCCTTTCTCGGAGAATTCGTTGAGTACTTTGGGCGACGATATACACCAGATGATAAGTACGCTCGCGAACCATTCGCTTCAGATGTCAGTGAGGGGAAAAACGATCCGATCTACAACGCGCACTCCTACCACACGAAGGTGCCGCCAAAGGCCATCGTGAGGTACCTCGAGCATTACACGGAGCCCGGCGCTCTCATATTGGACGGGTTCTGCGGTACCGGGATGACTGGTGTAGCTGCGGCTCTCGCCACGACAACATTCGAGGGTGGACGACCACGCAGTCCACACCTTACTGATGGTTCCCGCAAATCTATCTTGGTCGACCTTTCTCCTATCGCAACATTCATCGCGGCCAACCTGCTACGTCCGCTGGACCGGTCCCGATTTCACTCGGCTGTCGAATCGACCTGCCAAGCTGTCGACAATGAATTCGGCCATCTCTATTCAACGCGACATTCCGGGTGGAAGGTGCGTGACCGTAAGCAAGCTATCCACCGGCACTACGAGCATCGAGGTGAGCAGGTTGGCAGTACCGAATTCGTCCTATATTCCGACGTCGTGCGATGCCCCGAGTGCAGCCACGAGACGACGCTCCACAACGTTATCGTCGATGAACAAAATGACACTCTCCGCTCGAACCCTCTCTGTCCGCAATGTCACGCTCAAGTCCCTGAAATAAAATGGGAGCCCGCGAAGACAACACTCTTCGATCCAGTACTTCAGCGCCCGGTCCAACAAAACAAGATCGAACCAGTGCTCATCAATTACACGGTTGGCTCAACTCGATACGAGAAGCTGCCTGACAAGGAGGATCTCCGGCTACTTGCAGTCGCGACAGACCTATTACAGCATCACGGTCTGCCGCCCATCCCATTGATCAGCGGGAAGGAGACACAAAGAAATGCACCGATTGGCGTCACTCATCTCCACCACTTCTTTACGCCACGCGAGCACATCGTTGTTGCCGCACTTCTCGCCGAGATAAGGAAGATCGAGGACGCCTCGCTGCGGCTTTCATTGCTATTTGCTCTAACTGCTGCTCTGCCATACGCCTCAAGGATGCGACGCTTCCGAGCGGATCGCAAGGGCGGCGGACCACTCTCTGGGACGCTCTACATAAGCTCCTTGATCACACCGCCGCACGTCATAAAGACCTTTCGGCGGAATGCATTCACAATCGCCGATAGCCTTACGCCCGTCGTAGATCCCACCCGCGGTCACATTATTAGCACACAGGATTCTGGCAACCTAGAGAGTATTCCTGATTCTGTGATCGACTACATTTTCACTGACCCGCCGTTTGGCCACAACTTTGATTATTCAGAGCTCAACTTTTTCTGGGAAGGACTGTTGGGCGTAGTCACAAACCAGGAGAGCGAGGCCATTGTTAGTGCAACGCAACGAAAGGACATCGATGAGTACAGGAAGCTCATCGGTCATACCTTTGCCGAGTATTACCGCATCCTCAAACCGGGTCGCTGGGTCACCGTCGAGTTCTCTAATACCAAGGCATCCGTGTGGAACGGTATCCAGGCTGCGCTATCTGATGCTGGGTTTATTGTTGCCAATGTATCGGCCCTAGACAAACAGCAGGGAAGTTTTAAAGCAGTTACTACTCCCACAGCAGTCAAGCAGGACCTTGTGATCTCTGCCTATAAGCCAAACGGTGGCTTCGAGGAACGGTTCCGAGGCGCCCCTGAAGCCGAGAATAGCGTCTGGGATTTTGTTCGCACTCACCTGAAGTACTTGCCGGTAGTGAAACAGCAAGGCGGGCGTCTGCAATCGGTTCCCGAGCGAGATCCTCGCATTCTCTTCGATCAGATGATCGCCTACTATGTGCGAAAGGGATATGCGGTGCCCCTGTCTAGTCAGGAATTTCAGATCGGATTAGCCCAACGCTTTATTGAGCGAGACGGCAAGTACTTCTTGACTGAGCAGGCCGCTGAGTACGATCGCCGAATGATGGCAAATGGCGAACCACCTCAGCCGTCGCTCTTCGTCTCGGATGAAACGTCAGCAATTCAGTGGCTCCGGGAGCGGCTGAAAGCGCGACCGCAGATCTACAGCGAGATCCAGCCTGAGTTCATGCCCTTGCTGAGCCATCTCAGCAAGAGCGAAAGGGAGTTGCTGAGTTTGGACTTGCTCTTGCAAGAAAACTTCATCTGCTACGAGGGCGATGGTGACGTGCCGAGCCAGGTTCACAGCTATCTCTCGTCTAATTTCAAGGACCTGCGTAACCTACCGAAGGACGCGCCGGCACTTCGAACTAAGGCGAAAGATCGATGGTATGTTCCAGATCCGAACAAGGCTGCAGATTTGGAGAAACTCCGCGAGAAGTCCCTCCTTAAAGAGTTCGATGAGTATCGCAGTTCCAGACAGCGGAAGCTTAGGCATTTCCGGATCGAGGCGGTCCGCGCTGGGTTCAGGCGATGCTGGCAGCAGACGGAGTACGCCGCAATTGTCGAGGTGGCCGAAAGGCTCCCGGAAGACGTCCTGCAGGAGGACGCGATGCTGCTGATGTGGTATACGAACAGCCTCACGCGAGCGGGGAGGAGCCAATGATCACGAGTTGGAAGCTGTTCAACTTCAAGTCGGTGAAGAATGAGACCGCTCTGGAATTCGGCCCCCTTACTATCTTCGCAGGCCCGAACAGCAGCGGGAAGAGTACCTGGATTCAGTCGCTGCTGTTGGTGAGCCAGACCATTGCCCACAGGGTGCGTTCGCGGTCGGTCGTCCTCAACGGTTCCTTAACCCGATTGGGCCAGTTTGACGACTTGAAGTCGCATGGTGGTGATGCTAATGAAATTGTCGTTGCGTGGGACTGCGAACCGAAGAGTGACAGTCCGATCATGGCCTTAGAAGGTCCCCAGCCTGCCGGGCGTCGGATGATCTTCTATGGACGAAGTACCGAGCAATTGAAGCGCGTGTCGTGCCAACTGGCGTTTGATGCCAACAAAGACAGTCCCCAGCGCGACGTGTACCAATTGCAGCCCCAACTGTTTTCTTGCAGGGTGAGTACGACTGTGCGCGGTGAGGACAACGTAGACGCCAAGTCGTGGATCGAGATTCGGCGATCTGGCCTGTCCGGTGCTGAAAGCGTCGCGGGCAAGATCCGGAGTCTCGATTTGGAAGAACCCGACAACGACGTCCTACGGCGCGGCCTCGAGCTCGATGTGAGCCTTGACGACGAATCAATGCAGGACATCAAGGCGGAGTTCGTTACGGCGGAGGCAGTGGGTTGCATAACCCGACATTTTCTTCCTGACACACTCGTTCTGCGGATCAACATTGCCGACGAGGAGGCGCGGGCGATTGTTGGAGCAATTTGCGACGAGAGCCCTCGCGGGCTGCGCCGGCGTGTGGGCCCGGACCGAGACGTGATTATTCCTGATAGCGTTCTTTCGGTGCTTCGTGAAGCGCTGGGTGTTGATGTCATCGGCGAGGAGGCAGGGCTAGCGAGTCTATTCGCTGTGGACGCGGTTACGCCTGTCACTCTGCGTGAGTGGAGTGCGCGGCTACGACGCCAATCAGGCAAACGGTTCGAGATTCGCAAGCGCATCCAAAGCAACCCTGGCCTGATGGACAGGCTTGTGTCCGCTTTCAAGGAAGGAAAGCCCACGCGCTACGCCGTGGTGCCGAACCCAGCGCCGTCGGAAGTTATGGACGGCATCATGTACTTGGACTACTTTTTCACGAATGCCGTGAAGTATCTGGGACCTCTTCGCGATGAGCCGAAAGCACTCTATCCGCTCGCTGCGGGATCAGATCCATCCGATGTTGGACTCCGCGGTGAGTACACCGCTGCCGTCCTGGATCTGCACAAGGCGAAGCGGATTCGCTACCTTCCGACGGCATCTTTCCAGGCACCGGATGTTAAGCCTGTGACATCTCTCCGTACGTTAGAAGCTGCGGTCACTGATTGGCTTCAGTATCTTGGGGTCGCCGATTCTGTGCAGACAATCGACAAAGGTAAGCTCGGCCACGAACTTAAGGTCGTACCGCCTGGGATGTCACAGCCACACGACCTGACTCACGTAGGCGTCGGTGTCAGCCAAGTGCTCCCGATCCTCGTCATGTGCCTCCTGGCAGATCCGGACACGACCCTGGTTTTTGAGCAACCCGAGCTACACCTGCATCCGAAGGTCCAGACGCTTCTCGGGGATTTCTTCTTGTCGATGGGAATTCTCGGGAAGCAGTGCGTCTTGGAGAGCCACAGCGAGTATCTGATCAACAGACTTCGCTTCAGGGCTGCTGCCGATCCCAAGAGCGATGTCGCCCGTGCGATCAGGATGTACTTCGTCGAGAAGCGGGGTGATTGTTCGACTTTCCGCCCGGTGGTCGTTAACGAGTTCGGCGCGATTGCAGATTGGCCGGAAGGATTCTTCGACCAATCTCAAAAGGAGGCTGAGGCAACTCTCATGGAAGCAATGAAGAAGCGGAAAAAGCCCCAGCAAGGCAAGCCGGCATGAGCATCTTTCCTGCTCTAGTCGTTGATCCCTTCTTGATCTGCCTCCCGCGTCACTGTGAAGAGCCAGACCACCTGGATCAGTTTGTGAGCAACTTGCTTGCTTGGGCGGACATCCTGCGGCGCAAGGAGGTTCCGGTGCATTTTCCTGCGGTTTGCCTGGACGCGGTTCTGGAGTACGGTTACTACCCGTATGATCACGAACTGAGGCAAACTGCTGCGCGATTGGGAGCCGAGCACTTATCAGTCGATTTGGTCTGCAGGGTGGCCCAGGAAGTCTTGGAAAGGACGCCAACGCTCGAGGAGGCATGCGAGATCACAATCGTCGACTTTGACGAAGACTCCTACGAGGTCTCACCTGACATCTACGTCACTCGCTTGGCTGACAAGTTGGGTTGGGCGTTCAAGCACGGTTTGGCCACAATCGCATGCTTCGAGAGGGCAAGCAGTGCAACCTCCCGATTCATGATTGCTTCTGCTTCTTCGAAACCAGTTGATGCCTTCGATAATCTGGAGCTCCGCATTGTTGCGCGCATCGACGGGCTGGATGTTTCGACCAGACTCGCTGATTTGGCGAAGGTAGTGCCATTTGATCTGGATCATTCGTTTTCGGTAGCCCTTGATGGGCAATCGCTTCTAAGAACCGTCGGCTGCCTTGCCCTGTGGCTGCAAGCCCACACCGCCGATCATGTCCGCGATGCTGTCAACGCGCGAGTTGAAGAGGTGCTCGCGGCGGGCACTGGTAGCCGGGATCAACTGAGGCAGTTTCGCGTCGGTAACGAGTTCTTGGAGTCTGCGAGGCGCAATGGCTTTGCGTCGAGACTAAATCCCATCGATTCGTGCGCACGCATTCTACTGGGTGTGCCGAAGAACCCGGTAGAGCCATTCAGGATCAGTGTTGACTCTACGATCCAACGAACTAGGGGCGATGGCGCGCGGGCTTTCCGAACCCACCTCACCAAGGATGGGCCCGGATATAGGCTCATGTATTGGGAGCTAGCCGATGGGTCGATAGAGTTTGCAAACATAGGGCCGAAACATGAACTGGCCATACTATGAGCATTCCCATGACCCTGCGATTCCTTCTCAGGAGGGATGCCGGTGACTCCAACGGCCTCTGGGTTGAACAATGGGAAGTGGTTTTACGATGAAGCACGGCGCATGCGTTGCCAGGTGCTGGAGCGCGTCGACACCTGGGGTCAGAGTGCGCTCCGTGTGTGGTACCCTGAGGCACAAACGATCCTGCTCGTCGCTCCTGAGCGACTGAAGCCTGTAGAAGAACTGCGAGCTAGCCCCCAAGAGATCGCCTACATCACCGCCGCCGCGAAGGTCGCAGACGCGCTCGATGAGAATACGCTGCTGGCACCGATCGAGTCAGCGGTGATTCCGCTCCCTCATCAGATCCTCACCCTTCTCAAAGCCATTTCCTCGGATCGGGTTCGGCTTCTGCTGGCGGATGAAGTCGGTCTTGGCAAGACTATCGAGGCCGGACTGATCATCAAAGAACTGAAGTTACGCGGGGTGGTCCGGCGCGTCCTGGTTGTTGCTCCGAAGGGCTTGGTTGGTCAATGGGCGGCTGAGATGAGGACTCATTTTGGCGAAGACTTTCGCCTCCTGCTGCCAAGCGATTTTCCGGCGTTCCGCCGTGTTGCGGGACAGGACAACGTGTGGAAAACCTACGACCAGATCATTTGCCCCATGGATGCCGTGAAGCCGATCGAGAATCGGCGCGGCTGGTCGAAAGAGCAGGTGGCCGAGCACAATCGCGACCGCTTTGAGGACCTGCTGGCAGCCAATTGGGACTTGATCGTTATTGACGAAGCGCACCGCCTGGGTGGGACGACAGACCAGGTGGCGCGGTTCAAGCTCGGCCAGGGATTGGCGGACGCGGCACCTTATCTTCTCCTTCTCACCGCGACGCCTCATCAGGGCAAGACCGACGCCTTCCACCGCTTGGTCTCGCTGCTCGACAAGGGTGCGTTCCCGGATGCCACCTCGGTCAGTCGAGACCGGCTGGAGCCGTACTTGGTCCGTACCGAGAAGCGTAAAGCAATCGATGCGGAGGGGAATCCGCTCTTCAAACCGAGGCGCACACAACTGGCACCCGTTCACTGGAGCGATCGTCACGTCCCCCAGCAGCAACTCTACGAAGCAATTTCACAGTATGTCCGCATCGGTTACAACCAGGCTATCCGGGAGAAGAAGACATATGTCGGATTTCTCCTAATCCTGATGCAGCGTCTCGTGACATCTTCCACACGCGCCATTCGAACTACGCTGGAGCGAAGGCTGGAGATGCTGCAGGCACCGGAGGAGCAGTTATCGCTTTTTCCGCCGGGCTCCGATGACGAATGGACAGATCTGGACGGCCAGGAGCAGGTCGAACTGCTTTTGCGGATGCGAACCAAGGCGCTCCGAAATGAACGCGCCGAAGTGCAACTCCTGCTTGACCTAGCCAGGAGGACGGAAGCGACGGCTGCCGACGCCAAGGCAGAGGCACTGCTCGATTGGATCTACCGGTTGCAACAGGAAGAAGGCGAGCCGGACCTGAAGGTCCTGCTGTTCACCGAGTTCGTGCCATCTCAAGAGATGCTGCGGGACTTTCTTACCGAGCGGGGCTTCTCGGTTGCCTGCTTGAACGGCAGCATGGACATGGAGGAGCGCCGGCAGGTGCTCCAGTCCTTTGCAGGCGAGGTACGTATCCTGATTTCCACCGACGCTGGTGGTGAAGGCTTAAACCTTCAGTTCTGCCACGTGGTGCTGAACTTCGACATCCCCTGGAACCCGATGCGCTTAGAGCAGCGAATTGGCCGTGTGGATCGCATCGGTCAGGGCCACGTGGTCCGGGCCGTCAACCTCGTGTTGGAGGACACGGTCGAATTTCGGGTCCGGGAGGTGCTCGAAGAGAAGCTGGCCGTGATCTTGCGAGAATTCGGCGTTGACAAGACCGGCGACGTGCTCGATTCCGCTGATGCAGGCGAGATCTTTGATGAGTTGTATCGCGACGCCATCCTGGACCCCGCTGCTGTGGAGAGTAAGGTGGCCTCCGTGCTCACCAAAGTCCGGGCGCAGGCAGAGGCAATGCGGCGCAGCACCAGCCTACTCGCCCAGACGAAAGAACTGAGTCCGGCGGAAGCGCAGCGATTGCTCGGGCATCCACTTCCTTATTGGGTCGAGCGGATGACAGTCAAATACCTCGAGAGCGCCGGGGGTGCCGCCGAGAAGTTCAATGGAACATGGAAGTTGCGCTGGCCTGATGGAACTACGATGCCGTCAGCCGTGTTCACACTGTCGGATGCGGACAGGCACCCGGCTGCGATCCATCTGACTTTGGAAGAGCCTCGAGTTCGTGGCATTGCCACGCGGTTGCCCCGCTGTGTGCCAGGGCAGCCCATCCCGTGCATCGGTGTTAAGGGCATTCCGCGGGAAATCCGAGGGTTCTGGTCGCTGTGGACTGTGGCCCTTCGCAGCTCAGAGTGGAGCAAGGAGCGTGTCCTTGTCCAGTTCGTGCACGAGGACGGACGCGTTTTGCCTCCAACGGCCCGGCGCATTTGGACGCTGTTGCTTGAGGATACTCCTAGCCCAAGCTGTCACCTGCCTGGTAGCGAATCCGACCGGGTCTTCACTGAAGCAGTTGTGGCAGCGGAGCGTCTGGGTCATCCGCTCTACGAGGAACTAGCGCAATTTCACAACGGTCGCCTTGAGCGGGAACGAGCGAACAAGCGATACGCCTTCGCGGCTCGAAGACGTGCAATCGAGCGGATCGGCCTACTCGCAGTGCGGCAACATCGCTTACATGAACTTGCGGACGAAGAGCGCCTCTGGAATCGCAAATCCGAATTGCGCGCGAATGTACACCCTGAGTTGGTTGCGCGGCTGATACTGCGCGTGGAGGGTCTCGGCGATGTCTGATTGGCGCGAGCAAGTCCTTAGTGAGTTCACGCCCGGTGTCCGGCCGATCACAGCAGTCGCTGATCCGGACGGGTTGCTCACCGAACCGCGCCTGAGCCAGGCCCTGACCGAACGGGGCTTTGAATCGCTCGTGTTCGAAGACCCGATTTCCTTTCGGTTTGCATACGAGTCACGCTTTCGCCCTCGGTTGGACTCGGGAGAGCGTACCGATCTCGTCGTGCTGCTTGACGACGACGTGACTTCGTTGATAAAGCAGCTACCTTTCGATGTCCTCGCGAAGGCAAGGAAGATATCGTTCAGCCTGGCGGATGTTTTCCCCCAATTCAGCTATCCGGTCCTGCGGGACTTGGAGCCTCAGTACTTGGACCTGCTGCACGAGGCACAGGTTCGTTTTAGCCCTGGCGTGCTCGGTGAGAATGCCACCAAGGACTTTATCCTGCGCCACATTTTTGGGATCGCAGCGGAGTTGATCAAGACTGACGCTGATCTCCTCCGAACGCTGCTGCGGAGGCACTATCGGCTCCAGTCGATTCCCAAAACATTCGTGGAGAGGCTGGTACAGGTCCTTGACCAAGACGGGCGCTTTGGGGGCTGGCCACTTCGGGAGCTTCTTACGGATCGCAGCCTGTTTTACGCATTTCTGCAGGAGCGCTGGCCGGTTTTCCTTAGCCGATCGAGCGGAGTGGGCCGCCAGGAGAGTCTCTTAAGCGTGATTGGCCCTGAGCAGCTCCCGTTCGATCACCCAGACGTTCGGGTCTACATCGACAATCTGTTCGTGGAAGGTATGTTGCAACCAATCGAATGGACAGAGGCTCCTCAAGGATGGGCTGCAGTCGGTGTGGTCCGCGATCCGAAGCAAGACAGGCTTCGCCGCTTTGCAGCACTTCTTGATGTCGCGGAACGCGAATTGCCGGGCGAAGACGCCAGGCACGGCGACTGGCTGTCGTTCGCCCGAATTTGGGCGGAAGCCAATTTGCTGTCGAATGAAGTTTCTGTTGGGTCCGCGCCAGACGCCGCAGCGCGTATGATCGGTGTTCGGACTCAGGTTGATGTCCGGTTTGGGCAATGGCTCCAAAAGCGGTTCGGCAGTCTGTACAGCTTGCCAGCCAGCCCGCCAGTGATGGTACATCACATCGCGCGCTTCCTCGCCGCCCAACGCGATGGCGCGAGCAAAGTCGCCCTTGTCGTGGTTGACGGTCTTGCGTTCGACCAGTGGCTGATCGTTCGCCATGAGATCAGTCGGCAGCACCCGGCATGGCGATTCGACGAGAGCGCCGTGTTCGCGTGGGTGCCCACCATTACGTGCGTATCCCGGCAGTCGATATTCGCCGGTAAGGCGCCACTGTACTTTCCTTCGAGCATCTACTCCACCAGTAGGGAGGAGAGCCTCTGGCACCAGTTTTGGATTGATCACTCTCTGGCGAGCCACGAGGTCGCCTACTTGAAAGGCCTAGGTGATCCCACGACACTTGAGGCGGTGGAAGACGCGTTATCGGAACCCAAGCTGAAAGTGCTGGGTGCCGTCGTAGACAAGGTCGACCGTATCATGCACGGCATGGAGTTAGGTGCGGCAGGAATGTGCAACCAGGTGCGGCAGTGGGCGACTGAGGGGTTCTTGTCTGCGCTCCTGGACCGGCTGTTCTTGAACGGGTTCGTTGTACTCCTGACGGCGGACCATGGCAATGTAGAGTCCGTGGGCTGTGGAAGGCCAAGAGAGGGCGTCACCGCCGACGTTCGCGGCGAACGTGCGAGGATCTATTCAGACCCTGTCCTGCGGGCAAATGTCGCGGCCAGATTTCCGACGGCCATTTCATGGAAGCCCCTCGGGCTTCCAGAGGATTTCCTGCCGCTGTTGTCCGCCGACCGCAGTGCTTTCGTGCCAGAGGGTTACCGGACCGTTGCGCACGGCGGCGTGACACTCGAAGAGACGATTGTTCCCTTCATTCGGATCGTGGGAGGGAAGCCTTGATTGATCGCCCGCGCATGATCGGATACAACCGGACAGTCAAACTCAGTTGGCTGGATGAGACGCTGGATCTCTTCCTGGCCGGTATGTCCGACGCCGACATTTACGAGGCACTGCGTGAACGGCTGAAGGACGAACTCTCCGTGGGCAGCACAGCCCAGCGTGGCAGCCGCGAAAAAACGATCACCCTCCTGATGAAGACGTGGGTCCGAGTGCCGGCGCCATTGCGAGCGTTGCGGGAAGACGGCGTTCATCTCCTCCAAGGCGTGCGCCTTTCAGAACGGCTGCCGCTGCACTGGGGTATGACGATGGCCGTCTATCCGTTCTGGAGGGTAGTTGCCGACGTGACGGGCCGACTGTTCCGGCTCCAGGGAACGGCGGCTCCGATGCAGGTTCAGCGACGGGTCAAGGAGTTGCTGGGCGAGAGGGAAGCGGTCGCAAGATCGACGCGGTATGTCCTACGAGCCTTTGCAGATTGGGGCGTGATCGTCGATTCTGCTCAAAATGGCGAGTATTCTCCTGTTCCACCGTTCCCAGTGGGGGACTCGAAGTTGGCTGTATGGCTCCTGGAAGCTGCGGTTGTGTCGGCTCCGGGTGGTGTGTCGGACTTCAGAAGTCTGGTCAATGGTCCCTGTCTCTTTCCCTTCCAGATCGGCCGAGTCGCTCCTGAGCGACTCGCGGAGTCCGGTCGGGTGGAAGTTACCCGGCACAGCTTGGAAGAGACCGTGGTCCGCGTCCGCAAGCCGAATGCCCTCGGGTTTGAACAAGCTAACGCTCGGATGTGAATTCATGGGAAATACACTGGCTCAACATCGACTGTTGTTCCGCCTGAAATGCACCGAGCTCATGGGTGTCGAGTTCCAGACTTTTTTCGAGAAAGTCATGGTCCGTGCTGACAGGACCTTTACGGCAGTAAAGCCGATGGGATCAGCGGGAGATTGGAAATGCGATGGCTATTCCGCAGCAACTAACACCGTTTACCAGTGTTATTCACCGGAGTCGCTAACTGCAGCAAGAGCTTGCGATAAGATACTCAGCGACTTCATTGGAGCTAAAGACCATTGGGGCAGCCAGATGAAGCGCTGGGTCTTCGTTTGGAATGCCCGCGCACTCCCTCCACAAGTGGTCTCCCTTCTGCAGAAGCTACAAATTGAGCATCCCGACGTGGAGATCGACCAACTCGGGCGAGACAAACTGTGGGACGCGGTCCTATCGCAGCTGGGGCACGGCGTCCTGAATGAATTGCTTGGCGAGGTGTCGTCGAACTCTGAGACCGCTAGCGCTCATATCAGATTCGCGAAGCGAGCCATCCATGGTGGCGACCCCCAGCGGATACGGGAGATCTGCTTGGAGGTACTCGCCCTGTCAGAAGGGGATGACTCACTCCGTCTGATTCGGGTTGAGGCTTTTGAGGTTCTGACTATTCTTGCCCTGGGTGAGTCAGATCTACATCAGGCACACCTTTATCTGCAGCATATGGCTACCCACATCCAGAGTGAGGTAAGGGCGGCTGTTCGGGCGAACTACCACCGGCTTCTCGGGCTTGCGCTATCCCGAGAAGGCAAGGAGGAGGACGCTGAAGCCGAGTTCCTTGCTGCATTGAACGTTCGATCCCTCGACGACGACGATCCGCACAATCGTGCAAAGCTCTCCGAAATCCAATGTGCGGCAAAAGCGGACTTGGTCCTATATTGGTGCCAACAGGAGCCAACAGCCAGAGCGATAGCCGTTGCCAATGAGATCGCCGGATTCGTTCATGCCCGCCATAGCGAGCTGACTTCGCACGCTATTCCGCATGCCGTCGATGCCCTTGTTACTCTTGCAGCATGTTTGAAAGACCAGGAACGTGCGGCAGACGCGCTGAAACAGCTTGATGAGCACTGCACATCAAAAGAACTAGCGACGGACGCATCGTCGGTACTGCAACGACTCGCGGGGCGGCTTGGTCACTTCTTTGATCAGCCGGACATTGCAACGGCATGCTGCGAGCTTGCGGTGAAAATGGCGAAGCGCGCGGACCGTGACGACTTTCATTGGGCAGCGGTTTACAACATGGCAGCTGCGTACTTTCAGAAAGGAGAACTTGAGGAGGCGAGTAACCGCCTTAACGTCCTACTCCCCCTGCTCGATTCCGCCCAGGTCGATGACGCGATTAAAGCTGCTGTGCTTTCGCTCGCGTCCGAGTTGGCGTCGGATCACGGCGATATCGCAAAGGCGGTTGACTATCAGGAACGAATGATTCGGTATGCCGCCGCGAATCCGATCAACATGATTGCGGCGCAACATGGCGTGGGCCGGAAACTCTATT
>Ga0187893_10009664_pt1 | contig 14723 bp, 13 predicted proteins | sample MA1701074metaG_FD_139574 | JGI IMG/M metagenome (GOLD analysis project Ga0187893, IMG submission 139574) | White microbial mat communities from a basaltic lava cave in the Kipuka Kanohina Cave System on the Island of Hawaii, USA - MA170107-4 metaG ...
AGGTCGGCTCCTCGACCATGCCGCACAAGGTCAACCCGATCGACTTCGAGAACTCCGAGGGCAACGTCGGCCTGGCCAACGCGCTGCTGCGCCACCTCGCCGAGAAGCTGCCGGTATCGCGCTGGCAGCGCGACCTGTCCGACTCGACCGCGCAGCGCAACGTCGGCGCCGCGCTCGGCTACACGCTGCTCGCCTACGCCGCGTGCCTGCGCGGGCTCGCCAAGCTCGACGCCGACCCGGCGCGCCTCGCCGCCGACCTCGAGGCCAACTGGGAGGTGCTCGCCGAGGCGGTGCAGCAGGTGATGCGCCGCCACGGCGTGGCGAACGCCTACGACAAGCTGAAGGCGATGAGCCGCGGCAAGCGCCTCGAGCGCCGCCAGCTCGCCGCGTTCGTGAAGGGGCTGCCGATTCCGCCCGAGGCGAAGAAGCGCCTGCTCGCGCTCACGCCCGCGCGGTACACCGGGCTCGCCGCCGAGCTCGCCAAGCGCGTTTGAAGCTTCTGGCCTTCATGTTCGCGGGGGTTGCGGCCTTTGCCCAGGCCCAGGAAATCGTCACGTTGCAGACCCGGCCGGGCGTGACGCTGCCGTTCTTCATCGCCAGCATGGGCGAGCGCAAGCCCGAGGCCGCGGCGCTGCTCCTGATCGGCGGCGGGGGCGGCATCAACCTGCGCAACGAGGGCGGCCAGATCAAGTTCGGCCAGGGCAACTTCCTGCCGCGCTCGCGGCGCGAGTTCATCCGCAACGCCATCCTGCCGGTGATCCTGGACAACCCGAGCGACCAGCAGGCCGGCCAGGGCATGAGCGACCACTTCCGCGCGAGCGCGGCGCACGCCACGGACATGCGCGCGGTGGTGGCCGAGATCAAGAAGCGCCATCCCGGCCTGCCGGTGTTCGTCGTCGGCACGAGCCGCAGCACCTACTCGGCCGCGCACCTGGCGGTGGCGCTCGACGGCGAGATCGCGGGCGTGGTGCTGAGCGCGTCGTACTTCTACGGCGGCGGGCGCGCGATGACGCCGATGCTGGCGTCGTTCGACTGGTCGAAGGTGAAGATGCCGCTGCTCCTCGCGCACCACGTCGACGACGGCTGCGCGGGCACGCCGTACCGCGACGCGGCGCGGCTCGGCGGGCGCTTTCCGCTCGTCTCGGTCGAGGGCGGCAAGACCCCCGAGAGCGGGCCCTGCGATCCGTTCGCGCAGCACGGCTTCTACGGGAGAGAGCCCGAGACCGTCGACGCGATCGCCAGCTGGATGCTGAAGAGGCCTTTCCGGAAAGAAATCCGGTAGTGCTCTACGCGGGCACGATTTTTCTTTCGTCGTTCCTGCTGTTCCTGGTGCAGCCGCTGATCGCGCGCCTGATCCTGCCGTGGTTCGGCGGCAGCGCGGCGGTGTGGACCACCTGCATGCTGTTCTTCCAGGCGCTGCTGCTCGCGGGCTACGCCTACGCGCACCTGCTGCAGAAGTACGCGAGCCGCAGGCTCGAGCCGCTGATCCACACCGCGCTCCTCGTCGCGGCGCTCGCGACCCTGCCGATCGCGCCGAACGAGGCGTGGAAGCCGGCCGGGACCGAGGAGCCGGTGACCTGGATCCTGCTGCTCCTCGGCGCAGCCGTCGGCCTGCCGTACTTCCTGCTGGCGGCGAACAGCCCGCTCCTGCAGGCCTGGTTCGCGCGCGCGCGGCCGGGCGAGAACCCGTATCGCCTGTTCGCGGTCTCCAACCTCGGCTCGCTGGTCGCGCTCCTCGGCTACCCGTTCCTGCTCGAGCCCAACCTCGGCGGCGCCGGGCAGGTCGGGCTGTGGTCGTGGTTGTTCGCCGTCTTCGCCGTCCTGTGCGCGGCGGTCGCTTGGCTCACGCCCAAGGCGGCGCCGGCGGTGGAGCAGACCAGCGCCGGGGAAGAAAGAAGCCCCTGGTTCCTCTGGCTCGCGCTCTCGGCGACCGGCTCGGTGCTGCTGCTCGCGGTGACCAATCACCTGACGCAGAACGTCGCCGCGGTGCCGCTGCTCTGGCTCGTGCCGCTCACGATCTATCTCGCCACCTTCATCATCACCTTCGAGGGCGAGGGCTGGTACCGGCCGCAGTGGCTCTGGCCGCTGCTGCTCGTGTGGCTGTGCGTGATGGGCTGGCTGCTGGTCGAGACCGACTACCAGTTCGACCTGCCGGTGCAGGTCGGCGTGTTCCTGCCGGGCCTGTTCCTCGGGTGCCTGTTCTGCCACGGCGAGCTCTACCGGCTGCGGCCGGCGCCGCGCCGGCTGACCGCGTTCTACCTCGCGGTGTCGGCGGGCGGCGCGCTCGGCGGCCTGCTGGTGGCGGTGGTCGCGCCGCTCGCCTTCAGCGGCTACTACGAGCTCGGCATCGGCCTGGTGGTGCTCGGCACGCTCGCGGCGCTGCGCTTCGCGAGCATCAACTTCGCTGCGCGCTGGCTGAGCCTCGCGGTGCTGCTCGGCATCGCGGGCTGCGCCGCCTACGACGGCTTCCGCTACCAGAAGAACGTGATCGTAGCCACGCGCAGCTTCTACGGCGTGCTGCGGGTCAAGGAGTTCGGCCGCTTCGGCGAGGAGTCGCACCTGCGCCGCCTGGTGCACGGCGCCATCATGCACGGCGAGCAGTACATGCACGACAAGTTCCGCGCCCAGGTCACCACCTACTACCACGAGGATTCCGGCATCGGCGCGGCGATCCAGTCGCTCGGCGCCGCCCCGGCGCGCGTCGGGGTGATCGGCCTGGGGACCGGCACGATCGCGGCGTACGGGCGCGCGGGCGACCTGTACCGCTTCTACGACATCGATTCGCGCGTGATCCAGGTCGCGCTGCACGAGTTCACCTACCTGCGCGACAGCGCGGCCAGGATCGAGCTCGCGCTCGGCGACGCGCGCCTGACGCTCGAGCGCGAGCCGCCGCGGCGCTTCGACGTGCTCGCGGTCGACGCGTTCTCGAGCGACGCCATCCCGGTGCACCTGATCACGCGCGAGGCGCTCGGCACGTACCTCCAGCACGTCAAGCCCGGCGGCATCGTCGCGTTCCACGTCTCGAACCGCTTCCTCGACCTGATCCCGGTGGTGGCGCGCCTCGCGCGCGAGCACGGCGCGCACGCGGTGCTGGTGCGCGATGACGACGACGAGGAGGAATACTCCCGCAAGTCGCGCAGCGACTGGGTGCTGGTGTCGCGCGATCCCGCGGCGCTCAAGCGCGAGGCGATCGTCAAGCGCGGGGCGGTGCCGGCCGAGGACCGGGCGGACCTGCGGACCTGGACTGACGACTACTCGAACCTGATCCAGATCCTGAAGTAAAAGCTAGACCACGGCTCCCTCGTGCTCGTCGCGGCGATCGCGGCGCACCGGCTTGACGAACTGGTCGCGCTTGGCGCCGAGCCACATCACGAGCGGGCTTGCGACCAGCACCGAGGAGTAGATGCCGAAGCAGATGCCGATGGTGAGGGCGAGCGCGAAGTAGTGCAGCGCCGGCCCGCCGAAGATCAGCATCGTGGTCACCATGATCTGGGTGCACAGGTGGGTGATGATGGTGCGCGAGATCACCCCGGTGATCGCGCTGTCGATCACCTCGGGGGTCGTGGCTTTGCGCATCTTCCTGAAGTTCTCGCGCACGCGGTCGAACACCACCACCGACTCGTTCACCGAGTAGCCGAGCACCGCGAGCACGCCGGCGAGCACCGGCAGCGAGAACTCCCACTGGAAGAAGGCGAAGAAGCCGAGGATGATCACCACGTCGTGCAGGTTGGCGATGATGCCCGACAGGCCGAAGCGCCACTCGAAGCGCAGCCACAGGTAGCACACGATCAGCACCGCGGTGAGCAGCAGCGCGACGCCGCCGTACTCGGCGAGCTCGTTGCCGACCTGCGGGCCGACGAACTCGACGCGCCGCAGCTCGGCGCTCTTGTCGTCCGCCTGCAGGAGCGGCATCACCTTCTGCGAGAGGTCCGCGCTCGACTGGTTCTTCTCGAGGTGCATGCGGATCAGCACGTCGCGCGAGGTGCCGAAGTTCTGCGCCTCGGCCTTGTAGCCGGCCTGCTCGAGCGTCCTGCGCACGCGCTCGATGTCGGCCGACTGCGCGTAGCTCACCTCGAGCACCGTGCCGCCGGTGAACTCGATCGAGAAGTTGAGCCCCCTGGTGGCGAGGAAGAACACCGCCGCGAGGAAGGTGAGCGCCGAGATGACGTTGAAGATCAGCGCATACCGCATGAACGGTATGGTTCGGCGGATCTTGAAGAATTCCATGATCTATGTTCCCGCTCTCACTTCCATGCGGTGTCGCCGATGGAGAGGTGCGCGACGCGCCGGCGATGGCCGTACACCAGGTTGACGATGGCGCGCGACACCACCACCGCCGAGAACATCGAGGTGAGGATGCCGAGGCAGTGCACCACCGCGAAGCCGCGCACCGCGCCGGGCACGAGCAGGAGCGACATGCCGACGATGAGGGTGGTGACGTTGGAGTCGAAGATCGTGGCCCAGGCGCGCTCGTAACCGGCGGCGATCGCCGCCTGCGGCGTGGCGCCGCCGCGCAGCTCCTCGCGGATGCGCTCGTTGATCAGCACGTTGGCGTCGATCGCCATGCCGAGGGTGAGCGCGATGGCGGCGATGCCCGGCAGGGTGAGGGTGGTGGGCAGCATCGACAGCAGCCCGACCAGGAAGAGGAGGTTCAGCCCGAGCGCGACCGCCGAAATCAGGCCGAAGAGGGCGTAGTACAGCGTCATGAACGCGACGATCGCGATGAAGCCCCATTGCGTCGCCTGGAAGCCGCGCTCGATGTTCTCCTTGCCGAGGCTCGGCCCGATGGTGCGCTCCTCGATGATCTCCATCGGCGCGGCGAGCGCGCCCGAGCGGATGAGGAGCGCGAGGTTGCTGGTCTCGGTCGGGGTGAACGCGCCGGTGATCTGGAAGCGGCTGCCGAACTCGCCCTGGATGGTGGCGACCGAGATCGCCTCGCCCTTGCCCTTCTCGAACAGGACGATCGCCATCTGGCGCTTGAGGTTCTCGCGCGTCACCTGGCGCATGACGCGGCCGCCGGCCGGGTCGAGGTCGACGCTGACCGCGGGCTGCTGGTTCTGGTCGAAGGTCGCCGCGGCGCCGATGAACTGGTCGCCGGTGATCACCACCTGCTTCCTCACGCAGACGTTGACGACCACGCCGTCGCGCCGGCGCTCGGGGAACACGTCCTGGCCGGCGCAGTTGCCGGCGCGCGTCGCGTCCTCGTCGACCATGCGCACTTCCAGCGTCGCGGTGCGCCCGAGGATCTCTCGCGCGCGCACCGGGTCCTGCACGCCGGGCAGCTGCACCGCGATGCGGTCGGCGCCCTGCTGCTGGATCACCGGCTCGGACACCCCCAGGCCGTTCACGCGGTTGGCGAGGGTGCCGATGTTCTGCCGCAGCGCCGCGTCCTGGATGCGCTTCAGCGCCTCGGGCTTGATCACGGCGACCAGCAGCAGCGCCTGGCCGTCGCTGCGCTCGGTGAGCGCGAGGTCGGGGATGGCGCCGCCGACCACGTCGCGCGCCCTGTCGCGCTGCGCCGCGTCGCTGAAGCGCACGCGCAGCGTCTCGCCCTCGCGCGTCACGCCGCCGTGGCGGATGGTCTTGTCGCGCAGCTGCTGCCGCACGTCCTGGGCGAAGCCGTCGAGGCGCTTCTTCACCGCCTCCTTCATGTCGACTTGCAGCAGGAAGTGCACCCCGCCGCGCAGGTCGAGGCCGAGCGTCATCGGCGTGGCGCGGATGAACGCGAGCCAGTTGGGCGAGGCCGGCAGCAGGTTGAGCGCGATGGTGTAGTCGGCGTTGTCGTCGCCCTGCGGGTTGAGCGTCTGCCTGAGCACGTCGCGTGCGCGCAGCTGCGTGTCGGCGTCCGCGAAGCGCACCTTCACCCCGACCGGTTCGAGCTGGATGCGGCTGTAGCCGATGTTCGCCTTGGCGAGCGCCTGCTCGACGCGCCCGAGGAGCGCGGTGTCGGTCTTCACCGTCGCCTTGGCGCTGGAGACCTGGACCGCGGGCGCCTCGCCGTAGAAGTTCGGCACCGTGTAGAGGAACGCGACCAGGATCGCGGCCGCGATCAGCCAGTAGCCCCAGGTCGGATAGCGGTTCACTGGATGCTTTTCAGCGTTCCCTTCGGCAGGAGCACCTGGACGGCAGCCTTCTGCACGCTGACCTCGGTGTTCGGCGCGATCTCGAGCGTGATGTACGCGTCGGAGAGCCTGGTGATCCGCCCCAGCACGCCGCCGGCGGTGATCACCTCGTCGCCCTTCTGCAGCGACTCGAGCATCTGCTTCTGCTCCTTGGCGCGCTTCATCTGCGGCCGGATCATGAGGAAGTACATCATCACGAAGAACAGCACCAGGATGACGAGCATGCTCATGTCGCCGCCGCCACCGGGCGCCGGCGCGGCCTGGGCAAACGCTGGGGAGATGATCACTGCGGACTCCGCGCTGAAAAAACGGGCCGAATTATAGCAGCCGGGCGCGCTCCTTAAGCAGTTCCTCGCTTCTCTTCTGGAAGGTTCCCCCTTCGACGGAGTCGCGCAGCTCCCGCATCAGCTCCTGGTAGTAGTGCAGGTTGTGAAGCGTGTTGAGCCGCGCGCCCAGGATCTCCTTCGTCTTGTCGAGGTGATAGAGGTAGGCGCGGCTGAAGTTCCTGCAGGTGTAGCACGCGCAGCGCTCGTCGAGCGGCGCGTCGTCGTCGCGGTAGCGCGCGTTGCGGATGCGGATGTCGCCGGAGCGCGTGAACAGCCGCCCGTTCCGCGCGTTGCGCGTCGGCAGCACGCAGTCGAACATGTCGATGCCCGCCGCCACCGCCTCGATCAGGTCCTCCGGCGTGCCCACGCCCATCAGGTAGCGCGGCTTGTCGCCGGGGAGGACGGTGCGCGCGAGCACCTTCAGGCGCTCCTCTTTCGGCTCTCCGACCGCCAGGCCGCCGATCGCGTAGCCGTCGAAGCCGATGCCTTTCAGCGCTTCGACCGACTCCTGGCGCAGCTCCGGGTAGATCCCGCCCTGGACGATGCCGAAGAGAACCCCCGGGTACGAGTCGCGCGAGCGCCGCGCCCAGCGCATCGACAGGCGCATCGACTCGGCGGCCTTCTTTTCGGTGGCGGGGTAGGCGAGGCACTCGTCGAACACCATCGCGATGTCGGTGTTCAGCACCTGCTGGATCCGCATCGACTCCTCCGGCGTGAGGAGCAGCCGGTCGCCGTTGATCGGCGAGGCGAAGCGCACGCCCTCTTCGCTGATTTTTCTCAGCCCCTCCAGGCTGAAAACCTGAAAGCCGCCGGAGTCGGTGAGGATCGGCCCGTCCCAGCCCATGAAGCGGTGCAGGCCGCCGTGCCGCGCGACCACCTCGAGCCCCGGCCGCAGCCAGAGGTGGAAGGTGTTGCCGAGCACGATCTGCGCGCCGAGCGCCTTCAGCTCCCCGGGCGACATCGCCTTTACCGCGCCGTAGGTTCCGACCGGCATGAACGCCGGCGTGTCGACGCGGCCGTGCGCGAGCTCGAGCACGCCGCGCCTTGCCCCGGCATCGCGGTGCGATACGCTGAATTTCACCGGCTGGGATTATAGGGAGCGCCGATGCTATGCCCTCGGGCTAGCGCTCGATCAGCATCGCATCGCCGTAGGAGAAGAAACGGTAGCGCTTGGCGATCGCGTGCGCATAGGCCTTGCGGATGTTTTCGACGCCGGCAAAGGCCGACACCAGCATGAGCAGCGTCGACTTCGGCAGGTGGAAGTTGGTGAGCAGGCGCTTTACCACGCGGAACTCGAACCCCGGGTAGACGAAGAGATCGGTCTCGCCTTCGAGCCTGTCGCTTCGCGCCGCGGCTTCAAGTGTGCGTAGGACCGTTGTGCCGACGGCCACGACCCTCCGGCCCTCGATGGCCTTCATCGTCGATTCGGGAATCCTGTAGCGTTCGCTGTGCATGCGGTGCGCCTCGACCTCCTCGGTGCGCACCGGCTGGAAGGTGCCGAAGCCGACGTGCAGGGTGATCTTGGCAATCGCCGCGCCGCGCGCGCGCACTGCCTGGAGCGTTTTTTCGTCGAAATGCAGCCCGGCGGTCGGCGCGGCCACGGCGCCGGGCGCGGAGGCATACACTGTCTGGTAGCGCTCGACGTCCTCGGCCTGGGGCGGGTGCTTGATGTAGGGCGGCAGCGGCACGGCGCCGAAGCGCTCGAGCACGCCGTCGATGTCCTCGGCGAAGCGCACGCGATAGAGCTCGCCCTCGCGCCCCTCGACCTTCACATGGATATCCTCGATCAGAAGCTCGGAACCGGCGGGCGGCGGATGGCTCGCGCGGATGAGCGCGAGCGCCTCGCGCGCGCCGAGCGCGCGCTCGACGAAGAGCTCGATCTTGCCGCCGCCGCTCTTCCGGCCCGCGAGCCGCGCCTTGACCACGCGCGTGTCGTTCAGTACGAGGACGTCCTGCCTGTCGAGCAGTTGCGGCAGGTCGCTGAATTGCAGGTCCCGGATGGCCCCGCTTGCGTCCAGGTGCAGCAGCCGGCTCGCGCTGCGCTGCGGGAGGGGATGCTGGGCGATGAGGGCCGCGGGCAGCTCGTAGTCGAACTCGGAGACGAGCACCCGCGAATTATAATTTCGTCCTCTGTCCGGGCCGGAATGGCGGAACCGGTAGACGCAGCGGACTCAAAATCCGCCGCCCGCAAGGGCATGAGAGTTCGAGTCTCTCTTCCGGCACCAGCGCAAGGTCAGAACTTCGGCTTGACGTCCTCCGCCCTGCGGCAAGCCGATTTCGGCCAGCAGCCGTCCTTGTCGCAGGCGGTCGACTCTCCGCTCACGCGGTCGATCCGGTAGGTGATGCCGCGCGCGGTACCGACGCCGCTCCAGGTAATGGCGTACTGCGTGATGTGCGCCGTCACGGGGCCTAGCCATAGGGCGCCGCTGTAAGTCCCTCCCCAGCTGAGCTGCCCGGTCTGGTAGTCGATCTCGACGATCTTGTTGTTGGCCGGGTGCGGGTTCTCGCAATACAGCCTCACGCTCTGGGCGTACGCGGGCAGCGCGAGCAGCAGGCCGACAAGTAGAAACCGGCAATTCACTTGCGCTGCGGACACCGGGCGACCTCGGCGTTGTGCGAGTCGATGCAACTGGCGGCGCACTGCCGCTCGCGCTGCTCGCAGTACATGATGCAGGCACCCTTGCCCGAGCAGGCCTTGACGCAGTCTTGGCCCCAGCCCTCCTCGCAGGCGCATCTGATCGCGTTCTTCATGGCCCGTTTCCTCCTTTGTCAGAACCGTCTCTGGGGCTTCTGATACGGCTCGCAGGGCTTGGTGTAGCCGCGCCCGATGCCGGCGCCGAAGTCCGACTCGGTCATCAGGACCCCGGTGTACCGGTTCAGCGTGAAGCGCACCCAGTCCCTGCCGTTTCTCCAGGTCGCGACGATGCTGCCGTCGCTCACCTGGGCCGGGAGTTTCTGGTAGGCCATCACGGTGATGTTGCCGGCGTGGTCGATGGAGTCATGGGTGAGCGTGCGCGCATCGTAGTCGACGGTGACCAGCCCGGCGCCGCTGCCCGAAGCGTTCGCGCAGGTGAGCTGGATGGTCTGGGCAAGCGCCGGAGCGGACGCGGCCGCGGCGGCGAGCATCAGCAAGAAGTGTCTGGCTTTCATGGTCTATCGCCGGATCTCGATCACGATGTCCTTCTCGGCCTGGATCCAGGTCTTGCCCTGGTAGGTGCGGTACGTCGTCCACCAGAAGCCGCGCCCGCGGTACGGGTTCTCGCCGTTGACGCGGTCGCGCACCGCGGGCGTGATCCGCCAGACGCCCGATTGCTGCGGGGTGCCGCTGAGCGTCCCGGTGGCCGGGTTGAAGTTGAGCCCCTGCGGCAGGCTCTCGCCGAAGATGATGTACTCGGGGTCGGTGACCGCCGCGCGCCGCATGCGCGCGTGGCCGGTGCTGTCGCTCGTGTGCCAGCCGATCGTGTACACGATGCGGCTGGACATGTGGTCACCCACCCGGCCAGTGAGCTTGTTGTCGTTGGCGCCTTCCATTCCCACGGTAGACAGATAGTCGCCGCCTCCTCCGCTGCTGGTTCCGGAGGTGCCGGCGCAGCCGACGAGAAGCGCGGCGCACGCCGCGATGCAGGTTGCTGCCAGTCTCATGGTTCCCCCTAAGGAGTTGTGCAGACTTGGACGTAATAATTACACCGACGTCAGCCTGCAGTCACGGCGCGGCTGAAAAAATGGTTCAAAAGGGGGTCGTCCGCTGGACAGGGCGGGGGGCGGGGGGTAGTCTTTTTCCTCCAAGAATCTGGGGGGAAGCCAATGGCGAAGGCGCAGGTGAGGGTCCTGCCTTCGGCGCGCAATACGGTGATGGTGGTCGACGACCAGTCGACCGGCCGCGCGATCCTCGAGCAGGTGGTGCGCAGCCTCGACGAACGCGTCGTGGTCGAGGGCTTCGCGCGCCCGGTGGACGCGGTGGTGTGGGCGACGCGCAATGTCAGCGACCTCGTGCTGGTCGACTACATGATGCCCGACATGGACGGCATCGAGCTGGTGAAGCGCCTGCGCGCGCTGCCCGGCTACGAGCACGTGCCGATGGTGATGGTCACGGTGCACGACGACCGCAAGGTGCGCTACGCGGCGCTCGACGCCGGCATCACCGACTTCCTCACCAAGCCGGTCGACGCGCGCGAGTGCCTGGCGCGCTGCAGGAACCTCCTCACGCTGCGCCGCCAGCAGCTCGCGCTCGAGGACCGGCGGCGCCTGCTCGAGCACATGGTCGACGACGCGACGCGCGAGGTGCGCGACCGCGAGAAGGAGACGCTGCTCAGGCTCGCGCGCGCGGGCGAGTTCCGCGACGAGGAGACCGGCTACCACCTGATCCGCATGTCGCGCTACTCGCGCCTGATCGCCAACGCGCTCGCGCTCGAGCACGACGAGGCCGAGACCGTGGAGCTCGCGGCGCCGCTGCACGACATCGGCAAGATCGGCATCCCCGACGGCATCCTGCTCAAGCCGAACAAGCTCGAGGACAGCGAGTGGCAGGTGATGCGCCGCCACCCGCTGATCGGCCACGAGATCCTGAAGGGCAGCGCCTCCAAGTACGTGCGCATGGGCGCGCTGATCGCGCTCGGCCACCACGAGAAGTACGACGGCTCGGGCTATCCCAACGGCCTGGTCGGCGACCACGTGCCGCTGTGCGCGCGCATCGTGGCGGTGGCCGACGTGTTCGACGCGCTCACCTCGGTGCGTCCCTACAAGTCGGCCTGGCCTAGCGACGACGCCTTCGCGTACGTGCGCTCGCAGTCGGGCCGGCACTTCGACCCGCGCATGGTCGAGGTGTTCCTCGGCGCGCGCAAGGAAGTGCTCTCGGTGCAGAACGAATGGCGCGACCCGCTGCAGCCACGCTGAGCGGATCAATCCGCGACGCGCTCGCGCAGCTGCGCGCGCGCCTCGCGGCGCGCCCGGACACCGAGCACGAGCAGGGCATCCTGCGGCTGGTGATCAGCTCGCTCGTGTTCCTGTACCTGCTGCCCGACGCGCTGCTCAAGCAGGACACGCTGCCGCTGTACGTGATGGGCATCCACCTGGTGCTCGCGCTGATCATCTTCTTCCGCATCGCCTACTCGACCGTCGTGTCGCCGGCGCGGCGCGTGTTCGCGCAGCTCGCCGACGTGGCCGCGATCAGCTGGTACATGGCGGTGTTCGGCGAGCCGGCGGGCTGGCTGTTCCTGCTCTACATCTGGGTGACCCTCGGCTCGGGGTTCCGCTTCGGCGCCCGCTATCTCATCTCCGAGCTCGCGATGAGCGTGGTCGGCTTCGGCGTCGTGCTCTACGTGAGCGAGTTCTGGCGCGCGCACTCCGCGCTCGGCACGGGGCTGCTGCTCGCGATGATCGCGGTCAACCTGTATGTGCTGTCGCTGGTGCGGCGGATGTTCGACGCCATCGCGCGCGCCGAGGCCGCCAACCTGGCGAAGCGGCGCTTCATCTCGATGGTGAGCCACGAGCTCAGAACGCCGCTCAACGCCATCATCGGCATGGCCGACCTGCTGCGCGACACGCAGCTCAGCCGCGAGCAGGCCGACATGCTCCAGACGCTGCGCAGCTCCTCGCGCGTGATGCTCGGACTGATCGAGGACGTGCTCGACTTCTCCAAGATCGAGGCCGGAAAGGTGGTGCTGGAGAAGACCGACTTCGACCTGCACGCGCTGGTCAACAGCACCTGCCGCATCGTCGGCGCGCAGGCCGGGGTCAAGGGGGTCGACTTCGTGGTCTCGATCATGCCCGAGGTGCCGCCCGCGGTGCGCGGCGACCCGCACCACCTGCGCCAGGTGCTGATCAACCTCGCGGGCAACGCGGTGAAGTTCACCGAGCACGGCAGCGTCACGGTGCACGTCTCGGTCCAGGCCGAGACCGAGGCCAGCGCGCGCCTCAAGTTCTCGATCCGCGACACCGGCATCGGTATCGCCCCCGAGGCCCAGGCGCGCATCTTCGAGAGCTTCACCCAGGCCGACGAGGCCACCACGCGCCGCTTCGGCGGCACGGGCCTCGGCACCACCATCGCCAAGCAGCTCGTCGGCCTGATGGGCGGGCGCATCGGGGTGGAAAGCGCGATCGGGCTGGGCAGCACCTTCTGGGTCGAGATCGACCTCGAGAAACAGCCCGAGCAGGCCGGCGCGGCGGGCGGGGACCTCGCCGCCGCCCGGATCCTGCTCGTCGGCTTCCCGGCGCGCGAGCGCGCGACGCTGGAAGAGGCGCTCGCCGGCTGGGGCGCGGCGCCCACCGCCGCCGCCACGGTGGAGGAAGGCGTCGCGCGCCTGGTGGCCGAGATCAGCCTCGCCAAGCCCTATCACAGCGCGCTGCTCTACGCCTCGGGCGAGGACCTGCAGCTCGCGCAGCGCTTCCGCCGAGCCGCGCCCAACCCCGCGCCGCCGACGATCCTCGCGGTGCCGCGCGCCGCCGACGTGCGGCGCTTCGAGGTGCTTTCCTCGGGCTTCGCCTCGGTGCTCGAGCTGCCGTTCGACAAGCGGCGCCTGTTCAACGTGCTGCATTCCGTGGTCGCCGGAGACGAGGTGCACGAAGGCGTGGTGCGGCTGCAGGACTACGCGCGGCGCGGCACCGCGTCGGTCAAGCTGCGCGTGCTGGTCGCCGACGACAACCCGACCAACCGCGAGGTGGTCGGCAAGATCCTCGAGCGCAGCGGCCACGCGGTCACGCTGGTGGGCGACGGCGAGCGCACGCTCGACGCGGTCGAGCGCGACGCGCACGACATCGTGATCCTCGATCGCAACATGCCCGGCATGGGCGGGATGGAGGCGCTGCAGGCGCTGCGCCTGATGACGCGCGGCCGCGAGCGGCTGCCGGTGATCATGCTTTCGGCGGACGTGACCCCCGAGGCGAAGCGCGAGGCGCTGGAAGCGGGCGCGGATGCGTTCCTCGCCAAGCCGATCGAGGCGTTGCGCTTGCTGGACGAAATTCAGCGGCTCGCGACGACCAAGCCCGAACCCTCCCGGAAAGCGGAAGCGCCGGTGCTCCTCGCCCGGCCCGCAATCCCCGCGGCCCCCGCGGTGGTCAACGCCGAAACCCTCGGGCACCTCGAGGAGCTCGGCTCCTCGCTCGCCTTCGTCGAGAAGCTGATCCGCGTCTTCCTCACCGACTCGGCCGCGATCCTCGAGCGCATCGAGAAGGTGCTGGCGGGGCGCGACTACAACGAGTTCCGCTCGCTGGTGCACGCGATGAAAGGCTCCTCGGCGAGCATGGGCACCGATCGCCTGACGCGCACCTGCTCGAGCCTCGGAACCCTGTCCGACGCCGAGCTGCGGCTGCAGGCGCCCGCGCTGCTGCGCACGCTCGGCGACGAGGTCGCCGCCGCGCGCACGCAGCTCGAGCGCTACCTGCAGGAAAGGCGCAAGTCGGCGGGTTAGGCTAGTCTCGGCAAGTGAAAGCTTCCGCGGTGAAAGCTTCCGAGATTCCTCTTCCGGTTCTGGAACGCTGCGAGGTCGCGCAGGTTCGGCTGCGCGCGCTCGACGGCTACGAGCTGGGCGGGCACTTCTACAGCCTGCACTCGAGCGAGGCGCCGCGGCGCGTTGCGGTGCTGCATCCCGGTGTAGGCATCCCGGCGATCGGCTACCGGCGCTTCGCGGGCTTCCTGGCCGAGGCGGGGATTCCGGTCCTCACCTACGACTACCGCGGTATCGGCGGCTCGCGGCCGCGGGCCTTGCGCGGCTTTCTCGCCGGGATCGAGGACTGGGCCGAGCACGACTGCGGCGGCGCGATCGCCTGGTTGCGCGGGCGCTTCCCGCGCGCCCAGATGATCGGCATCGCGCACTCGTTTGCCTGCATGCTGGTCGGCGGAGCGCCGAACTCGGCGGAGCAGGCGCGGCTGGTGATGGTGGGGCCGCACACCGGCTATTACCGCGACTATCACCAGCGCTACCGCTGGCCGATGACCGCGGTCTGGCACGGCGTGATGCCGGTGCTCGCTTTCCTGCTCGGTTACTTCCCGGCGCGCCGCCTGAGGCTGGGCGAGGACATTCCGCGGCGCATTGCCCTGCAATGGGGGCTGCGCCACTCGGCCGAGCTGCGGCCGGCGGCGGGCGCGCCGGCGGCGCAGCGCGTGCAGGGCGTGCTCGACCGCTGCGCGGCGCTGCAGCGCCCGGCGCTGGTCATCTCGATCAGCGACGATGCGTTTGCGACCGGGGTGGGAGTGAAGCGCCTGCTGTCCTACTACCCGAGGCTGTTTCCCCTCGAGCACATCGCGTACGCGCCGGCCGATGCGGGGACCCGCCGCATC
>Ga0187893_10009665_pt1 | contig 14723 bp, 13 predicted proteins | sample MA1701074metaG_FD_139574 | JGI IMG/M metagenome (GOLD analysis project Ga0187893, IMG submission 139574) | White microbial mat communities from a basaltic lava cave in the Kipuka Kanohina Cave System on the Island of Hawaii, USA - MA170107-4 metaG ...
CTTCGTCCTTCAGGATCTGAAGGAAGGCCTGCTTGCCGGAGAGAAAGGACATGGGGGAGCCTCCTCGCTGCCGGATCATAGCCCCGCTTCCTTGACTGCGCCAGACCCCGCCTGTAGGCTTCGGAGCAGCATGCCGCCGGCCGTTCCCGCCGCCTTCCTGGACGCGTGTCTCCGCCGGGCCACGCCGTTCACCCCGATCTGGCTCATGCGGCAGGCCGGCCGCTACATGCCGGAGTACCGCGCGGTGCGCGCACGGCTCGGCTTTCTCGAGCTGTGCAAGAGCCCGGAGGCGGCCGCCGAAGTCACGCTGCAGCCGGTGGAGCGCCTGGGCGTGGACGCGGCGATCCTCTTCGCGGACATTTTGCTCGTGCTCGAGCCGCTCGGGGTCGGCCTCGAGTTCACCCGCGGCGACGGCCCGCGCATCGAGCGTCCGGTGCGCAGCGCGGCGGGAGCGGGGGCGCTTCCCGCGGTGGACGTGGAAGACGCGGTCGGCTTCGTGTTCGAGACGGTGGCGCGGGCGCGCAAAGCGCTCGCCGACCGGGTGCCCCTCATCGGCTTCGCGGGGGCGCCGTTCACGCTCGCCTCCTACCTGATCGAGGGCGGGCCCTCACGCGAGTTCCTTCTCACCAAGGCGTTCATGCGGCGCGAGCCGGAAGCGTGGGCCGCGATGATGACGAGGCTCGCCGACGTCACCGCCGACTACCTCAACGGGCAGATCGCGGCCGGCGTCCAGGCGGTGCAGCTCTTCGACTCGTGGGTGGGCGCGCTGTCGCCCGCCGACTACCGCGACTTCGTGCTCCCGCACTCCCGGCGCGTGATCGGAGCGCTGCGGCCGGGCGTGCCGGTCATCCACTTCGGCGTGGGCACCGGCGGGCTGCTGCCGCTCATGAAGGCGGCCGGTGGGGACGTGATCGGGCTCGACTGGCGCGTGGAGCTCGGCCCCACGTGGGCCCGGCTCGGCCACGAGGTGGCGGTGCAGGGGAACCTGGACCCCGCGGTGCTGCTGGCCGACGTGCCCGCGATCCGCCGGGCCGCGCGCGAGATCCTCGACGCGGCGGCCGGGCGGCCGGGGCACGTCTTCAACCTGGGTCACGGCATCCACAAGGACACGCCGGTCGAGCACGTGAAGGCCCTCGTGGACATCGTCCACGAGCTGTCGAGCCGATGAGCGAGACGGAACCCCTCTCCCCCGAGAGGGGGAGAGGGCAGGGTGAGGGGGTGGCGTCGATCAGGCATGACCCTCACCCCGACCCTCTCCCTCCCAGGGGGGGGGGGAAGGGCATCGACTCGGTGCTCCTCATCGCCTTCGGCGGACCGGAGCGCCCGAAGGACGTGCGCCCGTTCCTGCAGATCGTCACCGCGGGCCGCCCGATCCCGGCCGAGCGCCTCGAGGAGGTCGCGCATCACTACGACCTGATGGGGGGGCGCTCGCCGCTCACCGAGCTGACCCGCCGCCAATCGGAGAGCCTGCGCGCGGCGCTCGCCGCGGCCGGGCGCCCGGTGCCGGTATGGGTCGGCATGCGGAACTGGCACCCGTTCCTGCACGAGACCCTGGCCGAGATGAAGGATCGGGGCTGCCGCAAGGCGCTCGGCATCATCCTGTCGTCGTTGCAGACCGAGGCCTCGTGGGCGCGCTACGTGGAGGACGTCACGGCCGCGCGCGAGAAGGTCGGCCCGGACGCGCCCGAGGTCGTCTACGCGCCGCCCTGGAGCGAGCACCCGCGGTTCATCGAAGCGATGGCGGCCCGCGCGCAGGCCGCGCTCGCGGGGATCGAGGCCGCGCGGCGGGCCGACGCGCGGCTCGTCTTCACCGCCCACAGCGTCCCGGTCTCCATGGCCGCGGGCTCCCCCTACGCGGCCCAGCTCGAGACGGCGGCGCGCGCCATCGCCGCAGCACTCGGTCGGTCCGAGTGGTCGGTGGCCTACCAGAGTCGGAGCGGCTCCCCGCGTGATCCGTGGCTCGAGCCCGACGTCGGCGACGTCATCCGCGCGCTCGCGCGGGACGGTGCGCGCGACGTGGTGGTCGTCCCGGTCGGCTTCGTCTGCGACCACGTCGAGGTGCTCTACGACCTCGACGTGGAAGCGAAGGCGGTGGCCATATCCTGTGATCTCGGCTTCCATCGGGCCGCCGCCGCCAACGACCACCCCGCGTTCGTCGCGATGCTCGCCGATCTGGTCCGGCGCGGGCCGGCGCGGTGAGACTGGTCGTCGTCGGCGGCGGGCTTTCCGGGCTCGCGGCCGCCCATCGGGCGGTGGAGCTGGCGCGCGAGCGCGCCCGCCCCCTCGAGCTGACCCTGCTCGAGGGGGCGGATCGCCTGGGCGGCACCATCCAGACGGAGCGCCGCGAGGGCTTCCTCGTCGAGTGCGGGCCCGACTCGTTCCTCTCCGAGAAGCCGTGGGCCCTTGCGCTCTGCCGGCGGCTCGGCGTGGAGGACCGGCTGATCGGGACCGACGACCGCTTCCGACGCGTCTTCGTGGTCTTCCGCGGCCGGCTGCATCCGCTGCCCGACGGCTTCCAGCTCCTGGCGCCCACCCGGCTCGGGCCGTTGCTGGCCTCGTCGCTGTTCTCGTGGCCCGGCAAGCTCCGGATGGCCTGCGACCTGCTGCTGCCCCGCGGCGGGCATCCCGACGAGACCCTCGGCGCGTTCGTGAGGCGACGGCTCGGCCGCGAGGCGCTCGAGCGCGTCGCCCAGCCGCTGGTCGGCGGCATCTACACCGCCGATCCCGACGAGCTCTCGCTCGGCGCCACCATGCCGCGCTTCCTCGAGATGGAGCGGCGCGAGCGCAGCGTCATCCTGGCCCTCTGGCGGGCCGCCCGCCGGGCCCCGGCCCTTCACGCGGGGACGAGCGGCGCCCGCTGGTCGCTCTTCGTGACCTTCGCCGAGGGGATGGAGGAGCTGATCCGCCTGCTGGCCACCCGCCTGCCGCCCGGGGCCGTGCGTCTCAAGGAGCGGGCCGTGTCGGTCGCGCGGGAAGGCGGCGGCTGGCGCGTCGCCACCGCGGGCGGCGCGGTCGTCACCGGCGACGCGCTCATCCTGGCCCCGGAGGCCCACCAGGCCGCGCGGCTTCTTCGCTACGTGGATCCCGGGCTCGCGCACCTGCTCGAGGGGATTCCCCACGCCTCGTCGGCCACCGTGACGCTGGCCTATCGGCGCGCCGACATCCGCCATCCCCTCGACGGCTTCGGCTTCGTGGTGCCGCAGGTGGAGCGCCGGCCCGTCATCGCGGGCACCTTCTCGAGCGTGAAGTACCCGGGGCGTTCCCCGGAGGCGCACGCGCTCCTGCGCGTGTTCCTCGGCGGGGCGCTGAACGAATCGGTGCTCGAGGCCGACGACGCGGCGCTGGTAGAGATCGCGTGCGCGGAGCTCGCCGACCTCCTCGGCGTGACGGGGGTGCCGCTGTTCACGCGGGTCGCCCGCTACCCGCGGGCGATGCCGCAGTATCACGTGGGCCACACGGCCCGCGCGGAGGCCATCGAGCTGGCGGTGGCGCGGCATCCGGGCCTGCGCCTGGCGGGCGGAGCCTACCGGGGCGTGGGGATCGCGGACTGCGTGCGCTCGGGCGAGGAAGCGGCGGAGGGAGTGATATCGAAGGGGGCCCCTTCTGAAGTCTAGGGAGGGGGCCCCCTCCGAGCCTCCCCCAGAACGGGTTGCGCGGGCGAAGAGCCTGTGAAGAAATGCGTAGCGTTGGCGCCCCGCTCGCGGCGACACTGCGCGCATGACGACTGACACGCTCTTTCCACTACCGGAGGGGAACGAGGACCCGGTCGCGGCGGTGAACACCGAGCCGCGGGTGCAGCGGCCGAACCGGACCCCGCTCGAGTTGCGGCCGGTCGATCTCGAGGCGCTGCTGCCGGCCGACCACCGTGCCCGCGTCGTGTGGGAGTTCGTCGAGGGGCTCGATCTCGGCCCGCTCTACCACACGATCAAAGCCATCGAGGGGCACGCCGGCCGGACCCCGATCGATCCGGCGATCCTGATGGCGTTGTGGCTGTACGGGACGCTGGAGGGCGTGGGGAGCGCCCGGGCGTTGGCGCGGCTGGGCGAGGAGCCCGACGCGTATCGGTGGCTGTGCGGCGGGGTGTCGGTGAACTACCACACGCTGGCGGACTTCCGCGTGGCCCACCCGGAGGTCCTCGACGGGCTGCTGACGTCGAGCGTGGCGGTGCTGCTCGCAGAAGGGTTGGTGGAGCTGACGCGCGTGGCCCACGATGGGGTGCGGGTCCGGGCGAGCGCCGGGGGCGGCTCGTTTCGGCGGGGGGACCGGGTGAGCCAGTGTCTGGCGGCCGCCGAGGCGCAGGTGGCGGCCCTGCGCGAGCAGGTGGCGGCCGATCCGGGCGGGCGGTCACGGCGCCAGGCGGCGGCCCGGCAGCGGGCGGCCGAGGAGCGGCGCCGCCGCGGGGCCGGGGCGTTGGCGGCGTTGCCGGGGCTCGAAGCGCGCCGGCGGAAGGCGGGGGTGAAAGGCCCCGCGCGGCTGTCGATGACCGATCCCGAGGCGCGGGTGATGAAGATGGCCGACGGGGGCGTCCGCCCGGCCTTCAACGCGCAGCTCACGGCCACGACGCGGGGGCAGGGCATCGTCGGCGTCGCGGTGACGAACGCGGGCACGGACCACGGCCAGGTGGGGCCGATGGTGGAGCAGCTGCAGCGACGCTATGGCCGGGCGCCGGGGGACGTGCTGGCCGACGGGGGCTACGTCGATCTGGATGACATCCGCGCGGTGGCTGGCCCCGACGTCGGCTGCAAGGTGTACGCGCCCCCGCCGGGGTTCAGCGATCCCGGGCGGGCGCAGCGCCCGCTCTGGCGCGTCGATGATGCCCTCATCGCGGAGTGGCGGCCGCGCATGGGCACGGCGGAGGCCAAGGGAGTGTAGGGCGAACGCGCCGCGACCGTGGAGTGTGTCAATGCCCTGGCCCGCAATCGGGGGCTGCGGCCATTCGTCGTCCGCGGCCTGCGGAAGGTGCGGGCCGTGTTGCTGTGGTTCGCTCTCGCGCACCACCTGATGCGAGCGGCGGGACTACGGCGCGCGGGGGCGCTGGCGACCTGAGACGCACGCCGCAAGCCGACCGCCGCGGACCGGCGAGCGGGCGCCAGGCGAGAGCACAGGACACAGCTCCCGGCTCCCGGATGTTTCGGATGGGGCCCCCGCCGGCACCCCGCCCGATTCCTTCACAGGCTCGAAGCCGGCGCTCGAACGGAGGCGCGGCTAGGTGGACTTCGGGTCGATGTGGTCCATCAGCATGTGGACCTCGAGCACGGAGTCGAGATACTGGAAGCTGAACGGCTTGGTGACGTAGTCGGAGGCGCCGAGCGCAAGGGCCCCGCGCGCGGAGTCGATGTCCTCCACCGCGGTGACCATGATCACGCAGGTCTCGGGCGCGGCGGTCTTGATACGCTTCAGGGCCTCGACGCCGCCCATGCCCGCCATCATCACGTCCATCAGCACGATGTGCGGGTGGAAGTCCGGCACGCGGAGGAGAGCCTCCTCGCCGTCCTGCGCCTCGATCACATCGAAGCCGCGGTCTTCGAGATACTCGGCCAGCACCTTGCGGAACTCGAGCTCGTCGTCCACCACGAGCACGCGCGCGCGCACCGGCCGCTTGGCCTGCGCGGGGTCGCCCGCCGCGGCCACCAGCGCCGCCGGGGCCACCACGCCCGACCGGGCCAGGGTGTCGGAGAGCTGGACCAGGTTGAGCGGCTTGGTGAAGGCGCCGGCCACACTCAGGCCGGCCTCGGTGACCAGCTCGAGCGCATTGCCCATGCCGCTGACCAGGATCACGACCACGTCGGGGTTGAGCGCCTTGATCCGGCCCAGCGCCCCGATGCCGCCGAGGCGGGGCATGAAGAGGTCGAGGATGACGGCCTTGGGCTGCCAGCGCTTGACCTGGAGGAAGGCCTCGACCCCGTTCGTGGCGGTGAGGACGACGAACCCCTGCTCGGTGAAGTATTCCTTGAGCAGCTCGAGCACGTCGATGTCGTCATCCACGCACAGGATGCTCGGGAGGCTGTCGTCCATGGCACGCTGTCGGAGCAAGAAAAGTGCCGCCGGAGTGGCCCATACAACCTAATGAAATAACTGCGCTTTGTCCGGAGGCCGCTGCAACTATTGGGAAATCATTCACAGTTCCTGACAGGAAGCTGACACTCGCGGTCACCAGCGCTAGAAATTGACCGTGATGACCATCCGGAGCCCGGTGGTCTCGGCCACGGCGATCGGGGAGGTCTCGGAGAGCGGCCGGGGAGCGGGCACCGGGGTGCCGGCCGAGGGGAGAATGAAGCTGCGGGTGATCTGGGGGCCGACCGCCCCGGGAGCCATGACGCCACCTGGACCCGAGGGCAGCGCACCCTTGGTGCAGCGCATCGCCACCGCCTCGCGAGCCCCGCCCGTCGGCAGGTCCGCCGCCACCACCGTCCCCGGCACCCGGACCGCGCAGCGAGCCGGCACCACGACGCCCACCGCGAGGGCGGCCTGCGAGGACCCCGCCCAGGCCGGCATCGCCAGGGCAGCCAGCAGCGCTCCGCTCAGCATCGCGATTCGCCCGGCCCGGCCCCCCATTGCCTTGTTCTCCTCTGCGCCGCGTCGCGGCTGGATTCTGCGACAGCACATCAGAGTAGGGCAAGGGGGGTGCCATAGAACGGATCGGGATCGACGGAATATACGTCGTATTTACTAGACATTTGGACTTTAGAGAGCCGGCAAGGAGGGGGCTTCTTGGAGTGGTTGCTATGGTCCCGGCGCCGTCATTGTGGTGGCGCCACCATAGATCAGAAGAAGATGGTGGCGGTCACCGTGGCGGTGTAGCTCCCCGCGCTGACGTCCTGCCCGGGGGGGATACGGCCATACACGCTCACGTTGATGTTCTGGTTGAGTGGGGGAAGGGTCCGCGTATAGGTCTGGGTGCCGCCGGTGCCGTCTCCCCAGATCGTGCTGCGGGTGGAATCCAGATACAGGTTGTAGTTGAGGGTCTCGCTGCCCTGCCGCATCTGGCGCGGGTTGAAGGTGGGTGCGCCCCCCTTGTCCAGCTCGATCCGCACCAGCGGCGGCCGCGGCGCGGTGCACCGGTAGGTGATCTGCCCGGTCGCGTCGTCGGCCGAGCCGGAAAAGACGTTGTAGGTGCCGAAGGCGACGGCGGTGGTGCTGATGGTGCACGCCGCCTCTGCGGTCGCGGCCGCGAGCAGCCCGCCCACCCCCGCCAGCAGCATTGTGAAGAGCTTCTTCGTTGTCATCGCTGTCCCCTCTCGTCTCAGCGGACGATGCACCGCACGGTTCCCATGTCGACCAGTGAAGCCGGGGAGACCGGTGCATCCAGGGTGAACCGGCACAGCGCTTCCTTGTGATCCACGACCGCGGGATGGCGGCCGCGCGGCAGGTTCTCCAGATAGAACTCGCCGTCCCGACCGATCGGGGATTCGAAGGTCTCCCCCGCGGCGGTGACCGTGAGCTGTCCATAGGCCGGTGTCACCGTCCGCCCCTCGATCTCGAGCACGAGCGCGCCGATGATGGCCTGCACGCGGCGCGCCGGGAACGTGACGATGGAGCCCCCCTTCACCGGCGGCCCCACCATCCGCTCGGTGGTACTGATGCTGTAGTCGATCGGAATGTCCTCGGCCTTGATCCCCAGCCGGTTGGCGTAGTACGGGAGCAGGTTCGGGACCAGCAGCGTGCCCCGAGAGTCCGTGCGCCCGATCTCCTGGTTGTTGAGCGAGCCGCGCACGCCGGGCACCCCGGGGACGCGGACCAGCGCGAAGCCGTCCTGCACGGGACGGCTCACATGCACGCCCCCGCCGATGGCCACGATGCCGGCCGCGGCGGTCAGGGTCGTGGCGTTGCGGTCGCCGCCGCGCTCGTAGGTCCCCTCGTAGAAGCCGTACCGGCCCTGGTACTGGAGCTGCGCGAGGCCCTGGTAGTCCACCGTGCTGCCGGCGCTGCGCCCGTCCATTTGCGGCAGGTCCTGCTCGGCGCGCACCGCGCGGGCGCGGTAACCGAAGCCTTCGCCCAAGGGCAGCGAGCGCTGCACCTCCAGCGCCGAGTTGTGGTGGTGGCGGCCCACCTCGTGCGAGGCGGTCGCGGTGGTATTGTCGCCCAGGTAGTACGTCAGGCCGGTGAACACGGTGGTCTCCGGCTTCAGCCCGGGCTGGCGCGCATGGCTCGCGGTCACGAAAAGGTTGGCCCGGTTCGTGAGCCGCACGCTCACCGCGGCCGACACGCGCTCCTGGGGATCGGCATCTCGGAAGTCGGTGTGGGTGTACTGGAGCGTCACGGTGCTGGCGGTCGTGACCGGGAAGCCCACGAGGGCGGTGGCCTCGAGCCGGGCGCGGTCCTCGGGCGCCCGGAGGCTCGTGGTGACGTAGTGGTCGCTGACCGCGCGCAGCGCCCAGCTCACGGTGAAGGGCCGCGACGCGTAGCTGTAGGCGAGCGAGGCTGCCCAGCCGTCCGCGGTGTCGCTGCGGCTGCCCGCCACCGCGAGCTCCATCTCGCCAAGAGGGAGCCGCGTGGTGAGGAGGGGCCCGCCCGAGAGGAGATCGGCGCCGAGCTCGAGGCGGCCGCCCACCGAGACGTCGTCGGTGATACCGATCCGGTGCCGCGCAAGCACCGCCCACGCCCCGTACTCGCCGAGCCCGGCGACCTGGCTGTCCCGCTTGAATCCCATGTCGTAGCTCCACTCCTGGGTGCTGGCGCGCAGCAGGGTGGAGGTGAAGTAGAACGGCGAGGTGATCACCTGCTGCCGGCCGAAGGCGTCGCGCAGGATCACTTCCGCGGTGCCGCTGCCCACCGAGGCGGGCAAGTTGCGCAGCTCGAAGGGGCCGGGGGGCAGCACCTCGCGACGCAGGAGCTGGCCGTTGACGTAGACCTCGGCGGTGGAGCGCGTGAACACCGCGCCGGACAGGCCGACGGTGGGGAAGCGCACGAAGTAGGGATCGAGCGAGAATTCGCGGGAGACGCTGAGCCCGCCGAGCAGCGCGCCGCCGCCCAGCGGGCCGGTGGAGTCGAAGCGATCGCCGACCAGGTAGCGGACGAGACGCGCGCGGTCGTCCACCGTGAAGCTCGTGAGCCCGCGCGAGAAGACGCCGAGCTCGTCGCGGAACGCGGTCCCGTAGAGTAGGGTGTTGCGGATGCTGAGCCCGCCTTCGCCGGTCCAGGTGTAGCGCTCGAAGTCGATGCCGGTCACCGACGAGTTGAGAAAGGCGGTGGTGTCGTCGGTGTAGATCAGCCCGGCGGGCCGACTCTGCAGGAAGTCCTGCACGGTCGTGGGCAGCAGCGATGGCGCCGTGGTCAAGCGCAGGGTCAGCGCCCGCTCGTCCATCTCGAAGGTCACCGCGGGCGCCAGCGAGGCGAGCGAGACGTAGGCGACGCCGCCCACCGTCTCGCGGCGGCCCGCGAAGCCGCGCACCCCGGCCTGCTCGAGGTCGGCCACGCGCACCAGGACGTCGGGGCTTCGCAGCCGCACGACGACCTCGCCGCGCTCGACCCCGTTGACGCTCCACTGCAGGATGGCCTGCTCCATCTCGACCGGCTGGGCGCTCGCCGCCCGGCTCAGCGCGAGCAGCGCCAGGACGGGGAAGAGGAGGCGGCGGAGGGAGTGCGGAGGCGGGAAGGCCGACGCGCGGGTTGGCGGCGGCCGGTCATGGCCCACAGGCGGCCGCGGCGATGTCGAGCCGCTCCGTCAGGGTCTGCTCGCCCGCCTTGACCTCGACGGCGACGGCCTTGGTCTTGAGGCACTCCGCGCGGGGAAACGGTATCTCGTAGACGCGCTGCTCGCCGGCCAGGATGTACCAGCCCTCCTGCTCGCCCTCCCAGAGGGTCTCGCCGGCCGCGCCCTGTCCGCGCACGCGGATCGCGTCGGGAATCGCGTGCTTGGTCCCGGCATTGCGGAGCCCGAACACGAGCCGCCCCGGCTGCTGCGCGGGCGGGATCAGACGGAGCTCGGCGCGGCCGCTGCGCGCCGCGACGAAGATCGGGATCCCCATGCGGGCCAGCACCCGGACCTGGCCGGGCGGCGCGGCCTGCTGGGCCGGCGGGGGCAGCTCCTCCACAAAGATGCGGTAGGTGCGCTCGACCGGGCCGGCGGCCCCGGACGTGCCCACCCGGACGATCCGCTGCTCGCCCGGCGCCAGGGTCAGCAGGCGCGGAAAGAAGATGATCTCGCTGGTGGGCGTCAGCAGCATCTGGCCGGCCGGGTCCTGGGCCCACGCGAAGGCATTGAGCTGGAAGCGGAGCGGCTCGCTGCTAATGTTCTGCACGGTCAGGATCGCGCTCAGGGTCTGGCCGGTCAGGAAGATCTGGATCGGATTGACGGTGAAGTCGGCGGCGCGCGCCGGCCCAGGCCCGAGGAGCGCGCCGCCCCACAGCAGCAAGAGCGCCGGGGCCAGCAGGCCCACCGGCGCTCTGCGTATCGTCGCCTCGTGGTTGAGCGTCACGTCCTAGAAGTTGCCATGTTCTAGAAGTTTATGGTCGCAACCACCGCGTCATTATACGAGGCCGCGGCCACATCCTGGCCAGCCGGCACGCGCCCGAAGACCGTGAAGGTGCGGGCCACGCGGCTGGGGGCCACCGGAATGGTCAGGCCGGCCGCCGCGCCCGAGCCCCACACCGCGGTGCGGCCCGTGTTCTGGTAGAGCTGGTAGGTCAGGAAGTCCGTGCCCCCCGCCATACGACGGGTCGTGCCGGCCACGTTGGCGCCGAGCCCGAGGTCGATGCGCGTGCCCGCGCCCTTGGTGCAGGTGACGACCACCGAGCCGGTGCCGTCGAGTGGCGCCGTGGCGTTCGCGACGACCGGGTCATAGGCGCCGAAGGCCACGGCGGTGGTGGTGATGCTGCAGTTCTTGGACACGGTGGCGCTCACGCCGACGTTGCCGGTGGCGGTCTGAGCGAACGCGGGAGCGGCCATGCCGAGGGCCAGTCCACCTCCGATCAGGGCAATGCGAGCGCTGCGGTTCATTGGCAGAACATAGCAGAAGGGCAGCCCAATGCCCGAAACATACGGGCGGACAGAGCGAGAGCGCCGGGGCCTGGTCGGCCGGCCGGTGCTCTCGAAAGCTGCGAAAGCCTGCAGCCCTGGGCTCAGGCTAGAAGTTGATGGTGGCGACCACCGTATCGGCGTAGGAGGTGGCCGACACGTCCTGGCCGCCGGGCACGCGCCCGAAGACCGTGAAGGGGCGGGCCGTGCGGCTGGGGGCCGCGGGGATGGTCAGGCCGGCCGCCGCGCCCGAGCCCCACACCGTGGTGCGGCCCGTGGTCGTGTAGAGCTCGTACGTCAGGAAGTCGCCGCCGCCCGCCATGCGCCGGGTCGACCCAGTGGCGTTGCTGCCGAGTCCGAGGTCGATGCGCACGCCCGCACCCTTGGTGCAGGTGACGATCACCGAGCCTGTCCCGTCGAGGGGTGCGGTGTCGTTGGCCACGATCGGGTCATAGGCGCCGAAGGCCACGGCGGTGGTGGTGATGGTGCAGTTCTTGGCCACGGTGGCGCTCACGCCGAGGTTGGCCGTGGCCGTCTGAGCGAACGCCGGAGCCGCAAAGCCTAGGGCTAGTCCACCTACCATCAGGGCGACGCGAGCAGTGCGGTTCATTGTCGGTTCCTCCAGTTATTTTTAAAGTATTGCGGCCGCCTTCGCGGCCCCTGCTGTACACGACCCCTACTAGAGCAACACTGATGCCAGGCACGAAACTCGGCTGGTTCGGCTGGGGACGACGCTTAGTAAATATTTGATATATTGGTTAGAAATGTGGATGAGCCGAGGACCCCGAGGGCTGGATTTGCCTGGAGGCAAGGGCCCCCCGGGCTTCAAGCTCGGAGGGCGTCGGGGCCGGTCCCTACAATCTACGGGGGTACGACCTACGAGGGGTGCGACGCTAGCGGGCGGGGGCGAGGCGGGTCGTCACTTCGAGCGCCTGCTCGAGTGAGGCCCCGTCCGGGGTGAAGGTGCCTTCAAGGAACAGCTCGGTGAGGCCGGCCTCCGCGTAGCGCCCGATATCCTCCCGGATCTCGTCGAGCCTGCTCCAGAGCGAGCGGCGGTCCTTGCGCTGCGGAGTGCCGTGGACGCGGTAGGTCCCGCGGCAGACGATGTGGAGCCTGGCCGGGTCCTTCCCGCGCGCGGCCGCCGCGTCCTTCACTTCTCGGACGAGCGGCGCCACGCTCGCCATCGGCACGTTGCCGCCGTTGAAGCCGTCCCCCAGCTCCACCGCGCACTTCACCACCGTCGATCCGTAGCCGCCGATGGTGATGGGCGGGCGCGGTTTCTGCACCGGCTTCGGGTCCACGCGGCAGCGCGGCACGTGGTAGAACTCGCCGTGGAACTCGGTGACGTCCTGGGTCCAGATCGCGTCGAGGCAGCGCAGGAACTCGTCGGCGCGCCGGCCCCGGTGCCGGAACGGCACGCCGACCGCCTCGTACTCGTCCTGCGACCAGCCGATGCCGAGCCCCACGTCGAGGCGCCCGCCCGAGAGCACGTCCAGCGTGGCGAGCTGCTTGGCGAGGACGACCGGCTGGTAGAACGGCATGATCAGCACGCTGGTGCCGAGGCGGATGCGCTGGGTGGCTGCGGCCACGTAGGCGAGCGTGACGATGGGATCGAAGACGCGCTCGAAGGGCTTCGGCCACACCTTGCCCGGCACCGGCGGGTACTCGTTCTTGGGCTCGAGCGCGTAGAGCAGGCGCTGGAAGACCCAGAGGGAGTGGTAGCCGAGGGCCTCGGCCTGGCGGGCGACGCGGATCTGGTTCTCCGGGGTGGCCCAGTCGCCGGCGGTGGGCAGCGCGAATCCGAGCTTCATGGCGCGACATGATACACGAGGCTACTTCGACTCCGCGACGAAGACGCCGTCCCAGTCGGCGGGTGGCGGATCCGCGAGCAGCGCCCGCGCGCGCCGCCGGTAGAGCGCGATGGGCCCGTCGGCGGGCGCCTCGGCCCCGAGCTCGTCGAGGAGCCGGAGCGCCTCCTCCCAGCGCCGCGCGCGATAGAGCGCGAGGGCCTCGTGGTAGCGCGCGAGGCGGCGCGCGCCCGCGGGGTCGAGGGCGCCCGCGCGCGCCATCACCTCGTAGCAGCGCAACGGCTCAGCGCGGCCCTTGACCGCGACCAGATCGAGGAAGCGGTACTCGAAGGCCCGGGGCTCGGCGGCGACGGTGGCCTCGCCCACCACGACCCGCACGCCGTATTCCTTGGAGAGTCCCTCGAGGCGCGCGGCCACGTTCACCGGATCCCCGACCGCGGTGTAGATCAGGCGGTCCTTCGAGCCAATGTTGCCCACCACCATCTGCCCGGTATTGATCCCCACCCCCAGGTCGAGATGGGCCCAGCCCTGCGCCTCGAACTGCGGGCGCAGCGTCGCGAGGGCCGCGACCATGTCGATCGCGGTCAGGCAGGCGTGGCGCGCGTGGTCGGCCTGGTCCATCGGCGCGTTCCAGAAGGCCTCGATGGCGTCGCCCGCGTACTGGGCGAGCACGCCGTCGTGGCGGAAGACCACGTCCGCCATCTCGGTCCGGTAGGTGTTCAGCAGGGCCACGAGCGTCGCGGGCGGGAGCGCGTGGGCGAGCGTGGTGAACTGGCGCAGATCGCTGAAGAGCACCGTCATCTCGCGCGTCTCGCCGCTGAGCCGGAGCCGGTCCGGATCGGCGAGCACCCACTGGCTCACCGCCGGGGAGAGATAGCGCCCCATCGCCTCGCGGACTATTCGTTGCTCCGCCTGCTCCAGCACGAGGCGCGAGGAGAGCGCGGCCGCGAAGCTGATCAGCAGCGCGGCGGGCGGGTAGATCAGGTCGAGCACGAGGCCGCGCTCGAAGAGCAGGGCCGCGGCGGTGCCGTAGAGGCCGAGCCCGGCCGCCACCGCCAGCCCGGCGGGTAGCGGCCGCCACGCGGCCACCACCAGCGCGGCGAGCAGCGCCATCAGCCCGATCAGGAGCGCGGTGGCGACCGGCCCGGCGGGCAGGAGGAAGCGCTGGTACAGCACGGTCTCGACCGCGTTGCCGAGGATCTCGACGCCCCACATCCGCGTGTCGCCGGTGGTCGGGGTGGCGTGCTCGTCCACGCCCCGGGTGGTGGGGCCCAGCAGCACGATGCGGTCGCGGACCAGAGCGGGATCGAAGCGCCCCTCGAGCACGTCCACGAACGAGATGATGCGAAAGGGCCCGCCGCCCCCCGGCGCGGACGGCGGGCCGAGGAAGTCGATCAGCATCGTGTCGTGCGCCCCCACCGGGATCGCCCGGCCGGCTGCGTGGACGAGGCCGGCTTCCGCGGGCGCGTCGAGGACGATCGGCCGCCGGGTGAAGCGCGCCACGATGGCGAGCGCCAGGCTCGGCAGCTCCTCGCCGCGTGCGCGCAGCAGGAGCGGGAGGCTCCGCACCACGCTGTCCCGGCCGGTGGTGATGTTGGCCAGCCCCTCGTCGACCGCCGCGTTCCGCACGGTGGAGGCGGGCCGGACGAAGGCTTCGAACTCCTGGGCGACCCCCGGGCGCGGATCGAAAGCCTTCGCGCCCTGGGCCACCACCGGCACGATCACGTTGCCGGCCGGCGCATCGCCTCGGCGAGCGCCCCGTCCTCGGGCCGCTGCGCGTCGAAGAAGATCGCGAAGGCGACGACCCGCGGCGCCGCGGGCCGGAGGGCGTCGAGCGCCTCGGCGTAGAGGGTGCGGGGCCAGGCCGAGAGCGGGCCGTGGCGCGCGAGCAGCGCCTGGTAGCTCTTCTCGTCGATGCCCACGATGACGGTGGAGCGGGCGGACTGGGCGGGGCGGAC
>Ga0187893_10009666_pt1 | contig 14723 bp, 15 predicted proteins | sample MA1701074metaG_FD_139574 | JGI IMG/M metagenome (GOLD analysis project Ga0187893, IMG submission 139574) | White microbial mat communities from a basaltic lava cave in the Kipuka Kanohina Cave System on the Island of Hawaii, USA - MA170107-4 metaG ...
CTCTCTGCGCCACGTTCGAGGCGCGGCCGACTCTCTATCATATTCTCTCGGTCATTGTCATCATTTTTGGGGCGATGCATAGTTCGGCCCCGAAATCATGCACATTCGCCGCAAGGACACGAACATTTCTGCGCCAAAAGAGCGAAAATGCTGTTAGTAATTGCACTCTCGATGCGGCTGCGAACCGTTGCAAATGTTAGCGTATGGCAGCTATTGTCAATTGCTGCATAAAACGATGGTAGGATTCATAACCCTCGGATCTCGGTGTTCTTTCTTGTGACAATCTTGTGACAATTCTTGGTGGAAATAGGCCAATTTTGATGGATAGCGGCGCACTGGCCTGTGGCTGCAACTCGTTGAAAATGTTGGTAGATGTCGCCAAATCGGATGAAAATCACCGCCTCTGGCTAGGCGGAACCGGCAATGGCAGATAATCACGCTCCAACGCCAACCCGCACAAAATCCAGCCGCCGCTCAAACGTCTTCAACTGATGTTTGTCGAAGACGGCCTGAGATTCGGGCGGCAACGCCGAACCGTCCAGATGAAATGTTCTGCCCGCCACGCCCGTGAACCAGCCGGCGCCGCGCAACAATTCCAACCACGTTTTGTGGTTCCTTCGGCGCCATCAGCGGGAAGTGCGGCGCGTTGTGAGCCAGGTAGAGGAAGAATGGCTTCTTCTCCTTCAAGGCTTCGTCAATGAACTTCAATCCGAAATCCGTCCAGAGATAGGTCGCGTACCAGTCCTGGCCGAATTCGGGCGCGGTCTGCGGGAGCGCGTCGCCGTTGAGGTATAAAGGCTCCTTGGCGCGGCTCGACAAAGGATCGTTGGGATTGCCCGATTGATTGGGGAAGAAGATGCCGCCAGCGCGGATGTTGAGGCTGCGGTCAAAGCCTCGCTTCCACGGCGGCGTGGCGTTCTGCTGGCCCAGATGCTACTTGCCGCTCATCGCCGTGAAGTAACCCGACGCCTTCAACACTTCGGCCATCGTCACTGATCGGTCGCCGAGCTTTCCCTGGAAGCCAAGCGAATCCCGGCGGATCAGATTGTCCAGGTAGCCCATCCCGGCCTGATGCGGATAATGCCGGTGAGCAGACTTGCGCGCGTCGGGCTGCAACGCGCCGTGTTGTAGAACTGCGTGAACCGCACGCCGTTTCTGGCCACCGCGTCCAGGTTCGGCGTGGGAATCTCTCCGCCGTACGGAGCGATGTCCGACCAACCCATGTCGTCCACGGATCATCGGCGACATTGCGCTCCTCGCCGATGTCGCCGCTCAGATTGAAGATTGGCAACTCCTGCGACTCGCCTCTACGCGCGCTGTGTGTTGTCAAGCCGAAGTAACTCATGCGGCATGAGGAAGAGCTTCAATTCCCCATTCTTAACGCGCAGTTCGTCGCTCGCTTTGGCGCGGAACGCTTCCGGTGTCAACATCGCTTCCCTGAGATTCCCGCCGTTCAATCGTTTCACCCACACGCGGGCGTCGGCAGAGGCTAATCGCGCCACCTGCGTGTCCGCCGTCAGGTTCGCGATCAGCGTCCGGCGGCGTCCCGCCTGTCGCAGCGTCAATCCGATGACTTTGAGAGCGTCGCTCGACGGCGTGCGCAGAACTTCGCCGTTTGCGAATTCTCCCATATCGGCCAGCGCGTGCCAGAGTGGGAAAACCGCGCCGGGGAGGCACGGAAATCTATCCGCCCGCTCGGCAAGCTGCGAGCCAGTTTCGTGTTCGATCACGCCGCGCCAGCCGGTCGTTTCAAAATAGGTGACGCTGCTCGCCCCGCTCTCGGCCAGGTACTTGACGCTGCCCAGCGTCCAGGCGGCGGCGAAGAGCGTAGGCTGACGCACATCCACCGGCGGGGGCAGTTCGCCTGATTCCGGCGGAACCTCCGGCCCTGTCGCGCTGGCGCTGAAGCGCGGTTTGAGCGTTACCGGAGTAATTGCCAGCGGCCTGCCGCCGGATAAGCGTTTAGCGTTTTGCACGGTGGCCCCCTGCGCTTCCAGGTTTTCCACCAGTGTCAGATCGTCGTCGGCATGCACTTGCGGGCTAAGCGCATAGCAAAGCAGATCGGGCAGATCGGGCAGATCGGGCAGATCGGGCAGATCGGGCAGATCGGTTTCCCCAACGGGCGGCAGGTGGCGGTTGAGTTCGGTAAACCAGAGATTGGTTCCGGCGCCGATGGGCGCGTCGGGGGCATACTGCCCCAGAGTCTCGCGGGCAAGCTGACAGGAGCGTCCGCTCGTTACTTTCTCAGCGATGTGGAAAATCAGCCACGAAGCGATGCGCGGCCTGACGCGGCGCACAGCCGCGAGCAATCGCGGGAATTCATCAGAAGCTTCATCAGAAAGGAAGAGCGCGGCTTCCAGCCCGGCGTCGAGCGCGAGCGCTTCGGCGGCGGCGCGCTCAAGCCTCGCTTCAAGATCATCCTCTGAAAGGCGCAGGTCTACACGCAGGTGCGACAGGTTGAGCGCCCGCAGTCGCGCCAGCTCAAGTTCAGTCAACGGCTTTTCGTGACTGGCGACGCCCAGGCCGATACGCGGCAGCTTCTTTGCCGCCTGTGTTTCAACGAAAAGCCTGATCTCAGGCGATTCTGAAGATGAAATCAGAGCAGGCTCGGGCGCGCGGCCTGTGAGCGTCAGCGTGACGCGCTGCGAAAATCGCTCGCCCTTCTTCACCTCGACTGGGAAAGGCGGTTCGAGCGGCGTGCCGTAAGTTTTGAATGAAGCGTCGGTCCAGTTGCGCTGGTCTTCCATCTCGAAGGTCTCGCCTTCCAACAGCACTGTTGCGCGGAGACCGGGCAGGATTTCGTGAGTGATCGCGCGGATGTCCTTGAAAGGCTGGTGTGGGGCGATCTCGGCGGGGAAAAGTCCCTGCTCTGTCTCGCCATTCGTATGAAAGACTTCGCATGGCCGCCCGGCGCACTCGGAGATAGGATGCAGGACGCAGAAACCTATGCGGTTGCGATGAAATGTCGAACGCGCCACGCCGTCGAAACTAAAGACCACCGCGACGTACACGCGGCGCAGTACTTCATATCGGCCCAGGCGAACGTAGCGCAGCCCGCCATTTTCAAACCGCATGGAAAGCGGCCCGGCGCGCAATTCAAATTCCTGTTCCGTTGCCTGTTTTTCCGCGTTCATCAGTCGGCCCCGCTCGCCGGAAATTGAAGATTCAGTTCATTTCGTTTTGAAGACGCGGCGCAACTCCTCGATCTGGGCGTCGGTCAAATAACGCACGCGCTCGCCGCGCAGCCTGAAATAGAGTTGCGCCGTCGCCTCCAACTCCTCCGCCGCATCCACCGCGGCGTTCAAGTTCACACCCGCGCAGACTGTTCCGTGATTGCGCAGCAACAAACAGTTGTGGTCAGGCGCGGCCTGCTCAATCGCTTCGGCTAACTGCGGCGAGCCGGGACGAAAGTATGGCAGCACGGCAAGCGGCGCGACTCGCATGAAGTAATAAGGCGTGAGCGCCGGAAGCGGCTCGGCGGCGCCTGGATCATCCGGCAGATCATCGAGGCAGGCCAGCGCCACCGAGTGAGGCGCGTGCAGATGCACGATGGCGTTCACGTCCGCGCGCTGGCGGTAAAAAGCCAGATGGAACGGGTATTCCTTCGACGGCTGATGCTCGTTGTAACTCTTCCCATCAAGATCAATGCAGGCCAGCCCGGCGGGCGCGAGCGATCTGAGTGATCTGCCCGTCGGCGTGATCCGGACGCGGTCGCCGATACGCGCTGAAAGATTGCCGGTCGAGCCGAAGGCGTAACCTCGCGCGTAAAAACTCGCCCCGGCTTCGCACAGTTGCTCCAGAAGTTCATTGCTCGTGTCCATCACTGTTTCACCACTTCTCGCCGATTCAAGTCCGCCAGCTCCGGCACGACATTTTGCAGCGCTTCGCCGCGTGTGAAGCGCAGGAGGTTTGCGAAGGCTGCGCGCATCTTGGTCGCGAGCGCGTCGCGCGTTCCGGCGGCGATGTGCGGGGTGATAATGACGTTCTCGAAATGCAGCAGCGGGTTGTCCTGCGTCGCCGGTTCTTTCTCCAATACGTCCAATCCTGCGCCAGCCAGTCGCCCTGCTCGCAATGCCTCGACCAGCGCCGATTCATCCACCAGCGCCCCGCGCGAAGTGTTGATAAGCAGCGCGCCAGGCTTCATTTTGCCGAGCGTTTCCGCGTTGATGAAATGCCGATTCGCTCCGCTCGCCGGGACGTGCAGGCTGACGATGTCGGCGGCGGCCAGAAATTCATCGAGCGCGTCAATCTTGCGAACCGGCAGGTCTTCTAGCTGAGACACGAACGGATCGTAATAAATCACATTTGCGCCGAAGGCCAACGCGCGCTGGGCCACCTCGCGTCCAATGCGCCCCATTCCAACCATCCCCAGCCTCTTGCCGTAAAGCTCAAACGAATTGCCGCGCAACTCCCATTGCATCCACTGCCCGGCGCGCGCGCCGTTCGCGGCTTTGACCAGATGCTTGTAAACGGCCAGGATCAGCAGCAGCGTGTGTTCGGCCACGCCGATTGAAGTCCCTTCGGGCGTCAGCGCGACTGGAATCCCGCGCGCGCGGCAAGCTTCCAGATCAATGCGTTCGTAACCGACGCCCTGATGCTGGATCATTCGCAATCGCGGCGCGGCGGCAATGTGTTCCGCCGTCACCGCGTGGTCGGCCACGAGGATGAAGTCGCATTCACGTGGACCCGCCCCGAAATCGCCGCCCGGCGTGGGCGTCGTGAGCCGCCAGCCTTCGGGCATCTGGCCGCGAATGATGGCGGCGACTTCCTCAGTCACGCCGGGATTCAGATAAAAGACCGTATAACTCATATTGATTTTTCGTATTGAACGACCCCCGCCTTTTGCCGCCTTGCGGCGGTTCCCAACCAGACGCCGCCCAGCGTGACCAGCGGCATCACGCCCGCCAGCAGGAATGCAAGGCCGAAGCTGCCTCGCTTTTCAACCGTCGCGCCCACCAGCAGCATAAACAGCCCGCCGCTGAGCGCGCCCGCGCCGCCGAGCAGCCCCGTCGCCGTCGAAGTCCGCGCGGAGGAAACTTCCGACGTGAAGGTCAGGAAGTTGACTTGCACCCAGCCCAGCCCGAGCGTCGCGGCGCAGATGCAGGCCGTGATCGCATTCACGTCGCGCAACAGCGCGGCCGCCGGGGCGACCATCATCAACAACACACCGCAGCCAATGATCACGCGCCGCGCCCGCGCCACTTCCATCCGGCGCGAGAGCCGCAACGCCAGCGCGCCGCCGCTCAGAAAGCCCAGGTCGAGAAACAGATAAACAATCACCAGGATCGTCGCCAGTCTGCCGCCGAAGCCCACCCCCGCATACTTGTCGAAGTAGCGCGGCATCCACGTCGTATAAAAATATTGCAACGGTTGCAGGAAGCAACCTGCCAGCAGCAAACCTTGAAAACTGCGCGCTCGCAGAATCTCGCCGAACGAAGCGGGCGATTCGTCTTTCCGTTCGCCCGCAAGTTGCGCGGCGTCCTGCTCCTTAAGTTCGCTCGCATCGCGCGACAGCCACAGCCAGGCCACAACCCAGACCAGACCGATGGCGCCGACGGCCACGAACGCGAAGCGCCAGCCGTAAAAACTGGTAAGCCAGATGATCAATGGCGCCGCGACCAACGCGCCCACGCTGGTTCCGCTTTGAAAGACGCCCGTCGCCAGCGATCTCTGTTCGGGCGGGATCGTGCGCGCCACCACGCGCAAGGCCAGCGGCCAGTTCGGCGATTCGCAAAACCCCAGCAGCACGCGCATAGCGAAGAGCGTCATGAATCCCGTCGCCAGCCCTGCCGCCGCGCCCGCCAACGACCACGCCGCCACCGCAGCCGCATAAGCCGGCCGCACCCGCCAACGGTCGAGCGCGCTGCCGACCATCAACTGCGACAGCCCGTAAGCGAACAGGAAGGCGAAGAAGAGTTGGCCTAGATGCGCGTCATTCAAATCGAACTCATTGCTGATGACCGAAGCGGTGACCGAAATCGTCTGCCGGTCCAGATAATTCAGCAGCGTCGCCAGAAATAGCAGAAAAATGATCAGCCACTTGCGCATATTGAAAATTCAGCGTGGGACAATTTGGCAAATTGTCCCACCATCACAGCCTAATCGTTCGAGCGCCAATCGCGGTGTTCGACAAATTCGACCCCGACCTCGGCCAGCCGCTTCAGCATTGCTTCGTTGGTCAACTGCCCGGCTTCGATCGCCGCCAGCATCTTCGCTTCCTTCTCAAAGACGGCTTGCAATCGTTCGGCGACCGCCGGCAACTCGGCTTGCGGCACGACGACCACGCCGTCTTCATCGCCGACGACCACATCACCGGGATGCACAGCCACGCCTCCACAGGAAATCGCGCCGCCAATCTCCGCGCCGCCGTCTTTGAAGGGCGACGATGGACTCAGTCCCCGCGCGAAGACAGGCAATCCGGTCGCGCGAATGCCGCTTGCGTCGCGCACCAGGCCGTCGGTGACAATGCCCGCCAGACCGCGCCGCCGCGCGTTGTTGACCACCAGATCGCCGATGACGCTGCCCGCCGTGTGATCGTAAGTTTGAATCACCAACACATCGCCCGCCCGCGCGAGTTCCAGCGCCTGGTAGATCGCCAGGTTGTCTCCGGGACGCGTGCGGACGGTAAGGGCCACGCCGCACATCTTCGACGCCGGATCAATTGGCTTGATCTGATAATCCATCGCGCCGAAGCGATCCATTGCGTCGCAGACATTGCCCGTCGGAGCGTCGGCGAAGGGCGCGACAGCTTGCGGCTCAGGGCGTTTGAAGTTACGAAAAACGCGAATCAGAGATGTTTGATTAGCCATACAATTGAGATATGAAAGTCATTTCGCCCCGCGCCCTGATCGGCCTGTCTTTGCCTCCCGGAGCGGTTTGGGCGCGATCAGCTCCTCGACGAATTGGAAGTGCTCTTTCATCGTGCGCTCGGCGGCGTCCGGGCCGGCATCACTCAGCGCCTCAAGGATATTTTCATGCACTTTGATATTGTGCTCGGAGAATCGCTCCTGCATCAGCTCTCGCGTAATGGTCATCGAGCGGCTAAGCAGCGCGGTGAAGTAATGAAACAGGTGAACGTAGACCGGGTTGCCGGTCATCTCGGCGATGATTTCATGAAACCGCCGGTCGGCTTCGCTGTAGCGCGCGAACTGCTCGTCGCTGCGCAGTTCCGCGTTAGCCCGCATCGTCCGAACACAGTTTTTGAGTTGCTTTAACAAATCCGCCGTCGGCGCTTCGGCGGCCTTGCGCGCGGCCCAGGTTTCGAGCGCCTTGCGGATGTCCACGATGTCGCGCAGGCCGACGATGTCCTTCTCGACGATCTCTTCCAGCGGGGCGCTCAGGGATTGTGGGATAGCTGTGCAAACGTAGTTGCCGCTCTTCGAGCGCCGCTCAATATAGCCGCGCGCCTCTAGCTTGTTGAGCGCGTCGCGCAGAGTGTTGCGGCTGACGCCGATCAGTTCGGCCAGTTCGCGCTCCGCCGGGAGCCGCGAGCCGGGCAGTAGTTTGCCCTGAAAGATCAAATCGAGAATCTGCCGCAGCGCCTCGTCCGAACGGCGCTGGTTGAGTTGGACCGTGGGTTTGGCGGCCCGGTGTTTGATCGCCACCGCCGTGAGTTTTTTGGTCATGCGTATATTCATCTGCCTTTGCCTTGCATCTTGCTTCCTGAATCAACGCCGCGACCTGTCCGCTTGAAGTGAATGAGCGCGGCGCGGCTGTCAGGCGCGTCGAAAGTGAAGCTGCCGTCCGCGTTGGTCAAGAGCACAGTGGTCTTCATATTGATGACATCGTATTGCGTCACCGTCCACTTTCCCGCCGGCAACCGAGCGGTGATCCCCTGACGCAATTTGTTCGTCCCCAGCACGAATTCATTGCCCGGCCCGGCCAGGCCGCGAAAGCCGGGATCGAGATTGTCGAAGATGCTCAGATCGGGCGCCGGATCGCCGTTGTTGCGCGCGGCGCGCAAGGTCGCGCGCGAATCCACCGTGTCAGGGCCGCACAGGATCAGGTCCGCGATCAGGTCGTGATCGAAAGCGGCGCGCACGGCCACATCGCCGCGTTCGTGAAACCACTTCGGGTTCGGCCGGTGCGAATAATCGCCCGCATCAACAGGCCGCCCGTCGTCGTCGAGAAACGGCTTCTCCTGCGGGTGCGGATAGCGGTCGGGGTGGAAAGTGAAGCGGAGCTTTTTGAAATATCGCGCGTTGTTGGCCACGTCAGCGGCGATGTCCACGCCGCTCGGATTGTTTCCGTCTTTGTATCCGGACAGAAAACTGTACTGCGTGTTGCCAATGATGTACTGGCGCGAGCCGTCCGAACGTTTATACCAGCGTCCGCCGGGGCTTTCCTGATCAACCAGCCAGAAGCCAGGCTTGCTTGACGATCGAGCGACGATGGTCTCTCCCTGTTTCTGCCGCGCCAGTTCTTTGGCGTTGGAATGGACCTCTGCCATTCGCCAGCGGCCCGGCTTGGTCGGAGTGAAGCGGACTTTGAAGACATTGCCTGTACTGCCGCCCTTGCCGTCGCCGTCCCAGAATCCGTGGACTTTGTATTCGGGCGCGCCGCTCTCGTGCTGAAACCGCACCCAGAAATCCACGTCGCGCGCCGGCGTATCTTTCGGGCCTTGTTGCGGCCCTCGAAAACTGAGTTCGATCACGGAATAAATTTCTCCGCTTGCGGCATTTTGTGCGGGCACAGTCCATCCGCTCAGCAGCACGGCCATAAGCAGAAGCAAGATCACAGTTCGCGATTGCTGTCTCGGCATTTGAATTTCTCTCCTCCGCAAGGGTGGGACAAGATGCCATCTTGTCCCACGATCAATTTGCATCGTTGCTGGGCGTCAGCGACGCTGAAACGAATGACTCCTTTGTTTGTAACGCGCCTCCGCCTGGGTGCGCCCGCCATTGGTTTATTCACAAGTTTTTGCGCCGGAGGCGCTGCCGGATATTAGCCGGTGGTGGAACCACCGGAATCGCGTTCAACATTCACCCCAGCCCTGAAGGGGCGACAGACCAAGCTTGGTCTATCGCCCTTTCAGGGCTGGGAGGTTATCATCTATTGTTTCCGGTGGTTCCACCACCGGCTAATATCCGGCGTTCCCTCCGGGACGAAAGAGCATCTGCTGATTTGTGAATAAACCAATGGCGCCCGCGCCCTCGCGGGCTGGTTTGCGGAGCGTGCGCACTGAAGGTGGTGTCGGGCGCGCAACTGTATTTGTTTCCCTTCGTGTCGTGAAAGGTAGCGATGCCGCTCGTCCACTCCAACCTGACGGTGTGAACAGTGCGGTCGTCCGTAACCCAGTCTTCCAAAGCGCCGATTGACTGCTCCCATTCGTTCCGGTCGAATTTCTTGCCGGCGGCTTTGACCTTCGAGAACTTGTAATTCCTGTTTCCGGTGCGGACGTAAAGGATGTCGCCTTCGTGTTTGTTCTGCGAGAGGCTGGCGTCTTCGTGCAGGCCGAAATAATTGATCTTGCGCGGCGGGTCGGTGATCGGGAGTTGGTTGGCGGTAAAGCTGACCTCCCGATAGCCCTCGGCTATCGGGCGGCCCGCGTCAAAAACTATGCGCTCGTGATCGGCGCCCGTCGTGCGCCAACCCGTCTCCCACAAGCCGCCCGTGACCTTGCCTGGCCCCGCGCTGCCTTTGGTCAGGTCAACATCGAAAATCACTCTTTCGTTTGCCAGCTTCGCTTGCTGGCCGCGCGCCGGAGTTGGTTTAGTCTGCAAGTAGATCACCCAATCGTTACTGTCCTGGAGGGTGAAGGACTCGATGCCGCCCGGGCTTGCCTTCAGCGCAACGTCTTCGCCGGTGCGCGGGTCGTAGCGCCGCGCTTCATAACTACCCTTCGCCAGTTCAACCGAAAAGCTTCCGCCCGCCGCCGCGTAAATGACGTATTGCTTTCCCGGTTCAGCCAGGGCGTAAACACGCTCGCCGGATTTCTTCAATTCGTTACCCGGCGACATACGCCAGTAGGCGACGCCTTTGGTCGTGACCAAAGGCCCGCAATCGGAACTCGCCGAACAAGACCGTAGACGACGGAACAAAACGCAAGCGATGGTCAATCGCGCAGTCAGCTATGTATCGCTGCTTGATCGCGCCGTCCAACTGCTGGCCGACCCGCGTGCGGATCCGGAAGAAGTTCTCGATGACCTCCGGCTTCTGTTTAAGAAAGACCCGACTCGCAATTTGAAAGATCCGAAGTTTGAACACAAAAAACTTAAGCATTCGGCGCGTTTGCGCTTCCATCGGTACAGGAAGCGCATCAACGCCTAACTTAACCTCATTGGCCTTTAGGCGGAACGTTTGGTTGCCAAAACCTTCCGCCTAAAAGCAAGCCTCATTTCTTCGTCCTCTCTTTCGCTTGCTGCCGCGCCTGGCGCAGGGCATCGAGTATCGCAGCCGGTTCCGCCTGTTCAGCCTTACTTTCCGCCGGCTGCTCATCAGATTGCGGCGCAATTGGCTCGCTGGCTTTCGCGGCTATGACTGTTCGCGGTCGTTTCAACTCCACAGCCTTTGGTTCACTAATCGGCGCGCGCTCTCGCTTCATAGCAGGCAACGCCCATCCCGTTATCAGCCCCGTGTAACGCTCGAACACCTCGATCAACAACAACAAGATCGCCAGCATCAGCAACCACGGCGCGAGGCCGATCAAACGCGGCTGCCGCTGCAAATCCTTCCACACGCCCGAAAGCTCTATGCGTTCTTTGCCGCCGGTGGCTTGAGCCAAGCGCGCGAGCGCCACCTGCCCTTCTTCGCTGCTCACGGGTTTGAATTCCGGCGAGTATGGCAGCGTCACCGGGGCGAGCGTAACGCGACCGGCGTTTGGAACTTCGACCGTCGAGAGCGCGGTCTCATTGCCGCGCAGCGGGATTTCAACTTCGAGCGTGTCAGCCGACGCCCAGCGCATCTCGGCCTTCTCGCCCGCAGGCTTCGCTCCGGCGACGCCACGTAAGGTCGTCACCTTCGGCAATTCGTTCGGCGCCGCAGCCTCGCGCTGATCGCGTTCGGGATCGAGGTGAAGCTGGATGCGGCTAATTCCGTTTCTGACTTCCTGGGTGATCAGCATGTTGCCCGGCAGATTGCCCGCGTCTCCGGCCGTCCAGCGCGCCAGGCTCGTGAAGAAATCGCCCGCATCTTTCCACCTCGCCATCGCGCCTGCGTATTGACCGTCGGCTTCGCCCAGGTAACAGATCGCGCGCCCGCTGCCTGCCTGCCACGACGCGACGACCGGCGCCTGGTATTCGTCCGTCGTCACCGCCGCCAGGTTCGCCTTCGGCCGCAGGTAGCAGAGATTGTAACCGCCGACAGATTGTAAACCGGTGAACTGTTTCCCGGTCAACGTCACCAAACCGCCGGTGAATTGAATCGGCGTCGGCTCGTCCAAAAACATGCTGCGAGCGACGATGATCGTGTCCTGGGCGAACAGTCGCGGCAACTCTTCGGCGTTTTCGGTGAAAAAGATTTGGCCATTGCCGCGTTTGGCGATGTCGCGCAGCAAACCGGCGTCAACATCCGAGGGCTTGCCCAATCCGATGACGCTGACCGTGATGCCCGCCTGCTCGCATTGCCGCAGCAGTTCCTGATACTGGCCCGGCTCTTCGGAATCGGCGGCGTCGGCAAAGAGGATGATGTGGCGCGTGCCCGATTTGGCTTTGAGCAGCATCTGGGCGGCTGTAGTCAAAGCCTCGAAGACGAAGATGCCGCCGCCGCCCGAATCAACCCTCAGAATCTGGCTGCGCGCGCTCTTGCTTTCATCAACGTTGTTCAGACCGACGATAATGTGCGACATGCTGTCAACCGCGACGACGCCGAATTCGTCCATTGGCGTCAGCATATCGAGCACCTGCACAGCGGCCAGATTGGCCAAATCCATTTTCGTTCGCCCGCCGCCGACCGTCACAGCCATACTGCCCGACCGATCCATCGCCACGACAATCGCCAACGCCAGCTTGCGATGCTCCTGCCGCAATTCCATCGAAACGGGCATCACCGGTTCGAGCGGCGATTTGAAATAACCGCCGGGGCCGTAACCCTGCTTGCCGCCGGTCATCATCAAACCCGCGCCGGTTTCGCTCACCCACGCGGCGATGGCTTCCATCCCCCGGTTGGTGATCTTTTCGGCGGGAACGTTTTCGATCACCACGCCGGAATATTGCGCGAGCGAATCGAGCGTCCAGTCGCAGTCTTCAGGCGATGAGACTTTGATCTTCATTCCGCCTGCCGCCAGCAATCGCGCCAAGCCTGAGTTTTGCGACGAGGTTACGACCAGCAATGGTCGCGGACCCTGCACCCCGACCAGAACCTTCGCTGTGTTGTTTTCGAGAACCGGATCGTCGCCAGCGCCCTTGACCTTGATCGTGTAGCCTTGCGCGCCCGGCTCGCCCGCGAGGTCGCGGAACGTCAAGCGATTCAACCCTACGCTCGCATTCGTCTTGCCTGCGGCCAGAACCTGTCCGCCGCGACGAAGCTCGAACTCGATCTCCTGCTGCTGCGCCGATTTCACCCAGGCCGTGATCATAAACGCTTCGCCGGGCGTGACCGTGACTGGCGCGTCAATCTGCGCAACGGCCAGGTCGTTCGCCGTTGAACGCTGAAGCGAACGGTAATCAACCGCGACGCCACGCACGGCGGCTTTGGAGACTGCGGCGGCAGGGTCTTTGCCCGTCCAGCGTCCGTCGGAGATGACCAGAATCTTCCCCGGCGAGTTTTGCGGGATCAGCGCCAGAGCTTTCTCGACAGCTTCGGCCAGGTTCGACGCGTCGCGCCCGACTTCGTTCGTGAAGCCAGCGAACGCTCCGGTCTGCGGCGAACGCTCGATGGCTGCGGTTTGCCCGAACGAAACGACGGCCAATCGGTCGTCGCTCGTCATCGCGCGCCCGATCAGATCAATCGCTTCTTTCTGCGCGGCTTCGCTCGAAGACGGCATCGAGAGGCTGCGGTCGGCGACGACGACGATGGTTCCATTGCGGCTGGGAAGCTTGACGGCCAATCCGCCGAGCGCGAGCAGGATCAGCAGGAGCGTGATCAATCGCACGATTTGCAGGAAGCGCGATGAATGCCGCCACAACCGCCACACGACGAAGAGTGGGATGGCGAGCACAAGCCAGATTGGATGGAGCAATGTGATCATCGTGGTTTGATAGCGTCAGCCGCCTGTCATAGAATGCCTTTACCAACACGGAGGAAACTACAATGGAGAAAAGCTATGTTACGAAAAACGAGTATGGTTACCGTCTCACCGGAAGCCGCGTCTCACTCGATTCGATTGTTTATGACTGGCTCAACCGACTTTCGCCGGAAAGCATTGTCGAAAACTTTCCAACCCTGACACTCGAACAGGTCTATGGGGCAATTGCCTATTATCTGGCTCATCGCGAGGAGGTAGACGCACAGTTGCAAAAAAACCGGGAGAAGTATGACGCTTTGCTCGAAGAGGCTCGCGCCAAGTATCCGGACTTGTATCAAAAGCTCGAAACTCCCACGGAGGTCACCGCTTGAAAATCAGGTTTCAAGCCGATGCCGATCTGCATTTCCCGATCGTGACTGGCCTCAAACTCCGCGAACCGGCGATTGACTTCAAAAGCGCGCAGGAGGCCGGGCTGCAAGGCTTGGACGATCTTATCGTTCTCGGCATTGCTGCCGATCAGGGCCGGCTCCTCGTGTCGCATGATGTCGGCACTATGTCCATTCATTTTGCGCGCTTTATTGCGACTCGAACGAGCCCCGGTGTTGTGCTGGTTCCACAAAGTTTGCCATATCACGATGCCATAGAAGGCTTGCTTCGCCTATGGCTAACGACCGAAGCAGAAAGATGGGAGAACGTTCTGTTCTTTCTCCCACGCTAGTCATCGCCTTCCTGCCGCATTGCGCCAGACCAGCCACGCGTGAATCGCCAACACAATCATCGCCAGCAACAACAGCACCCACGCCACACTCCGATATTCCCACTGCAACGCCACCGCATTCGCCCAATTGCCCCAACGTCCTGACGCCGCCTGAGCCAGATCGGACTCTTCGCGCTGCAACGCGTTCGCAGCCAAAGCGTATTTGCTCTGACCTGCGCTGAGTTCGTAAACGCCAACGCTATCGGCCTTGATCATCACAGCCTTGTCCCGCACCGGCAGTTGGCGCGCGTTCTGCTGCGGATCAACAACTCTCACCTCTTCGACGCCCGACTCAACCGTCAACGTCGCATCGCCGCCCAATCGCACATTCGTTTGCCGCAACCCCGGCGCTGCCTGCGCGCGCCAGTTGATCAGGTTCCAGATCAGGATCGGCCAGTTCGGCGATTCCTGCAGCGTTGACAGATCGGGGCGCAATCGCAGCCGCAGTTCGTGACGGCCTGCGCGATCAACGTCCGCCAGCAACGGGATGTTGCCGGCGGTGATGACCGGCGCTCCGGCCAGTTGCTGTGATTTGCCGCTCCCCCACACAACTCCGCCAAGCGACAAACCTTCGGTGAGCGGATGCGCGCGGTCAACGACGAATGGGCCGAGAAAACTCACCGCGTCTTTCTCCGCGATGATTCTGAGCGTCCAGGCTTCCACGTTCTCGACGTTCGATTCGGATTCGTCGGTGATCACCAGGTCGGGTCTGTCCGCGATCAGCAAGGCGTTTGGCGATGACCGCGCGGCTTTCTCGACCAGCGATCGCAAGGTCGCGTCCCGCGCTCGCAAATCAACGCGGACGCTTCTGCTCGCTTCGGGCAGCAACACGACTTCGTTGTC
>Ga0187893_10009667_pt1 | contig 14723 bp, 10 predicted proteins | sample MA1701074metaG_FD_139574 | JGI IMG/M metagenome (GOLD analysis project Ga0187893, IMG submission 139574) | White microbial mat communities from a basaltic lava cave in the Kipuka Kanohina Cave System on the Island of Hawaii, USA - MA170107-4 metaG ...
ATCTGACTTGTAGAGGCCACCCTCGGGTCCAGGCGCCTCGACCATCGCGTACACGACTCGAGGATTGCTACGCGCCACGTCGAGGTCGATCTTGCCGATCAGCTTCTGGGGCAGGCCGGCCGACAGCTTGTTCCAGATCTCACCGCCGTCGGTGGATTTGTAGAGGCCCCCTTCGGTCGCCGGTCCACCGCTGACGATCTCCCATCCGAGACGGAGACCGCGATACATGCCGGCGTACAGCTCGTTCGGGTTCGAGTAGTTGATCGCGAGCACGCGGCCGCCCGTCTGATCGTTCACGAAGAGCGTCTTCTTCCACGTCTTGCCGCCGTCCGTCGTCTTGAAGATGCCGCGCTCGGCGTTCGGTCCGAACGGGGATCCCAGCGCCGCGATCCAGACGACGTCCGGGTTGGAGGGATGGACGATCACGGAGCCGATCTGCCCCGCATCCTTCAGGCCGATGAACTGCCACGTCTTGCCGGCGTCCGTCGATTTGTACATGCCGCGGCCGATGATCACGTTGCTGCGAATCGCGGCGCTGCCGGTGCCGACGTAGACGACGTCGGGATTCGATTCGGAGACGTCGATCGCGCCGATGGAGCCCGTGGCGATCTGGCCGTCGCTGACGGGGGTCCAGAGGTTGCCGCACGTTTCGGTCTTCCAGATGCCGCCGCCCGTCGGCCCCATGTAGAAGGTGCAGGGTTTCGACCGGACGCCTGCGATCGCCGTCACGCGTCCGCCGCGGTGCGGCCCGATGCTGCGCCACTTCAGGTCCTGGTAGAGCTTTGGATCCACCGTGACACTCGTTTGCGCCTCTGGTCGAAGCGGCAGGGCTACGGCCACCAGAACGATCGCCGGAAGGAGCGGGCGGAGCATAGTTGGCCTCTCATAAAGTGCAGATTCTGCCACAAGCCGCAAATGAGCTCGTGCCCTGCAGAGCTTGCGGCCGGGGAACCTGGCGGGGAAGATTGCCGCGGAGGCGATCATGCCGTTCGCCGTCAGTTCTCCAGCGTTCAGCAACGGAGCCGAGATCCCGCGGCGCCATACCTGCGACGGAGAGAACCGTCCGCCCCTTCTCACGTGGCGCGATCCGCCCACCGGCACGCGCTCGTTCGTTCTCATCGTCGACGACCCGGATGCACCGTCGGGAACGTTCACGCACTGGGTGCTGTTCGATATTCCCGGCGGGCTGACGGAGCTGTCTGAGGCGGCAACCGGCGTCGGGCTCAACGGGCGGAACGATTTCGGGAAGGACGGCTACGGCGGGCCCTGTCCTCCAAAAGGCCACGGCCCTCACCGGTACTTCTTCAAGCTGTCGGCGCTCGATGTCGAGACGCTCGGGCTGCCCGACGGGACGTCCCGATCGCGCGTCGGAGCCGCGATGAAGGGCCACTCGCTCGCGACGGCGCAGCTAGCCGGGCGGTACGAGCGGCAGTAGACCACGGATTGCGAACACGGGCCACGGATTTCATGGATTACACGGATCGCCAGGTTCTCTCGCAGCCGGTCCGGTCACTCGGCCGTCAGACAGAACGACGGGGCGTGGAACCAGCAGCGGTCGCCGGCTTCGTGCGGATCGCGCCGGAGCGATCGCACTTTCTCCCAGCCGCCGCGCGAGAAGGTCTTCATCAGAGAGGCGTTCAGCTGGGGATCGCGACCGCCGACGCAGGAATAGACCTGCACCATCGATACGACGCGCGAGGAGAATGCGTCCCCGTCCCGCGTAATCAGGACCACCGCTCCCTTGCCAGCCACGCCGGGTACAGGTTCGAAGGTGAGAGGCAGCAGCAGGCGGCCGCCAGGGTTCAGCGCGTCGAGCCACCGAGGGGCCGGATGCGTCACGCCCGCGTTGACCATGATCACATCCGCCCGGTCGAGTGGCTCGGCGACGCCATCGCCCGCGACCACGCGGACGTTCGGCCATTCCGAGAGCGCGGTCGTCGCGCGCGCGGCCAGAGCCTCGTCGATCTCGATCGCCGTCACGAAGCCTCGCAGGCCTGTCACCTCGGCGAGAATCGCGGTGTAATAACCGGGCCCCGCGCCCACGTGGACGATGCGTTCTCCATCGCGGATGCGGAGCATGTCGATCCACGAGGCGAGCGTCCCGGGGTGGCCGTTGTTCAGCTCGCGGACGGGATCGATCGATACGAGGACGTTGTGATAGATGTGCCGCGGATCGGCGTCGGCCGTCTCGCGGTAGCTGCCCGTCGCGCCCGGCATGAACATCCCGTCCATCCCGCGGATGCGCCACGGTCCTGGCCCGAGAAAACGCTCGCGAGGGACGGTGGCGAGCGCTCGCACGAGGGCAGCCGATTGAAGATTGCAGACCGCGAGAAGCTCCTCTGCGTAGAACTGCCTGACTGCCTCCCTTGAATCCGCCATTTCACTTCTCTTTCCGGGGTTTCTTCTTGTCGCGCAGAGGCTTCAACAGCACTTCGGTCGCGCCCGGCCATGTCAGACCGCCCGTGATGATCGTTCTGGCCTGCCCGGGGTCATGGACGGCGTAGGGAACGGCGGCCCGCTTCCAGACGTAGGTCTGCTTACCGCCGGGGGCGCGATAGGACCAGAGCTCGCCGCCGGTCGTCAGCCGCTTGAGCACGATGTGAATCGAGGCGAGTGGATTCGAGTAGACCGCGAGATCGATGCCGAACGAACCCAGCCGATCCCGGACCTCGACGGGGGTCAGCCCGGCCACGCTCGCGCGAAGGACGGATCGCACCGCGTCGGTGAGACCCAGCTCCGGCGGCGCGACCGGCGCAGCCGGCAGGTCGCACAGCGTGCCCAGCGTCGAGATGATCTGCCGAAGCTGCGCGAGGCGCGTTTCCACCGCCTCGTTCTGCGCCTTCAACCGCTCGAATTCCTTGATCGCGGATTCGAGCGCGCGCCGGTAGTCCGTCTGCGCCACGCCCGGATCTTATACAAATTGTATAAGCCGGTGTCAACGGCTCACGATGTCCGGAAGCGCGGACGCGTCACTTTCTCGGAAGCGTCTTTTCCAGGTAGTCGCGGATCGCCGCGAGCGTTTCTTTGGAGGACCACGCCGCGGCGAGCGCCTCGCGGTCGGCGTCCATCACACGGCGCGCGCGGTCCAGGCAGGGCAGGCGCATTGCGCGCTTCGTCAGCGTGAAGCTCGCGGCCGGCGTCGCCGCGAGCTCCGCGGCCAGCGCGTGCGCGCGTGAGGCGAGATCCTCGGGTGCCGAGAGCTCGTCGATGATTCCCCGCGCCAGCGCGTCGGAGGGTTCGTATGTCCGGCCGACATACATGAGCTCGTTGAAATACGGCGGCGCGACCGCCGCGCGCATGATTTCTACGACGAGCGGCGGGAAGGGAACGCCGACTTTCAGCTCGGGCACGCCAATGCGTGCGGCGCCCGTCGTCATCAGCCGGCGATCGCATGCACAGGCCAGGATGCAGCCGCCGGCGATCGCGTGCCCGTTCACCGCCGCGACCACCGGGGCGGGAAACATGAACAGCGTCTCGAACATATAGTCGAGCGACGGCAGGAAGTGGGCGACATAATCGGGCCCGCCCTTGACGAGCTTGAACAGATCCACGCCGGCCGAAAAAATACCGGCGGTGCCCGTCAGCACGAGCCCACGCGCCCGCGATCCTGCGAGCGTTTCGAGCGAGGCCGCCAGCGCATCGGTCAGGTCGAGGTCGAGCGCGCTCGCCTTGCCGTGGTCGAGCCTGAGGGTGACGATTCCGTCCGCCTGGGACTCGTGGATCACGCCTCGCAGCTTATCCCACGTTCACGGAGGCAAGTGGCCCAGTCAACCATTTTCCCTACACTGTCATCTAAACCCGGCATGGCCGACTTCCTCGGCGAGTTCGAGCAGCTCATCCTCTTTGCAGTCCTGCACCTAGGAGACGGCGCATCCGGCGTGACCGTTCGCGACGAGATCGAGACGCGGACGGGGCGCGCGATCAGCGCCGGCGCGGTCTATACCGCGCTGGAGCGTCTCGAGGGTCGCGGCTTCGTCTCGTCCTGGTTCGGCGATCCCACGCCGGCGCGCGGAGGACGCCGGAAGCGACACTTCCGGATCGAACCGGACGGTCAGCGCGCGCTCCGCCGCGCGTACGACAGCCTGCAGCGCATGGCGCAAGGCGTGGCTGAGAAACTGGAGCCCTCGCGATGAAACCTCCAATCGTTCCACGGGCCCTCTTGTCCATGCTGCTTCGCGAACCGATCCGCGAAGCCCTCGCCGGCGATCTTGCCGAAGGCTTCAACGCTCGCGTGGCGCAGCAGGGGCGCTGGCGCGCCAGCCGGTGGTACTGGAGTCAGGCGCTGCGGTCGATCGCCGCGCGCTGGAGTCCGGCGGCGCCCCTCGCTTCACGCCGATGGAGTGGCGGCGTCTGGAAAGACGTTCGATACGGCGCGCGCACGCTGCGCCGCGCGCCCGGCTTCTCGCTCGTCGCGATCGCCACGCTCGGTCTCGGAATCGGTGGAACGACGGCGGCCTTCAGCGTGCTCGACGCGGTGCTGCTGCGCCCGCTCCCGTACGTCGAGCCGGAGCGCCTGGTCGCGATCGGGCATCCGGACGCCGACACGGGATATCCCACGAACCTCGGTTTCCTGACCTTCCGCGACTGGCGCGCCCGCACGCGGGCATTCGAGGACGCCGCCGCGATGCGGTCGTGGCTGGCCACCATCACCGATGGGGGCGAGCCGGAGCGCGTGCCCGCCGTTCGCGTGTCGTGGAACTTCTTCAGGCTCCTCGGCGTTGCGCCGGCGCTCGGCCGCGACTTCCGCCCGGAAGAGGATCGGCCTGAAGCGTGGCGCGTCGTTCTTCTGAGCGACGGCCTCTGGCGGCGCCGGTTCGGCGCCGACCCGTCGATCGTCGGCGGGACGATCCGGATCCACGGTCGCCCGTATCTCGTCGCCGGCGTCATGCCGTCCTCGTTCGAGCCGCTCATCTCTGCGCGCTACTACTCGCCGGCGGAGATCTGGGCGCCGATCGGCTACGACGACACGACGAACGATGCCTGTCGGAGCTGCCAGCACCTGAGCGCCTTCGCGCGCCTCCGGCCCGGGATTTCGGTGGACGCCGCCCGCGCCGAGCTCGTGAGCGTCCAGGACGCGATGCGCCGAGAGTTCCCGGCCGACTATGGCTCGACAACGGCGACGCTGAGACCGCTGCGCGATCAGCTGCTCGGCGATGTACGCCCGATGCTGTTCGTGCTCTTCGGCGCCGTGTCAGCGGTCCTGCTGATCGGGTGCGCGAACCTGGCCGGCCTGCTGCTCGCGCGCGGCGCCGGACGGGAGCGCGAGCTCGCGGTGCGCAGCGCGCTGGGCGCGTCGGGGGGCCGTCTCGTCCGCCAGCTCCTGACCGAGGCCGCGCTCCTGTCGGCGCTCGGCGGCGTCGTCGGATCGCTGCTCGCGGCAGCCGGCGCGCGCGCGCTCACGATTGCCGCTCCCGTGGACGTGCCGCGGATCGCCGCGACCGGGTTCGACGTGAGGGTTCTTGCGTTCTCCCTCGCCGTGACCGTACTCGCCGGGCTGGCGTTCGGCCTCGTTCCCGCGCTGCGCGCGTGGTCCGGCAACCCGAGCGAGTCGCTGCACTCGGGGCCGCGCTCGACGCACGATGCGACGCGGTGGAGCCGCCGCGCGCTGGTCGCGGGAGAAGTGGCCGTCGCGATCGTTCTCCTCGCCGGCGCCGGCCTGATGATCAGGACGATGGGCAACCTGTTGGGCGTAGATCCGGGATTCGATCCGCGGCGGGTGCTCACGGTCGATCTGGCATTCGTCGGGCCGCCGTACGCCGAGGATCCGGCCGTCTTCGCCACGCAACAGCGCATCCTCGAGGGCGTGCGCGCGCTGCCCGGCGTGGAGGCAGCGGCGTTCGCGAGCCAGATTCCGCTCGGGGGCAACATGGACACGTGGGGCCTGCACGCCGAGGGGCATCCACTGTATGGCACCGCCGATGCGCCGTCGGTCGAGCGCTACGGCGTCACCCCCGACTACTTCAAGGTGATGCGCATCCCGCTGAAGCGCGGCCGGCTGTTGACGGAGGTCGACAGGGCCGATGCGCCGCGCGTGATTGTCGTCGGGGAAACGGCGGCCAGACAGGTCTGGCCGGGGCAGGATCCCATTGGCAAACGGGGGCGCATGCCCGGCGTCAAAGGCGACTGGTACACGGTCGTCGGCATCGTCGGCGACGTGCGCCACTACGAGCTCGCGGCGCCGCCGACGATGCAGATGTACGTCGGACAGCCACATATCACCGATTCATTCGTGACGCTGACGGTCCGGACGGCGGGCGATCCGCTCAGCGTCGCCGCGGCCGTGAGGGCGATCGTGTTCCGCGAGGCGCCAGGCGTGGCGCCCGCGGCGGCCACGACGCTGGAGCGGCTCGTGTCGAAGTCGGTGCAGCAGCGCCGCTTTGCGATGCTGGTGCTGGCGGTCTTCGCGGCGATCGCGCTGACGCTGGCGGCGCTCGGCCTTTACGGAACGATCTCGTATATGGTCGCGCGCCGCGGCCGTGAGTTCGGCGTGCGGATGGCGCTCGGCGCGCGCCGCGCCGACATCGCCCGGCTGGTGTTGTCCGAAGGAGCGCAGCTCGTTGCCGCCGGCCTCGTCGTCGGCGGGCTCGGAGCGGTGATGCTCACGCGCCTCATGGACAGTCTGCTCTACGGTGTGAAGCCGTCCGACCCGGTGACGCTGGGGGCCATCCTCGTGATTGTCGCCGCGGCGTCGATCGCCGCGCAGATCGTTCCGCTCATCCGCGCGACGTCGACTGATCCGGCGACGGCGCTGCACGCGGAGTGAGAGGCCGCAGAGTAAAGGGAGATCGCAGAAAGGGCTTCAACGCAAAGGGCGCAGAGATTACGACATGTCTTTTTCTGCGTGCTTTGCGTTGAAATCGTCTCGGCGCCCTCTCCAAGCTCTGCGATCTCACCCCAGGTGCAGCGCCCGGGTCGGATCCACACCTGCCGCGCGCCGCGCGGGTGCGACCGACGCGACGATGGCGGTGACCAGGAGCGCGAGAACGACCGCCGCAAGCGTGAGCGGATCGCCGGGCTCGATGCCGACGAGCTGCGCTGACAACACCCGTGTCGCGGCCGCCGACCCGAGCAGGCCGACCGCGACGCCGGCCGCCACGGGTCCCGCCGCCTGACGCAGCACGAGGCGTATGACGTCGCCGCGCGTGGCGCCGAGCGCCATCCGCACGCCGATCTCGGAGGTCCGCTCGGTGACGAAGTACGCGATCACGCCGTAAATCCCGATCGCCGACAGCACGAGGCCGATCGCGCCGAGCAGAGTCAGCAGCAGCGTATTGAACCGCGCGGCCGCAAGCGATCCCACGAGCCGCTCGTTCATCGTCCGCATGTTGAAGAGCGGGACGTCCGGATCGATGCGAGCGACGGTCGCGCGAAGGGCCGGCAGGAGCGTTGCCGGGTCACCGGACTCGACGCGCGCGACGATGTACATCGAGCGCTGCACCCAGGTCCAAGCCTCGCGCGGTACCTGCGCGACCGGCAGATAGAACTCCGCGACGACGGGGCTCGCGGGGCCGCGCGACCGGACGTCGGCCGCTACGCCAACGACCGTCTTGTAGTCGGGTGACTTGCCGTCGGGTCCGGGCTCGCAGCAGACGACCCGGCGTCCGATCGGGTCCTGGCCCGGGAACAGCGACGCGGCCGCAGCCTCGCCGAGGATCATCACCTTCGGCGCGCCGCGGCGATCTCTCGAGTCGAAGCCGCGCCCCTTCAGCAGTGAGATCCCCATCGCGCGCAAGTACTCTGGCGTGATCATGCGGAGCTGCGTGTTGACGATGCTGTCGGGCACCAGGGGCTTGCCTTCCGGGATGAGACCGTTCGAGCCACCGCCGGGCGCCATCGGCGTCCCGGAGGTGAGCGCCGCGACCTGCACGCCGGGCAGCCGGCCGGTCTCCTCCGTCAGCCGGAGGAAGGTCGCCTCTACGCGGGCCGGGTCCGTGTACTCGGCCTCGGGGAGGGCGAGCCGTGCCGTGATCACGCCGCCGGGATCGAACCCGAGTCGGATCCGCCCCGCCTCGATCCCGCTGCGAATCAGGAGTCCGGCCCCGACGAGCAGAAGAACGGCGAGGGTCACTTCGGCCGTGACGAGGAGCGATCGGAGCCAATCCCGATGCACGCCGGCGTGGCCGCGGCCGCCTTCCTTCAGCGCGTCGATGACGTCGGTGCGAGCGGCGCGCAGTGCCGGGACGAGGCCGAAGACGACGCTGCTCAGGATCGCCAGGGCGAACGCGAACGAGAGTACCGTCCCGTCGACCGACGCCTGCTCGAGCCGCGGCACGCCGGGCGGCGTCAGGGCGACGAGCGATCGCGTGCCCCACGCGGCGATCGCCAGCCCGGCAGCCGCAGCGGCGAGTGCCAGGACGACGCTTTCGGTGAGGAGCTGGCGCACGATCCGCGCCCGGCCGGCGCCGAGCGCCGAGCGGATGGCCAGCTCGCGCGCCCGCGTGGCGCCGCGCGCGAGCAGCAAGTTGGCGACGTTGCCGCACCCGATGAGCAGGACGAACGCGACCGCCCCGAGCAACGTCAGCAGGCGGCCGCGGTCGTCGCCGACGATCTGCGCCATGAACGGCTCGACGCGCATGACGAGCCCGCCGGCCTCCCTCGGGAACCGCCGGCGGAGCCCCGCCACGATCGCGTCCACGTTCTGCTGCGCCTGCGACCGGGACACGCCGCTCGCGAGCCGCCCGACGACCGTCAGGTAGTGCTCGTCGTGCATGGCCTTGCGCTCGGGCGTGAACGCCACCGGCACCCAGAGCTCCTCGGTGCCGCCGCTGATGTCGAAGTCGGCCGGCATGACGCCGATCACTTCGTACGGGAGACCGTTCATGCGGATCTGGCGGCCAACGATCGCCGGATCCGCGCCGACGTGACGCGTCCAGAGCCCATGGCTCAGCACGACGACTTGTTCGTGACCCGACTGGTCCTCGTCCACGCGGAACCCGCGGCCGAGTGCGGGCCGAACCCCGAAGACGTCGAAGTAGCCGGCCGTGGCGCGCAGGCCGACGACGCGCTCGGCGCCCGATCCGTCCGAGAGATTGAAGCTCGAAAACTGAATGGCTGTTAGGCTCTCGAACGAGCGCTGCTCGGCCGCCATGTCGGTGAAGTTGCCAGCCGACACGCTTCCGAGGCCCCCGCGCCAGAAGTTGAAGACGAAGACGAGCCGCTCCGGCTCGGGATACGGCAGCGGCCGGAGCACGACGGCGTTCACCGCGCTGAAGATCGCCGTCGTGGCGCCGATGCCCAGCGCGAGCGTGACGATGGCCACGACGGAGAACCCCGGATTGGCGAGGAGCTGACGCATCGCAAACCCGATGTCCTGAACGAGCTCGCTGAGATACTCACGCCGGCGCATGTCGTCATCCTTTCGTCGACCGATCTCGCGGCAGGTTTTCCTGACGCGCGCGAGGTCGCCGAAACGGGCCAGCGCGCGGTCGCGCGCGTCGGCCGGGCTCATCCCGCGCGCGATGTACTCGCGCGTGCGCATCTCGAGGTGGAACTCGAGCTCGGCTGACACTTCGTCGGCTATTTCCCGTCTTCGCGCCGGCCTGTGCGGGCGGCCGTAGGTCGAGTCGGACATGTCTTTTCTCAGACGAGGCTGAAGCCTCGTGCCACAACTCATGCCGGCAACAGCACCTTGGACACGGCGGCCGCGAACCGCGCCCAGTGCTCGGTCTCCGCCACGAGCTGCTTGCGTCCTTTCGGAGTCAGCCGGTAGATCTTCGCGCGGCGGTTGAGCTCCGACGTGCCCCATTCCGCCTCGATCCAGGCTTTTCGTTCCATCCGGTAGAGGGCGGGGTACAGCGACCCTTCCTCAATCGTGAGCATCTCGTCGGTCGCTTCCTCGAGCCATCGGGCGATCGCGTAGCCGTGCCGCGGGCCGGTGACGAGCGTCCGGAGAATGAGCGCGTCGAGCGTGCCGTGCATCATGCCGGGGGCTTCGTGTGCCATGTGCGCATTGTGCGGCGCGTTACCTAGACTGTCAAGGTAATGAGACGGACGAGGCGACGGAAAGGTTGCAGAAGTGAAATTGGTTGTAGCGCAGCCCTTCAGGGCTGCCGTAGGATGGCGGCGTGTCAGCGGAGCTGATGACACTCAGGTCCCCGCTCGGAATACTGACCGTCGCCGCAGATGCCGGGGTCCTACGGGGAATACGCTTTAGCTCGACCGACTTCGGCCGCCGGCCGGCCGCGCCCGCTCTTCAAAGCCTTGCCGATCGCCTGCGCGCGTACTTCAACGGAGACCTTCGCGCGCTCGACACGATCTCCGTCGATCCTGAGGGCACGCCGTTCCAGCGTGAGGTCTGGCGAGCGCTGCAGCAGATTCCAGCGGGGCGAACCTGTTCGTACGCGGAGCTGGCGCGCGCGATCGGGCGGCCGGACGCGGTCCGCGCCGTCGGCGCCGCCAACGGCGCGAACCCCATCCCGATCGTGATCCCGTGCCACCGCGTCATCGGCGCCAACGGGCGGCTCGTCGGCTACGGCGGCGGCCTCGAGCGCAAGCGATGGCTACTCGCCCATGAGGGCGTGAGGCTCGCTGCTCATTGCTGATTGTGGATTGTGGATTGCTGAATGAAGAGCCATTCAGCAATCAGCATTCAGCAATCAACAATGGTCAGGGATTATTGTTCGTCGTCGTCGGCTTCTTGATCGCCGGCAGCGGCGGTGCGCCTTTCCTGACCGGCGGCTCCAGATCCCACCAGTACTGGCGCGGCAGCTTCTTCTGCTCCGGCCAGATCTGATCGAGCGTCTCGCCGTCGTACAGCTCGCCGTTCTTCATCACCATCCGGATCGAGTTCGTGTGGCGGATGTTCTCGAGCGGGTTGCGATCCAGGACGATGAGATCGGCGAGCTTCCCTTTTTCGAGCGAGCCGAGCTGCTTCCCGAAGCCGATCGCTTCCGCCCCGAAGATCGTCGCGACCTTCAACGCGTCATGATTCGACAGGCCCCCCGACTGGATCGCCCACAGCTCCCAGTGGCATTGGATGCCTTGCCGCTGGCCGTGCCCGCCCAGCCCGACGCGCCCGCCCGCCTTGATTACGTCGGCGAGCACCTTCGCCGCCTGCGGGAACGAATACTCCTGCTCGTGAAACCACGGACGCCGAAGGATCGTGCTGTCGAGGTCGGTGTGAGGCGTGAACCGACGCAGCTTCGCGTCGGTGTGGAGATCGTGGCCGTTCTCGTAGAAGTAGTTCTCCGCCCACGGGCCGCCGTACTGCACGAGCAGAGTCGGGGTGTACACGATGCCTGACTGCGCGGCGAGCTGGACGACATCCCTAAAGAGCGGCGTGATTGGCAGCGTGTGCTCGAGTCCCGGGTAGCCGTCGATCATCTGCGTGAGGTTCAACTTCAGATCGAGACCGCCCTCGAGCGTCGGCATCAGCTTCTGTTCCTTCGCCGCCATGATGATCCACTGCCGCTGCTGGCGGTTGCCGGCCATGTACTGCTTGATCGTCTTCGTATCCCAGTACTTGCTGTAACGCCGCAGCACGTCCTGCGCGTCTTCGAGGCTCTGGACGTTGTCCGCGGAGAAGACGCCGGGTCCCGTGCCGTACACGCGCGGCCCGAGCATCTGCCCGGTCTCGACGAGGTCCCGGTACGCCAGGATGTCGGTCGTCGCCGTCTGCGGATCGCGCGTGGTGGTCACGCCGTACGCGAGATTCGCGAGGTACTCCCAGACCTGCGTCTTGTGGATATCCCACGCGGGCCAGATGTGCGCGTGGATGTCGACGATCCCCGGCATGATCGTCTTGCCGGACGCGTCGATCGCCCTCGCGCCCGGTGGAACCTTCACCTGGCCGCTCGGTCCGACCTCGACGATGCGATTGTCCTTGATGACGATGACGCCGTTCTCGATGACGCCATTCTTGGCGGCCGCTCGCGCGGGCTCAGGGCTGGCCATCGTGATGATCCGCGCGCCGCGCAGCACGACGGTACCGCTGGGCTTCGCGCGCGGAACCTCAACGATGATTTCGGTCTCGACGGCTTCGTATGCGGGTTTCTTCGATTCTTCTTTTTTCTTGTTCTCGTCGTCTTTCGCAGCCTCGGCCCTCTTTTCGCTTTCGCCCTTTTTCTTTGCGTCCTCTTCTCTTTTCTTCTCCTCGGCTTTCTGTTTCTCCTCTGCGGCCTTTGCGACTTCGAGGTCGTAGCGGAAGAACGTGTGGCCGAGCGCGTAGGTCACCGCCTTCCCCTTCTCGGCCCACTCGACGAACTCGCCGCCGACGTTCGTCAGTTTCTTCACCGGAACGGCGGCGCCGTCCGGGCTGGACACGCTGATCGTCGGCGGGTTGTCGCCTCCGACCATGGGAATCGTGATCATGTAAACCCGCCGTTCGGCGTGGACGAGCGCGCGCTCTCCGTCGGGTCCGATGATCACCTCGCTCGCCGGGTTCGCCTGCTCGGCGTTGGGGTTCTTGTAGCCGGTCACCTTGATGTGGACCTGGCGATCGGTTCCATCGAACCGGGACGACACGAGGCCGCGCCGGCCTTCCCACGTGTATATCCGCGACGCGTCGCCAGAGAAATGCGGTGCGCCCGGCCCCCGGTACGGCGCGACGAGCGTCGGGTCGCCGCCGGCGACCGGTAGCCAGACGAGCTCCAGCGCCTGCCCGCCGCGGCCCGACGGACCGACGTCCTCCTGGCGCTCCATGCGGGGCCCCCGAACGACGACGATCCGCTGGCCGTCAGGCGAGTACACGGGATCCGAGTAGAACGACGGGATGCGCGTCAGCTTCTGGGTCGCGCCAGCCTCCGGCGTTCCCCGATAGATGTGCCCGCCCTCCGCGTCCGACCACGTCACGAAGGCAATCGATCGTCCGTCCGGGGACCAGGTCGGGTGATGCTCCGCAACGCCGAGCGTGCTGATCCGCTTCGGCGTCCCCTTCGGGTAGTCCATGACGTACACGCGCTCGAGCGCGGTGAACGCGAGTTTCTTTCCGTCCGGGGACAGGCGCGGGTACCGAATCTGCTGCGCGCGGACCGGCCCTTCGTCAATCGCGTAGTCGAATGCGACCTTGGGTCCGATCTTCAGATCGACGTTCGCCTTGAATGGGACAGGCGACACCTCGCCGGTCGGAACCGACACACGCCAGATCTTGCCGTCGAATGAGGTCACGAGCGCTTTGGAGTCCGGGGTGAAGGAAGCGCCCGGCATCAGGTCGCGAGTGCTCGCCGATTCCTGATCGTCGCGCTGCACCGGATAGAGCAACCATGAGTCGTCGCCGCTTCGCATGTCGCGGAGCCGCAGCCCGGTTCGCGCATCCCACCGCGTCGCGTACACGAGCCAGTTGCCGTCGGGAGAGAGGACGGGCCGCATCGCCGCGCCGAGCTCGTCGCTCTGCCGGTAGTTCTGGCCGGTGTGGCGATCGTAGACCCCCAGCTGCCACCGAAACTCCATCTGGTTGTAGACGCTGCCCGCTGCCGTGCGCTCGGTGAAGTACACATAGCGCGGATCCTTGCCGAACGCCGGACCCAGCGCGTACAGGTTCTTGTTCTCCTCGGAGTTGCCCGTCAGGCGCACGCCGCTGCCGCCGTCGACGTGATACAGGTACAGGCTCATCACCGGCGGCGTGCCGGCCGGCCGCGAGGCGACGATGTACTTTCCGTCTGGCGTCCAGTCGGGCGAGCGGAACGTCTGCGTCTTCTCTTTCGTCACCGCCCTGGGATCCGTTCCATCGGCGTTCGCGATCCAGATGTTGTCCGCCCCGCTGCGATCCGAGAGAAAGACGATCTTCAACCCGTCTGGCGCGTAACGCGGCTGGCTGTCGAACGCCATCCCGTCGGTGATCCGCTTTGCCTCGCCGCCGCCGATCGGCAGCGTATAGAGATCGCCGAGCAGCTCGAACAGGATCGACTTGCCGTCGGGAGAGACGTCGAGCGAGATCCACGACCCCTCGTCGGTAGCGAAAGCGATCGTCCGCGTGCCTTCGAGCGGGAGGTCCTTCTTCTCTTTCGTGTCCTTGCCGGCGCCGCCTTCGCGGCCCGCAGGCTCCTGGGCCGCTTCCGCCTTCGCGCTATGCGCTGCGGCGGACAGGTCGGCGAACCAGGCTTCTCCAGGGAAAATGAGCGCCGCCGCGAGCAAAGCGGTCGGGATCCAGCGTGCCTTCATAGCGACTCCTCACCGCGGATTCTAACCACGCGACGTCTGGACAACAAAAATTAGTGACGAGCCGCGTGATAGGGTTCGAGAGGGTTCGAGGGGGTTCGAGGGACTTCGAGCAGGTTCGAGGGGTTCAGAGCATGCGCATCGGCATCGACCTCGGCGGCACGAAAATCGAGGGGATCGCGCTCGGCGGCGACGGGCGCGAGCTCGCCCGACGCCGGGTGCCGACGCCGCGCGACGACTATGACGGAACGCTGTCCGCTATCGCCGCGCTGGCGTCAGACCTCGAGCGCGCGCCGGGGCTGGAGCGGGCAAAGAGCACGAGCGAGGTGACCGTCGGCGTCGGGATTCCGGGCGCCATCTCTCGCAAGACCGGGCTGGTCAAGAACGCAAACTCGACCTGGCTCAACGGCCGTCCGCTCGATCGCGATCTTCAGGCGCGGCTGGTGCATCCCGTTCGTGTGGCCAACGACGCGAATTGCTTCGCGCTGTCGGAGGCGGTCGATGGCGCCGCCGCCCGCGCGCGCGTCGTGTTCGGCGTCATCATCGGCACCGGAACCGGCGGCGGCGTCGTCGTCGACGGCGCCGTGCTGGAAGGTCCGAACCGGATTGCCGGGGAGTGGGGGCACAAT
>Ga0187893_10009668_pt1 | contig 14723 bp, 13 predicted proteins | sample MA1701074metaG_FD_139574 | JGI IMG/M metagenome (GOLD analysis project Ga0187893, IMG submission 139574) | White microbial mat communities from a basaltic lava cave in the Kipuka Kanohina Cave System on the Island of Hawaii, USA - MA170107-4 metaG ...
CGTAGGGAATGGTGAGGCGGGCCGTCGCCCCGTACTCGTTCTCATCCCTGTACGACACGGAGCAGGGTTCGCTCGCGCGGCCGCCGCGGTGGGTCGACGAAAACGACGCGACTGCGCTCGCCGCCGCCGCGGCGATCCGCACGTCGCGCGCTTCGAGCGGCCGCGGTGCGCCGTCGCGCTCGCGGGCGGAGACTACGGGGAATGCGTCTTTGCTCGCGACCGGCCAGCCATGGGCTGCCACCTCCCGGCGCATCGACTTCGCGAGCGAAGCGCCGCGCCCGAACTCGAGGGAGAGCAGGGTGGTCCCGAGGTCTGGGCGGCCGCCCTTCGCCTGTAGCTCCGAAACCGTGGATTCGAACGCGTCGAGCGCCTCGCGCGACGGGAAGATCAGCAGCCCGTGCTCTTCGCCCAGCGAGCCGATGACCACGACGCAGGCGCCTTCGACGCCGAGCTCGGGGATGTCCAGGCGGATGGGCTCTTCGCAGTCCGGATCCTTCCACGGCGCTGCTCGATAGAGCCGCTCGGCGCACCGGAACAGATGCGCGGCCAGCGCTGGCGGAACACGGCCGTCCTCGAGGTAGCTGTCCTCCTCGTCGCTCGGGGGCAGCGTGCGCATCATCTCGTCGAGGACCTCGTCCAGCTCCGGCGTCGGCGCGATCTCGATCGCGACGTCGCGTCCGAGCGCTTGCTGGACCTCGGGCACGAGAGCTGGGTCCGCGATGCGAACTCGGTGTGGCCGTCGCGGCATGCCGACCAACGGCTCCCGCAGCGCCGCCGCGAGCACGCGCCCGACGGCGCCTTCGACGGCATCCGGACCGACCGGGTCCAGCGCGACGATCAGGTCGTCGGGCAGCTCCACGCACACGGCGAGCTGCACTCGGTAGGGGTCGGCGTCCGTGACGAAGATCGGCGTCGCGAGCAGGCCGCCAATCCACTCTCGGCTGCCATCGCGCGCCTCTCGCCGCTTCCGTTTTCCAAGACGTCGAATCTCACCCACGGAAGCACCCCTGCGTCGCGGGACGGTGGCTCACGTCGCCGTCGTGTGTCACGTGGAAGTCACTGGCTCCGACGCGCGTTCCGCCTGCCGCGCGATCGCGCGCAGCATCGCATGCCGGATCGCGCCGCTGCCGAGGCGGATCGCGCGCCAGTACCACGCGAACGCGCGGCGCGCGGCTTCGTCGGCGCAGTGGATGCGTGTGTCGGTCGCGAGCAGCGTCTCGTTCTCGCTGAGCGGAGTGAGTAGGAAGTTCATCGCAGCGCGGGCGCAGCCCAGCGGCGGCGGGTCGCGAAAGGTCGCCGTGTCGCTCGGCAACACCTCGCCCGCGGCCCTCCAGAAGCGGCCGGTGAGGCCGAGCACGAGCTCGTGCGGCTCGTCGGCGAGCAGCGCGAAGCCGCCGACCGCGGCGACGCCGAGGCTGCGCGGCTCGGCGCGCGCGCGCCGCACACGCTCGAGCGCCGCGCGCGGAGTGAGCACGAGCGCCGGCAGTGCGCGCAGCGCCATCAGCGCGCGCACGAGCGGGATGCGCGCGACGTCGATCTCGTGCAGCGCGCGCTGCACGGCCGCGGCCGGCGCGCGCACGACGCGCTCGTGGTGCTCGGAGAACTCGTAGGCCGGGAGCCAGACGTCGAGCTGCGTCATTGGGGCGCCCGTCAGCGTCTCGCCCCATGCGCCGCCGCGCGCTGCAGCAGCGCCTCGCGCAGCTTCGCCTCGTCGACGTCCTGGCCCTCGCGAAACGCGACCGCGAACGCGCCGGCCATCTGCTTCACGACGTCGCCGATCGTCGCGTAGCCGGCGGCGTAATCACTCGGCTGCTTGCCGCCGAGGCCACGCTGCGGCGTCAGGTCGACGTGCTTCGCTCGCGCGCGCAGCGCGCCGACCGTCGCGCGCTCGCGCGGCACGTGCGCGAACGGGTCGTACGAGAAGTGCTTCATCGCGTTCGCGTGCGTGATCGCGTCGATCTCGGCGTCGGGCACGCCGGCCAGGCTCTCCCATAACACCTCGGGCGCGTGCGGCCAGGTGCTGTCCGAGTGCGGGTAGTCGCACTCCCAGGTGATCGTCTCGACGCCGATCGAGTCGCGGTTGCGCACGCCGACCGCGTCGTCGATGAAGCAGCTGACGATGTGCTCGCGGAACACGTCGCTCGGCAGCTTTCCGCCGAGCTCGTTCAGCGTCCAGCGGTGATGGTGGCGGTGCACGTAGTCGGCGCGCTCCAAGAAGTACGGGATCCAGCCGATGCCGCCCTCGCTGAGCGCGAACTTCAGGTTCGGATACTTCGGCAGGAACTTCGAGTAGACGAGCTCTGTCAGGCCGTTGTAGAGCGTGATCGGCGTGCTCGTGATCATGATCTCCACGGGCGCGCTCTGGTCCTGCAGGTTCATGCCGGTGCCCGAGCCGATGTGCATGCACAGCACCGTGTGGCACTCGTCGGCCGCCTCCCAGATCGGGGTCCAGTAATCACTGTGCAGGCTCGGATGGCCGAGCCCGGGCGGGGCGTCCGGGAACGTCATCGCGTGGCAGCCGCGCTTCGCGAGGCGGCGGATCTCGTCCGCGGTCGCTCTCGGGTCGCTGAGTAGCGGCAGCGCGAGCGGAATGAAGCGGCCCGGCGCGCTCGCGCACCAGTCGTCGAGATGCCATTCGTTGTACGCGCGCCACAGCACGCGCGCGAGCTCCGGATCCGGGAGCCGCGAGAACAGCTCGCCGCAGAAGCCGGTCATCGACGCGAAGCACAGCGAGCCGAGCACGCCGTTCGCGTTCATGTCGTCGACGCGCGCGTGCACGTCCCAACAACCCCGCCGCAGCTGCGCGAGCGAGGTCGGCTCCATCCCGTACTCCTCGGGCGCACGGCCGGCGACCGCGTTCAGCCCGACGTTCGGGATCTGCTGGCCCTCGAGGTACCAGACGTCGGCGCCGTTCTCCTTCTGCAAGAGGCGCGGCGCGCGCGATCGCCACTTCTCAGGCACGTGTCGCTCGAACAGATCCGGCGGCTCGCACACGTGGTCGTCGACCGAGACCAGGACCATGTCGTCCATGCGCATGGCGGGGGACCTCCGGATCGCGCGATCTTGGGACGCGCGGCCCAGTGCGGTCAAGCGCGCAGGGGAGCTCCCGCGGATGGCGTGGCTCGAAGATCTCCGGCTCGATGTCGAGGAGGCCGCGCGCAATCTGCGGCTCGCGCAGCGCATCCTCGCGATCCGGCCCGACGGCGCGTTCACCGCGGCCGACGCGATCGAGGCGAGCGTGCGGCGCGCGCCCGAGCGGATCGCGCTGCGCTTCGAGGAGCGCGCGCTCACGTACCGAGAGCTCGACGCCGGCGCGAATCGCGTCGCGCGCTGGGCGCGCGGGGAGCGCATCGCGCAGGGCGACGTCGTCGCGCTGCTGATGGAGAGCCGGCCCGAGTACCTGATGACCTGCTTCGGGCTCGCGAAGGTCGGCGCGGTCACCGCGCTGATCAACTCGAACCTCTCCGGGATTCCGCTCGCGCACTCGCTGCGCGTGTCGGGCGCGCGCCAGCTCGTGCTCGGTGCGGAGCTCGCCGAGCGCTGCGAGCCGGCGCTCGCGCAGCTGGAGGAGAAGCCGCGCGTGTGGGCGCAGGGCGGTGGGGCCGCGCACGCGGAGGACTTCGACGCTGCGCTCGCGGCGGAGAGCGGCGCAGCGTTCGACCCCGCCGCCCGTCGCGGGCTGCGCGCGAATCAGAACGCCTTCTACATCTATACGAGCGGCACGACCGGCCTGCCGAAGGCCGCGAACTTCAGCCATCACCGCTTCCTCGCGACCGCGCTCGGCTTCGGCCTCGGCTCGGACTACGGCCGGGATGACTGCATCTACGTGGCGCTGCCGCTCTATCACAGCGCTGGCCTCGCCGCGGCCGCCGGCGCTGCGCTCGTCGCCGGATCGAGCGTCGCGCTCGCGCGGCGTTTCTCGGCGAGCGGCTTCTGGTCCGACTGCGTGCGCCACGACGCGACCGTGTTCCAGTACATCGGCGAGCTCTGCCGCTACTTGCTCGCGGCGGCGCCGCATCCCGACGAGCGGCGCCATCGCCTGCGCATCGCGGTCGGCAACGGCCTGCGCGCCGACGTCTGGCCCGCGTTCCAGGAGCGCTTCCGCATCCCGCGCATCGTCGAGTTCTACGGCGCGACCGAGGGGAACATCTCGCTCGTGAACACGCGCGGCAAGGTCGGTGCGGTCGGCCGCGTGCCGCGCGCGTTCCGGAAGTGGGTCGGCGTGCGCATCGTGCGCTTCGACGTCGAGCGCGAGGAGGTCGTGCGCGGCCCGGACGGCTTCTGCGTCGAGTGCGCGCCCGGCGAAGCGGGCGAGCTGCTCGGCGTGATCCGCCCGCGCTCGCTGGTGCGCTTCGAGGGCTACTCCGACGCGCGCGCGAGCGAGAAGAAGATCCTGCGCGACGTGTTCGAGCGCGGCGACGCCTACTTTCGCAGCGGAGACCTGTTACGGAGCGATGCCGACGGCCACTACTACTTCGTCGACCGCATCGGCGACACGTTCCGCTGGAAGGGCGAGAACGTCGCGACCGGCGAGGTGGCCGACGTGCTCGCCGCGTTCCCCGGCGTGCGCGAGGCGAACGTCTACGGCGTGCGCGTGCCCGGGATGGAAGGGCGCGCCGGGATGGCCGCGCTCGTCGCGGAGCCGGGGCGCGAGCTCGATCTCGCGGGCCTGTACGCGCACGTCACGAAGAACCTCGCGGCCTACGCGCGCCCGCTGTTCCTGCGCCTCCAGCCCGAGCTCGAGGTGACCGGCACGCTGAAGCACCGCAAGGTCGGCCGGATCGAGGAGGGCTTCGACCCCGCGCGCGTGCGCGATCCGCTCTTCTTCGCCGACGCAGAACGAAAGAGCTATGTCGCGCTCGATGCGGAGCTGCACACGCGCATTGCGAGTGGAGACATCCGGCTGTAGCGAGTGCGAGCGGGAGCACGTGGCGCGGCGCGCTTCGTGGGAGCTGGAGCTGCGAGCGTGATCGAAGTCGAGCGTCTGACGAAGTGTTACGGGGAGCTGACCGCGGTGCGCGAGCTCTCGTTCGCGGTGCAGCCCGGGGAGGTGCTCGGGCTCGTCGGGCCGAACGGCGCGGGCAAGACCACGACGCTGCGCGCGATGGCCGGCGTGATCCCGCCGACGCAGGGAAAGATCCGCCTCGCGGGCTTCGATCTCGCGCGCGACCCGCTCTCGGCGAAGCGCGCGCTCGCATTCGTGCCCGACGAGCCGCGCCTGTTCGACCAGCTCACGGCTGAGCAGCATCTGAAGTTCGTCGCGCGCGTCTATCAGGTGGCTGACGCGGCGGCGCGCGCACCGGTGCTGCTCGCGGAGCTGGGGCTTGCCGACAAGGCGAGAGCGCTGCCGGCCGAGCTCTCGCGCGGCATGAAGCAGAAGCTCGCGGTCGCGTGCGCGCTGCTCCACCGCCCGCGCGCGCTGCTGTTCGACGAGCCGCTCACCGGCCTCGACCCGGCCGGCATTCGCGCGATGAAGCAGACACTGCGCCAGCTCGCCCGGGACGGCTCCGCGCTCGTGCTCAGCTCGCACTTGTTGGGGCTGCTCGAGGAGGTCTGCACGCACGTGCTGATCGTGAAGGCGGGCGCGAGCGTCGCGCACGGGACCTTGGGCGACGTGCGCGCGCGCTTCGCGGAGCGGCCCGACGCGAGCCTCGAGGAGGTGTTCTTCGCGGCGACCGAGAGCGGGCACGCACCCGCGGCCGACGAGCGCTCGTGAGCGGCGCGCTCGTCTATCTCGAGCTGCAGTCGCGCGCGAACGCGCTGCGCGGCTGGCTGCGCCGCCTGCGCGAGCCGCGCTACGCGCTGGGCTCGCTCGTGATGCTCGCGTACTTCGGCTTCTTCGTATTCCGCCCGCTGTGGTCGAGCGACGGCGCGCTCCATCAGGCGCACGTGGAGATCGGCGGGCTGTTGGTGGGCGACTTCACGCTCGTGCTCGTGTTCCTCTTCCTCGCCTGGGCCTGGACCTTCGGCAGCGAGCGCGCGGCGCTGGCCTTCAGCGAGGCGGAGGTGGCGTGGCTGTTCCCGGCGCCGTTCGAGCGCCGCACGCTGGTGCACTTCCGCCTGCTGAAGGCGCAGATCGTGATCGTGTTTGGCGCGCTGCTGTACGCGGCGCTCGCCGCTGGAGCGGGGAAGTCGTACGGGCAGCGCGCGATCGGCATCTGGGTCGTGCTCTCGTTCTCGAACCTGCACGCGGTGGCCGGCGCGTTCACGCGCGAGCGCCTGCTCGCGTGCGGCCTCGGCGTGAAGCGCCGGCGCGCGGTGCTGTCCGCGCTGCTGCTCGTGCTTCTGGCGCTGACGTGGGCCTCGCGGCCGGCGCCGGCCGCGGCGAGCGCGTCTTCGCTGCCGGCCCTCGGCTTCGGGCGCGACTTCGGCGCGATGCTCGCGACGCCTCCGCTCGCGTGGACACTCGCGCCGCTGTACTGGGTGTTCGCGCCGCTACGCGCGGCGAGCGTCTCCGAGATGTTCGCGGCGCTTGGGCCCGCGCTCGGGCTGCTCGGAGCGCACTATCTATGGGCGATGCGCGCAATGGTCGGCTTCGAGGAGGCGTCGGCCGCCCTCGCCGCAAAGCGGGCTGCGCGGATACGCGCGATGGCGAGCGGCCGCGGCCTTCTCGCGTCGCGCGACGCCACGGTGCGCCCCGACGCGTTCGCGCTCGCACCGCGCGGTCGCGCCGAGGTCGCGTTCCTGTGGCAGCGCTGGATCGCGGCAGGCAGCTGGCTGTTTCCGCGTTCGCTGCTCATGCTGGCGGCGCTGCCGATCGCGGCGGCGCTCGCGCTGAGCGTCGTTCCGGGTTGGCACGGCGCGTTGCGCCCGGCGTCGGCCGTGGCGACCGCGGCTGCGCTCTACGGGCTGCTGCTCGGTCCTGCGCTCGCGCGCGGCAGCCTCGCGACGCTCTTCGAGCGAATCGAGCTCGCGAAGTCGTATCCGCTGCGCGGTTGGCAGGTGGTGCTCGGCGAGCTGATGCTGCCGATCGCGCTGCTGAGCGCGTTCGAGCTGACGTCGATCACGGTGGCGGCGCTCTGCGCCGGCGCGCTGCTCGGCTGGCCGCAGCTCGCGCTCGCGGGCTGGCTGGGCGCCGCGTCGCTGACGCCGCCGCTCGTCGCCGTGATGTTCGGCGCGCAGCTCGGCCTTCAGCTCGCGCTGCCCGCGTGGTTCCACCCGTCCCAGCCGCACGCCCGCCTCGAGCAGGGCGGGCAGCGGCTGCTGTTCACGTTCTTCTCGATGCTCGTGTTCCTCGTCGCGCTGATTCCCGCCGGAATCCCCGCGCTCCTGATCGGTGCTGGCGCCTGGGTTCTCACGGAGAGCGCCGTGCTTGGCGGCGCGGTCGCCGCGCCGATCGCCGCCATCGTTTTGCTCGGCGAGCTCGCGCTGCTGGTGCGCTGGCTCGGAGCGCGATACGAGCGCCTCGATCTGACGCGCGATCTCGCGCGCTGAAAGGCGGCGCCGCAGCTCTCGGTGGCTATTGCAAGTACAGCCCGCCGTTCGCGGGCATCACCTGCCCCGTGACGTATCCGCTCAGCTTGGGGTCGGCGAGGAAGCACACGACAGCCGCCATGTCGGCGGGCTCGGCGACGCGGCCGACCAGCGTGCTGCGCGCCATCGCGTCGATGCCCTGCTGGCCGACCGCCGCGAGCATCGGCGTGTTCACCGGCCCGGGCGCGATCGCGTTCACGCGCGCGCGGTAGCCGGAGAACTCGCGCGCGGTCGTCTTCGTCATCGACTCGATCGCGCCCTTCGCGGCGGTGTAGTCGATCTGTCCGACGTTGCCGTTGCGGCCCGAGACCGACGAGAAGTTCACGATGAAACGGTTCACGCCGTCGGCGAGCGGCTGGTTGCCGTTGTTCTTGAACAGCACTGCCCAGTGCTGCGCGGCGACTTCGCGCGTGAACAGGAACGTGCCGTGCACGTGTACCGCGAGCACGAGCTTGAAATCGTCGAACGACTTCTTCGCGATGCGCGCGTCGCGCGTGATGCCGGCGGTGTTGACGACGCCGTTGATCACGCCGGTCGCCTCGAGCGCGAGCCCGACTGCGCGCACGACGTCCTGCTCTTCGGTGACGTTCGCGCGGGCGATCAGCGGCTTCGGGCCGACGCTCGCGATCTTTTCGGCGGCCTCGGTCAGGCGGCCGGCGTCGAGGTCGACGAGCACGACCTGAGCGCCGTGCTCAGCCAGCATTGTCGCGATGCAGTTCCCGATGCCTTGGGCGGCGCCGGTGACGATGTGGGTTTCGCCGGTGAACGCGCCGTCTCGAAGAAGCTTCGCCATGTCGGTTCCTCCCGTCGGAAGCGACGGAAGATGACGACGGGAGGGTGGCGTCTCAAGGCCGTCGCTCGGAAGAGGAAGAGGCAGAGGCAGAAGAGGTTGGTTGCGTGCGCTCAGGGCGGGAGGGGGATCCGTTCCGCTGCGGGCCTCGTCGGAGAGCCGTGCCACCAGGTGGATGAGCGAGCGTTCGGGCGAGCTTGCATCGCGCTCGTCGCGCGCGTCGGCTGGGCGTTGGGGCGCTCGCGCGGATCGATCGTGCGCACGCACGTCGGGGAGCGCGAGCTGACTGCAGGCTACGGCCCTCCGCTCCAGGACCCCCGTCCCGCCCTTCGCTGCGGGCAACGTGCCCTGCTGCGACGCGCGCATTCTATTAGGGAACGGTGAATCCGCCGCGCCTTCGAGGCGCGGCGGATTCACGCTGGCGCGTGGTCTCGGGCTTGGGTGCTTTGCGGCTTCGGCGGTGATCTTCGACTTCGAAGTGCCTGCTCACTCACCGTTTCGTAGCGGAAGCAGCGCGTCACGTGGTCGTTGACGAGGCCGACGGCTTGCATGAAGGCGTAACAGATCGTGGATCCGACGAACTTGAAGCCTCGCCGGGAGAGATCGCGGCTGAGCGCGTCCGATTCGGGGGTGCGCGCGGGGAGTTGTCGCAGCGAGCGCCGGCGGTTCAGGCGGGCTGCGCCGCCGACGAAGCTCCAGAGATGAGCGTCGAAGCTGCCGAGCTCGTCTTGCACGGCGAGGAACGCCCGGGCATTCCCGACGGCGCTCTCGATCTTCAGTCGGTTGCGGACGATGCCGGGGTTGCGTAGCAGGCGCTCGACGCGCGCGGGCCGGAAGCGGGCGACGAGCGCTGGGTCGAAGCCGTCGAACGCTTCGCGATACGCGTCGCGCTTGCGGAGGATCGTCTCCCAGCTGAGTCCCGCCTGCGCGCCCTCGAGAATCAGAAACTCGAACAGCACGCGGTCGTCGTGCACCGGCACTCCCCACTCTTCGTCGTGATAGGCGATGCCGAGTGGCGTCGTCGCCCAGCCGCAGCGTGCTCGCTCTTGCAAGGGGAACCTCGCCTCGTTCCAGCGCCGGAAGATGGCTTCGCCGCAAACCGAGCGACGAGCCCCGTCGAGTGGCTGCTGCCAGAACGGCTTCCGTTGCGCGCGCGGCACTGCGTCGTCGTGGGCGGATCAGCGCGCGCGGTGCGGTGCGGCGCCGGCTGGGGGGGATGCGCCGGCGCCGCACGCGGTTCCTGGCGGGGACGATGCGCGTCAGGCGCCTCCGCTACTGCGTGGGGTTCGAGAGGTCGGGGCGGTAGGCGACGATTTCGCGCTCGATGTGCTCGATCGCGTCGCTGCCGCTACGGAAGAGCAGGCCACCTTCGCTTGCGCCGAACGCCTCGATGAGCAGGCGATCGGGCGCGCGCTGCGCGTCGAGATCGCCGAGCCCCTGCAGCGGCCGGATCAGCGTGTAGTCGGCGGGATTTCCGATCAGCACTTGGCGCGTGATCAGCGTGGTCGGGTCGTCCACCTTCGGGATCGCCTCGGCGAGCTTGCGGATCAGCTCCTCCGCCGCCTCGCGCGCGCCGAGCCGCACGCGCAGGCGCGCGACCGATGCGAACGGCGCCGGCGTCGGCCGCATCTCGCTGCGCGCGTAGCTGAGATCGGGGCGATCGATCGAGACGACGAAGCGCTGCATCGCCGTGAGCGACGCGGTCTCGTCGAGCCACGCGAGCGCGTCGTTGCCGAGCGCGCGGCCCGCGAGCTCGGGCAGCGTGCCGCGATCGCCGAGCGCGCGGAACGTGTCGACGCTCGACACGAAGTAGAAGCGCATCTGCTCGCCGAAGCGCGTCTGATGCGCGGTCCAATTCAGCTTCTCGTGCTTCTTCTTGGCCGCCTCGGCGAGCCGCTGCACCGCCATCTCGTAGCGCCGCAGCGCGTCGGGTCGGGTCTGAACCGAGAGTGTCGTCGTGAGTGCCATAACAATCTCCTGGCACGGATTGAGAGCGGGCGAAGCCACGCGTGGCCGCGGATCGGGGAGGGGCGCGGGGCGCCGGCGCGAAGCCGGAGTCCCGGGGCGGACGCCAAGTGACGAGGAGGAGCCGCACGGCTGCCGCCTCCCGGACAGGTTCACCCTACGCCGATTCCGTCGGAGCGCGGATGAATTTCAACGCGCGGCGCGACGTATTTCGGCGCGGGCGCGCTCAGCGCGCTCAGCTCTCCCCGTCGCGGATCTTGCGCAGGCTCTCGCGCTGGGCGGGCGTCAGCAGGTTGCGGATGCGGACGAGCAGGCCCATGTGGGCTTCCTTGACGTGCAGCTCGGCCGTCAGCACTTCGTGGATCGCGCCGAGCAGCGCGTTCTCGTTCACTGGATCGGCGGCGGAGAGCTCCTCGACGGAGCCGAGGCTCTCCATCATCGAGAGCTGGAGCTCGGTCGTCGCGCCGGTGACTTGGCCGATGTCCTTCGTCAGCGCGGCGCGCTGCTCCTTCGTCAGCTTGATCGCGCTCGCGTGCTTCAGCACGAGCTCGGGCGCGAAGAAGTGCTGCAGGAACGGGGGGTCTTCGGCGGCGAGCGCGGGCACGGCGGTCGCGAGGAAGATCAGGAGCGACGCGAGCGAGGCGAGTGTCGATTTCACGCCGAGAACCTCCGAGCAGATGACGAGAGCGATTGGTGCTCGCCGCGCGGAGAAGCAGGTGCGCGGGGCGCGGGAATCAGCGAGCGCGAGAAGTCGCGCGGGAGCGACGCGAGCGGCGCTGCGAGCAGCACGTCGGTGGGCGAGCGCAGGCTGCCGAGCGCGATCGGCGCGCCGTCGGGGAGCTGCGGCGAGCGCTCGCCGCGTTGGGGCGAACCGCCCGTTGCGAGCCGGCTGTCGCGGGCGGGCGGTGACGTCGTCGAGATCCACCAGACGAGACCGGCCGCCGCGGCGCCCGCGAGCGGCAGCGCGAGCCGCGGCCATCGCATGCGATGCGCGTGGGCGTCGTCCGGCGCGCGCGCGAGCAGTTGCGCGAGCGTCGGCGCACGCTGCGCTTCGTGCTCGCGCAGTCGGGTGAATGCGGCGCGCAGCCGGCGCTCGTCGTCGCTCTCAGTCATCGCCGGCTCCTGCGGGCGCGAGATCGGGCAGCAGCTCGCGCAGGCGCTGCTTGCCGCGCGCGTAGTGCGTGCGCGCGGTTCCGAGCGCGACGCCCGCGACGCGCGCGGCCTCCTCGATCGTCAGCTCGCCGTAGAAGACGAGATGCAGGATCTCGCGCTGGCGCGCCGGCAGCTGCGCGAGCGCGGCGACGAGGCGCTCGGACTCGCGGGCGGAGCCGAGGCGTGCGTCCGGCGCGAGATCGGCGACGGCGGCGCGCGGCGCGGCCTCGTCGCTCGCGCCGGGGCGCAACAAGATCAGGCTGCGCACGAGCGTGCGGCGCCGGCGCTCGCGCGCGGTCTGGCGGATCACGCCGAACACGAAGGTGCGAAAGCTCGAGCGCGCGGCGAAGCGCGCGCGCCCGTCGAGCACCTTCAACACGCTCGCCTGCAGCACGTCATCCGCCTCCGCCGCGTTCCAGCGCGTCTGCGCGAGCGCCCAGCCGCGGCTCACCGCGAGCACACCGGCCAGCGCCTCTTCCAGCTCCGCGCGCGTCATCGCGGCTCCGCGGGTGGGTGCCTCCGGCGCGCGCGCGATAGCACCGCGCGCGCTCACGCCGCGCGGGAGCTCTACAGCTTCGCGCCGGCCGGGCAGGCGACGCCGGTGCCGCCGATTCCGCAATAACCGCCGGGGTTCTTGTCGAGGTATTGCTGGTGATAGTCCTCGGCGAAGAAGAACTCGGGAGCCTCGCGGATCTCGGTCGTGATTCCGCCGTAGCCCGCGCGCGCGAGCTCCTTGCCGTACATCTCCGCGCTCTCGCGCGCGGCGGCGAGCTGCGCGGGCCCGTACGTGTAGATCGCGGAGCGGTACTGCGTGCCGACGTCGTTGCCCTGACGCATGCCCTGCGTCGGGTCGTGGCTCTCCCAGAAGATGCGGAGCAGCTGCGCGTACGAGATCAGCGCCGGGTCGAACACGACGCGGACGACCTCGGTGTGGCCGGTCAGCCCGCTGCACACTTCTTCGTAGGTGGGGTTCGGCGTGTAGCCGCCGGCATAGCCGACCGCGGTGCTCCATACGCCGCGCGCCTGCCAGAGCTTGCGCTCCGCGCCCCAGAAGCAGCCCATCGCGAACATCGCGAGCTCGAGCTGCGGCGGAACCGGCGGCAGCAGCGGATTCCCGAGCACGGTGTGGCGGGCAGCGACCGGCATCTTCTCGGCGCGGCCCGGCAGTGCCTCGCTCGGCGCGACCATGCGCTGCTTCTTACGGAAGTAGTCGAGGCCCATTTGCGGCTCCAGTCCTATCGGTGAGTGCGCGACCAGCCAACTTAGCCCGCGCGAGCCCGCAGCCCGCAAGCGTCCAGTCGCGTCCGTGCTGACGCGCTGCGTTACTGCGGGGTCAGACCCTGCAAACTTGCAAACGCTGTGGCCGTGTCAGGGCAGCTCGGCGCCGTCGTCGAGCAGCGTGCGGGCGATTGCGGCGCGGTGCTCGCGGGCGTCGCCCAGTGCGGGGCGTGAGGCGAGCGCGCGGCGCAGGTAGAGGTGCGCGTCGCAGTCCTCGGTGAAGCCGTAGCCGCCGTGGAACTGCACCGCGCGCGAGCACGCGGACGCATACGCCTCACTCGCGGCGGCCTTCGCCATGCGCGCGAGCAGCGCTGCCGCCGCGTCGCCGGCGTCGAGCGCGGAGGCCGCGGCAAACACCAGCGAGCGCAGCTGCTCGGTCGCGATCAGCACGTTCACGAGCGGATGCTTGATCGCTTGGAACGCGCCGATCGGGCGATCGAACTGCACGCGCGTCTGCGCATACGCGGCCGTCATCGCGAGCGCGGCGTCGGCGCCGCCCGCCATCTCCGCCGCGAGGGCGGTCTGCGCCCACGCGCACCACGCGCTCCACGCGGCGGCGGCGTCTCCAGCGAGCGGCACGCACGCGGCATTCTGGAAGCGAACGCGGCCCTGACGCCGACTCGGGTCGAGCACGCTCTCGGCCTCGACCCGAACGCCAGGCGCGCCCTCCTCGACGACGGCGATGCGCAGCGCGCGACTCCCCGCGTCGCGCGCCGGCACGACGAACAGCGCCGCATTCGGCGCCGCCCAGACGTGCGCCTTCTCGCCGCACACGCGCGCGCCGCTCAGCGTGCAGGTCGTCGCGCGCGCATCCCACACTCCGCCCGGCTCGACGTGCGCGACCGTCGCGATCGCCTCGCCGCCCGCGATCCGCGGCAGGAATTGCTCGCGCTGTGCATCGCTTCCCGCGAGCTCGATCAGCTTCGCGGCGAGCAGCGTCGGCAAGAGCGGGGACGGCAGCAGCTTTCGCCCCGTCTCCTCGGCGATCACCGCGAGCTGGACGGCACCGAAGCCGGCGCCGCCGCACTTCTCAGGGACGACGAGCCCCGTCCAGCCCAGCTCGCCGAGCTGCGCCCACCACTCCGGATCGTCGCCGCGCGCATCGGCCGCGAGCCGCCGCAGCGCCGCCGGCGTGACGCGCTCCGCGAGCCAGCGCCGCGCCTCGTCGCGCAGCAACGCGTGCTCTTCGTCGAAGCGGAGGCGGACCGGCACCTAACGACTCTTCGCGAGCCCGAGCACGCGCTCGCCGAGCAGGTTGCGCAGGATTTCGCTCGTGCCGCCGGCGATCGTGCCGGCGAAGCTGCCGAGGTAGCTGCGCGCCCATCCGCCGGCGCCCGGCGCCGTGGCGTCCTTCCCGAGCGACGCGTCCGCGCCGAGCAGCTCGAGGCCGAAGTCCGCGAGCCGCTGCGCGTGCTCGGTGCCGGTGAGCTTCGCCATCAGCGGCAGCGCCTGCGGGCGATCGGTGACGAGGCCGGGCACGCGTGCGCGCGCGGCGTCGTAGCGCAGCGCGGTGGCCTCGATCGCGAGCGCGGCGAAGCGGTCGCGCACGGCGGCGTCGGCGCGCAGCGTGGCGGGCGCGCTCCGTAACAACGCGAGCAGCTCGCCGAAGCCGGCGCCGCCCATGCCCGACGCGCCCGCCGAGCCCTCGCTCGCGCCGCGCTCGAACGAGAGCGTCGCGGTCGCGAGCTCCCAGCCCTGGCCCTCGCGGCCGAGCAGCGCGTCCGCCGGAATGCGCGCGCCCGTGAAGATCACCTGATTGAAGCCGCCCTCGCCGGTGAGCTTCACGAGCGGGCGTACTTCCACGCCGGGCACGCGCATCGGCGCGAGGAAGTACGAGATGCCCGCGTGCTTCACGGCATTCGGGTCGGTGCGCGCGAGCAGGATCATGGAGTCCGCGAAGCGGCCGAGCGACGTCCAGACCTTGTGGCCGTCGATCACGTACGAGTCGCCGTCGCGCACCGCGCGCGTGCGCAGCGACGCGAGGTCGCTGCCCGAGCCGGGCTCGCTGAAGCCCTGGCACCAGATCTCGTCGGCGCGCAGCAGCTTCGCGAGGAAGCGCAGGCGC
>Ga0187893_10009669_pt1 | contig 14722 bp, 17 predicted proteins | sample MA1701074metaG_FD_139574 | JGI IMG/M metagenome (GOLD analysis project Ga0187893, IMG submission 139574) | White microbial mat communities from a basaltic lava cave in the Kipuka Kanohina Cave System on the Island of Hawaii, USA - MA170107-4 metaG ...
CAAATCCATGCTGGTTTTCTGGACGCAGTATCAGAAAGCTTCTCCGGATCAGAAATGCAAACCAGAAAGTGAATAGTGGCTGATCGAAACCACTGTTGTACCATTTATGGGATGAGCTCTAGAGATTTTGATATGAGTTTTGGGTCTTCAGTGTATTTTGCCCTTCTTTCGCCCATAGGAGTTGGTTTCGCTCTTCCTTCATCCTTGAAAGAGATGGTAACTGCCTTGTCATCTCGAATGATAAAATGTTCCTTCGGGTCTTGATTTCCTTCATAGACATTGATTTTATTGTGTATTAATCGATTTGTTATGTCTCTGTCAGGTGTAACAGAATACACGTGAACATCAACACCTCTCTTGGCAGCATCTTCAGCTGCACTGCGTAAATCAAAGTAGTTATAGGAACCAATCTCGCCTGTTACAATTTTGATACTCTTTTTTGCTTTCCTTATCTCACTTGCAATGTGTTCTCGAAACTTGAGATCAAAGGGATCGGCAGGTATCTCTATGTTGCGCATTATTATTCGCTTCCGGAAATACTTGTTCTTGGATTTAGTTTCCTGCCATGAAATTTGTTGACTGTACATTGAAAAAGCTTGTTTGATTCTGCAAGCCGGTAATCGCGATATGAGATTATCTGGAACATTTAGACTAGCTCCCTTAGATTCGTATTTAACCCTTTTTGGATAAGACAGGAACAATCTGTGTATTCATATATGATATCAATTTAGACGATTACCTCTTGTGCTTATGTTCCTCGATAAGCAATTTAACAATCCCTTCGAGAGTTCGCTCTTGGCCATCCTTTAATGTGTACCCTGCTCCAATCTTTAGCAGTTCTCTTTTTGTCTCATCACTTATCTTCATAGTTGAAACCATTCGATGTCGCTCTCGATTTCCTTGCTTTCAATCCTATAATAGTGCGATTCAAACCTTTATGGTTGTCTTTACTATCATTGGAGCATGGTTCTTTTACTGCCAAGACAACATTGAGCCTGCAATAGGATCGGGCTTCAGTCTGTTGCATATATTATTACCACCGGTCTGACTGCCTCTCGTTATGCAACAAAATACCAGTTTAATTCTTCTGTGAATTCAGGTTCGCCGTAAAAAAAGGAGCGCTAATCTTTTTAGAGTCGTCATAATTCGTTATCAGGTAGCTTGTTCGGGTCAGCAGTACAAAGGCTGGTAGCATTTTGGCACAGATACGAAAACATTAACCTAAAGATAGCGTTTGTCCTGATTTCCCTCCAGCTCGTTCATCTTTATTGGCTAACAGCAGACGTTGTCATAAAGAGAATAGCTGGCGACGGCTCTCCGGGTCTGTCGCAGAGCGGCGCATTATTCATCTTTTTCGTATTAATAGACTATATCGAAATACCGGCACTGGTCGCCGGGCTCACCTACTATGCGTTGAGCGTCTACAGACGTGAAGAGCACTCCACCAAGAACGCCCTGTTGCTGGCAATGCTGACCGTGCAGGTCTTTCACATTTTCTGGATAACTGACGAGGTTGTGTACGAGGCGTTCTTTGGCTCATCCAGTGCGGTAGAGATTCCATACTATGCTGCCTGGGTGGCAATTCTGATCGACTATCTGGAGCTGCCTGTTATCGCAGACCTCTTTTACCGGGCCATAGTAAGGGGTGGAAGCAAGTAGCCCAGATTACGAAGGTTTCGGGCAACCTTCCATGGGCCAGATGAATATTTCTTTGCCCTGAAGCTTCCAGAGCTGATTGGAGTACAGGGCCGTATCGTCAATGTGGCAGCGCTCGCACATGTTTACCGAGACGTTAGAAGACGGCTTGCCTATTGCCTGCAGGAACTCTTTCGCATATTCGACCGCCTTTGCGTCCATTTCATCGGGTACCTGTGAAGCCCTGCCCTTGTCCGTCGGTATGAAAACATCAAAGTGGATCTTGCCTCCGTCAGCGTATGTGTTGTAGACTATGACTTTTTTTCCCTGGCCCGAATACGGTTCGAGCTTTGTCTTGCCGCCTTGCATTGCATAGGTAAAAAGTTGACAGGGGATTTATTTTTTCCGAAATGAGCGTCGTCCCGCAGGTAAGACGGTCAGTGACCCGCTATTCTTCTTCGAGCAGCGTGGTTTCAAAGGCCACAGCTTTGTCGGGTTCTGACGCATAAATTACGTGGTGATGGTTCTGCAGCAGTCCTCTGATCCATTCCTCCCTCTTGGATTTCTCTATTCCAGAGATATCGTAGTAGCACATCTGTGAATTGTCGAATTCCTGAAAGTGATCCTGGCCCGTCTTTTCGACGGCCAGCCCCAATCGCATGCCTTCTATCGTTGCTGTGTCTGTTATCGTCCTGCCAACGAATCTGAACGGTGGTTTCATGCCTTTTGTGGCATCATCCCGTATTCGTTTCAAAGTGCCTAGCATGTCAAGCTTGCTTTCATCAGATCTTTCGATGCTATAGATGCGAAGGGCTTTTTTCTTTTTGTACGAATCTACGTCAACGCCCTGTGCCGACAACCTCGCTTCGACCAGCTTTGGACTGTCGGGCGTAAAGAAAATGCAGGACTCTCCCTTTTCAAGGCCGTTCAGGAAATAGCGTGCTATAATGAGATCCGCGTAGTCCTGTTTGTCATACAGCAGGACTATGTGATTGTTGCCTTCCAGTCCGTCAAGGAATTTTGTCGGCCGGTAGCCTGTCTTTTTAGCGCTCATCGAATCTCCCTCTCTGAAACGTCAAGGTACTTTACTCCCATCGCAAGGAGAAAGTCCCTGATGCGATCATAGTCCTGAAGAAAATCTCGTCCCTTCTCGGTTATCCCAAGCGGGTCCTGCCTGATCATGTTCCTGCCTTCCAACTCGTCTAGGTACCTGGCAAGTTTATCATAGGCAAGGTTGCTGAGAGACTGCACCCTGGTTGGCTTTGCTTCGCCGTTAGCTAGCTCCTGGCTAATCGCACTGAGGATATCATTGTATATTTCCATCTTGTTGCGCTTCGGTTTCGGCACTCACCATCGGGCGGCCTTTCTAATTAATAAGCCTCCCCTTGGGGCGTAACGCCTTTTATGCAATACGCGATAAGGGAGCCCATGAATAAAACCGAATCCGCTACGCAAGAAATAGGAAGCCATCTTGAAGCCTTTTTTTACAAGGTGCCGAAAAAGAACCACGACGCAGTCGTAACGAATCTAAAGAAATTCGTACCGTGGTTCAACGAAAATGGAGTGAGAATCGAGTACTACCAGTACGCCGGCAGCCAGACTGCCATGGAAGGATTTGAAAACATTGACAAGACCCTTTCGGCTGCAGAAGATGAGGAAATCTGGGTCGAGCTGCAATACTACAGGGACCGCAGCCACTGCGAGGATATTTTCGCGAGAATGATGAAGGACAAAAGTCTCGAAGCGCTTGGAAAAGAGTTCTTTGGCCTGATCTCGCAGGGAAAGACACTTGTCACAGGCGGGTTCAGCCGCCTTAAGGAGTAGGAGTCGCGCCGACGAAAAGCGACCCTATTCTTTCGTCATTCCTGACTTGAATAGCACTTTGAAAAGAGTGGGCCCAAGGGTTTGTGAACCAATTTTGACGCAATTTCAGGGCTCGGGGCAGAGCCAGTCGTTTCGTGCCGGTAACGAAGAGGGGACTCTGCCTTAATGAAGTCTTTGGACTGATATCACAACAGCAATTCGGAATCAAACTTTAATTTGCCAATTGCTAATCTCTCTCTTAGTTGCCAGGTACTGAGGTTAACGTGCTAAAGTTAGTAGGAAATAGAGTTAATGCCAAGATTATTACCCTCTTGAGGAGGCACTCGATGAGTCCTCGAGATATCTCTAGGTATCTGGAGAAAAATGAGGCGGATATCGTAAGACGGCTTAGGGTCATGGAAAAAGTTGGACTAGTTGAAAGCAGGTGGGGAACGAGACTTCGGAAGAATGTGAAATTATACGATCTAGTAACTGGAACTATTGATGTTCGTTTCAATGTAGAGGGAGTCAAAGTTGCATTCAAAAACAAAAATAAGCTCAGGAAAAACATCGCACAAATGAATTCACACCTGGATGAGCAGCCCCGGAATACCGAATACTTAATCGGCAGAAACGATGAATTAAAGGCTCTATCGGATGAGCGGATCAAATTTTTCTGGATAGCTGGTGTTGCTGGTATGGGCAAGTCTTCGCTTGCAGAGAAATTCTCGCAATCAATGCCACCAGATTGTCCAACTTTATGGCACACTTTTAAGGAAATAGACACCCTGACATATCTCCTGGGTAAGATCAGAGCTTTCCTTTCAGTTAAGGACATTTCTGATTTAGATAAAAGGTTGGAGCTTTTCAGGACTCAGTCTGAATCAGAAACCGTCGATCTCCTAATCAAAGCATTGAACAACATGAGATGCTTAATGGTATTTGATGATTTTCACAAGGCAAAAGATGAAAAGATTCAAGTATTTCTTAGGAACTTAAAACAGCGATCTACTAACAAAGTACTTGTCCTTTCAAGGTCAAAACCTCCTTTTTTCTTGGACGACATCAATAGCAAGGAACTCGTGTTGCAAGGTCTCCCACTCGAAGATGCAAGACAAATGATTTCAAGATTAGGACTCTTGATGGACGACGATTCCTTACTGAAAGTATGGCGAAGGTTTAGTGGGCAACCTATGGCCCTCAAGATTTTTTGCTTGTTTGCGAAGGAAAGGAATCTTACTTCGCTTGCGGAGGTAACTGTTAAGGAGTTGAGCACAATAAACGACTATTTTCAGAAGGAGATATTCGAAGTCCTGGGCAGTGACGAACAAAATATCCTCCTAACATTATCAGTTTTCCGGACTCCAGTCAAGTCAAAAGCTTTCAGAGGTATTACTATTAACCGGAGAAATCTAGGCTATCTCCTTCATTCCTTAGAAAAGCGAATGATAGTAAACAGGACAGCGAGTGACAAGTTTCTGGTCCATGATATCTTGAGGGACATTTTGTACCCGATGCTTCCTTATCCGGAAGACGCTCACGCTTCTGCAGCAGCTTATTACTTGTCGGAGGGCATGGCAGACGACGTGGTTGAAGCTATTTATCATCTGGTACACAGTCAAGACAAAGATGGCATTTTTGAGATCATCAAGACCGAAGTTATTGACCAAAAGTACCGGCTTGTAGAAAATGGATTTGCTATTCCCCTTGCAGAAATATTAGCTCAGATTGATTTGAAATATGCGAAAGACACCGAGTTAGTCCTGTATTACAATCTCAAAGGGAAGGCTCTGTCAATGCTTCAAGAGTGGTCCTACGCAAGAGAAAGTTTGGAAAAGGCAGCAAGACTATCAGAAAAAATCTCTGACCAAAATCTGCTTGCATATTCTTTGAGAAACAAGGGTGAATCTCTTTTTCTGATAGGTGACCTAAAGACAGCTGAAGAAACCTTGTTAGACGCAGCAAGTATCCTCAAGAAATTGGCTGGCTCAGAGAAAGCTTTGGTGAGCATATACATGATTTTGGCTAGACTTTATTTTGCTAGGGGCGACGCCTTCGAATCTACAAAGTACTTGAGTCTCGCAAAATCCACAGAAAGGAAGGGGAATAATAGCGAAATTTAGTTACATTATTCTTGGCTGCTTCATTTTTGAATCGAACCTTTGCTCCCACCGGACAGTCGGGCTAACTTCAACTTTAAGGGGCTTAAAGAACTCGATCAACGAGTTGGGGGAAATGGCCTCCGCAATAAAGATGCATACATGATCTTGGCCTGTTTGAAGTATACACGAGTGATCGACATAGCCGTCAACAATCTTGATATTTCGCTTAGCTTGATTCGATTTAGACATCTTGGATGCAAATGCCTGCAAGAACTCGGGATCTTTTCCTGGACATTCTGCTCCTTTATGACGCTCCGAAACTAGGTAAAGCAAACATGGTGTGACCGGTTGTTCCCTGATAAAAAGAGTTCTATCTCAAGAATAGACTTCCAATATGGAATTGACGTTTTTTGTTAAACCTGACACTTATGTGTAGCATTCTGGTGGTAAAGGCATGACAACTGTATCTGCAAAAAGTCAGTACGCAAACCCCAGTGTCTTATGTGAGACCGACTGGGTTGCAAACAACTTGAAGAACGAAAGAATCAGGATTTTAGAAATCGACTATGACCCCGAGAATGCATACAGGCAGGGCCACGTGCAGGGAGCACACCTTGTCTGGTGGAGAAAGGACATCAACGATACCGTAAGGCGGGACATTATCAGCAAGCAGCAGTTCGAGGCTTTGATGAGCAGGGTCGGCGCGACGCCTGAAACCGAGCTGGTGATGTACGGCGACTTTAACAACTGGTTCGCGGCGTTCGCGTTCTGGGTATTCCAGTACTACGGTCACAAGAACATCCGGATAATGAACGGCGGCAGGAAAAAGTGGGAATTGGAGAAGAGGGAGTACACAAAGGACGAACCCGCCATCCAGCAGACAAGATACATTGCCAGGCCGGCTGACGAGGGCGTGCGAGCCTACATGCCAGACGTGATGAGGGCAATCGAAAGGGCCGAGCAGACAGTGCTGGTAGACGTGCGCTCGCCAAAAGAATTCACTGGCGAGATCACTGCTCCGCCAGAGTACCCGACAGAGCACGCGCAGCGTGGAGGTCACATTCCAGGTGCAAAGAACATTCCTTGGGCGCAGGCAGTCAAAGATATAGACGGCACCTTCAAGAGCCCTGAAGAATTGAGAGCGCTATACGAAGGTAAAGGAATAACCCCGGACAGGCACGTGATAGCGTACTGCAGGATTGGGGAGCGGTCTTCGCATACATGGTTTGTCCTCAAGCACCTGCTTGGGTATCCGTCAGTCCGCAACTATGACGGCTCATGGACCGAATGGGGCAACATGATCGGAAATCCGATAGAAAAATAAACGCTGAGAAAGGGACAAAAGTGAAAAAAGTGTTAAATAAAGATCGGGCCGCGCGAATCAATTAGGTGATTTGGTAATGGGACGTGATCGCAGAAACCCACCGAAAGTCGGATCAAGTCTTGAGATTGAAGCATCCAAGCTCAAAGAGAAATTAGACAAGGGAGAAGATGTATTCATACTAGATGTCCGGACTTCAGAGGAGCACGAAGCATGGCAATTATCGTACGATAAATATCAGAAAACATCTGTCATTCCGATTGATACGCTCGTAGGATCACAAAATTCAATAACAAAACAAATTCCAAAAAACAAAGAAATTGTTACCCTGTGTGCGCACGGACATAGATCACAAATGGCCGCTCAGATGCTTCACAATTTGGGATATAATGTAAAAAGCATCAAGGGAGGAATGGCAGCGTGGAACCAAGTCTATGATTTCGCTGAAGTCCCGATCCCTAGCTCTGCTCGAAGGCAAGTAAGGATATGGCAGATAAGAAGAGTTTCGAAGGGTTGCATTGCATACGTCATCGCAATAGGAAGTGATGCAACCGCCCTTGACTGCACGTGCGACCTAGATGATTCTGTCTTAAGATTGGCAAAGGATGAAGATCTGAAAATAAAAAACGTAATTGATACTCACATGCATGCAGACCACGTGTCTGGACTTTCAGCACTTGCGAAGAGGACCGGGGCTCAGGGATTCATCGGCGCGAAAGAGGCATATCAAGCGGCTGGCGCCGGAGTAAAGTCAGTTAAGGATGGAGACAAGTTGTCTCTAGGCGAAGGTGTTTCCCTGCTCGCTGTTCATACACCCGGTCATACAGAAGGCAGCATCAGTTTTGTTCTCACTCTTGATTCGAACACAGGGAAGAGGACTTGTATCTTTACAGGAGACACAATCTTTGTCAATGCTGTTGGAAGGCCTGACCTACATGACAAGGCAAAAGAGTTCGCATCCAAGCTTTATGACACATATCAGGAAAGGATTTTGAAATATGCAGACGATACAACCATCCTTCCAGCCCATTTTGACACTAACTCAATTACAGTGAAGCATGGTCAGCCTATCGCGGATACTATTGGTTCTATCAGAAGAAAAATCAAACTACTTTCAATGCCCAAGGACGAGTTTGTCAAGTTTATGGTTTCCTCTGTGCCTCCTCGACCAGCCAATTATCAAAAGATAATCAAGATAAACAAACAACTTATCCAATGTGATCGAATCACAATTGGCGACTTGGAAGAAGGTCCCAATTCCTGCGCCATTAGGATGTAAATGACAGTTTTGATACGCGGTTACGATAACAGTGGCGGCTGCTAGCATGTGGCAATAAAGCAGGGTCTTCACGAAAATCTCGGTCAATTTGTAGTTCTGATCATAGTTAACGCCTTTGTAGGCGCAATGGTAGGCCTTGAGCAGACAGTCGTACCATTAATTGGCAGGAATGAATTCGGAATCGAGTCAAACGCTTTAATCCTGTCATTTATCGCAAGCTTTGGGCTTGTAAAAGCGATACTCAACCTCTATGCCGGCACGATGGCTGAAAGATGGGAGAGAAAGAAAGTATTGATAGTGGGCTGGCTCTTTGGTGTTCCTGTCCCATTCATTCTACTTTCTGCTCCCGACTGGAATTGGATAATATTTGCAAATATCCTGCTTGGGGTGAATCAGGCACTGGCTTGGTCAATGACCGTGAATATGAAAATCGACTTGGTGGGAAAAGAGAATAGAGGTTTGGCGTTGGGACTCAATGAATTTGCCGGCTACCTATCTGTTGCCGTTGTTGGATTTGTAACTGGATACTTGGCCTCTATCTATGGCCTAAAGCCATACCCATTCTACATTGGCATTGGATTTGTCCTGTTGGGTACGCTACTTTCAGTCGTTATAGTCAGGGATACAAGAAAGTTCGTGTTGCTTGAGACACAAGACGATCCGAAAACAAGAGTGGAGGATAGCGACAGTATTGGCAGGCTGAATTTCAAACAGGTATTCGTTCGGACCTCTTTGAGAGATCGCACTTTGTTGGCTGCAAGTCAAGCTGGTCTCGTCAATAATTTAGTGTTTGGTGTTTCATGGGGACTGTTTACCTTGTACTTTGTTTCCTTTGGCTTGAATGTGAGTGAAGTGGGATTTCTGAAGGCTTTGCATCCTGCAATATTGGGGATACTACAGCTCGGCACCGGTCCGTTGAGCGATAGGGTTGGCAGGAAGGTGTTGATATATTCCGGAATGATTGTTCAAGCCATAGGAATCTGGGTGGTATTATTTTCGGATTCAAGCTATGGATGGGTCGCTGGAATGTCCTTACTAGGGATAGGAACTGCATGTGTTTATCCTACTTTGCTTGCTGCCATAAGTGATGTTTCACATCCGAACTGGCGCGCAACATCGTTGGGTGTCTATCGCTTTTGGAGGGATCTAGGTTTTGTATTTGGAGCAATAGGGATAGGTTTTTTGGCTGATGTACTTGGAATCAATTTTGCAGCACATTCTGTGGCTTGGATCGCGTTAGCGTCAGGTATGGTAGTTCTTATCATCATGCGTGAAACTGTTTCCAAGAAAAAAGGATTCTCCAATTTTTCTTCGTAACAAACAATTAACGGGTGGCATAAGTTATAGCAAAATGTAATGGGCCCAAGATTCTGTGAACCAAGTTGACTCGATTGTTGGGCTCGAAACCAGTGATTTGGTTTCGATATCGGTTTAGAAAGGAGCCGACCGCTCATACTGCATTATTGGTTCTAGAGCTTTCAATTTGGCATCAGGTGAAAGTGGCTGATCGTTTAACAAATCTATTCTTTTCATCGATCTTGCAGGAAAAAGCATACAGCAAATAGATTTATGAATATCAGTCAGCAAATTAGAAAGGTAAGAAATGTTGAAGCGCGAAGAAAAGAAGCGCAAGACTGAAACAGTAGCGTTCAGGCTGGAAGGTTCTACAATTGAAAAGCTCAGAAATGAGGCTGAACAAAAGGAAATCAGCTTAAATACACTTGTTTCGCAGATATTCAGACAACATATAGGCTGGCATTCAAATGCAGCAAAGGCCGGCTTCCTTACTCTTAGAAAGGATTTGTTAGTCGAGCTTCTCAAACTCGTACCAGAAGAACAACTCGCCAAGATCGCAGAGTATGTCGCCAAAAAAGGAACCAGGGACTTTGTCCTGATGCTCCGTAACGAATACAACATTACGTCTGCACTTGATGCGATAGAGACATGGATCAGGATAGCCGGTTATCCTTACAGGCACGATGTGAACTACACAAAGCAGTCGTATACGATTCAGCATGACATGGGAAGAAAATGGTCTATCTATCTCAAAGAACAGTATGAATCAATGTTTGAAGATTTTGAGCTTAAACGAGTTGATTTTACCATGACTGATACTACACTCTCGTTCGTTGTGGACATCGAAGACATAGCCTAGGAGTGTTTCAAAAAGATCTCATTTGTAGATAGACAGAATCGCCTAATCGTCTCGATTCTTCCGGGTCTTTTCGATCACGCCCATGTTCTCCTTCCCCTCATGTCTTGTCCTGACGTAAGAGAGTGCTAATGCTGTTCCCAGTATACCCCCTATGACTGATAACGATATGTCGATAGGTAGTTTGACAAAGTCCACCGCTATCATCTTGAAACCGACAAAGAGTAACAGCGCTACTAGCGCATGTTTGATATAGTAGAACTTTTCCATCATGCCTGCGAGAAGAAAGTAAAGACTTCTCAATCCAAGAATCGCAAGTATGTTGGATGTTATGACTATGAAGGGATCCGAAGTTATTGCCAGGACCGCAGGAATAGAGTCGATTGCAAAAACTAGGTCTGTCATTTCAACTACTACCAAGGCAACAAGCATCGGTGTTGCCAAGAGAATACCGTTCCTTCTTGTGAAGAACTCGTTACCACTTAGCTCGGTTGTTATGGGTATTACCTTTCGTAAGAGCCTGACGGCAATATTCTTCTCCACGTCAATTTTCTTCTCCTTCTTCTGAAGAAGCATCCTTACTGCCGTAAGCAATAGCAGCCCGCCAAAGATGTAGATCATCCAGTGGAAGCTTTCAAGCAGCGATACGCCAACGAGTATGAGAGGAATTCTCATGGCAATTGCGCTCAGAATGCCAACTGACAGCACTTTGTGCTGGTATTGATAGGGAATAGCAAGAGTAGAGAATATCAACAGGAACACAAACATGTTGTCTACACTGAGCGACTTTTCAAGAGTATAGCCGGTGACGAATTCCAGCATTTTGTCATAGCCTATACTCATCAGCACAACTCCGGCCCACGCCGCAGCCATGCCTATCCAGACTATAGTCCACATGAGGGCCTGCTTGAATGGTTGTTGCTGTTTTTCCTGTTCTGGTGCATCACTTTTCTCAATCCCGCTCGCTTTCTTGAAGACCTTTCTTAGCTTGCCTATCAGTCCTAGGTCTATTGCGATTGCGATTCCTACTGAAAGGGTGAATACAATCCACAAGATTATGCCATTTCCAGGCAATGCAAGTGATGCTTCCAAGTCTGTCTAGTTCCTAACGTTCATCCGTCAGACTTCAAACTAGATATAGGACAGGTTTGCAAAGTATGGCAAAGTAAACAAACTCTTTATGGTTTTAAGTCGAGGGGGTTCATTTAGATTACAAACCAATCCGCCATGTAGGCTATTGTTTCGCGCCCTCAATAACTCCTATCGTTTTTGATGCGGGGTAGTGGGTTTCTACGTATTTCAGTCCCGCCTTTTCCAGAAGTTCCACATATTCATTCTGTGTTCGCTCTCGTCCTGTGAGCGCGCACATCATGTGTATGTCAAATAATTTTGAAAAATGAGAAATTCCGGGCCCAGGTACCACGTGTTCAACGATAAGAATCCGTCCACCCGAAGTAGATGCTTGTTGGATATTTGAAAGAATTTTGACGCATTCTTCGTCGCTCCAATCATGCAGAATCATTTTCATGATGTATGCATCCGAGCTCGGAACCTCCCGGAACATATCTCCTGCAAGATACTTGCAACGATCCGCGATCCCCATTTTTTCTGCCCACAACAGTTCCCTGTCCCTGATTGTGGATTCCAGCTCTAGCACGGTGCCATGAAGCTCTGGATGTTGGCGCAGAATGTTGCAGAGAAGGTGCCCGTGCCCTCCCCCAATGTCGCACAGGCTTTTGATCTTTGAAAAGTCGTAGTGTCTAAGAGCTTCAAGCACTAATTTGGTGTGTGTGGCAGAATAGCTGCTCATGGCATAGTTGAAGACGTCCCTGTATGCAGGATTCTGCGGAATATAGTTAAATATTCTGACACCAAACTCCCGCAAAAAGCCATCTTGTTTGCCGTCCTTGACCATGTCGGCAAGGTGTTTCCAGATCGCATAGTGCTCCGGGCCTTCCTCCAGCAGAATTACGCCACGCAATGTCTCTGGATGGTCTTCGCAAACCAGTTTTCCCATGGGTGTGATCGAAAATCTATGGTCCGCCTTCTCAACCAAGAGTCCGAGTGAAGCCAGAGCCCTCAAGAGGCGATAAGATAACGCAGCATCAAGACCGAGTTCCCTGGCGATTCCAGAAGCGTGCTTCGGACCTGTGGTCAGAGATTCAAAGAATCCTAGTTTTACTCCGGTATACAATATCTGACTTTTCCACCTGCCCAGCACAGTGTCTACAACTTTTTCATAGTCTGACATGTGCAAATCACGTGGATTCTGGTATTAAGTTGTTAACCTTTTGGAGATGGTAGGGATGAATGGGCCCAAGGGGATTCGGACCCCTGGCCGACCGGTTATGAGCCGGTCGCTCTAACCAGGCTGAGCTATGGGCCCCCGAACAAAAAATCCGTAAAGATGCAGTATGTATAAAGGTTTGGTGGTAGTTTCAGCAGTACGTCCCGACGTATTTTTCCTGAACAGAGTCAAGAAGCAAGTTCTGCGCTTTCAGCGACTTTACCGCCGCGTCGTAAGCCCTTTCCTGCTTGTCCGCAGGAAGTTTTCGTAGTATGTCTCTCCACACCTGAGCGTGCCTGACATCTACCTCTTCATGAATCTCGAAATACCTTGTGGCGTCCTCGCTATCCAGGCCATAGAATTTTTCGAGTCCATCGATCTTTGATCTGCTTATCTTTGGCAGTTCAGCCTCGTAGGCGTACATCGCAGCCACTGCTTCTTCGAATGAAGAGCTTGCGAGAACCTGCAACGCGCTCACCACATTCTTTGTCTTTGCTTCACCTTCGTAGCCCACAAGCTCGCTTCTTGAAACTCCGAGTGACTCGGCGAACATTACCCAGGGTTCGACGTGCTCTGCCTCTTCCCTTGCATTGCTGGCCATATCGTCCTTCACAACAGAATCGACAGTCGGGATACTTTCGACAAGGCCTGGAACTGCCTTGACCAGCTGAAAATATTCTTTCGAATATCCCCGCAAGTGATCGATTGTCAGCTTGCCCTCCGACCACATCTGGTAGAAAGGATGCTTGAGCAGGCTGCGCTTCTCAATTTCGGAATCGATCATTTGGATAATGTCCATGTGAAATGTTATTGCTCTCCAATAAAAAAACCTTATGAACATGAGCAAAGGATTTTATGGGAAGGTTCTTACAATTTCGTGAAGTGCTCCGGTGGTGTAGTAGCCAGAGCTGGCTGCACAGTCCGGTCAAGCATTGTGGCCTTTCGAGTCGCAGATCCCGGGTTCAAATCCCGGCCGGAGCACGTTCTCATTACGTGCGACGGACGGGCTGCGCTGCGACCTAAAGCTGCATCAGGTCGCGCCCAAGGTCGTATGAAGCGTGATTTTCGATCGAGCGTACACATTCTACAGGCGGCGGGAAAGCTGTATATTGGAACCCTTAACATACTGAAAACGCAAGTATGTCGCTAGAAGAAATAGGCAATTTAGCGCCTATAATAGTTGTAGCAGGGGGGATTGGCGGGGTCTTGCTAAAATACGGTTTGGACAAGCACCAGAAGAAAGCCAAAATTGATTATACATGGTATCATGAACACAAGGGCGTTCAATATCCGCCTTGTGATATTCCGGCGAAATACGAACCAAGATATGTTAGCGTTTTCGTGCGTAACAGGGGCGAACTCGACGGAAAAATCGAACTGACGTTGTCCGCCAATGGTGCGACTGTAACAGGTTCCAATCCCGGTGTCTACTCAAATAGGGTAGTTCAACCTGTTTTTCTGGCGAATGATAATGAGTGGCACGTCGTTACATTCTGGATAAAACCCGATGACAATTCGAATTATTTCGACTTTACGATAGACGGGAAGGGAATAGGAAGGACACAGGCGCATTGTCGCAACCCACCGACATACAAGTATTGGAAAATCGGGTCGATGTTTCATTGCCAGCCACCCACCGTGTAAAACGTCTAATATCAAACTACCGAATATAGCTTGATGACTGAAAACGAGGAAAAACCGGGTAAGAAACCCGTTCCCTTAGCAACAGAAATGTCACGTCAGATGCTTGAAGAAATGAACGAAAGCGTTTCAGTATCGGAAGTGATTACCGCCGTCAAGAATCAAAAACCTAATTAGGAACAGACGCCGTCATAATGCTATGTCATTTCCGCCGGGATTTCCATCAAGACAATTCGATCCTATTGAGGCATGGCATTTCATCATTGAAATCAGGTGTGCGATAATGTTCATTTCATGGGCGTGGAAACGAAGGCGAATAATCGTCTCAGTTTATGGCGGAACGAAAAAGTATATCGGGTCATTGCTACTTTATTTTTCGTTCAAATTGCTTGCATATGGTTTAAAAAAAGCGACGGAACGACAACGGCAACGCAACGGGGAATGGGCGGCTACGTTCGAAAAACTTTTCAACGATCCGTCTTATACGTAGCAACGTACCGCA
>Ga0187893_10009670_pt1 | contig 14720 bp, 13 predicted proteins | sample MA1701074metaG_FD_139574 | JGI IMG/M metagenome (GOLD analysis project Ga0187893, IMG submission 139574) | White microbial mat communities from a basaltic lava cave in the Kipuka Kanohina Cave System on the Island of Hawaii, USA - MA170107-4 metaG ...
GACGACGGGTTGGGCATGGCATGGCGTGGCGGGAGGAAGACGCAACGCAGCGCCGCGGCCTCCCCGGCAGGGCCGAGCCCCGCCGGGGGGTACGACCGCGCCGCTCTACTGTCCCCTCGCCGGGCAGCAGTTCGGGCAGGGAAGCGTCTCCTCCGTGAGGGGGCACACGAACCCCGCCTTCTCCGAGGACTCGCCCCCGCGGGACTGCCCGCCGGCGTAGGCGAGACCTGCGCCGATCAGGGGCACCGCGAACAGGGCGGCCAGAAGCCACTTTCGCTTCGTCACGATTCTCTCCTTTGGTCGTGGAGTCCCATTCCCACGGGGACCGTCCCCGCGGGCGTCCCGGGACTCGCATCGATCACTCTTCTTCCTCCAGGGCATCGAGGATCGGGCATTCGGAGACCTCCCCTCGCCCCGAGCACTCAGACGCGAGCTTCGAGAGCGCGCGCCGAATCGCCTCCAGCGCCCGGACCTTCTCGTCGACGTCGCGGATCTTGGTCCTGGCGCGGGACAGCACGTCGGCGCACCGCGCGCCCGGCCGGGCCCGCAGCGACAGGAGCTCTCGGATCTCCTTGAGCGTGAACCCGAGGACCTGCGCCCGCTTGACGAACCGGATCCTCCGCGGAGTGTCCTCGGAGTACATGCGATACCCCGAGGGAATCTCCCGGCGCGGCTTCGGGAGGATCCCCTTCCGCTCGTAGAATCGCACGGTGTCGATGTTCACGCCCGCGTGGGCCGCGACTTCGCCGATCCGCATCTGCTCGGCACCTCCTGTTGGGGAATCTACGGTCTGGACCAAAGTCCAGGGTCAATGGGATTCTCGGCTGAGATCGGGTCAGGTGCCGCAACCGCCTGTCGCAGCGTCGGATGGGTCGCGGACCGCATCGGCTTCGACGGCAAGCCTCCGGCGAAAATCGGTGATGCATCCCACAGCGGCGGGCAGCAGGTCATCGCGGGGCTCGTCCTGCACATGGCGATGGCTGAGACCGAGGGGGAGCGCTTCTTCATCATCGACGAACCCTTCGCGCACCTCTCGCTGGACCGGATCGATGATGTAGGGCAATTCCTTCGCCGCCGCAAGTCTCAGTTCCTCCTCACGGTGCCGACGACGCTCGACCGGGGTCATCTGGATCCGGCGTCGCTTCTCGTGGTCCTGCGGAAGAAGGGGGCGGGTGAGGCGTTCGCGCCCGTCCCCATCGTGGCTCGTGCATGAAGGGCACTGCCCACGAGTGCAGGCGGTTCCGGAACCTTCGGCGCGAGGGCCCCTGGCGAGACGTGGGCCGGCTCCAGGAGCGCTCCATCGAGCGCGTTGCCGTGTGCCCAGAGTGCCACCGGGAGCGCCTCGCGCGCGTTCCGAGAGTCATCTCGGTAGAGCGCGAGGGGGCTGGTGGCCGCCATGCGCCACCGGACCCTCTCCTGCGGCGCCACGGCGATCCACCCTCGGGGAGCGTCTCCCACCGACCTCCCGCTGGGCCGATTCGCTGTCGGTGGGTTGTCTGGCTCCCGCCGAGGCCCGTTCGTACTCCAACGACCGGCCCTACTTCCCCGCAGCCTTCTCGGCCTCGCGCACTTTCTGGAGGTACTTCGTCGGGCTCGCGAGGAACTTCTTCACGCACCCCTTGCAGCAGATCTGCACCTCGGTGCCGTCGTACATGAAGGCGATGGGGCCTCCCATGCCGTCGAGGTCTTCCCCACTCACGACGCAGGTCTTCAGGGGGTAGTCCCGTGATGGTTCCATCACGGTGACCGCGTCCTCGGCGTTCATGGGCGTCGTTACGACCACGCGGCCGCCCCCGACGCCCCTGCCGATGGAGAGCGCCTTGGCCTGGAGGATGAGCTTGTGGAGCGTGTGATTCTGCTTGTTCTCCGGTTCGAGTTCGCACGCCTTGTTGCACCACCGTTCGGCGTCAGGGAGGGCGCGCCTCTGAAGGTAGACCGTTCCGGCGGTCAGATATGCCTGCACGAGGGCGGTCTTGGTCCTCGTACGCGCCTTCGCGATCCGGGCATCGAGGTCCCTGTTGCCCGTCGCCACGGGGAGTGTCCTTGCCGACTCCCACGCGGCCTCGTAGTGCTTCACGGCACGCTCCGCGGATCGCCCGTCCGCCACCGAGCTCCCGTGCCCGGGGACCTCCTTCGTGGCCATGTCCCCCTTCTGGAGATGGGACTCCACAGTCTCGATGGTCTTCGCGGCGACCGTGGCGTCGACGGTGCGAGATTCGACATCGACGGAAGCTCCCGCAGCCTTGGTCGCCTCCGGGACGAGTCTCGCGGCCTCCTTGGCGGCCTTCGTTCCCGGGTAGGTCTCCATCAAGGTGTGGAGGTACATCGCCGCGGCGTTGGCCCTTCCCTCCGCGAGCAGATCCCTGGCGTCGACGAGAATGTCCGCGGCAAGGGACTCGATTAGAGCCCCGATCCGTTCGTCCATCTCCTTCTTCGAGTCCGGATCGAGTTCGATCACCGCCCGGAACTCTGCGATGGCGGCCCCCTTTAGGCCTGCGGCTTCCGCAAGGGATCCGAGTTCCTTCCGCGCTTCGGGGTCCTCCGGGTCGGAACGCCGCTCCAGGACACGGTAGAGCGACCCGGGTGTCAGGTCGGATCGCCGGATCTGGAGCCGTTCCGATCTCGGAAACCGGGCCTCTACTATCACGAGGTCCCCTTCGCCAAGAGAGACCTGCCCGGCGATCGTCCCGCCCGACTGGAGCTCGACGGTCTCCGCACGGGCGGCCCCCCCGACGAACATCAGCCCTGACCCGATGACGGCCAGGATCCAGATCTGCGCCCTCATGACCGGTCCCCCTTGTGTTCTTCCTCCGGGGAGGCCGCCCCCGAAGGTTTGCCGCTGACAGCGGAGAGTCTGCAAGGACCGTGCCCGACTTGGCGGAGGGGTACCGACTCAACGGGCAAATCCACCCACCCTCCCGGAGTGATGTAGATGCCACACTGGGATTCCAAATGCCACTATCGGCGCCCTTCGCCGAGCGACGGTCCCGGGCAGCCCGACTAGGTCGAGGACGCGGGCAGGAGGTGCGGGTCGGGAATCCCCAACTGCCACTTCCGCTCCTTGACCCACGAATAGACGACGGGAACGATGAACAGTGAGATGAGCTCGACGAGCATCCCTCCCACAGCGGGAAGCGCCATCGGTTGGGCCACATCGCTGCCGGTCCCGGTACTAACGAGGATGGGGGCCAGGGCGATGATGGTGGTCATGGTGGTCATGAGGCAGGGTCGCGCCCTGCGAAGCCCGGCCTCGACGACCCGTTCCCGGATCTCGGCTACTCCCAGGACGGGCTTCCGACCGAAACTCTGCTCAAGGTATGTGGCGAGCACCACCCCGTCGTCCGTGGCGATCCCCAGGAGCGCGATGAAGCCGACGACGACGGCGACGGTGATGTGGATCGGACCGGCGCTCGGTCTGGGCGCCATCCCCAGCGCGTAGGCGGCGTCCCACAGCGACGGATAGGCCCATATGAGGATGAGCCCCCCTCCCACGACCACGGGCGCCGCAGCAAAGACATTGAAAACCGTGGGCCAGGAGCGGAAGTTCAGGTAGAGGAGGAAGAAGATCATGCCGATGCAGATGGGGATGAGTACGGCGAATCGGTTCTGCGCGCGGATCTGGCTCCTGTAGCGGCCCGCGGCCTCCGCGGTGACGCCCTGAGGTACGGGATCGGAGTGTCCCTGGTCTACATGTTCCTTCCTCCAGTCGGCGACGCGCCGGATCACGTCCTCCATGACGCTCCCCTCGTCGCGTCCGCGTGCGGCGAAGGTGACGTGGAGCCGGTAGAGACCGTCCTGCGTCTTCACGACCGCGGGTCCGACGACCTCCTTGATTGTAGCCACCTCCGAGATGGGGACCTGGACGCCTCCGGCGCCACGCACCAGGACCGAACGGGCCGCTTCGACGCGGTCCCGGAGTTCCCTGGCATAGGCGACGCGGACCGGGTAGCGCTCCCGTCCTTCTAGAGTCCGGGCGATCTCCATCCCACCGATGGCAGTGACGATGGCCTGCTGGACATCGCCGAGAGTGAGGCCGAAGTGACCCACCCGGTCCCGGTGGATCTCGAACTCCAGGTAGGGCTTGCTGCCGATGTTCTCCACATTGGGTCCGGCGACGCCGGGGACATCCTGGATGACGTCGCGGACCTGGCCCGCGACCTCCTCGAGCCTCCGGACCGCCTCCTTGGTCCCCAGGGGTCTCCCGCCGGGTCCACGTGGCGAGCCCACGAGTCGGACCGCCATCGGGGCCCGAATGTCGGAGTTCAGCATGAGGACTCGCGTCTCGATGGGCTGGAGCCAGGCCCCCGCGCCCTCCGTGGCCCCAGGGGTGTGGACCAGCGCCGTCAGCTCCTTCTCGATGTCGTCCTTGGTGATGCCCTCGCGCCAGAGGTCCTTCGGCTTGAGTTGAACGACGGTCTCGAACATGCCAATGGGTGCGGGGTCCAAGGCGGTCTCGGCACGGCCCAGCTTGGCCACCACCACCGCCACCTCGGGGACCTCCCTCATTGCGGCGTTCTGCCTCTTCGCGACATCGAGGGACTCCGTGAGGCCCGCCTGGGGCAGCAGGGAGGGCATGTAGAGGAGACTGCCCTCGTCGAGGGGTGGCAGGAACTCCTGTCCGAGCCCGGGGAAGGTCTCTGCCACCCAGGCCACCAGACGGAGTCGATCGAACCCTTCCCCGAAGACCGATCGTCCGGGAGCCGCCATCGAGCGTCCCCCGAGAGTAACGAGCGCGGCGAACAGGACGATGACTGCGGGGATCGCCAGGAACCGGGCCTTGCGCGCGAGGGCCCACCGGAGGACACGCTCGTACCACCGATGCACGAACCGGCTGACGGGGTTCTCCTCAAGGGGAGTGAGACGTTCGATGGTCAGGCGGCGGATCACCCACCAGGCGAGGGCGATGGCAAGCGGCCCCGACAACCAGCCCCGGAGCCCGAGCCACCCGGCCCTGGCTGCGACCCAGCCGAACGGAAGGGCCAGAAGGGGAGGCGCCCAGCGCCCGAGGAACGCCCTCCACGAGGTCGTGAAGGCCTTCTCATGGGCACCGGGGACGAGGAACACCCGGCAGAGCACGGGAACAAGGAGCACGCCGGTGATGGCCGCCGCGGCCAGGGCAAACGTCTTGGTCCAGGCGAGGGGCCGGAACAGCTTCCCCTCCATGTCGGTGAGGAAGAGGATCGGGAGGAACGTGATGATGGTCGTGGCGATGGCCGTGGCGAGAGCGGGGGCCACCTCGAGCGCAGCCTCCTCGATGACCTGCCATCGAGGCCGCTTGTCCCGATCCTCGACCAGGGCCGCGTAGATGTTCTCGGTCATCACGATCCCCATGTCCACCATCGTTCCGATGGCGATCGCGATTCCCGTGAGGCTCATGATGTTGCTGTCGACGCCGAGGAGTTCCATGGCGATGAACGCCATCAGCACCGCGATGGGGAGTGTGGCCGCGATGATGAGCGAGGACCGCAGGTGAAGGAGGAAGATCACGACGACGAGCACGGTGATCCAGAGCTCGTCGATCAGCGCTTCTTCGAGCGTCGCGACAGTCTCCTCGATGAGTTGGGTCCGATCGTAGAAGGGCGTGATCCGGACCCCCTCCGGCAGCGTCCCGGAGGCGTTGAGTGCCAGGACGCGCTCCCGCAGGGCCGCGATGACCTCCCGGGGATTGGCCCCGAAGCGCATCGTGACCACCCCGCCCGCGCGCTCCCCGCGTTCGTCGGCAAGAACCCCCCGGCGGAACGCCGGCCCCACCGTGACCGAGGCCACATCCTTCACCCGGACTGGAGTGTGGGGGAGGTCGGCGTGGACGGGAAGGGACGGGGCAGGATCCCCCTCCCCGCGGATGGGAGGGGGTCCCTCCATGTCCATGGCCGACGACCGGCTCCCGCCCAAGGCCGCTGCCATGGAGCCCATCGAGGCCGCGGGGACGAACCCCTTGGGCGTTGCCACCCCGACGACCACTTCCTCGACATCGTGGATCCCCTTGAGGAATCCGAGACCCCGGACGATGTACTCCATTCCGGCGGCCTCGATGGTCTTCGCCCCGACATCGATGTTCGACCCCCGAATGGCGCGGACGACGTCCATGACCCCGACGTCGTAGTGGCGCAGGAGATTGGGGTCCACGTCCACCTGGTACTCGCGGACCATCCCGCCGGCCGCGGCAACCTCGGCGACCCCGGGGACGGTCTGAAGGTCGTAGCGGACGATCCAGTCCTGGAGACCACGGAGGGTCGCGAGGTCGTAGGGGCCGTCGATCGTGTACCAGAAGACCTGGCCCAGGGCGGTCGCGTCCGGGCCAAGCTCGGGGACGACCCCCTCCGGAAGGATCTTCTGGACGGAGGAGAGCTTCTCGAGGACCCTCGTCCTGCCCTCGTAGAAGTCGTCCACCGCCCCCTTGGAAAAAAGGCGAATCCGGTCCTCAAAGACGACGTAGATCCGGCTGAAGCCGAAGCCGGAGACCGCCCGGACCTCCTTGACCCCCTTCACCCCCTCCAGCGCGCTGGCGAGCGGGTAGGTGACCTGGTCCTCCATGTCCTGGGGGGAGCGGCCCGGCCACTCGGCGCTGACGACCGTCTGGTTCTCCGAGATGTCGGGTATGGCGTCGACGGTCTTCGTATCCCAGGCGGCCCATCCCCACGCCACCGCCAATCCCGCCAGCACCAGCGTGATGAAGGGATTCCGGACGCAGAAGCGGACGAGCCCGTTCATGGCGGCTCCCTAGTGCCCCGCGTGGGGGTCGGAGGAGCCACCGCGGTTCCCCTCGGGAAAGAGCAGGGACGGCCTGCCGGCCAGCTGAGCCTGCGAGTCGAGGAGCAGGTTCCCTCTGGTCACGATCGCCACTCCCTCCGAGAGCCGGGGCAGAGAGAGGACCTCCACTTCCTTCCCGGTTTCCGAGTCCTTCCGGGGTCGTGGCGGGATGACTCCGAGGACGGGGTAGAACTGTTCCCCGGCGGACCCGTCCCCGACGCGAGCGAGGGGCCCGAGCCGGACCTCGACGGGTTCGTACCAGACCTTCGCGGGGATCCTCCGTGGATCCAGCGCGTAGTCCCGGGTGCGCCCCTCCGGTCCGACCTTCTCCTCGAAGAGGGCGTAGATCAGGTTCCGTTCTCCGGTCCGGAGGACGGCAGTCCTCGGGACCGCCAGCGGGTAGGGGCCGTGGGCCTCGCCCGGCGTCGCCAGTTCGCCGCCTGCGTCCACGGCGGCCTCGATCCACGCGTCGACTCTCTGCCCCACCCGGAGGCTCCGTCGTCCATCGGGTCCGGCGGGGTTGTCGACTTCGATTCGCACGCGGGCCGTCCGCGTGGAGCGATCCAGGACGGGATCCACGAACGCGACACGCCCCTCCATGTGGTGGGCGGAGCCTTCCGTCCCGAGCCGCACGGACTGCCCGATCCGGATCCAGGAGAGGTCGGACTCGAACACACTCGCCTGTACCCACACGCGGGAGAGGTCGGCGACGGTGTAGAGCCTGGCGCCCTTCTGGACCGATGCGCCTTCCACGGCCAGGCGCTCCACGACGACGCCGTCCAGGGGAGAACGGAGGATCACCGCGCGGCGCGGCTCCCCCGACTTCTCGAGCTCGGAGATCTCGCGATCGTCCACGCCGAAGAGTTCGAGCCTGCGGCGCGCCTCGGCAAGGAGCGAGCCGGGCGCTTCGGCACCGGCGTTCCACTCCACCAGGTACTCCTTCTCGGCGGCGTAGAGCTCCGGGGAGTAGATGGCGGCCAGCGGCTGACCCTTCTCCACCGGGATCCAGGTTGCGTCGACGGACACCCCTTCCAGCCATCCCTGCATCCTGGTCGTGATCCGCTTCAGCCGCGTCTCGTCGTAGTCGACCTCGCCGACCACCCGGAAGGCCCGAACCAGGGGAAGCCGGCGGACGGTCTCCACCTCGAGTCCCACCATCGCCTGCTCGGCGGCGCCCAGGGTGCTCTCCCCGGTGATGACGGTCATCTCCATGCCGCAGACCGGGCACCTGCCGTCCTCCGGCATGTGATCCATGATGGTGCAGAACATGGGACAGGCGTATTGGGCGCGTCCGCCGTCCATCGGCATGTCCTTGTGCCCGGAGTCCTCGACGAAGACCCACGGTGCCGGCAGGAGGAACGCGAGGAGGACTCCGGCGAGGAGGGCTCCCAGAGCGAGACCGAACCGGCGGCGAGGCGCCAAGGGTCGGTCGAGTGGGTTCCCCTCGCCAGTCACAGAGTCGGATTCACTCACCTTTCCTCCTTGCGACCGGAAGCGCTGAGAACGGTCCAGCGCGCGCCGAGGTCCCTGAGGGCGCGATCGAATTCCGCTCCCTCGGACTCCAGGACCCGCTTCACGGACTCCGCCGCGTCGCGCCATTCGATGCCTGCTGCTTCCAGCGCCTTCTCGGGGTCGACCGCAAACTTGCGATCACAGCCGGCGGGTCAGCAGTGCCCGATTCGCAGATTGTTCCAGGTGCTGTAGGTCTTTCCGTCTACCGGGTTCCCCATGATCGGACAGTTCTCGTTGCCGAGATCGATGAGCAGGTCGCCCTGTTGGGGAGGACGAAGGGCGTCGCTTGTGGACTGGTGCCCTTCGTGACCAGAACCTCCCGGTCCTCCCTGCGGTCGCGTCGTTGCCTCCTCCTCCGGCCCGGGCACGCCGTGCGCGTGGCTCTCGTGGCCCGGACTCTGGTGGTGGGGTGCGGGAGTGCCGGATCCCCTGGCCAAGGTCCCGCGAGAGGATTGGTGGGTCCCGGACCGGATGCCGATGCCCAGGAAGAATCCGATTGCGACAGACACAGCAAGGAACCCCATGCCTTCGCGCGGTCCCGGAATCCGCATGGCAGTCACCTCCCCGTCGTCTCCACGCCGATCGCCTCCAGGAGAAGGGCACGGGCGTGGGCGAGATCCCTCTTGCTGTCAGCCAGTCCCAGCCTGGAGTCCAGGAGTCGACGAACGGCCTCCAGGATTTCGAGATAGCCCTCGCGGTCCGCCTCGTAGGCGGCTCTCGATGCGGCCAAGGCCCGCTCGGCGCGCGGCAGCACCTCGCGCTCGAGAGCCTCCAGCCTGCGCCTTGCGGCATCTACCGAGAACACAGCCTGGCGAACCTCGTTCGCTACCCGGTTTCCCATCGCCTCCCGGGAACGCGCCATGGACGAGGCTCGCGCCCGCATCTCTTGGACCTGGGCCTCGCGGACGCCGAAGTCGGCCCGGGGCATCACCATGCTTCCCGGCGCCGGGAAGGCGGCACCCCTCTGCGCACCCGCTTCGCCCGCCCGCTCGCGTTCGAAGCGGGAGGAACCGACGTCCATCCTCGGAAGAGTCATGGTCTCCGCAAGGCGGACCGCGAGGGCCGCCCGCTCCTCGGCGAGGAGGGCGGTGCGATACTCCGGACGTTCCCGGAGGGCACGCGCGACCAGGGCTCCGGTTTCTCCGGTGGAGGGGAGCGTGACAGGGGAGAGAGGTTCCACCTGCAGCGATGTGGGGGCATCCTCGGGGCGGTTCAGCAGGGCATTCCAAGCCGACTGGATCGCCGACTCCTGTTCGTCGAGGACTGCCAAGTCGGTACGAAGCCGCTCCAGGCGCGACTCGAAAGCGAGCACGCCGGCCTGTCCGCCCCTCCCGGCCTCGAATCGCGACCGGAGGACTCGGACCAACTGGTCCTCCAGCCTCACTTCCTCGTCGACGATGGCCCGTGCCTCCCGAAGCCGCGCAGCGTCCGCGTGCAGGCGCCTGGCCCGGGCGGCGGCGTCCCTCACGACGGCCCGCAGATCCTCGAATGCCATCTCCACGGTTCGGCCCGCGATCTCCAGCGAGATCTGGGTCACGCCGGGAGAGGGTGCGATGGCTCCCGTTTCCCGCCGCGATCGCTCCGGCCCGACGCGCACATCCGAGTTGCGCAGGAAGGAGCGGTACACGGCCACCAGGTCTTCCAGGTCGACGGATTGGCGGTAGGACGTCCGCGCCGCCTCTACCCTATCGCGGGCCGCTGCAACCCCCGGCGAGCGGATCCACGCAAGGGCGGCGAGAGCCTCCTCGGAGACGGGTTCGGCGAGGAAGGACGTGAGGCGGAAGTCGTCGGTGGACACTCCGCGCAACTCCACGAGACGATCCTCCGAGGAGGAGAGGATGCCTCGGATTTCGTCCGAGAACCCATAGGGGCCAGGGAGGTCGGCAGCACCCTCGAGGTTCTGAGGAGCGACCGCTTCGGCCGCGGTTCCTGGAGACGGAGAGGTGGGGCCGGGACGCATGGTGGCCTCCCGCCTCAGATAGGCCGCCGGGAGGTCCAGATCCGGCGACTCCGGTGTTGCGGCGGCGCACCCCGTGGCCGCCAGTACGGAGGCGACCAGGACGAACGGGCTCCTCATCGGCTCTCCTCTCCTGAGTCCGGCTCCGCTGGGAAGGGCCGACCGAGAACTCCTTCGAGATCGGCGAGAGCCCTTCCGTGGTCGGCCCGTGCCCGGGCTGCCGCCAGGCGGAAGTTGTGGAGGACCGCGATGGTCTCCAGTGCACCCGCGAGCGACCCCTTTCCCGAGGCCATGAGGTCCTCGGCCGCTCGAACCGCGGATCGCGCCCGTGGCACAAGGACCTCCTCGTAAAGCCGCTCGAGTCGCTCGGCATTTCCCAGGGCAAACCACGATCGTGCCAGTCGACTTCGGACAGCCTGGATGGCCTGCGCCCGATCCTGGGCAGTCGCGCGCTCCAGGGCGCGCGCACGGCGCGTGGCGGCGGCGTCCCGGTGGACCCACAGCGGGATCGAAACTCCAATGCTGAAGATGACCGGGTCGTCGCCATTGCCGTCGGGGCTCATCCCGAGTGAGGGGTCGAGTTCGTCCGTGTAGATTCGGGTGGCGCCCACCATGAGATCGGGGAGATGGGCCTGTTCAGCGAGCGAGGTCCGATGCCGGGCAGCCTCGAGCGCGAGCCCTGCCTCCCGGAGTTCCTGATTGTGGCCCTCGGCGATGGAGACGAGTTCGGAGAAGGATGTCTCGACTCTGGGAGTGCCCCCGAAAACCGGTGTCCCGACAACGGTCGAGACCGGGAGGTCCAGCAGGGAGCGGAGGTGCTGCGCCTCGGCCTCCCGCAGTTCCGTGAGGATGACCCGGTCGTTGTCCAGCTGGGCCCGCTGCGTCTCGGCCCGGAAGAGTTCCGGAAGCAGCGAGCCCGTCTCGCCGTCGGCCGCCGCCGCCACGTACCGCTCCAGGAGCGGGGCGATCTCGGCCGTCACCGTGATGGCCTCGTCGATGTAGGCGATCTCGTGGGCCGTGCGGATCACGTCGACGAGCACGTCGCGGGTCGTGCGCTCGAAAGCGACGACCGCCCGCCTCGCCTCTGCGTCCTCGACCAGGGCCCTCGTGCGGAGCCTGGTGGGGAACGGAACGGCCTGCGTGATCGAGAGGGACCTGCGCTGCGGGCCCACGCGGGTCTCGACCGGGGTCTGGTACCACCCGATCATGACCTGGGGATTGGGGAGCCAGGACTCCGCCAGAGGGCCCTCGGCTGCCGCCCGGGCCCGCTCACGGGCGGCGAGGATCCGGGGATTTCGAGCGAGGGCGGTCCGGAGAAGGTGGCCAAGCCGAGGGGCCTCGGAGAGGGCTGAGAACCCCGGATCTCCATGCTCGCCACCGCGCCGACCTCCGTGGCCCTCCGCCGGGGGCCTCCCCTCGTCCCACGGAGCCAGCACGGTCGCCGTGCATCCCGCCACGATGACGGAGATTGCTAGCGTGACCAGCACCCCTTGGAACCGGTTGGACCCCATGAAAAGGAGAAGGAACACACGGCATGCCAACGAGCCGAGACGGGCGGCAGCAGCGCGCTCCTGCCGCCATTGTGGGTTATGGCACACCCAGCGCCAAACAGTGGCAAGTCAACCACTCGGTCCCACGTGGCGCGCCCCCTCCGGCCAGGGCGGGGGACTCCCGCCGGAGGGAAGGGGGCGCGGCCGGATCCGTCAGTGCTTCAGCCCGTACTTCTCCATCCGGTAGATGAGGGTCTGCCGAGTGATACCGAGGAGAGCGGCCGCCTTCGTCTGGTTGCCTTCGGTCTTCTCGAGGGCCGAGGCGATCACAGCCCGCTCGAGGTCGGACAGGCGAATCCCCTCGTCGGGGATCGCCACCGCGCGGAGGTCGAGCGCTTCACTCCCGGCGGGCTTGACGGCGCGGCCGGCCTGGACTTCCGGCGAGAGGTCCAACGCGAGAATCTGGTCCGAATCCCCCCGCAGGAGAACGGCCCGGCGGAGCTCGTTGTCCAGCTCGCGCACATTTCCGGGCCAGTGCCAGGCGGCGAGCAGCCGCATCGCCTCCGGGGACACCTCGACCCCGGCGGCGCCCTGCTTGCCAAGAAGATGTCGCACGAGAAGGGGCAGGTCCTGGACGCGACTCCGAAGCGGGGGTAGGCGCAACACGACCACGGCGATCCGGTGGTAGAGGTCGCGGCGGAACGCCCCGTCCTCCACCGCCCCGGCGAGGTCGCGGTTCGTCGCCGCGAGGATCCGCACGTCGGCTTGTTCCACGCGCTCGCTCCCCACGGGGCGAACCTCCCCCGACTCGATCGTCCGCAGGAGCTTCGCCTGGAGGTCCGTGCGCATCTCCCCGATCTCGTCAAGAAACAGGCTTCCGGCGTCCGCCTGCCGAAACAGGCCCGGCCGGCTGGCATCCGCTCCCGTGAAGGCCCCCTTGACCACGCCGAACAGTTCGGGTTCCACGAGGGACTCCGGGATGGCGGCCACATTGACGGTGACGAAGGGCTTCTTCGCCCTGTTCGAGTTGTAGTGAAGGGCCCTTGCGAGAAGCTCCTTCCCCGTCCCGCTCTCGCCGAGGATGAGGACGGGCGCCTCCGTGGGAGCGGCGCGGCCCGCCAGACGGAAGACCTCCTGCATGCCGGGGGAGCCGCCGACGAGGCTGCCGAGGGAGAACTCCCTTGCCAACGCCTCTGTCAGCCGGAGGTTCTCCTCGAGCACCATTCGATGGCGAAGGGCGCGCTCCATCGTCAGGAACAGGACATCCTTGTGAAAGGGCTTCTCCATGTAGTCGTAGGCACCGAGGCGCATGGCCTCGACCGCAGTCTCGATGCTGCCGTGGGCGGTGATGACGATCACCGGTAGCGACGCCTCTAGCCGCTTGGCCTCGGCGAGGAGTTCGATCCCACCGACTCCGGGCATCTGGAGGTCCGTGACTAGGGCGTCGAACCTCTCTCCCGCCCGGAGCAGGTCCCTCGCCTCTTCGCCTCCGGGGACTGCCTCGACGACGTAACCGGCGTCCTCCAGGTGCCGCCGGACCACCCGTCGGATGCCCTCGTCGTCGTCGGCCACGAGGACCCGGGGCTTCGACCTGATCGTCATCCCACCACCTCGGGGACGGGGACGCGCGCATCGTGCGGAGCCAACGGGAGCTCCACGATGAAACGGGCACCGCCCGAGGGTGCGCCGTCCACACGGACGGTCCCTCCGCACCCGGCGACGATCTTCGCGACCACCGAGAGCCCGAGTCCCGTTCCTCTCTCCTTGGTCGTGTGGAACGGGCGGAAGATGACCTCCCGCTGCCCGGGTGCCACTCCCGGCCCCGTGTCGTCCACCAGCAACCTCACTCGATCTCCGCGGGAAGACTCCATGCGGACGGAAACGGAGCCGGGGCCCTTCCCAATGGCCTGAAGGGCGTTGAGGCAGAGGTTCAGGAGGACCTGGCGAAGGGCCTCCGGAGGGCACTGGACCATCCTCGGATCGCCCTTCGAAGAGAAGGTGAACGAAACACTCGCTTTCGCGGCGGGGGACTGGAGGAGGGAGAAGGTGGCCTGGATGCAGGACGCCGGATCGGCGTACTCGTCCCCGGCCTTCCCCGGGCGTGCGAACTGCAGGAAGTCGGAGACTACATGGTCGAGGCGCTCCACTTCGGAAAGCAAGAGTCGGGCGAACTCCTCGTCCCGACTGCCGGGGGGTACGGCAGTTCCCAGGACCTCGGCGGCGCCACGGATGGACGCCAGCGGATTGCGGATCTCGTGGGCGAGGCCCGCCGACAGCTCGCCCAGCGCGGCGAGCATCTCCGCCCGCCGCACCTGTCGCTCCGCGTCGAGAAGCGCACCTGTCTCCCGTCGGAGGCGGTCGGCGAGGTGGCCCGTGGTGAAGGCCACGGCGGGGAAGATGAGAAGGGCGAGCAGGCGCCCTCTGTTGACGGGGTCCAGGATTCCGCCGAGCTGGTACTCGGTGTGGAACCCGTAGACCGCGGTGACAAGGATGCCGCAAGTCCCCGCGGGCCAACGTCCCCACCAATACCCGGCAAGCAGGAGGGGGATGTAGTACAGCCCCTCCAGGGCGGAGTGGAGACCGTGGGACGCCATGTGGTTCCTTGCCTCGGCCGGACCGGGCGTCAGCACATGAAGTGCCGAGACGAGTCCGATGCTCCCCAGGATGGAGAGGGCTCGAAGGCGGTCGGGCCAGGAGCCGAGCGGAGGCAGGAGCGCGCGCATGCCCTGCAATCGTACCCGGGACCCGCTCTCCCCATGGCAGGCCCGGCGAGTGTCTCCCCCAGCGAATGGAGCGAGCCTGCCTGCGGCGGGTCTCGCGGCAGGGAGGCCGGACTCTTGCGTCACCTGCTCGCGTGAATCTGTTGGAGGCGCCCAGATTCTCCGGGTGACTCAGAGCGCCTATCACAATGAACCTCCCAGCGCCCGGAAGCAGATGAGCGCGCAGCCGATGGCGAGGAAGGCCTCGTGGATGTGAGCCCGGCGCTCGAAGCGCATGCGGAGGCGGCGGAA
>Ga0187893_10009671_pt1 | contig 14720 bp, 14 predicted proteins | sample MA1701074metaG_FD_139574 | JGI IMG/M metagenome (GOLD analysis project Ga0187893, IMG submission 139574) | White microbial mat communities from a basaltic lava cave in the Kipuka Kanohina Cave System on the Island of Hawaii, USA - MA170107-4 metaG ...
AAAATTTCAATTCCTCAATGGTGCGATAAAAACAGCAATTACCTGACACTTCTTAACATATTTGAGGTAAATTTCAATTCCTCAATGGTGCGATAAAAACTTTTCGTTTGTGTTCTTTGAACCTCATTAAACAAATTTCAATTCCTCAATGGTGCGATAAAAACTGAATAATTATGCCAGTACCTATCGAATTATACAGATTTCAATTCCTCAATGGTGCGATAAAAACGGCACAAATAGTAGTGCCAGCAGGTGGGACGGTTTTATTTCAATTCCTCAATGGTGCGATAAAAACCCGTTCCTTGCAATTAGCGAAAGAAATTCTGTTGCATTTCAATTCCTCAATGGTGCGATAAAAACTCAGCAGCTGCCATCACTTGCTCTACGCCATAAAATATTTCAATTCCTCAATGGTGCGATAAAAACTTGCTTTACTTGCTGGAAGCGTGGAAGAAGCCAGATATTTCAATTCCTCAATGGTGCGATAAAAACCTTACGTTTGTTACGCATTTCAGTTACTTTATAAATTTCAATTCCTCAATGGTGCGATAAAAACAGGATACGGCCGCAGGTATACGGATAGTGGGAGAATTTCAATTCCTCAATGGTGCGATAAAAACTGTCATGAACAAACAAGAACGTCTATATTTAGTTACATTTCAATTCCTCAATGGTGCGATAAAAACAGGTTCTGCAGTGCTAAGTGATTACCTAAGGTCAATATTTCAATTCCTCAATGGTGCGATAAAAACTACCTCCGATGATATGACAGCAAGGTTAACAATGAAATTTCAATTCCTCAATGGTGCGATAAAAACTTTAAACTGCCTTTAGTTTTATTGTTGATAGAATCACATTTCAATTCCTCAATGGTGCGATAAAAACCTGAAACTCCTGTTGAAATAGGTAATCCTGTTGCATATTTCAATTCCTCAATGGTGCGATAAAAACGAATACCGGAAGTGCAAGGTTGAGTGAAACATTTGAATTTCAATTCCTCAATGGTGCGATAAAAACCCGTCAGTGCTATTTGTTACTACTCGATAAACTTTATTTCAATTCCTCAATGGTGCGATAAAAACTACTTCATGCAATACTACAGAAATACAACTATACATATTTCAATTCCTCAATGGTGCGATAAAAACTTATCAATCAGCGTTTCCTGCTTTGCAGCAGCAGAATTTCAATTCCTCAATGGTGCGATAAAAACTCGTGGCCTGCAGTCTTACTTATGTGGGTTTACTTTATTTCAATTCCTCAATGGTGCGATAAAAACGTGCAGGATCTTATTAACGGCAATGGTGATACCGATTTCAATTCCTCAATGGTGCGATAAAAACTTTTTATTACTAAATGCCCTTCGCAATTGCACTAATATTTCAATTCCTCAATGGTGCGATAAAAACTACACTATCTTTGTAAATCTTTTTTGGTTCTCCATATTTCAATTCCTCAATGGTGCGATAAAAACATATATCACTGTCGTGATCAGGTTCATCAACAAAATTTCAATTCCTCAATGGTGCGATAAAAACAATCGTTGTCATCAGGTTCGCTTTCTTTTAATTCAGATTTCAATTCCTCAATGGTGCGATAAAAACGATACTGCCACTGCTACTTCATCACCTGAAAATAAATTTCAATTCCTCAATGGTGCGATAAAAACCCGTTTATAAAAGATCATAAATTTCCTGATTTTCAGGCAAATTCAGACACTGTCTTCGCGTAATTTTTTACTTTTTATCAGTCTAAACCCGATAATAAGATTTAAAGGCGGCTTCGACAACCTTTTTAAATAGTTCATTTTATTTCCATTATGTCAAAGAGCTGATGTTTTGACCATTCTATGATTCGATCACTGTCTTTGTCCGACGACTAAAGCAGATTATCCAGTTCATTTTTTTCTTTGCCTATCACCTCTTTTTCCAGCCATTTCTCCTCGCGGCTTTTGAAGATGATCAGGCTGTCCTTTTCCTTGTCCATTATCTGCCGGGCTTCATGAATAAGTTCTTTTAGTTTTACGCCAGTCATTTCTCCCTCAAAAACGCTGTTCTGTATCCAGTTAAGATAACGGCGGCAGAGCTTCAGCATTTTTGCCACTCTCTTTTCTTCAATATCATATACAAGAATTACGTACATAATCGTTGATAATATTTTGTGAGACTGTGAGAAATGTGAGACTGTGAGAGCTGTGAGAAATGTGAGACTGTGAGAGCTGTGAGAGAATTTACCCGCTCGTATCTCACCTCTCACATCTCTCACTCCCTCTCACTCCCTCTCACCTTTCTCCCCCTCTGCTACCACCACGCTTTAAAAGGCTTATACTCTTCCATTCCTAGGATATGTTTTGCCAGCTTATAACATTCCAGTTTTACCAGGTGCTTATAACTGACACTCCGTCCCAAAGAACGGTGTTTGATAGTTTCATTTAGTTTTTCATCCCACGCCTTTACCACCGTTTTACGTCCGCTTTCTTTCAGCAGGCATTTGTTCAGCTTTGTGTCAAAGTCACATTCCTGTACCTGCTTTTTATTCAGCAACGAAAATATCAGTCTGTCAGCCAGCAGCGGTTTAAATATTTCCGCCAGGTCAAGGGCAAGAGAATACCTTCTTTCCCCGGGCTGGTGCAGGAAACTGATTGTTGGATTGAGCTGTGTATGGTAGATCATATCGAGGCAAAGGGTGTAGCATAAACTATTGACAAACGATATCATTGCATTCACTTCATTGGATGGCGGCCTTTTGGTACGCTGGCCCATTTCAAAATCCTTTATAATGATGGCAAATGCTTCATAGTAGTTCATCCGTATATTACCTTCGATGCCCATCAATGATTCTATTTCGCCGCACGAAGCAATAGCGTTCATTAATGTTTCGATGGCGGCAATTTGTGCAGCTGTATCTTTTTCCCTGTTGTTGTAATATCTAAGATTTTTAAGCATATTGAATGCCGCCCCTTCCGTGATCTTTTGTGCAATGGCAAGTCGTTTCTTTGATTGCTGGTAAGCATCAGCCTGGGCTATGAGCATTTTACCTGCCAGCAGGTAATCTTTGGGCATGAAGCTCCCCGTATAATGTTCGTAGTAATCAAAAAAATGAACACTCACCTGCGCCTTGCCGAGAAAATTATAAAAAGCGCTGTTGGCATCCAGGCTGCCGAAGGTATAAAGGTTATCCACCGTTTCTATAGGGATGTATTTGGCCGGACCTTCAGTGCCTTCCTCATCCACGGGAGTGAACTTAAGGGTATTGTCTTTGCGGCTCATGCGGCCGGGGTTGAAGAGATAATAGGATTTTTTCATAACAGAGTAGTGAGTGGGTGAGAGGATGAGAGGATGAGAGGGTGAGAAGGTGAGAGGATGAGGCTGTTATTTATGGGGATAGTGAAGATTTTATTTTGGAGCACACTTTCAGTATTTCAAGGGCTTCACTGGAAAGCCATTTCAATTCACTTTTATCTCCGTAACCGGTTTCTTCAAAAAGCTCAATCCAATAAATGCATTCATCTGCTTCTTCCACCACAATACATATTTTGGAAAATTTCTCATTCTTTGATCTGCCCCGGCAAAATGCCCGGAAATTAGCGCCAACCGATGTGCCCGACTTTCCGAGTTGATACGACATGATTTTTGTTGCAATATTAAATGGTACTGCGCTTAAAAATCTAAGAACCCTCACTGCAAAATCTTTTGTCCGCTTTCGGAACAGTTCATTAAATTCTGCGTTAGTCATAAAAGTATAGTTTTTTTGAAAAAGTAATTCTCTCTCTCACCCCTCTCACCCCTCTCACATCTCTCACCCCTCTCACATCTCTCCTACTATTTCTCCAACGTTAAACAGATTTCATTTCAGTTTCTTTAACTGCGTATTTCCTGCCAATGATTTCAACTGGCTGATGGCAATTTGATTCAGTTGCACAATGCGTTCGCTTTGGGGCAGGCCCTGGTGCAGCATTACGGCATTGATGCTTTCCATATTCGACAATACTACCAGTTGCTCTAAGCTGGCATAATCGCGGATATTACCTTCTTTTCCGGGGTTTTCATTTCGCCATTGCTGTGCAGTTTTTCCAAAGAGAGCCATGTTCAGCATATCGGCTTCGCTGGCATAAATAAAGGCGGCTTGTTCTTTGGTGATAAGCGCCGGGATAATGTTTTCTTTGATAGCATCGGTATGTATGCGATAATTTATTTTGGCCAACGTTCGCTGCAGGTTCCATTCCAAATTCAGCCGGTCATTCTCTTCTGCTTTCAGCCGTTGAAATTCTTTGATGAGATACAGCTTGAACCCTGCGCTTATCCAGGAAGCGAATTCAAAAGCGATGTCCTTATGGGCAAATGTTCCTCCCTGGTTTCCCTGCCGGGTAATGATGCCAATGGCATGGGCAGCCTCTATCCATTTGGAAGGGGAGAGAGTGAATGAATTGCTTCCTGCTTCAAACAGAAAGGCGTCGAATTCGACCCCTTTGAAGGCGGGGTTGTTTAGTTGCTCCCAAATACCTAAAAACTCAATAGTTGTGCGGGAGCGCATCCAATTTTTGACCACGTCTTTTGGCTCCTGTTCATTCTTATTCCTGGCAATATCGGTCAGGGAAATATAATCTTCATTACCCTGTTTTAAGGTAGCAATTGAAATTCCCTTTACAATAATTATTTTACTCTTTTTCATTGCAAATGCCGCTTAAAAATCTTCTGTTTAATTATGGCAAATTCGCCATAATTAAAATCCGGGTTATTCAGGTTTCTTCTATATAACAGAAGTCATAGTAAGAACATTGTTTGCAAATCCGGCTGTTGATCCTCGGCGGGCAGTTCTCGTTTTCTATGATTGCCTCTATTTGTTGCACTGCCTGCTGAAGATAGCTCCTGTCCTCGCTGGTAAAATCAATGTCTTTGGTTTGCCGCAGCTTCGGATATTCAAGAATGCCTTTTACTCCCTCAATCCCGTTTTGCTCCAATAGCCAGATATAATATTTCACTTGCCATTCATGAGCTTCTTCCGCTTTATCGCTTTTCTTTATTTCATGTATCACTTTGTTCTTTGCATCATAAAAATCTATTTTGCTGCCGCCGATCTCGATCTCTGTATATTTTTCGGGTCGCTGCGGATAGGTGGTTTCGCCGATGAGTTTGCCTTCGGCAACGGTATCGGAAGTGTGCTCCATGCGGATGCCGTTGGCGTGTAGCCACATTTCACGTTTGCATACGTGGTAAAGGTTGATGAGGGTGGCATTGATAGTCATGGTTAAAATATCTCAGTGGTTTTCCAACCTTCTCCTTCGTCTGCAAGTAAACCTAATTCTGAATTGTATTTCTTGTTGGTAACAAAATAATATTCAACATTCAACTTTGAATTTTTTCCAAATGCAAATACATCCTTCTTCAAATTTCCAGATTGCAGCCATCCTTTAAACCTTCCTTTCCTGATTTGTACTTTTTGACTTTCAGCGCCAATAAAATCAAAGTTGTTTAAACATTCTTCAAAAGCGTCCTTGTTAATTTGCGGCAGTATTTTTATTCCATCAAATTGTTTGTAGAAATCTTCTTCAGTGTACTTGTTTTTGAACATTGGGGCCAAAAGCTGCAAGGCAGCAGAAAGATATTTGTACTGGTCTTCAAATTTTTTCTTGTCATTTGTCGTCCACTTATCATACACTTCGTTTATTGATTGTTGCAACAAGGCTTCGTCAATAATTCCTTTGTTGCTGTGAATAATTTTTTCTAATGCCTGAATTGTTTTCCCTACTAACACTGGTTCATAGATATATTCATCATCAGAATTATGTTCTTTGAAAACAATGCACTCACAAATTCCCTTTTCTCTTTTTCTATTCACCCTGCCAAATCTTTGTATCAATGCATCAATTGGTGCCGGCTCCGAATAGATAATGTCATAATCAATATCAAGGCTGACTTCAATTGCCTGTGTTCCAACCAAAAGATTTATCTCTTTTTGCATCAGGTCTTTTTCAATTCTCGCTCTGTCAGCACCAGTGAAAGAGCCATGTAACAAAAGAGCTTTACCTTCTTCAACATCAGTTCTTAATTCTTTGAAAACTGTTTGAGCCGCTTTGACCGTGTTGCATACAACCAAAACTTTTTTTCCTGCTTGCAAGCTGTTTTTTACCTCTTCCAAATTATCGTGCAAGAATCCTTCCTGTAAAACAACCTTGTGTCTTCTAAAATCTTTATAGAGCGTTTCATCTGCTTTTACTAAAGCAAATTTGCCAAGGCTGTGTTCCAATTCTTCCTGTAAAAATGTGGGCATGGTTGCCGTCATAATCATCACTTTCACACCCAAATATTTTGTTGAAAATTCCAGCAATGCTTTTATTTGTGCAAATACTTCAGGGCTGTAGGCATGTATTTCATCGAAGATGATATAAGCACCAGCCATTTCAAAAATACCCTGCTCGTAGCCTTTCAATCCAAACAAGTGCTTGAGTAATTGAAATGGGGTAGCAACTTTTACAGGCGTCACAATGCTTTTGAATTTTTCTTTAATATTTTGAATGCTGTCTTTTTTAGCTGCGGTGCTGTATTGCAGTTCATCGAAATAGTTATTCAGATATTCACTGAGCTTTCCGTGCAGCATTCCTACACATTCGTCACCAATCGCTTTGTTCGATCGTTGGTACATTGCATTGATAGAAGCTGTAAAAGGAAGAATGTAAAATGCCCGTCCTTGTCCGTTTACCTGCAACTGATTTTGCAGCCATAAAAAGGCACTTTCTGTTTTGCCCGAACCTGTTGGTGCCGTCAGTATTAGGTTATCGTTGATCATTGCAGCTTTCTTTTGATGGCTGTAAAAATCAAGTCCTTTTTCCTGCAAGTTTTTTTGCTGAGCCAAAAGAAATGCAAAACTTTTAGGTGTAAGTATTTTCAGGTCCGTAACCATTGCTGAACCCAGATGGTCGCACCATTTCAACCCGCCAAACAAAAGCATTAGAGCAAAATACTTTTCATTGTTCAAACGGTAAGGTTGTTTGTTGTAATAATGAACAAAGCCATGAATTGGTTTGGGAATTATTGTGTTAACACTAATTCCATACTGATGAAGAAGTTCCAACGCAGATTTTTGACCAACGTATTTTTTAAAAGATGTATCAAATGCTTCAACTTCTTCATCTATGGTTTCCAACATTCCGAAACCATCGCTTTCGTAAAAGTTCAAGGCTTCTCTTAATTTTTCAAAGTCTTTGTGATGACCGGCGACAACAAGTTTGAGGATGTCAATATCTTCTTTGCCTAAATTGCTTAAGGCTTCTACAAACGGAAGAGAGAATAATTCATGTCTTTGAGATTTCCATTTATCAGGCTCTCCATTCAGGAGCTTTTGAAATTCGCAGTGTGCTTTACCAAGGTCATGGCAAATGATTGCTGTTTTCAGCAAGTCCCAAAATTTTTGCCCTAGGCCTGATACATCAGCAGCTTTCGGAAAAGCTTCTTTCAGAAAGTCAAAAATAAAAAGGCAGTCATCAATGTGTTCTTTTAATGTTCTGGCGGCAATGTTTCGTTTTTCATCTTTTGATTTGGCAAGCAGTGTCATAATCCATCAAAGCTTAACTGGTGAAAATAAACATCCACTGTTTTTTCATTTGGTAAAACATCCCTGTAGGCAGTTACATTGGTACCGAAGGTTTTTGACTTGTAGCCAATAACCGAGAAAGGTTCTGTGCCAAGGTTTTTGCGGGGAAATTCATTGGTGAAATATTGTGGCAAGGCTTGAATTTGACCTGGTAAATGAAACCGAAAAGGAATAATTTGCCCCCTGATTTCAGTGGCATTTGCTACTTCTTCCAAAGACACTTTCGACCAAATCTTTCGCACCGTTGCTAAATCATTCATACGACCAAGTACCAATGGATAATATGGTTGCGAGAGATACTCTGCTATTTTTTCATTCGGTGTGTAAATGCGTAAAAAAGTATTGAATAAAAACCTGCGATAAATAATGTTGGACTTTGCGTTGTTGGTAGGTTTGCCATCTTTGCTGCTTATCTGGTAAATGGTTTCCAAATCTTCTCCCTCCATCTCGTACTCGAAATAATAGCCTAACTGCAGATTGGTATGGTGCAGGTATTGTCCGGCGGCTGCATTAATAAGTCCTAACACAGTGCTGATGGGAGGAACTTCCAGCGTTGGTTGCATACCACTAATGAGATTAGGATAGCGAAAACTGGCCGTCCAACTGGTAATATCAATCTTGTAAACCTCCATGTTAAGGTATTTGTGTTTTTACCTGTTCGCAGTATTGGTCAATGGCCTGGTTAATGCTTAGAACTTTTACGTTGTCATATTCGCTTTCCAGTCCTTTCAATTCGGTATCGTATTCATCCATAAAGCCACTGCGCTTGCCAATAAAAACAGTTCCCTTAAACTGCTCTTTGTAATCGTTCAGCACTTCTTTTAATCCTTCAATGTTCAACAATGCTTCTTCGCTCTTTTGTCCTTTGCTTTTCGCTATATGTGAGAAGGGATGATTGCCAGAAGCCATTGTTGCCAAAATGATAAGCTTCGGTGTTACATCGCCCATGTTGTTGGTTTGCATAGCACCCCCGGAAATTGTTTTCAGGGCAGCGATGGTGTCTGTAATGCGCTTTACACGTATGTCGGATGAAAGCTGCACTAATTTCTGTGGCTCACCTGATTTTGTTTTTACATAAGGGTCATTAATTTCATTTGCACCATTTGCTTTTGCTTCTTCTTTTATCTTTTCCGTCAAGTTCTTAAAACCGGTTTTATTGTAATTCGCAAAGGTTCCGACCTGAAAAAGGTCAAGGGAAAACATTCCTTTCATTATGGCCGAATATTCTTCCCTGCTGTATGGCACACTATCGCCTTCCTGTCTTGCCATGCTTGACCAATTTTCAACAGTGCTTACCGAGCCAACTGAAATAATCGCTGAATTTTTTAGCGGTGATACCCTTGTAACAGTTACGTCCTCTTTTTGTTCTTTCCCTTTTTTGTCCATTAAAGGGTTACCTTCTTCGTCTCTCACCACATCTTTAGCAGCTTTCATGTAGCCAAATACATCATCATCTGCGTACTTGATTGGGTCAGCATCGGTAAAAGCAATTTTGCTTTCACGGGTTACCGGCGATAATGTCCAGCCATGATTTTGCTTTAATGCCTCTCGCCACCAATAGCGCCATGCCTGACCGGATACGTAAGTATAGGCACGGCCATTTTTATAAATTTTCTTTGTGGCAACAGCATTGTCAAAATTGCTGGAACTGCTTTTTCCGGCGTTGTTCAGTGCTACAACGTCCACGTCTAAAAGGATAAAACCTTGTGTTTTTAAGTTCATGCGTTAGGTTTTGGTTGTTTAGTTATTGTTTTCAATTTCTTCGGTTTCTTCTTCCGGTATTTCTACTTCAACTTTCTTATTCAGTTCATGTAGCTTTTGGTAAATAGCAATCAGGAGCAAGTCTCTTATTTCATTCCAGTAAGTGCCGTCAGGGAATAAATAATCTGCATAATCTTCAACGGTTAGCAGAGGTTTTGGATTATCGCTGTGCTTTTTGTTGTAATCCGCTACCAGTTTCAGAAGATACCTTCTAAGTTGACTGCTTGCTTTTTGGCGGTTGATGTTGGTAATGGCTTTCGTGATGTCATCATCACTGCTATCGGCAATAATAAAGTCGGCCAATTCTTTTATTTTGGCCAATGTTCGTTTATCCATATTTTGAATGTTTATTTGGTATTGTTCTACGATGTTGAAGTTGAGTATGTAATTTTTGCTGTGTTGCAGAAAGGCTCGCCGAATAACATTCGCATTGCCACTCAACAAGGCTTCGAATACTTTGTTGCGCCATGTTTTGTATGTGGTATAATCAACTTCTTCTTTGTTGTTATGCCATGTTTCGGAATAACTGTCATAGGAAGCGTTTTTGAATTTGGAATTGGAGTATTGTCTTAGAATGAAATTTTGCCAGTTTTTTCTGTGAAAGCGAAGACAATAAGCGTAGAAGGCATACACGGTTGCTGGCAACGTTAGAATATTAATAGTCGGACTTGCGCCAAAATTTGTAAAATGATAAAGATTGAGGGTTACACCACAGGTATTGCTCTTCTCACTTTCTTTTTCGTAAGTAGCCGACTTTAGGTTTTCGATACACTGGCTTGCATAATCAAAAATGGCATTCGCCGGATTAGAAAAGTCGGAACGCATAATTGATTTTGAAATGCCGCTGCCCAGAGCTTTTAAGTTGTTATCAACATTTTTCCGAACAAAATATCTTGTTACTTCCTCATTGTTGCTGATTAAGGCAGCTACTTTATCGCCTAATTGTTCAACGCCTATCGGTACAAAGAAAATCCGGATTAATGCTTCTTTCGATAACTGTATTCCACTTTCAAAGCCATGATGAAAATTGATTAACGTGGCAGAGCCGGACATAATGTGATTATCCCTTGCGCCCTGAAACACTTTTGTTCGTTGCCCTGTAATGCGGCAATAGCCTTCTTCTCCACCTTCGCCTTCTAACAGGCTTTTGTAAAACGCCACAGTCTTTTCAATTCCCTTTTGACCTTTGTTTGAGTTGTGTGTAATGGTTGAATTAAGAAAAAAGCTATGCAGGTTATTATCCCACTTTTTTACATAGATGTTTGTTGCCTCCGAAATCAAATCCATGATGGATTTTTCGGGATTTTTTTCTTGTAGGTATTCAATCACTATCCCGCCGATGTCAGTAAATGGGTCACCTGTCGAATGAATCAACCAGTTTATATTTTCACTCATAATGAATAGTATGCTTGACTTTTTTAATTTATTATTTGATAAATACTTTAATCTTGCAGCCTTAATTCAAACTGTTCCCACACCCACACCCCCCTCGCATTATACAATCCCATCCCTGCATTCATCACCTCCCCCCAAATCTCCCCTCACACTCCCCTCAACTCCTCCATCATTGCTCTTCTTGCCTTGTATTTTATTTTAAATTCAGCAGCCATTTCATCGGCCGCCTGGTTGCCGCCGGGATAGCTGCTCATTTTTTTCAATATCCCTGCCACATACTGGTAATGATCCCTGCCCATATTGCGTTCGGCATATACCGTTATGGCTTGCTTAAAGAGTTGCAACAGCTCGTTGGGAAAATGCGGCTTTAAATATGCTTCGTATGTTTCCAGTCCCCTTATATCAGCTTTTTCCACCAGGCGCAGCAGCCTTTCCCAATATCCTTCTTCAATATAGATGCTTGCAAGCAGCCCGTCAGGATAACCCGGCCAGCTTCTATTTTTATGCTTCGCCAGAAGATCATCCAGGTATGCCGCCCAATTGCCCGGTTCTGTTTCTTTTTTCAGAATGTGGTAATACTTCATAGCATCGCGGCCGTTGTAAAAAAGGTCTTCCGCATATTTTAAGACATGACTGCGGTCGTCCAGCACAACGTAAATGTGAAGCAATTGATCTTTCCAATCGTTCACGGTACCAGGATGTTCTTTCTTTTCAGCTACGTTTATTCCTTCTTTAATGAGCAGGATGGCTTTGGCATAATGGCCCTGCTCCAGCAGGATGGTTACCTTCATTTTCCGGATGCCGGACAGTTCAATAAACTCGTTGATAGCAAGCGCCGCCTCATTATCCATATTGTTCTGCTGCAGCAGGCGTATTTTTTCTTTTACGGCATTTTCCAGGCGGTATTCGTTGCCCGCTGCCTGCCGGATGCGTTCGTCCGCAATGTCGAGAGCTTCATTAAATAATCCCACCGCCTGCGTGCAAGGCATCAACAGGGAATGAATTTCACCAAATCCATAATCGTCATACAGGGGTTGTTTCACTTCGCTGCCTGTCCAATGAAAAATTTCTGTTTTTAGTTCCCGGCCGACCCTTTCGTTTTCCACTATTACCAGCAGCAGGGCTACGGCATCATTGAATACTCCTCCTAATCCACCGCTTGAGTCGTCCACCGTTTCGTAGTGACGTGGAATGGCCTCAATAATGCTTTGCGCAATGGCAGCCGCTTCGGCATAATTATTCTGCGTAATAAAATATTTTGCTTTTTCCAGCAGGCTGTGCAGGGCAAGTTCAGCTTCATAAGCGGCCGCATAAAAATCATAGCCTCTTCCGTAACGGTTGGGTCCCTCAAAATCAAAACAAGCTGAAGCTAGTTCCCGGTATGCCGAAAGGGATTGTTGCGGCTCCGCCGGGTTGAAATGCCCGAGAATATCTTTTTTGAATGACTCATTCCCGTGAGCATACCGGGCCACAAAATCCACTAACCGCTCAACCTCTATATGCCCGAGCAATTCATATACTTCTCTATCTGGTTTATCCATTCCATTTTTTTATTAAATGTTTATGAATCCAATTGATTACAGTTCTGTTGTTGTTAACCTGATTTGATCTTATAAAATCCCGGTTCAGACCACCCCCACACAACCACACCCCATTGCATTATACAACCCCATACCCGCATTCATTGCCAGCTCAAGCATTGGTTTTGGCGCTTTTGCTTTTATGCGGAAATTGACAAATCCCCGTATTCTTGTTTGCTGAGGCGTAAACGCTTTAATCGTGATCAACCGGCTTTTTATCTCCTGTGGTGCGGTTAATAACTCTATGCCGATCCTTTTTCTTAATTCTTCTGCATTGATTTCATTAGTCACTGCTTTGTATTTTTCAATCCAGTTATGGATCAGCCATTCGGAAAAATCCGCATCTGCAGGACTAAGAAAATCATAATTACCCCTTTCATTTTTTCTGCCAACCACCAACGGCGACAATGGTTGGAGTATGATATCTGGCTCATCGTCCTTTACAGAAGCAACAGCGTCAGGCAGCAATTGTACTTCGCTTACCGAAAAGTGGGCGCCGCTTATTTTATCCGCAATATCAAACTGCTGGTTGATGAATAAGCCTTTGATGAAGTTCGTGGCCGCTTCATCCACATGAAAACTGATGGTTAGTGCCGCGGGAACGCCATTGATAACAAACCTGTCGCCCTGTATGCTGTAAGGAACTTTAAGATCGGAAAAACTGAACAGCTTAAAGCTTTTTCCGTTGTCAAGCCTGTACCCTTCATTGTGCAGAAAGGCGGAGTATTTTTCATCGGCCTGCTGTATGATCTTATAAATAATTGCAGAAAGTGGGTATTGATAATTGGCGGGAATGAGCGATGCACGTGCAGATGGAAGCAATGTAAGTTGAAATCTCATAAGACGGTTTGTTTCCTTAAAATTAATGATTAGCGTAATTGAAGAAATCACTGGGCTGCATTTCCCGCAACAGAGGTGAATAACTTGTGATTAAACTATTTCAAAAATGATTTAGTTTATTTATTTACCAATCTCCGTTATATGAAGTCAACAGCCTTTTATAAATTGGGGCCTTTATCCTTCCTTCCTGCTATAGCTAAACTTATATTGGCAGCTTCTTTTTTCTCTTTTCTGTCTTGTAACGCCAATAAAAACCAGAGGTGCGATGTTTTTTATTTACAGCACTATGAATGTTCGCGGGTTTTGTCTTCATGGCCTCTGCTGCTGCTGTCGCACTTGGATATTCTTTTATTATTTTCTTATTTTCATCTAATTGAAGTGTCGGACGGCAAAGGATTTTCTGCAGTAACTCTGATTTTTTTTCTATTATGTGACCCACGTCTATTTTCTGCGGGCCGTTTCCTGGTTTCCAATAAAACTTATTTACGCTGAAAGCTTTATTTAATACGACCTGCATTATCTGGTATGAGCTGCAGCCTGCACTATCGGCGGCTGCTTTAATATTTGAATGGGTTTTTATTTTATTTCCTGAAAGATCATATTGGCTGATACAGGTGTTGTATTTTTTTTTGACTTCTATTTTTTTCCTTGTAGCTGAATTGATAACTATTCCTTCTTTTTTATTATCTCCCCACTTCCATAAAAAACCGCATCGCAGATTGATTTTACCATGGAGGGCATTACAGATATTTGCCGAATTGATTCCTGTTTTTTGGGATGCTTCTGATATAGAAGAAAAGCTGTTTAAAAAATTACCTTTCTCATCATACTGTGAAACCGGTAAAGGGTTATTGCCAAACGCATCCCGCGGACGAATATTTTTTTTGTAGGATCTGAGGCCCGACTCGGATGGATTGGTAAGGAGGAGATTGGAGGGGCATATATTAAATGCATCCTCGTCTTTATATGTTACAATTACAGAACGGTCTCGGAAATCAATTTTTTTTACAAATAAATTATAGACTGTTCTTGCGATTGATATGGAAAGGGATTTTCCATTGTAAACAATTGTTTTTCTCAGAAGGCGATGCGTTCTTTTGCCAGTCAATAAAATTTGTTTCTGAATACAACATCGTACAATACGGTCATGTGTCCAATAGCCACCGGTAAATTCCCGTTCCACCCATCTTCTAAGCGACTTAATCCTTCCAAAATTTGAAATCAGGTAAACTCCATCCAATCCCGGCACATCTTCCCACACTTCACCCTTCATATCTTCCAGCGAAAGATTCTGATATGGATATTTCTTCTCTTTCATTTTAAAATACCGTTTACAAATTTCTTATATAGTTTAAAAGAGTGAGGCTCTTAAAAAAGAGCCTCAGACCATAATGATTTTTTAAACCAAAATCATTAACCATTAAACCTTATCCTATGAAATTCAGTTTCGAATCTAATAATTTTTTTATTTCAAAAATAAAAATGAGAAATTATTTCTTTTCAAGCATTCTTTCCAGTAGCGCAATCTTCTCATCCTTTTCTTTCAATAAAGCA